>WNGC01002997.1_pt1 | contig 19366 bp, 17 predicted proteins | sample 5400051 | NCBI WGS metagenome assembly WNGC01 (sample SAMN13153368, study PRJNA577476) | soil metagenome | isolation source: 20 cm soil or saprolite under grassland replicate 2 | place: USA:California | collected 2016-06-15
CGACCAGAAGCTGCGCTATCTGATCAGCGGCAACTTCACGCGACAGCAGGGCATCGAGATCGGCTCGGACTTCAACCGCTACAGTGTCCGCCTCAACCTCGACGGCGACGCGGGCAGCCGGTTCCGCTGGGGCTCGAGCCTGAGCATGACGCGCGTCGCGCGCAACGCCGCCCGAGTGGAGAACGGCTCGCTCGGGAACGTCGCCAACGGCATTCAGGCGGCCATGCAGTTCGCTCCGTTCCAGGCGCCGAAAGACTCGGCCGGCAACTGGATCAAGACCTCGCCGTCCACGGAGCCGGTGCCGAACCCGATCGCCAACGCGCTCGAGGAGACCGATCTGAACACTCAGTCCCGGCTGCTGGGAAGCGTGTTCGGAGAGCTGGCGCTCACTCCCAGGCTCAAACTAAAGGGGACATTGGGCGGCAATTTCCAATTCGACGGGATCCACTTCTTCGCCCCGCGCACGATCCTCGATGGCGGGAGCAGCGGGAGCGGATGGGTGTACTCGAGCCAGGGTCGCAATCTCACGAGCGAGAACACCGTCACCTACGCGCGTCCGGTGGGCCCCGGCACGCTCGACCTGCTGGGCGGCTTTTCGGTCCAGACATGGTACACCGAGAACGTCCAGGCCACCGCGGCGGGCTTCCCGACCGACTTCACCAGCGTCTACGCTCTCGGGTCGGGCTCCCAGCTCTATCCGCCGAGCAGCGGGGTCAGCGAGCACGCCCTGTACAACATCGCCGACAAGTACCTGTTCACGCTCACCGGCCGGCGCGACGGCTCGAGCGTGTTCGGCGCCAACCACAAATGGGGCTTCTTCCCGTCCGGTGCCTTCGCCTGGCGCGTCGGCGATGAGCAGTTCATGCGGGGGCAGTCGCTGTTCAGCGATCTCAAGCTGCGGTTGAGCTACGGCACGGTCGGCAATCAGGCCGTCAACCCGTACCAGTCTCTGTCCCAACTCTCGGTCGGCTGGGTCGCATCGGGCGCGACGGAGATTCCAGCGATGACGCTGAGCAGCCTCATGCCCAATCCGGACCTTCACTGGGAGCAGAAGACGGAGTTCAACGCGGGGCTCGACGGAGCGCTGCTCGACAACCGGGTTGCGTTCTCGCTCGACGTCTACCGCTCCAAGACCAAAGACCTGCTGCTGTTGATGAACGTGCCGGTGACGACCGGTTACAGCCGGCAGCTGCAGAACGTCGGCTCGATCCAGAACAACGGCGTGGAGCTGTCGCTCACGACCGACAACGTCTCGCGCCCCAACCTCAACTGGCGCAGCACGCTGACCCTCTCGCACAACAGCAACAAGGTGCTCGACCTCGGGACGCGGCCCGACACCTCGGGAAAGCCGATAGCCATCACGCAGTTCACCGTGACGCCGCGCACCGGCAACTTCTTCGATGCAGGCGATGTGTACTTGGTACGAGTGGGCGAGCCGCTCGGCGCGATTTACGGCTATCAGGTCACCGGCCTGTGGCAAAAGGGCGACACGGGCGCCGCGTGCTACATGACGAACCCGGCCGACTGCACGCCGGGCGAGTACAAGGTCGCCGACCTCGCTGGCGGCGGGCCGAAGGGGGATCAGCCTGACGGCAAGATTACCAGCGCCGACCGCACCATCCTCGGCAACAGTCAGCCAAAGTTCTACGGAGGGTTCAGCAACACGGTCACCTACGGCCGGTTCTCGCTCGACGCGCTCTTCAGCTTCGTGTATGGAAACAAGGTGATCAACGCTGGAAACGCCTACGGCTGCCTCGACATCATGCAGGCGAACGAGCGGACCTGCGTGCTGGATCATTGGGACTCGACACACACCAACACCATGGTCCCGCGACCCAATCGCGACCGCGCCCGCTCGCTCTACAGCACGTTCGTGGAGGATGGGTCGTATCTCAGGCTCCAGACGCTCACGCTCGGCTACGACCTGCCGGCGGGCCTGCTGTTCCGCGGCGCTGCGACCGCCCGGGTGTACGTCACCGGCCAGAACCTGTTCACGCTCACCGGCTACTCCGGCTTCGACCCAGACGTGAACAGTCAAGGCGGAGATCCACGCTATGGCCTGATCGACATCGGCGCCTACCCGCGGTCGCGCGTATGGAACTTTGGCGTCCGGGCCACCTTCTGAGCCGCGAGGACACAGCCATGAGATACCAGCCATCCGTTACGCCCCTGGTGCTCGCGGTCGGCCTGTCGCTCGCCGCATGCTCCGACCTGCTGGTCGAGAACCCCAAGGGATTCACGACCACCGACACCTTCTTCAAGACGGGCGCCGACCTGAACAGCGGCACGCTCGCGATCTACAGTGCGTTGCGCGGGTTCGAAGGGCAGAGCAATTGGACGACGCCCGAGCTCGCATCCGATCAGACGCGCGCGGACAATCGCGAGCCCAACGCCGGCACCTACGGGCCTGATCGGCTCACCTGGAGCGCCGCGAGCGGTCGTGCGACTGTGCCGTTCGGCACGCACTACGCCGTCATCACGGAGGCGAACCTGGTGCTCGCCAAGGGACCGGGCATTCAGACCTCGGACACGCTCACCAAGGCGTACAATCTCGCCGAGGCGAAGTTCCTGCGCGGCTATGCCTATTTGCGGTTGACCAAGATGTACGACGGGGTGCCGCTGCTCCTGACTCCGGAGGAGCAGGCGAACGCGAGCCCGACCCGCGCCACGGTCGAAGCGGTTCATCAGGCGGTGATCACGGATCTGACCGAGGCCAAGGCGGGCCTCCCCGCCGTCTGGTCGGGGGACGACGGCTACGGCAACCCGACCCAGGGGCGCGTCACCAAGGGTGCGGCCGAGATTGCGTTGGCCGACCTGTACCTCTGGCGCTCGAGCTTCATGGGGAAGAACGAGTGGCAGCTCGCCTCCGACTGGGCCGACAGCGTCATCGCCTCCGGTCTCTGGTCGCTCAACGACGACTACATCAAGACGTTCCTGCCCAGCAACAAGGGCAACCCGGAGGAGATCCTGGTGATCACCAACTCCGGCGTCGTCGATCGGACCAGCAACATCTTTCAGCTCTTCTACTATCCGCGCGACTGGGGGCTGGACGCCGGGCAGGGAGGCGGCTGGGGGTTGATCCACCCGACCGACTGGTTCTTGAACAGCTATCTCCCGGGCGACTACCGTGGATCGCGCGGCTTCGAGGGGTACAAGACCGACTCGGCGTACGTTGCGGGCGGCTGCGGCCTGACGATCTGTGCTGACACCTTGGGGGACGGACCCATGCCGTACAAGTACCGCAAGAGTGACAACGGCGCGACCTGGTGGCTGGGCGACGTGGACGTCCCCCTGTACCGCTACGCCGAAGCGCTGCTGATCTACGCCGAGGCGCAGAACGAGCTCGGCAATACCGGCGTCGCCGTGCAGTACCTGAACATGATCCGCGCCCGCGCCCGCAAGGGCACCGGCGCCCAGGCCCGCACCGAGCCGCATGACTACGGTACGGCCGGCGAAGCGATGGACAAGCTGTCGGTGCGCGATGCCATCTTCATGGAGCGCGCCTGGGAGTTCGCCTTCGAAACCAAGCGCTGGTTCGATCTGGTGCGGCGCGACTCGGAGGAGCCGGGATACTGGAAGAGCAGCCTCATCGCGCACGATCCGAGCTTCGACCAGACCCCGCCCAACCCGAAGCCGTTGCCCGACGAGTACAAGAAGCGGTGGCCGATTCCCCAGGCGCAGATCGACGCCAATCCCGCGTTGTGTCAGAACCCGGGATACGGTGGCACGGCCTGCCCCCCAGGCGTGACTGTGCCGTGATCGCACGCGGCGCCCCTCGGCTCCATCCGGCGATGGGCGGTGCTTTGCTGAGTTGCGGAACCGCATCATCGGTCGATCAACCAGTCGCGCACAATCCACGTCGCGACGACTCCACACTACCAGCAGTCGGTTTGTAGACGGTGTGCAACGCGCGCGGTCAACGCCGTGTCGCGCGGGCTGCGCTAACTCGTTGTGAGGTCTTGTCACACTGATCCCGGGCGCGACGCGCGCCGGCCCTCGATTGATCCGGCCTCAAACTTGAAAGCAGCCCCGTCAGCATAAATCCGTTGCACCCTTGAGCCGCCCAGGGGGACGACGTCATGCACGTAGTGTTGTGTCCGCCCGCCGACCGTGGCGTCGATTCCGACGTCGCCCATCTCGCTTTCCCGTTCCCGCAGTTCTCGAACTCCGCTCCATCGCTTCTCTGCCGGAGGCTGTCCATGAGATACGTCGGTGTCCTGCTCGTATGCACGGTACTCGCCGCTCAAGTGGGCGCGGCCCAGGATGTGGGCTCGATCGTGGGCAGTGTCACGGCGCGCGAAACCGGCGCTCCACTCGCCGGTGCCGCCGTCAGCGTCCTCGGCACCCGACTCACCGCCCTGACCGCCGCGGACGGCCACTACGTGATCGCTGCCGCGCCACCCGGCACCTACCACGTGCGCGCGCGACTCATTGGCTACGGAAGCGGCGAAGACACGATCGTCGTCGCGGCTGGGCAGTCCGTCGCGGCGGAACTCCGGCTGCCGGCCCAAGCGGTCCAGCTCGACGCCGTCGTAGCGATCGGCTACGCCACCGTGCAGCAGCGTGACTTGACGGGCGCGGTCGCCTCGGTGAGCGGCGACGCCGTGGCGACCAAGGCAGCCCCGACGCCGACCGTCAACACGGCGCTGCAGGGCCGGGCGGCCGGTGTTCAGGTCATCACGAACTCCGGGATGCCCGGGGTCGGCGCCAGCGTGCGTATTCGTGGCACGAACTCGCTGACCGCGAACAGCGAGCCGCTTTACGTCGTGGACGGCGTGCCCGCGGAACAGGGTGTGGGAGGCACCTCGAGCTCGGCGCAGGATCCGCGAAACAATCCCCTGATGTCGATCGACCCGAACGAGATCGAATCGATCGACGTCCTCAAGGATGCGTCCGCGAAGGCGATCTACGGGGCGCGCGGGGCCAACGGCGTGGTATTGATCACCACCAAACGTGGCCCTACGGGCGAGAGCCACTTCACTGTGGAGTCGAGTTACGGCTTCCAGCGCATCTCGAAGATGATCCCGGTCTTGAACGGCCCGCAGTACCGGCAGCTGCGCAACGAGGCCATCTGGAACGCCACGCGGGACTCCACCAGGCTGCCCTACACGGCGGCGCAAATCGCTTCCGCGTCGTCTTATGACTACCCCGGCATGATGCTCCGAACGTGTGCGTCCTCGGCCTGCGTCGCCGCGCCGCAGGCGAGCGAAGGCCTGACGCTGTCCGGCGGGAACGAGCGCGTACGGTATCTGTTCAGCGGCAACTACATGAAGCAGAACGGGGTCCTCATCGGGTCGGACTTCCAGCGCTACGGCGTCCGCTTGAACCTCGATGCAGACGTGAGCCAGCGGTTCCACGTCGGCACGAGCCTCAGCGTCGCCATGGTCAGTCAGAACGTCGCGCAGGAGGAGAACGGCAGCGTCGGCGCCGGCGCCAACGGGATTCTCGCCGCCATGCAGTTCGACCCGTCGCTCGCACCCAAGGACGCCAACGGCAACTGGACCAAGTCCGCCATTCTGGGCGAGCAAGTGGAGAACCCGGTGGCCAACTCGAGCGAGCTGAAACAGCTGAACACCATCTCGCGCATGGTCGGCAACGTGGTCGGCGAGCTCGCCATCACCGACGCCCTCAAGCTGCGCAGCACGTTCGGCGGCTCTTTCAGCTACAGCGGCACCGAGTACTACGCGCCCCGCACCATCGCCCCCGGCTTGAGAACTGGCGGCGACAGCTATATCTCCGCCTCGCCCGTTCCGTCGCGCCAGCTCATCAACGAGAACACCCTCACGTACCGGCGCGCCCTGGGCCCCGGCCGCGTCGACGTGCTCGGTGGATTTTCGGTACAGACCTCCCACAACGAGAGCGAGACTGCACGTGCGCAGGGGTGCGCCAGCGACGCCACGATGTTCTTTGCATATGGGTCGTGCGGCACGTTGCGCCCCTCGGACAGCAACGCCTCGGATTGGACCCTCGTGTCGTATCTGGGCAGGGCTAACTACGACCTGAACGACAAGTATCTCTTCACTCTCACGGGGCGCACGGATGGCTCGAGCCGCTTTGGGAAGAACAACAAGTGGGCGTTCTTTCCATCGGCCGCCTTCGCGTGGCGCGTGTCGAGCGAACCGTTCATGGCCCGACAGTCCGTGTTCGGAGACTTGAAGCTGCGGGTGAGCTACGGGAAGACCGGCAATCAGGCGATCGACCCGTACCGGACGCTCGATCAGCTGGGTGTCTGCTGGTACTCCAACGGAGCCTCGGAGATCAACTCCCTGTGCCCTTCGGGCACGAAGGGGAACCCCAATCTCAAGTGGGAGACGCAGCAGCAATTCGACGTGGGGGTCGATGCCAGCGTGCTGCGGAACCGCGTCGCCCTCACGCTCGATGCCTATCACGCGGTGACGCACGACCTGCTGCTCAGCGTGCCGCTGCCGGCGACCTCGGGGTTCACCAATCAGTTTCAGAACATCGGCTCCGTGCAGAACAACGGCGTCGAGCTGTCGGTCACCAGCGTGAACGTCGTCGGCACGCGCTTCAGCTGGCGCAGCGCGCTCAACCTGGCGCACAACCGCAATAAGGTCCTCGACCTGGGAGGTGTCACGCAGATCTTCCCGGGCGTTCGGGGCGGCGGTTTTGTCGAAGGCGGGCAAACCGACATCGTGCGGGTCGGGGAGCCACTCGGCGCGATCTACGGCTTTAAGACGAACGGCCTGTGGCAGGTCGGCGACAAGTGCTATCTGTCGAACGCCGCCAACTGTACGCCGGGCGAGTACAAGATCGCCGACCTCAACGGCGACGGGAAAATCGACTTGAACGACCGCACAATCGTCGGTTACGCCGATCCCAAGTTCTACGGGGGCCTCTCGAACAACCTGGCGTACGGACCGTTCACCCTGGACCTGTTCATGAATTTCTCCTACGGCAACCAGGTCGTGAACATGTCGCGCGTCTTCAACGACCTTGCCACCGGCTTTCTCAACGAGCGGGCCGACGTGCTGGATCGGTGGACGCCCGAGCACACCAACACCACCGTCCCGCGCGCGAACTTCGCGCGCCCCCGTCGCATCTACAGCGCGCAGGTGGAGGACGGCTCGTTTCTGCGCCTTCAAACGGTGACCTTGGGATACGATCTGCCGATCCACGGGTTGTGGGGGGCCAAGGCGGCTCGTGTCTACGTCACGGGACAGAACGCGTGGACCGGCACGAGCTACACCGGATTCGATCCCGAGGTCAACAGCATGGGCGGAGACCCCAGGGTGCGCGGCGTCGACGACGGCGCCTACCCGCGCGCGCGGGTGTGGAATGTCGGCGTGAACGTGACCTTCTGAGAAAGGAATCGTCCGCGATGAACAGCAAGTGTCCTGCCCTGGTACCCGTCACGCTGTCGCTCGCGCTGTCCGTGGTCGCCGCGTGCAGCCTCACGGAGGAACCGACGTCGTTTCTCACGACCGACTCCTTCTTCCAGACCGAGGCAGACTTGAAGAGTGCCGTCCTGGCCGCCTACTCGCCGATGCGCAGCAACAACCTGTTCAACGGATGGCCCTGGCTGTCGCTGGAGCTGGCGTCGGACCAGGTGCGCATCGACCACGACGAGCCGAACCTCGAGACGAGTGGGCCGGATTTCCTCTTCTACTCGACGGGGAGCCGTGGCGTGACGGTCGCGTGGCGAGAGCTGTACAACATCGTATACCGCTCCAATCTCGTCCTGGCCAATGCGGACCGTGTCCAGCAGTGGAACAATCCCGCGCTCAGGGGCACGTACACCGCGGAAGCCAAGTTCTTGCGGGCGTACGCGTATCTGTGGCTGACCAAGCTGTACGACGACGTTCCCCTTCTCTTGACGCTGGAAGATCACGCGAACCTCCACGTCGCGCGGACGCCGGTCGAGCAGGTCCATCAGCAGGTCATGAAGGACCTCACCGAGGCCGAGGCGGTACTCCCCGCCAAGTGGGGCGCGAGTGATCGCGGCCGCGCCACGCAGGCCGCAGCCGACATGGCGCTCGCCGACCTGTACCTGTGGCGGGCCAGTTACCTCAAGAAAACCGCCGAGTGGCAAAATGCTTCCGACTGGGCCAAGAAGGTCATCGATTCGGGGATCTGGGGACTCAACGCTGACTATATCACCACGTTCCTGCCGAGTAACAAGGGAAATCCCGAGATGATCTTCTACGTTCCCGCGTCCGGCCTTGATTCCCGCAGCAGCAACGGCTGGCTGGTCAACTTCTATTTTCCGCGGGACTTCGGTCTCTCGACGGGCGGGGGCTGGGGGGCAGGGCACCCCACGACGTGGCACTACAACCTCTATGCACCCGGCGACTACCGCCGGGACGCCGGCTATCGAACCGGCGGCTGCCGTTGGGACGGCTACTGCGTTGCGTCTTTCAAAGACGGCCCGCTGCCGTGGAAGTACCGTCCGACGAACAACGGATCGGACGGGGGCAAGTGCGACGTCGACATCCCGCTCTACCGCTACGCCGAGGCCCTGTTGATCTACGCCGAAGCGCAGAACGAGTTGGGGAACGCGACGGCAGCCGTGACCTACCTCAACATGATCCGCGCCCGGGCCCGCAACGGCACCGGCGCCGAGAACCGGTCCAGTCCGGCCGACTATGCCGGACCAGCCGACAAGCTGACGCTGCGCGACACGATCTTCATCGAGCGTGACTTGGAGCTCGCGCACGAGGCGAAGCGTTGGTTCGACTTGGTGCGTCGCGATTCGGAGGATCAATTGTACTGGGCGAATAGCCTGCAGGACCACGACCCCAATTCCTGGGTCATGCAGCCCATCCAGACGTACAAGATGCGGTGGCCCATACCCCAATCCGAGCTCGACCTCGACCCGGCCCTGACCCAGAACTCCGGCTACTGATCGTCGGCAGTCCTCCGCCTCATCCGCACCCTGCCAGTAGCCCCGGCAGGGTGCGGGTTTTCTATGACCGTTGTATCTTCGAGCGTTGCGCCCACGCAACATAAACAACACGTTGCCGAAAGGAACCCGAAGGAACCCGACATCCCAGAACAGGGTTCAACCGGCCCTACCCTGACTCGAGGCGGAGATATGAAGCACGCCATCTGCTGCGGATTTGCCGTCGCGCTAATCACTGGTTGCGGGCCGACCGGATCGCGACGCAGCGAGGTCCCGACCCCAGACGACCAGGTCTCTGTTGGCTACGGGACCATGAGCAAGCGTGATGTGACGGCGGCCGTCACGTCCGTCTCCCCGACGGAAGCGGAGGCGCGCGTCACGCGCATCGAGGATCTGCTGCAGGCCCGCGTGCCGGGCCTCGAGGTGCTCCCGCTCGCCAACGGCACCTTCACGCTCCGGCTGCGCGGTCGTCATAGCATCTCGGGCGCGAGCCTGGCCGACGAGCCGCTCCTGGTGATCGACGACATACCGGTGCCACAAGGCTCACTCGGCAGCGCGCTGGCCGGAATGTCCCCGCGCGACGTGGGGCGCGTCGACGTGCTCAAGGACGCCGCCGCCGCGAGTATCTATGGATCGCGCGGAGCCAACGGGGTTATCATCATTACAACCAAGCGAGCTCCGTTGCCTACTCCGTGATCCTGCCGCTCGTAGCACTGCTGCTGCAGAACCCCGTGGCGCCGGCCTCCGCTGCCGCGCCCGCGCGGGTGATACACGTCTGGCTCGGCTCCGCCAGCCCGCTCGTCCGCGGGGCGGCGGTCCGCGTGTACGTCGAGGCGGGGCAGGACGGCAACCTCGTTGTCCTGCACCGTCGCACCGACGGCCGCATCGAAGTCCTGTTTCCCAAGAATCCGGCCACAGATCCCTTTGTCCGGGCGGGCACCTACGAGATTCGCGGCGGCGACGAGCAGGCCGCCTGGGTGGTGGCCGAGCCCGACGGCAGCGGGATGGTCCTGGCCGCCCTCTCACCCGACCCGCTCCGATTCGACGAGTTCGTGCGCGCCGCCGCTTGGGACTCCGCTGCGCTGGTCCCTACCTGGTCGGGGGCGGACGCGGCGGGGTCGATGAGCGACATCGTGCAGCGGATGTTGGGGGACGGCTACTTCAATTACGATGTCGTGACCTACCGTGTCGCACCACCAGTCTACGCTCAGCAGGACATGACGCCGCAGGAGACTGCACCGGCGTACGACGCGTATCCGACGTGTGTGGACTGCACGTTCATCGGGGAACAGCTGGTGTTCTACGAGCGCGTGCTCGGTCGTCGTCACTTCCGCCGGGAGCCCGATCGTGAGCCGCGCCGGCAGCCGATGGGAGCTCTCGCGCTCGCACTCGGTCCCCGCTCGACCGTCGGACCACAACTACTCTCGCCCGGGTCCCGGTCAGCCTCCTCGCCCCACCACGTCGCCGGCCCCGTCCCGATCGAGCCGCGCCCACGCACGCACGTGCGCTACACGCGGCTCTCCGCTCCCGCGCCCGAGCGCTCCATGGTCGCCGTCGCGCTGCCCGCCGGGGCTGGTGCCGCCCCGATTGGTCGAGCACGCCTCGCAGTCGCCCACGCCGATGTTGTTTCTAGTCGGGGAGCGGTGCGGTCGGATTTCCCGGTGCAGGGGCGGGAGCCCGCGATGCCGGCAGCGGCGGGCCAGGGGGCCCAGGGCGCCGTGCGGTCGCGCGCGATGGCGGTTGCCCGGAGCGGTGCTGGCGCGGCGCCCGGGGGATCACAGGGCGTCGCCATTCCCCGAGAGGCCTGGGGCGCTCGGCGGGCGACGCTACGACGCTAGGTTGTACCTGTAACGTGGCGTCGTAGCGTCATGCAACTGTTACTGTCCTACCGTAAAATCGATTCGCTTCAGTACGGTCCCGGCTGCATCGTGCACTTCCACGTGCCACGCGCCGGTCCAGTCAGCTGGCACGGTCTTCTTGCTCCACGTGCGCCACGGCGACCCGCCGACCTGCAGCTCCACGTCGCGCTCCACGTCGCCCACCTGGGTGTCTCCATGGAACCACACGTGGTGGATGCTCGCGCCCCCGGCACCGGACACCTTGGTCCAGCACACCAGCTGGCCGACGTCGGCCGGGAACGTGCTGCCCGTGTCCTGCGGCTGCCGATCGACCACTGCCTTGGCGACCACGGCCTCGGCGACGTCGACGGCCGCGCCGGGCGCGGCCGCAGGGGCGGGGGCTGGAGGGGGGGCCGCGGCCTTGGTCGTATCCTGAGCCGCGAGGCCGCGGGTGCCAAGCAGGGCCAGCGCGATGAACGGAGTGATGCGCGTCATGACGGCTCTCCCACTGGGGTTGTCGGTTGCTCGTCGGTTGTCCGTTGTACGGCCCGCCGGCGACGAAGTTCCAGCAACGCGCCCAGTGTCGCCGCGATCACGATCCCGGCCGCCCCACCGCCGAGCTGAAACCGCGCGAGGTATTGGCGCTGCCGCCCCGCGCACTTGCCCGAGAACAGGGCGCCCACCATCGCGCCGCAGGATCCTTGGATCGTCGTGAAGTAGTGGCCCGACCCCGCCGCGAACACCAGGGGAAGGGAGCACAGCACCAGGTGACGGAGAAAAGTCTTCATGGGGAGCCCATCACGTAAAGAAAGACGTAGTTGTAGATCCCCGTGAGCAACGCCAGGCACCATGCGAGCACGACGTACGGACCGGTGTGCCGATGCAGCGGCCGCAGCCGCGCCACGGCGCGGCTCGTGAGCTGCCACGCGAGCCCTGCGAGCGCCGTGATGGCGAATGCGAGATGGATCTTGAAGAACGGCAGCGCGACGAGGGCGGCTCGTCGGGGACTCGGAACCATGAGGAAAGAGAATCCCACCACCACGGCGATCTCGATGACCGCGCTCACACTCATGAGGGTCACATGCAGGGCGACCCGACCGCGCCGGATGCGCGTGGCACCGTAGATCAGGAGGGGCGGCCCCGCCACGGCCCAGGCAAGCGCCGCGACGGCCTGGGGCGGCGCGCTCATCGACCCCGCTCGACCTTCCACCGGTCCACCACCCGTCCCTCTCCCCCGTCCCCCGTCCCCCGTATGACGTGATAGGCGTCGAACAGCGGGACTGTGAGACAGGAATGGTTGGGAATGATCTCGATTTTGTCGCCGACCTTGTAGCGCCCGTGGAGGGCGGTGACCGAGGCGGCCCGGATCTGGCCGTGCTCCTGCGACACAGTCGCCACGGTCAGGTCGGGCGCGTCTTTCACCGCGCCCATTGCCTGGGGCCCCACGTGCGCGGGGCCCGGGTCCTTCGAGAGCTCGAGCGCTCCCGCGTCCACCACGAAGTGTGACGCTCCCGGCTGGTGCGACACCACCGTCGCGAGCACGCTCACTCCCACGTCCGCCGGCTCGCAGCACCCGATCAGCACCATGGTGCGGTCGTAGAACACGTAGTTGCCGGGTCGCGCCTCCGTGACGCCCGTGAGATCGGTGACCGCCGCCATCGCCGGCGTCGATCCGACACTCACCTCGCGCACCGCGAGGCCTTCTCCCCGGAGCCGTTCCGCGAATGCCACCATGACGCTGCGCTCGCTCTCGGCCACGGCGGCCGCGCCCGCCCGATTGGTCGTACGATACGCGTGACCGGAGTGGGTCAGGATGCCGTCGAACACGAGTCCCCGCTCCTCGCCCAATGCGGCGGCGACCTGAAGGGCGTACGACGAGGCCGGGTCCACGCCCGCCCGATGTAACCCGGAGTCCACCTTGAGCCACACGTGCAGCCCCGAGCCGGAGAGCGCGCGGGCTGCATCGAGGTCGTCGACGACGACGCGCAGCGTCGCCCCGGTCTCCTGCACGATGCGACACGCGTGGGCGACGTGGCCCGGATCGATCGGAAACGCCCACGTGAGGTCGGTGACGCCGGCACGGGCGAACACCTCGGCCTCCACCAGCGTGGACACCGTGAGCCCGCGCGCCCCGTGCTCGAGCTGCAGCCGTCCCAGCTCGACGCACTTGTGCGTCGTCGCACGGGGCCGGAGCGCCACGCCCAGCTGCCGGGCGCGCGCTGCCATATGCGCGAGATTGCGCTCCACGACATCGAGGTGCAGCAGCAGCGCCGGCGTCTCGACGTCATAGGCCTTCACGTTTCCCGTTTCCCCTTTCCCGTTTCCCGCTTATTTGACGATGTGAAATTCCGTCTGGCGCCGCAGTATCCAGCGCATGTGGCCGTCGGGACCGAGCTCCGCGTCTTCTTCCTGAGCCGAGCGGACGCCCTGGTTGTCCCACTCGGGAAGGGGGGTGGTCGCCTGCAGCTCGATCGAGAACCAGCTGCTCGGCACCAGCGACACGTCGCCGCGGTCCGGAACGCCTTCCTGGTGGTCCCACAGGCCGATCAACGGCCCGGCCCCATGACCGCGGTCGCCGATGGGGTGGGTGTAGATCGTCCCGTTGATCCCCGCGGCGCGCATCTGCGCGAGCGCGGCCGCGAGCACCTCGTTCCCGGTGCGGCCGGGCCGCATCTCGGCGAGCAGGAAGTCTTGTAATTGGTTCGAGTTCGCGAGCGCCCGTTTGAGCCCGTCGGGCGCGTCCGTCTCACCCCGGCGCAGCACGTAGCCCATGTGTTGCGTGTCGGTGTTCAGGCCCAGCGCCGTGATCCCGAAGTCGCAATGCAGCACGTCGCCGCGCTCGATCACCACGGCGCCCGAATCGGATAGGTCGTGGCCGCGCCGCTGCACGTCCACGTCGGTGTGGAACCAGGTGCCGAAGCCGAGGTCGTTGACGCGCTGGCGCATCCACCAGGCCACGTCGTCCGTCGTGGTCCGTCCGGGAGTGATCACGCGGCTCGAGAACGCCGTGTCGATCACGCCCCAGACGACCTCCATGAGGCGGCGGTACACGGCGAGCATGCCGGGTGCGCGGATCTCCTGGTACTCGAGCGGCAGTCGCTCGGCGCGCATGATCCGGGCGCGGTATTCCGCCGGGAGCGCTGCTTGGAGCTGCTCCCATTCGCCGGCGGACAGCCCGTCCGAAAAGGCATGCGCGTGCGAGATGTCGACGGCGATGGTCTGCGGTTTGCGCTCCTCGATCACGCGACGCAGCAGCTCCCACTGGGCCTGGCCCACCAGCTCGGGGCGGCGGCCGATCGACGGGTCGATGGCCTCCCTGGCGTGGTAGGCGTCGTACAGGCCGCCCTGGGAGGTGCCGCCCAGGGCGAGCCGCTCGACGCCGCGCTCGGGGCCGCGATCGTAGAACACGTAGATCGTGCGGCGCCGGGCGAAGAACGTCGTGGCCGAGACGAGGGACCAGAAGACGGGGTCTTCGTTGTATTCCCGCATGGGGGCCACCCACATCGCGACGTGATATTGCCGCATCAGCCGGGGCAGCACCGAGTCGAGCCGATAGCGCAGCCACTCCTGCTCGACGGCGGCCTGCTCGCGCAGCGTGCCCAGGGGGCGCGTCGGCGACGCCGTGAGCGGCAGGGCGGGCGCCTGGAGGAGGAAGCTGGAGACGGCGAGCGTCGCGAGCGTCATGTGGAGGGCTCCGCCAGATGCCGACCGTCCATCAGTCGAGCTGGCGCCCCGTCACCTCGATGCGACGATAGCGCTCGATCCTGCCCGATCCGCCGACGAACGCCGACGCGAGCCACCCCGTGAGCCCCACCACGATCGAGCCGAGCACGGCGGCGCCGAGGCCGCTCACGGAAAATCCTGGCACCAGCCAGGCGACGAGGTACAACGAGATCCCGTTCACGACCAGAATGAACAGCCCCAGCGTGAGCACCGTCAGCGGCAGCGTGAGGATGAGGATGACCGGCCGGATCACGGCGTTCACGATGCCGAGCAGCAGCGCCGCGACGATCAGGTGATCCCAGCGGTCGATGTGGATCCCGGGAATGACGGTCTCGGCGGCCCACAGGCCCAACGCCGTGATGACGAGCCGGAACAAGAAGCCTTTCATCGGTCCTTCGTCTTCTCTCGCCAGGCCGCGATGTTGCCCTCGATCTGGCGTGAGTGCTTCTCGAGGTGCTCGGCGTAGACCGCCAGCCAGTCCTCGGCGCCGTACGGGCCCGACTCCGTGTGCCGGCCCACGCGGCGCCAGTCCTGCTCGGTCGCGCGCTCGAGCAGCGGCACGGTATTGGCGCGCACCGCCTTCACGGTGGCGAGCGCCGCGTCCATCGGATGCTTGTGGTAGTCGAAGCGCTGCGCCCAGCGGTCCTGGTCGTATCCGACGATCAGCGGCTCGGGCTCCGCGAGCAGGTAGCGGAGCCGCATGTGGGCGTTGGTCTCGCTGTCGGCGCAGTGCACCACGATTTCGTGCGCGGACCAACGTGTGGGCCCCGGTTTCCATTGGAGCGCGTCGCGCGGCACCTTGGCAAGGGCGGCAGCGAGGAGGGCCGGTCCCCTGGCGTAGCGCTCGATCATCGAGGCGCGCTCGGCGGCGGTGAGAGGCATGTCGGGATCTCCGGAAGAAGATACTCGATTCGCTCAACTGTGCGCGCGACCGGCCACGAAGCGCGCCGTCGCGCCCGGGCGCGCCCGCACGCCGAGGCGCGAGTCGAACAGGATCGCGCCCACGAGCGAGTCGCCCACGCGCGTCGCGCCGACGCCGGCGAACGGCCCGAGCGCGGCCGGCCACCCGTACACCAGCGCCTGCTCGGGGTAGCCGATCCACGTGACCGGCAGCGTGTCGGGTGGCACGCGGAAGACGAGCGTGCCCCGGAAGTGACAGCCGCGGCCCACCACCATCCGCGTGCTGTCCAGGACGACGTCGGTCAACTTGAAGCGGTCGCCCAGCTCGGGCAGGGTGAGGGTATCGCCCCGCGCCACCACCCAGTGACCGATGTAGCGTTGTGCGTAGCGGACCTGCAGGTGCATCGCCCCGGCGCGGCAGGGGTCCCCCGGTGCACACCCCAGAGCAAGGAGAGACCCGGCGGCGAGGAGGACGCGCCCTGAGAGGGCGCGCTCGGCCGTGATGTGCGTCCTTAAAGGACGCACCCGGCGCCGAGCCCGGGCTCTTAGCCCGGGGATCATCGGATCATGGCGCGACGCTGTCCGTCGCTCGGATCCGGGCGTTCGTGGAATCGGCGGCGCGCAAGGCGGCGCCCACCCCGCGCGCGCCCGGGATGCGCGACCCGGCCAGGATCGAGTCCCGCTGCCGCTCCGTGAGCGTATCGCGCGCCGCGGTGCCGGCCTTGCCGGACCGGTCGCCACCGCAGGCGCCCACGGTCAACGCCACACCGAGTACGATCCACCCGATCGTCCGGTTCATGCGGGCAGCCCCTTTCGCAGCACGTCTTCCATCACGTCCGCGAAGCGATCGATCTCCGCGAGTGTCGTGTACACGTTCGGTGTCACGCGCAAGCAGCTGAACTCCTTGTGCACGATCGGTGTGACGAGGATCCGGTGCTTGTCCCAAAGGAAGGCGACCAGCTTATTCACGTCCAGCCCCTCGACCGAGACGCTCGCCAGGCCGCACGACTGCGCGGGGTCGTACGGGGTGAGGATCTTGACGCCCGGCCGCTGCTCCAGCCGCTTCGCCCAGCGCTGGAACAGGTAGCGCAACCGCGCCGCCTTGCGCTCCGCCCCGAGCCCCTCGTGGAACGTGAGCGCCTCGGCGATGGCGTTGTGGTTCGCGGCAGGATGGGTCCCGATCTCCTCGAACTTGCGGATGTCGCGGGTCATCTCGGGCGGCGCCGCCATGAGCGGCCAGAGCCGCTCGATCTTGGCCTTCCGCACGTACAGGAACCCGGTGCCGTGGGGCGCCAGCAGCCACTTGTGGAGGCTGGTGCCGTAATAGTCGCAGTCGAGCTCGTCGCGGGTGAACGGGAAGTGCGCGAACGCGTGGGCCCCGTCCACGATCACCTCGATCCCGCGCTCCCGCGCCAGTCGCACGATCTTGCGGATCGGGAAGATCTGGCCCGTGAGGTTCGTGATGTGACAAACGTGGATGACCTTGGTCTTCGGCGTGATGGCGCGCGCGAAGCGGTCGGCCAGGTCGTCCTGGGACGGCGGCGGCACGGGAAAGGTGATCTCCCGCAGCACGATGCCCTCCCGCCGCTCGCGCTGGTGCCACGTCGTGAGCATGCGCGGGTAGTCCTGAGTGGTCGTCAGTACCTCGTCGCCACGCTCCAGCGGAATCCCGAGCTGGACGATCTCGAGCGCTTCGCTCGCGTTGCGTGTGATCGCCATCTCCTCCGCGTCGCAGCCGAAGCTCGCCGCGAGGCGGTGCCGTACGGCCTCGATCTCCGGCTCGAGCACCTGCCACATGGTATAGGCGGGCGCCGTGTTGGAGTACTCGAGGTAGCGGCGCATCGCGTCCTGCACGACGCGCGGGCTCGGGCTCACCCCGCCGTTGTTGAGGTTGATGATCGTGCGATCGAGCGTGAAGGCCTCCTGGACCTCGCGCCAGAAATCTTCGTCGCGGGTGATGTCGTCGACGGGCCGGCGGTCCGCCTGCCGGGCCACGCGGGCGAGCCGCGGTAACGCGTCGTCCCGGAGCGCGGGGAGGGCGGCACCGACCGCGAAGAGCGACTCGAGGAAACCGCGGCGAGTGGTCATAGGGTCAGCCTCCCCGAAAGGTGCGGCGGATGAGGACGGTATAGGCGACGACGTTCACGACCACCACCAACGTGCCGAGCACCGCCTGGGCCGGCCGGGTCAGCCCCGCCGGATAGAGCAACGGGATCACGTAGTGCTCGACGAACCCGCCCCGATAGCCCTCGAGTCCGGCTCGGGCCCGCAGCGCGTTTTCGAGGGGCGTGAGCGGGCACGTCCAGCCGGCGTATTCGATGGCCGCCCCCCATACCGCCGCCGGCACGTGGGCCCACACGACGGCGCGCCAGCGCCAGGCGAGGAATCCGCCCAGCATCACGAAGGCGACGAAGGCGGCGTGCACCAGCACGACACAGTCGGCGAAGGCGCGATAGACCATCTTCACTCCCCCTTATAAGACGAAAGCCCCCGCCCGGCCAGGCCGGGCGGGGGCTTGCGCGGGCGAGAGCCACGCCGTTTAGGCGCCCATCAGACTCCCTGGGGGTCCGAACAGACTCGACATCGCGTTCCCGCACGAGACCGATAACCCGAAGAGATCCAGGACCGCTTGTTCCTCGGCAGCCGACAGGTGGCTGCCGTCGGCGTGGAGAACCGTGACCCCGTTGTCGGTACCCCTGATACGGATCCACGGCACGTCGTTCACGTCGATCGTCAGGTTGAACGACACCGACTCCGTGGTCGGCGACAGCAGGGTAACGGCGATGGTGCCGTGCATGGACACCGCCTCGGCCCCACGAGTGATGCTGAACTCGGTGATGGTGAACGTGATATGATTCGCGTCCGACAGCCCCACCGCCTCGTGGAGGGCGACCTGAATGGCCGGATTGTCCAATGCCCACGTGACGTCTATCTGCAGGTCCGGGTTATCGCTATCGACCTGCGTCACCGCGTAGGTAGCGCTGAAGGTGAGCGTGTGCGTGCCTTCGCTCACGAAGCCGGCGGCCGTCGCCGTGAACGCCGTGACCGGGTTGCCGGTGACCTGGCCGCTAACCGTGTAGTTGGCGTACTCGGTGACGGGGGCCGCAGGCGTCCCACCACTCACGATGACATGGAGCTTGTCGACGGGCGGCGCCGTGGTGCTCTCGTCCACCAGATCCACGAAGCCGACGGCAGTCAGCGGATTCTCGCTGATGTCACCGGTGGTCGGGTCGACCGCATACAAAATCATGCGGACGCCGTTCGGGTCTGCGGCGGGTGTGGCGCTCGGGTCCTCCACGTACACATGGGTCGTGACGTCCCACACGAACGTCTTACCCAGGAGCGGCGCCGGGACGACGCTGGCACTGATACCGCCCGAGAACGTGGCCGCGCTACGGCGCAGCGCCAGGAGGCGCACCGCCGCGTTCAGGTCCGGCGTGCTCGATGTGCGCGGCGGCATGATCGGCGCGGCGCGGAGCAGCGTGCCGATCCGGCTCGGCGCGGCCACCGGCGAGCCCGTCGTCGTGTCGCTCACCTTGCTGAAGCTCTGGAACGTCGGCGACTCTAGCACGCCCGACAGAGTCTGCAGATCGCTGCTCAAGCCTGCGGGGTCTGCAGGGTAAGCCTGCGGCCCGGTGCTGTTGCTGCAGGCGGCGACCGCGGCGAGCAGCGCGAGCCCCCACAAGGGACGACGTTGACGAGCGGGCATGCTGGTCCTCCGAAATGTGGGCGGTGGCGGCGACGGTCAGAGCGGGCGCGCCGCGGCGGTTGGTCTAGCCTGAAACCTACCCTGTGGGCCGACGATCGGACCGTGACGCCGCGCACGAGCCCCGCCGACAGGACGAACCGCTTGCCCGGGAGACGGTTACGCGATCACGCCGCCGCCGAGCAGACGCCCGTCGGCGTCGTACAGCGCGCCGGACTGCCCCGGCGTGATCGCCCGCACGGGCTGGGCGAGCTCGAGTACGAGCCCGTCGCCCGCGCGCTCCCGCACCCGGCCGGGCACGGCCGCAGCGCGGTAGCGGCACTGCACGAATGCGGCGTC
>WNGC01000746.1_pt1 | contig 19339 bp, 15 predicted proteins | sample 5400051 | NCBI WGS metagenome assembly WNGC01 (sample SAMN13153368, study PRJNA577476) | soil metagenome | isolation source: 20 cm soil or saprolite under grassland replicate 2 | place: USA:California | collected 2016-06-15
CTTTTTTCGCGATCTCTTCCAGGCGCCCCGCAATCTCCGCAAAGGTCAGCGCGCGAAAATGAAAGTGTTGCGACCTCGAGCGGATCGTATCGACCAGGTCTTCCGGCTGGGTAGTGGCCATCACAAAGATCACGCGGTCCGGCGGTTCTTCGAGCGTCTTCAGTAGTGCGTTGGACGCTTCGCCCGTCAGCATGTGGGCTTCGTCTAGTATCACAACTTTGCTTCTCGAAGCCGCCGGCGCGTACCGCACCATCTCGCGCAGCTCGCGGATCTGGTCGATGCCGCGGTTCGACGCCGCGTCGATCTCAATCACGTCCAGCGAGGTCCCCGCCGCAATCTCTTTGCAAGAATCGCACTCTCCGCAAGGCTGCGCCGTCGGCCCCTTCATGCAATTCAGCGCTTTCGCCAGGATCCTCGCCGCGGTCGTTTTTCCCACGCCCCGCGCCCCCGAAAAAATGTACGCGTGCGCCACGCGGTCATTCTTGATCGCGTTTTTCAGCGTCTCGGTTACGTGTTGTTGGCCGACGAGATCGTCAAACGTTTGCGGGCGCCACTTGCGGGCTATGACCTGGTAGCTCATGGGAAAGTTTTCAGTTCTCAGTAAACAGGGCAGAGAAGAAGTTAGCAGCATCCCTGCCTCTTCTTCCCACTGAAGACTCACAACTGAGCACCGTATACAGCCTTCAGTGAGAGGAACTTCGGGTGATCTGCGGCACCCGAGGTGATCCCGGTACCGTTGCTCCCTTCCGGGCCTGGCGGGGTTCGCGGGACCTCGTTGCACAGAGCCCGAAGTTCCACGCTCCGACACCCGCGTCCATTTCCCGCGAATGCAGTAAAAAGTCTAGCACAGCGTCTCCGGCCCAGCCAGAACGCGCGGCGGCCTCGGCTTTTTCCATTGCGCTTGTGCTGATTCTTTTTTCCGCTCGCGAATCTCGCTCGCAGATCAGGATTTTGGTTTTGCCGCCGCTGCTGCCGGCGCATCCGGCGGCTGCACTTCGGACGGATTCACCCAATTCACTTTGAACGGGCCCATCGCGTGAACCTGTACGATGGTTTCGCCCTGGCAAGTCGCGAAATGCCGCATTTCCTTTGGCATCGTCACAAAATTCCCCACGTTCATGGTTGTCAGTTTTGTCTCGTCGAAAGTCTCGCCCATGCCTGCTAGAAAGGTTCCCTTCAACACGGTTACGTTTTCATCCGTCGGATGCCAATGCGCCGGGATCTTGGCTCCATCAACGCACCGGAGACGCACCACGAACGGCGTTCCCTCGGCGCTTGGGTCGCCGGCCACCGTCGCAACATCGCAACCCTTAATGATCGGCGTCCACTTCAAATCGCCGAAGTGCATAATTTTGGGTGGCGCGGGGCGGTCTTTCTTCTCTTGGCTGTAAACTGCCGCCGTGAGCCCAGCCACACCGATCAACGCGACACAAACACTTCCCATTCGAATCTTTTTCATGCAACCCTCCTCCGCCAAAAAGATAGGGGCCCTGAACTGGCCAAAAGATACTCTTCCCATCCACCGCCGGGCAACTCAAGTCAATGTTGCAGTCGCGCATCGAGTACTCTTCTGGCCAGGCCGGCCTGGAAGCCCTGGAAACACGCTGAAAAAGTTACGCATCATCATCCAGAAATCCAGTAACCTAGCTGCGGATGGAGTTCCTCCCCATCCGCCCCGCGTCCCGGCTTGGCCGGGATGCCGGGTCCGCCGCGCCAGCGGAACGCACTGAGGCATCGCCTCCGTGTCGCCTCACGATACGGGGCCAGCCCGCACTCCACGTGCGCACAGGAGGAATCCATGAGAATCGCTTTGTCCTTTCTTTTGACGGCAGCTCTCGTTTGCGCCGCCGCGCCCTCGTCTTACGCCGAACCGCGCCAGGTCATTCAGGGCACCCAGGTTCATCTCACGCTCTTGAGCGGCATCAGCAGCGCCGTAGCCAGAGATGGCGACCCGTTTGTCGCCATTGTCGCCGACCCCGTCTACCTCGGCAGCCAGTTGCTGCTTCCCGCCGGTACGCGCGTGAACGGCATCATCGGCACCGTGGAGAAGGCCCGCCGCTTCTCCATCTTTCGCGGCCAGGCCTACATGAACCTCACGTTCCGCTCCGTCGAAGTCGATAGCCGCCTCATCCCCGTGCAGATGAGCCTCATCACCATCGAGCAACCGCGCGGGCAGGCCGGCGGCACGCGCCGCAAAGACGTGAAAATTGAAGAAGGCCAGGTTGTTCAGGAAAAGCATGACATCAAGGGCGACATCGTCGGCGCGGCTATGGGCACCGGTGGCGGCACGCTTATCGGCGCGGTCTTCAGCCACGTCGCGCGTGGCTTCGGTTTCGGCCTCGCCGGCAGCGCCGTTTACATCGTTGCTCGCAAGGGCAAGGACCTCGAACTTCCCGCGCAAACTGGAATGCTAATCCGTATGGACAACACCATCACCGTCCCGGTCACCAGCGCCAGCAACGCCTCGTTCACCACCGGCAGCCGCTAACGGTCGCCAAAAACAAAAATGCGCCGCGCGAGGACTAATTCACAGTCTCCTCGCGCGGCGCATTCTCTACCGTGTGGAAGGCCCTCAGCCTGACCCGCGGGCTTCCACGTTATCTTTTCAATTTTCTTCTCTGCGAACTCCGTGCCCTCTAGGAACTCTATGCTAAATCCTATTCTTCTTATTTCTTTGGAAAGTCCGGATCCGCTTTCACTTCGTTGATCTGCTTGGTGTGCCTTTCGCTGTGCGCCGCAATGAGCAGAACGAATTCATACCCATCCAGCTTCCCCAGCGGGCTGTCTGCCACATGATCGCGCATTCCGGTTGCCGTTTTCAGGAAATCTTCCGTCGTCGCGCGGCTCTCCACAAAATGCTTGATCGAGCCGTCCGCTGACCCGAAGCGATTCGTCGGTACCAGCGGCTCCGGTGCTTGTATCTTGTTCGTGCGGTCGGGAACCATCGCTAGCACGGCCTCGTCCGTCTTTTTCACGTCACGGCCCGGCTCTCCCGCCGGCGACATCATCACCTTTTCCTTCACCAAGCCACGGATAAAATCTTCCGCCGCCGCGATGTGCTCCATCACCTGCGCCACCGACCAGCGGTCCGGTGCAGGCTTGAAGTTCCACTGCGCTTCCGACAACCCTTTCGTCGCCTCCAGAACATTCTTTTTCGTCGTTTCAAGATACTGTAGCGCCTTGTCCTTCTCCGCCTGCGTCACTTCTTGTGCCGATGCAGCCGTTGCCCCCGCCATCAAAAGCAACGCGATCAACACCCCTGCCAGGGACTTGGTTCTCATCTTTTTTCTCTCCTTGTCTTATGCGACCGCCGAGCGGCCGGCTTTATTATCTTCAATTGGCGAAACGGGGATTTGCAGCATACCACATCATCTGCCTTCCATGCGCGGCGGCAGGGCCATTCAAGGCGCCCAATAGAAACGAGCATCCATTCCAACAGCCCTGATCTCAAGACTTACAGGATTAGCTTTGAGCTCTGCAGTAGGTTCACGAATCGCTGATCGCTTGAGTAGAAGAGGAATGAGCGCCGCGTTCCGTGTGGGTTCGGGTTATGCGGCGCTCGCTGGATGGTTACGACTGGGGCTGACTGGGGCATACTACCCGCCACTCATGATTCCCAGCGAGCGCGCCTCAGAAGTGGCTCTGGAGCAGGTAATAAGTGGCGAAGGCCTTGATTGGGGCGTAGACGTAACGGAAAGCGACGATCGCCAGCAGAAGGCCGACTATGGCATAACTATTCCCTCGCAGCCAGTCCAAATAGCGCTGGGAACGTGTCTCGCCCATGAACAGCATGACGGCCGTGCTGCCGTCGAGCGGGGGAACCGGCAGTAGATTGAACGTGCCAAGAAGCAGGTTGAGCGAGAAGAAAGCGCCGAGCACGCTGCTCGCAAAGTCCGGTTTGCCTGTGAGAGGGTCATCGTGCAGCCAGCCCTGAGACCAGCCCAGCCGCAGCGCGACGGCGGCGATCAGCATCAGCGTGTAGTTCGTGGCCGGGCCGGCCAGAGCCATCCAGGCGGCCCGGCGGGGATGCCGCCGCTCCCACTCGGGATTGTACGGCGCGCTGGCCCACCCGATAATCGACCCGTTAACGATCAGCGAGAGGATGGGAATCACCACCATGCCCCAGGGTTCTCTCTGGATGTGCGGGATCGGATTGAGTGATAGCTGTCCGCCCGCAAATGCGGTGTCGTCCCCGCCGATTTTGGCGGCCAGCGCGTGCGCTGCTTCGTGGCAAGTGGTGGAGAAGAGAAACGCGACGTACCAGATAAAACCCAGCGCGAGCAGTTCCGGTGAGAGATCGGGCATGAAGTGACTCTTCGTTTCCTCGCGCCAGTAGCGTAGATGGCCCCGCGCTCGTTTGCAAGGGAGGGCCGCGATGGGTTTTATCCATCGAGGCTTTTCTCCGGCCGCGCGCAACCCGCTCCTTTTCAACACCGCATGCTTCATTCGAATGATATCGATTAAAGTACTCAAAGAGTCTTATAGATTAATGGTTCTTTCCTTTGTGACTCTGGCTCAACATCCTCGCCGGCCTCATGACTCTTCCTTTGGCCTAATCCCTATTCTTTGTCTCCCACCTGTCCTGAGCGTAGCCGACCGAAGGTCCCGATCCGGTCGGGATCGATGATTCCGACCCTTTCGGAAAGGATCCCCTAAGCTAGCCGACCACCATTACCCCTGCGGTGGTTGCAAGACTTCGGCTTGCCCCGATTCTGTCGGGTTCACCTCCTTTCCTCCCCCGCGATTCACCGGCGTGCCCCGACCTTGTGGGGATCACAAATCACCAGTCACGTTCTTCTCCTTCAAACTTTCAACTTTCAACCTTCCTCTCCGCCCACCGCCTCATTGCTCCATTTTCGCACCCAGAGTATCCTCTCCCTTCTTGTGGAGGACTTGGATGCGAATCGGTGCGGCAGGGAAGTGGTTCATCGCTGGAATTATCTTCGCAACTATTTTTTGTTCTTCGGCGAAAGCGCAGCAATGGGATCAAAAATTCTTTTCCGAAATGCGCTGGCGCTGCATTGGTCCATTCCGCGGTGGCCGCACCGTGGCCATCTCCGGCGTGCCGCACCAGCCCAACGTCTTCTACATGGCCGCCGTCAACGGCGGCGTCTGGAAGACCACCGATTTCGGAAACACTTGGAATCCGATTTTCGACGACCAGCCCACCGGCTCCATCGGCGCGCTTGCCGTTGCTCCTTCCGATCCGAACATTATTTACGCCGGCAGCGGCGAAGGATTGCAGCGCCCGGATCTTGCGACCGGCGATGGCGTCTACAAATCCACCAACGCCGGAAAATCCTGGACGCATTTGCAAAACCTCCACGACGCACAGCAAATCACCGCGATAATCATCGACCCGAAAGATCCCAATCGCGTTTTCGTCGCCGCTGAAGGGCATCCTTACGGCCCGAACGCCGAGCGCGGCGTTTTCCGCTCCACCGACGGTGGCCAATCCTTCCAGAAAGTTCTCTACAAGGACGAAAACACCGGCGCCGCCGATCTCGCCTTCGATCCCGCTAATCCGCAGACGATTTATGCGGTATTGTGGGCCGCGCGTGTTGCGCCATGGGAGATTCGCAGCGGCGAATCCTTCATCAGCGCCGGCAGCGGCATTTTCAAATCCAACGATGGCGGAAGCAACTGGCGTCCGCTCACCACTGGGCTTCCGGGAGCGGGCGACGGCATTGGCCGCATCGGCATTGCCGTCTCGAACAGCGAGCCGAACCGCCTCTATGCCACCGTGGAGTCCAAGAAAAATGCCGGCATCTACCGTTCCGATGATTTCGGCGAATCATGGAAACAGGTAAACACCGACCGCCGCATCGGTGGCCGCGGCCCGGGCGCGGCGGGCATCGCCGTCGCGCCGGACAATCCGGAAGTCATCTACGTCGCGAATACCACGACGTGGAAATCAACGGACGGTGGAAAAACATTTGTGGGGTTCAAAGGTGCGCCTGGCGGCGACGATTACCAGCGCCTCTGGATCAGCACGGAAAATTCGCAGATCATCGCGCTCAGCTCCGACCAGGGCGCGGTCATCAGCGTGAACGGCGGCGCGACGTGGAGCAGTTGGTACAATCAGCCAACCGCCCAGTTCTATCACGTCACTACCGACAATCGTTTTCCCTACTGGGTTTACGGTTCGCAGCAAGAAAGCGGCTCCGCCGCTACGCAGAGCCGCAGCGATTATGGCGAAATCACGTTTCGCGATTGGCATCTCATCGGAATTTTCGAGTATGGATACATCGCCGTCGATCCGCTCGATCCGAACATTCTGTATGGCGACTGGCTCACGCGATCAAAACAAGATATCGGCGAGTACGCGAAAGTTACGCCGGAGCCCATTCGCCGCGGCGAGTATCGTTATGCGCGCACGCTGCCGGTTGTTTTTTCGCCGCTCGAACCGCACACGCTTTATTTCGCGGCGAACGTACTGTTCAAAACGACGGATGCGGGAAACAGCTGGCAGGTTATCAGTCCGGATCTCACGCGCGAATCCTACGAGATCCCCGCGAACCTCGGTGTTTTCGCCGCGAGCGATCCGGAAAAAGGGAAGCATCGCGGTGTAATTTACGCCGTCGCTCCTTCCTTCAAGGAAGCAAACACGATCTGGGCGGGCACCGACGACGGATTAATTCAGATCACGCGAGACGGCGGCAAGTCCTGGCAGAATGTTACGCCGCCGCAGCTCAAGCCGTGGAGCAAAGTTTCCATCATCGAAGCTTCGCACTTCGATGCGGGCACGGCGTACGCGGCGATCAATTCGTTCCGGCTCGACGATTTACGCGCACACATTTACCGCACGCGCGATTTCGGCAAATCGTGGTTGGAAATTACTCATGGGATTTCTGACGGCGGCGCCAGCAACGTGGTGCGCGAAGATCCGGTTCGCAAGGGTTTGCTGTACGCGGGAACGGAAGGCTCCGTCTACGTTTCGTTTAACGATGGAGACGATTGGCAGCCGCTACAGCTCAATCTGCCGCACACGTCCATGCGCGATCTCGCGATTCATGGCGACGATCTCATTGTCGCCACGCACGGCCGCTCTTTCTGGATTCTCGATGACCTCACGCCGCTGCGGCAAATGAACGCCGAGATCGCGAAAGAAAGCGCGCATCTTTTCGAACCGCAAGAAGCGACTCGTTTCCGATGGAATCGCAATCCGGACACGCCGCTTCCGCCCGAATTCCCCGCCGGAAAAAATCCTCCCGATGGCGCCATCATCGATTACTACCTGGCTGCGGCGGCCGGCAAGTCTGTGACACTGGAAATCCTGAACGACCAGCAGCAGCTCGTCCGGAGATATACGAGCACGGATAAATCGGAACTGCTTGAGAAAATCGCAAGTGAACATCCCATTCCGATGTATTGGGTTCGCCCGACGCAGATTCTTTCCGCGGGCGCGGGGATGCACCGTTTTGTCTGGGACCTGCACTACGCGCCGCCGGATTCTCCAGGGCATGAGTTTCCGATTTCCGCAATCGTTCATGACACACCGAAATATCCGCTCGGAGCATGGGCACTTCCCGGCAACTACACAGCGAAACTAACAGTTGATGGGAAAAGCTATTCTCAGCCATTCGTGGTGAAGATGGACCCGCGCATCAAGACTCCGCCCGCGGATCTTCGCAAGCAGTTTGAAATGCAGAGCGGCTCGGTCGAAGGCATGAATGAAAGCTTTGGAGCGCTCTCACAAGTTCGATCGGTGCGCGCTCAACTGAAGGAGCGCGCAGCGAAAGCAGGGAAGGGCCCGCTTGCCGATGCGATCGCGGCTCTCGATAAACAAGCGGCGGAGTTGGAAGGACCAGCGCAGAGCAATTTCTTCGGCTTGCCGCCCGGCGCGAAACAACCGGAGAATTTTTCCAGCTTGAACCAGCATTTCGGCGGCATTTTGTCGGTTGCGGACAGCGCGGATGCCGCGCCAACAACGCAAGCCACCGCAGTTTACAAGGAACTGGAGGACGCTCTAGGAAAGTTACATGCGCGCTGGACGAAAATCCAGCAGCAGGATATTGCGACGCTCAACGTCGAACTCAAGAAAGCGGGGCTCGCTTCGGTCGATCCGAACAAGGCGCCCGAAGCGGCGCCCAGCGATGATTCGGGTGGGGAAGATACTCCGTAAGAGCGGGAAACCCAAGACAAGGGTGACCATGGTTGAAACATGGTCTGACTATGTTCAATGGGCAGGCAATCTGGATGTTGGAGGCAGCATCTTGAAAGAAATTGCAAATTTCAGACAACATGCTAGAAGAGCAGCGCTCCTAATCGCTGCCGGAATTCTGGCTGCTGGCGTCACGCCCGCACAAGAGGTTAGTGAAAACCTTTACTCGGGGATGAAATGGCGGATGATTGGGCCATTTCGCGCCGGAAAGGTGAACGCCGTGGCGGGCGTGCCGGGAAATCCGGCGGTCTATTATTTTGCGGCGGATGGCGGGGGCGTGTGGAAAACGACGGACGGTGGGACGGTGTGGAAGCCAATTTTCGACAAGGAGGCGGTCGCTTCGATTGGAGCGATGGCGTTGGCGCCTTCGAATCCGAACATCATTTACGTTGGAACGGGCGTGAATACGATTTTTGCCGACAGCGGCTATGGAGATGGAGTTTACAAGTCGCTTGACGGCGGAGAGAACTGGCAGCACGCCGGACTGGAAGACACGCGACATATAGGAAGAATCCTGGTAGATCCACACAATCCGGATATCGTCCTGGTTGCGGCGATGGGCCACAGTTCTGGGCCCAACGAAGAGCGCGGAGTTTTCCGTTCGGCGGACGGCGGGCGGACATGGAAGAAAGTCCTGTACAAAGACAACGTTACTGCGGCGGTGGATCTCTGTTTCGAGCCGGGGAATCCGCGAGTGGTGTATGCGACGCTGTGGCACGGGATTCGAAAGCCAGGGCAAAAAGGAACATCGTATGGGCCCGGCAGCGGGCTTTATAAGTCGTTGGATGAAGGTATCACCTGGAAGCAAATCACGGGGCACGGACTTCCCGAAGGAGACTGGGGGCGAGCGGGAGTTGCGGTTGCGCCGGGAAACCGCGGACAACGCGTGTATGTAATTGTGGAGGCGAAAGAGAAAAAAGGCGGGCTGTTCCGGTCGGACGACGCGGGCACGACGTGGAAAAGGGCCACCGAAGACCAGCGGATCGACGGGTATTGGTATATGAGCGAGATTTTCGTGGATCCGAAGAACGCCGATATTGTTTATGTTCCCACGCAAAACCTGTACCGTTCAAATGACGGCGGGCATACGTTCACTGCCATCAAAGGCGCGCCGGGAGGCGACGACTACCACACGGTGTGGATCGATCCGACGAATACACAACGAATCATGCTGGGAGTGGACCAAGGAGCGACGATCAGCCTGAACGGCGGGGAATCGTGGAGCACCTGGTACAACCAGCCAACCGGAGAATTCTACCGGGTCGCAACGGATCACCGGTTTCCCTACTGGGTGTATGGGCCACAGCAGGACAGCGGAACCGCGGGAATCGCGAGCCGCGGAAACAATGGACAGATCACGGAGCGCGACTGGTATCCAGTTGGGCCCGGCGAAAGCGGATACACGATTCCCGATCCGCTGGACGCGGACGTGGTGTACAACGCGGGACCCGGCGGAAGCGTGGTGCGATTGTCGAAAACCACGGGCCAAGTGCGTGACATTTCACCCGCTGCGGTACCGTTTGGAAGCAAATACCGGTTTAACTGGACCATTCCAATGGTTTTTTCGCCGCAGGACCCGCATCTGCTGTACCTCGGGACGCAGTTTTTGCTGAAGACGAGCGATGGGGGAACGAGTTGGGAAACGGTGAGCGAAGATCTGACGCGCGTGCGGCCGGATGAAAAGGATTCGAAGCAGGCGCGAGGTACGATCCTGACGATCGCTCCTTCCGAGGTGAAAGAAGGAGTGATCTGGGTGGGAACCGACGACGGAAACATTCAATTGACGAAAGATGAGGGCAAGAGCTGGCAAAACGTCACCCCGCCCAACGCGTCCGAGTGGAGCACGGTGAGTATCGTGGAAGCATCGCATTTCGATGCGGGTACGGCGTACGCCGCCGTGAATCGCAACAATCACGACGATTTGCATCCGCACATTTTCCGGACGCGTAATTTTGGGCAAACCTGGCAGGAGACGGTACGTGGGATCCGCGAGAGCGATTTCGTTCGAACGGTGCGGGAAGATCCGGTGCGCAAGGGACTGTTGTACGCGGGGACGGAGATGGGTGTCTACGTTTCTTTCGATGACGGGGAGCACTGGCAATCGCTACGGCTGAATATGCCGGTGGTGGCGATTCATGACCTGGCCATCGAGCAGGACGATTTGATCGCGGCGACCTATGGACGGGCGTTCTGGATACTGGACGACGTTACGCCGCTGCGGCAACTGGATGGACGGAGCGAGGCGGCAGGAGCGCGTCTCTTTACGCCGCGAACGGCGATTCGAGTGCGCCGCGACGAGAATCAGGACACGCCGCTGCCTCCCGAGGTTCCCGCGGGAAAAAATCCGCCGGATGGGGCGGTGCTAAACTATTTTCTGCCTGCAAAACCGGCGACGGACATTCAACTGGAAATCCGCGCCGCCGATGGGAGGCTGGTGCACAGTTATTCCAGCGCGCCGCCGCCGAAGGAGCCGGAAGAAGTTCCTTACGTCGCAGAATATTGGATCGCGCATCCGCAACCGCTTTCGAAAGAAGCGGGAATGCACCGTTTTGTCTGGAACCTGCGTTACTCCGATCCGCGCGCCATGCACCCGCAGTCTCCGTACAATTATCCGATCGCCGCGATCGTGGGATCCACGCCGCTGCCACCGCAGGGACCGCTGGTGCTGCCGGGGAAGTATGAGGTGCGGCTGATAGCGGAGGGGCGAGCGATTCGCCAGGCGCTGGAAGTCAAAATGGATCCGCGGGTGGCGGCGGCGCGCAACGAATTGCAGAGTTCACTGGAGCTGCAACTGAAAATCTCTGTACTGCTGGGGAGAAACTTTGACGGCTACCAGCAGACAAAGCAGTTGTGCGCGCGTCTGGCGGAATTGATGAAGCGTCCCAAGGAGGATCCCATCGCAGTTACCGCCGGCGCACTGGATGCGAAAGTCGCAGCGCTAGAAGGAGAAGCGACACCGATCCTAGAGACGCCCAAGACCGCCAGTTTCATGGCCGTGAACGATACCTTGACGGCGCTGATGGCGCTGGTTGATGGCGCGGACCTTGCGCCTTCGGAAGAATCGTTCGCGGCGTATCGGCGGATTTGCAAAGCCGCAAACGAGGCTCTGGCGGCTTGGCAGGAACTGAAGAGCAAAGATGTGGCGGCGCTGAACAGTTTGCTCGGCAAAAGCAATGTTACGACGCTGCCTGACGTTCCCAATTTAGCTGCCGATGAGGCTTGCGGAACCTAATCCGCTTTTCTCGCGAGGGTTTTCGGTGTAGTCCGGAAGCACGGCAAAACCGCTGTGGCGGAAACGGTGTTGCCGAGTAGGGGCGCAGCATGCTGCGCTCCTACATTGCGGCTTGCGGCTGCTGGAGTTGCGACAGATCCGCGAGGACTTCGGCACTGTGTTTTTCGGCGTTCACGTTGAGATAAACTTTGCGGACGACGCCATCGGGATCGATGAGAAAGGTGTGGCGCGCGGAAAGCTTGGCGACACCTAAATTTACCAGCGAGTCGTAAGCGGAAGAAACCTGATAGTTTGTATCCGCGAGCAGCCTGAAACCGAGGCCTTCCTTGGCGCAGAACTTCTGGTGGGTGGCTTCGTCCTGCACGCTTACGCCAATGATGATCGCGTTGCTGCGCTCATATTGCTCGCGGTCGCGCTGGAAATTGTGCGCTTCCTTGGTACAGCCGCTGGTGAAATCCTTGGGATAGAAATACAGCACGACCCACTTGCCGCGGAGATCATGCAGGCTGAGCGGTTTGCCATCCTGCGAATTCAGCGTAAAGTCCGGCGCGGGCGTCCCCAACGAAGGCGCCTTCCCACCGGTGCGCATGGCGCGAACCACAAGGACTCCAACGAGCAGAACGATTACAGCTACGAAGATGGCAATCATTTTCATTTCACACGCTCACCGCTGGTATTGAGTGGGGCGCGTTCCAAAGCTTACTATTCTTTTTGGCTGAAGAGACCGAAGCCCAAACGAAACTGAATGGTATTGATGCCGGGATTGGGCGCTGCAAGTCCCGCGTTCGAAATGTGCATAAAGCGGACTTCCGTGCTGAGGTTGCGCTTGCTGCGGAGGAAGTGCAGACCGAGAGCGGCGCTGGTCGTGAAATTGATGTGGGATGTTCCTTCGGGCACCTTTGTGCTGGTAAAGAGCATGCCGCCGCCAAGTTCGAGATACGGAACCACGCTGCCGTGCCTGTCCAGCGCCCATTTGAAGGCGAACGGGTTTACGCCAACGCCGTAGGCTGTGTTCGTTTTCTGAACAACCAGGAAGACCGGGACGGCATCCACCGCATATTCCAAGCGGCCGCGCAGGAAACCGGGGCCGTGGGGAGCGGTCAGGATCAGGCCGTAACGGAATCCCACGTTCCAGACGCTGTCACCGGACTGGGTGCCATTGATTGCGTGGCCCGCGCCGGTCCAAATCTGCAATTCCTGGCCGCCCTCGACAGGGCCGGCTTGCGCACGAACTCCCGGCGCATTTAGGAATGCAGCAAAGACGAGGGCTATGAAGATTCTTCGCACCGCGGCGTCTCCTTCAGGTTCTTTGATTCCATCCACCGGGGTCTTGGTGCAGAGAAGATATAGAGAATTCGTTCGAAAGGCGACCCTCTTCTACTTTATTTGAGGTAAGTACGGACAATGTGGATGACATCGTCGGCGGCTTCTTCCGAGGATTTGGAATTGCGAGGCATGTGGTTGCGGATGTGGTCTTCCATCAGCTCGGCCATGAGGCTGTTGATGGCGCCGCGAGCGGCGGAAAGGCGCTGGAGGGCTTCGGCGCAAGGGTCGTGCTCGTTGAGGGCGCGCAAGACGCTCCCGAGTTGCCCGATGGCCTTCTTGGTGCGGTTTACGAGATCCAATTTTTCGCGCGAGGTGTGTGACATTTTGCTATTCTACCATAGAGGGGTATGGTATCAAGAGTCCGGGCTTTTGATAATGGCTTGATGAACAGTAGAACAAAGGGGTAGAGGGCCGGCTTCGCGCGGCGTTCATCGCTCATTCATCAGCGGCGACTTAGCCTGCAAGGATTTAATGGGGAGTTGCACCTCCAGGCGGAAAAGTTTTTGGATACCAGAGATGCGGCGTTTGAGTTTGTACGATGCTGGGGGCCTTCTCGATCGCGGCAGCGGGACTGCAGGCGCAAGATTCGTCGCAGGTCCAGACTCGGACGCCTCCGGTCAGGGATTCGACAGCGGAAGCCGATCCAGTCCCGGCGATGTTTGCGCATCCGGAGACGGACCGCTGGTGGATTGCGGGCCAGGCGAATTGGATCTCGCAGCGGCATCCAGAAGTTCGCTCGCCCTATCAAGGACCGCGCAGCCTGTCTCCACAAGCGCAGGATGCCACTTCGCGCGTCCTCACGCTATTTACCGGCGTGCGCCTCACGAACACAAATGAGTTGATCTGTGTTCAGGAAACCGACGACCACGGAATTGGCGAGGCCGTCGGCCTGGCTGGGGTGACGAATCTGGACATCGTGCGGAATCCAGATCTGAGCAAAGCGCCTTATATTGCTCGTACGACTATGCGGCGGACACGCGAGGGTTCACGTTTGCGGCGATGTTCGAATATCACGAGCGGCGCTGGGCAGTGCGATTTGCAGAAGCGTTGATGCCGAAAGTGGCCAACGGCATTCACCTCGATGCGGACAAAGGGCGCGCTCGTGCAGAAAATATTGAATTCGAAATCCACGGCACAGTGCTTCGGCATCAAGAAGGAATTATCTGTTTCCTGATTTGTGAATCACGCCAACATGGGGAGTTGCCGCGAGGCCATCGACAATTCCCTCGCGGGGATAACGACCAAGCCGGATATCACGGCTCATCCGCCGCAAACAACGGTCAAATACGGATTTGGCGTGAATTTCGAGCAGCCGCTGAATGATGGGAGTATTTGGCCGGTGGGGATGGAATGAAGGCCGGCATGAGTCGTTTGCCTATACGGAGGTGGATGAGACGGCGGAGATCGGCGCCGGCGGCAATGGCAAGCGGTGGCATAGAAAATTCGATCGCGCTGGTGTGGCATTCGTTTCGAACGGCATCTCGGGCGATCATCAGGAATATCTCGCGCTCGGTGGCTCCGGTTTTCTTCTCGGCGATGGCCCTCTGATTTCGGGCGCGAGAACATCATCGAAACGTATTACGCGCTCCATGTTTGACGCGGAATTTATCCTTCGTTCGGCCTGCAGCACATCAACAATCCCGGATACAACCGAGACCGCGGACCGGTAGTCGTTCCTACGCTGCGACTGCATGTGGAGTTCTAGACGGCGGTGTAGCGAAATTTCTTGGCAGAAGGACGAAAGTCTGCTAACTAAGTGCTGCTGATTCCGTCCGAATAATGAAAGGTTTGTCAATTCGGTCCCTTCCGTTTGATGTAATGTCACCTATCGTTGGGTGGGGGGAGTTCATGAAAATAGATTTGCGGCTGACTCCATTGCGGGAGTTCTCCAGGGTTGTCCGTCTTTTTCTTCCCGTAGCGGCGGCCATCGTATTCTTTTCCTTTGCCGCCAGCGCACAAACTGTGGATGAGGTCATCGCCAAGAATATTCAGGCGCATGGCGGGCTCGACAAGCTGAAGTCCGTGCGCAGCATCCGCACCAGCGCAAAGTTCAGCCAAGGATCCTTTCGCGCGGACTTTCGCCAGGAAAACAAGCGCGCCGACAAGGTTCGAGAAGAATTCATCATCCAGGGTCTGGCCCAGGTACAAGCCTACGACGGCAAAACGGGATGGCAGATATCACCTTTCGGCGGGCGCAAAGATCCGGAGCTGCTCTCGCAGGACGATCTGAAAAGCCTGGTCGTGGACGCGGATATCGATGGGCCGCTTGTGGAATACAAAGAGAAGGGCCATAAAGCCGAACTCGTGGGGCACGACTCGATGGAAGGAACCGATTGTTTCAAAATCAAACTGAGCATGAAGAACGGAGACGTGCGCTACTACTATCTCGATGCCGACTCATACCTCGAGCTGAAGTTGGAAATTCAGACAACAATTCGTGGCGCGCTGCAGGAGTCTGAGTTGTATTACGGCGATTACGAACAGGTGAACGGCATCTTTTATCCTTTCGCCGTCGAGCAGGCACAAAAAGGCAGCGCTTCACGCGCACAATTCTCGGTCGAAAAGATCGAGCAAAACATACCGCTGGAAGACGCGCATTTCTCGATGCCCGTCTCCAAACCGGAGACGAAGGCTCCGCCGGCAGGAAAGTGATTCTTGAACATGGGACAGGCAAGAATGCCTGTCCCACGGCCGAATACTCATGGATGGACTTACGCCCAAGAGCCGTTGCTTCTACTTTATCGCTGAGGAATCCGCCGATATGCGCAAATCAATCCGCTGCTTTGCTGCCGTGATGATGGTGTACCTCGCTACGATGATTTTTGCCGGGCCCGCGCCCGCGCAAGAAGCCAAATTCGACTCGGACACCATCTCCGGTCTAGGCGCGCGAAACATCGGCTCCGCCACCATGAGTGGGCGCGTGGCGGCGATCGCCGCCGTAAAAGAGGACGGCCGGCTGACTGTCTACGTTGGAGCAGCCAGCGGGGGCGTATGGAAATCTTCGAACGGCGGCACCACGTTCAAGCCCGTTTTCGACAAGGAGGCCGCGCAATCCATTGGCGCCGTGGCCATCGATCCGCAAGCGCCGAAAACGATATGGGCCGGCACCGGCGAAGCCTGGACCCGCAATAGCGTGTCGATCGGCAATGGCATCTACAAGTCTACGGACGGCGGCGACAGCTGGACCAACATGGGTCTGCAGAATTCCGAGCGCATTGCGAAAATTATTGTGGATCCGAAGAACAGCAGCACGGTTTACGTTTGCGTGCCCGGAAAACTGTGGAGCGACAGCGCGGACCGCGGCGTCTATAAGACTACCGATGACGGCAAGAGCTGGAACAAGATTCTCAAAGGCGCGAATGTCTCGACCGGCTGCTCGATGATTTCCATGAATCCGCAAGACTCGATGGTTCTTTTCGCGGGCATGTGGGACTTTCGCCGGAAGGGCTGGACATTCCGTTCGGGCGGGGAGAATCCCACCGCGGCCAGCGGCAGCGCTTTTTTCCAGACCACGGATGGGGGAACGACCTGGAAGGAACTGGATGAAAAGAGCGCCAAAGGGCTCCCCGCGAAACCCTGGGGGCGCGTTGCCGTCACCATCGCGCCATCAAAACCAAATGTCGTGTACGCCCTGATCGAATCGACGCGCAGCGCCCTTTTCCGCTCCGAAGATGGCGGGAAAACATGGGAAGAGCGGGACCGCAGCAATTGGATGGTCTGGCGGCCGTTTTACTTCGCCAACTTAATCGTGGATCCGAAAAACGAGAACAAAGTCTACAAGCCGGACCTCACCTTGATTATGAGCGAGGATGGCGGCAAGAGCTTCAGCGGAATCGGGAACGGCGCACACGGGGATTTCCACGACGTCTGGGTGAATCCCGAGAATACCGATCATGTCATCGCCGGCGATGACGGAGGCGTTTGGTATTCCTACGATGGCGGCAACACCTGGTGGAAGGGAAATAACCTACCGATCTCGCAGTTCTATCACGTGAGCGCGGACAACGCCGATCCTTATCACGTCTTCGGCGGGCTGCAGGACAACAGCTCGTGGATCGGCGATTCGCAGTATCCGGGCGGGATTACCAACGGCCGCTGGGAAAATCTTTTTGGAGGGGATGGGTTCTGGGTGTTCCCGGATCCATCGGATGCGAATTACGTTTACGCCGAAGCGCAGGGGGGCGAGATCGGCCGCGTGAATCGCATCACGCTGGATGGCCGGGCCATCAAACCGCAACCCAATTACGGAGAAGGGAAGCTGCGCTTCAACTGGAACACTCCGATCCACATGAGCCCCAATGAGAAGGGCACGATTTACATCGGCGGACAATTCCTCTTCCGCTCCCGCGACCACGGTCAATCATGGGAGCGCATCTCGCCGGATCTCACCACCAATGATCCGGAGAAACAGAAGCAGGAAGAATCCGGCGGCGTTACGGTCGACAATTCTTACGCGGAGATGCACACAACGATCTACTCGATCAGCGAGTCGCCGCGCGATGGTCAAACCATCTGGGTTGGAACCGACGACGGGAATCTCCAGGTGACGCGCGACGGCGCGAAGTCCTGGAGCAACGTCGTCGGTAATGTTCCCAATCTGCCGAAGGCTTCCTGGGTTTCGTGGGTGGAAGCCAGCCTTCATGATGCGGGCACGGCTTATGCAACGTTTGATCGGCATACGTTTGGAGATATGGAGCCATATGTCTTCAAGACGACGGACTACGGGAAAACCTGGACGCCGATCGTCGCTGCGGACAGCGGCGTGCGCGGCTACGCGCATGTCATCAAGGAAGACACGGTGTCGCCCAGCCTGCTATTCCTGGGAACCGAATTCGGTCTTTGGATTTCTTTGGATAGCGGCAAACACTGGGCGAAATACAAAGGTCACGAATTCCCCAGCGTGGCCGTGCGGGACATCGTGGTGCACCCGCGCGAATCGGATCTTGTGGTCGCCACCCATGGCCGCGGCATCTGGATCGTGGACGACCTCACGCCGCTGCGAAAGCTGACTCCCGAAGTCATGGCGCAAGAGGCAATTTTCCTCCAGGCCAAGCCCGCGCAGCAGCGGCTCCCCGCGAATGGCGGCTGGGTAGAAGGAAGCGCGGTGTTCACCGGGCCCAATCCGCCGGACACGGCGCTGATTACCTACTACCAGAGCAAGCGGCACATCTTTGGAAAAATGAAACTGGAGATTTTCGATTCGCAGGGCAAGATTGTGGACACGCTTCCTCCGAACAGCCGCCGTGGCATCAGCCGTGTGGAATGGCCCATGAGGCTTAAAGCGCCGCACGTTCCGCCCGCCGCCACGGCTGCGTTTGAAGCCGCGCAGGGCCCCAGAGTTATGCCCGGAACCTACACCGTGAAGATGACGCGTGGCAAAGAGACTTACAGCACTCAGCTTGTCTTGGAGCTCGACGCACGCGCTAAATTCACACTGGAAGACCGGAAACTGGAATTCGGCGCGGCAATGCGCCTGCACCGGCTGCTCGGGGAGATGAGTTTCGATGTCGACCGCATCAACGGAGTGCACGACGCGCTCATGGAGCGCAACGCAAAGCTGAAGGGAGACGCCGCCTTCAGTAAGCGGATACAGGAACTTGCCGGCAAAGTGGAAGCCTTGCGAAAGAAGATCGTGGCCACCAAGGAAGGAGGCGCCGTCACCGGTGAGGAGCGAATCCGTGAAAAAACGACGCAACTCTACGGAGCCATTTTGAACTATGAGGGACGTCCAACCGATTATCAAACCGCGCGCATCGATTCGCTGAAGAAAGAACTGGGAGACGTGGCTGGCGAATTCGACGCCGTCGTCACCAAGGAGCTTCCAGCGGTGAACAAATCACTCGCGCAGAAAAGACTGGAGCCCATCCAGCCCATCGACCGTAAAGCCTGGGACGCCGCCGATACCGATTCCGGAGCTGGCGCTCCCGGGGCCGCTAAGTTTTTCCGCGAACGTGATTAGTCGCGGGCATCGCCTCCGAAGCACAACCATCCCGGCACGGCGCCATTGCGATGAGCGGCAAGGACAGCGAGCGGCGCTTTCTCGGGCGGCGGCTAAGCGGTGACAAGCAGGGCGTGTGAGCCGGCGGGGAGCCGGGATATCCTCTTTGGGAAATGCCACGGCTTCTAAGTCCCTGGAGCAACAGACAGATAGGTGGTGGAGGCGGGGGAGCTCTGGGCACGAGCGACAACGGGATTATTGGAGTGTGGAAAGAACTACATTTGCCGGAAGCAGGTTTTTGCGTCTTGCCGCGGTCCATTGCGGATTGCCGCTTGTCAAGCTATGGCGGAAGGATCCGGGGTCTTGCGTTCTTCCAAAAGCAATCGGCGCAACATTCTCAAATCATTTAAGATGCGGCGGCTTGCGGCGATGTGTGATGAAAGCGTGTCCAATTTGTAGTTCGCGAGTTGCAAAGCCTGCTTCCGGCGTGCCAGCTGGGGAATCGCCGCGCGAAGGAGTTCCGTCTCAATTTGATCTCGGGCTTCGCGCGTCGCTTCTAGCAGGTGATTTACATACTCAAGAGCGCTCTCAATATTGTCGAACGGGGTTTCCGATTGGTAGCTCATGGCTGCCCCTCCAGGGACATTCTGGTTTCAGCTTTGGGTAACCACAAAAGGAT
>WNGC01000748.1_pt1 | contig 19308 bp, 13 predicted proteins | sample 5400051 | NCBI WGS metagenome assembly WNGC01 (sample SAMN13153368, study PRJNA577476) | soil metagenome | isolation source: 20 cm soil or saprolite under grassland replicate 2 | place: USA:California | collected 2016-06-15
CGCAACGCAACCGCCGGAGATTAGGAGGATTTGAAGTTTCATAGGTGTTGGGTTTGAACTTTGTTGATCAGGATGTCGTGCCCATCGCAGCTTTTACCACGTCGGTGGCGAGCTTGTTCAATTGCTCCACGTCTTCCTTGGAAATAGCGCCGTCGCGGGGAACGTTCAGGATTTTCTCAATCTGCGGCAAAACATCGCGCAGTTTCGCGACTAACGGCGAACTTTGGAGATTAGCAGGCAAAGAGCCGATCTTTTCGTTGAGCGCTTTCGCGAGAAGCGGTTCGCGCAGCAGGTTCGACGTTTCCGCCGAGTAATTGTCGTCCACGACCGTAGTGGTGTAGCGCGCGCCCTGCATCCAGCCGGTCACAATCAAAAGCGTGCCGTGGGTTGCGTGTTCGGGCTCGTCGATTTTCTTCATGATGTCCTGCTGGAAAAAGCCCAGTTCCATGAACACTTTGAGCCATTCGCCTTTGTTCGCAGCGGCGCGCACCGCCCGGGCGCGTCCCAAATCCGCATCGGAGACGCCGAGTTTTTTGGCCAGCTTCTCGATGTCGGACGCGCATTTGTTGAGCAATTCGGCGTCCTTGGCTTTAATTGCCATCACGCCATCGGCGATTCTCACTCCCAGGATCATCGGGATGGCGACATCCTTGTCGGTGAACTTGTCCGGATCGATATCGACGGCGACTTTGCGAAACACTTGTGGCCAGTCGACTTTGGTTTTCGTTAAGACTTGATCGAGCGCGATGAATTTATCGTACGGCGTTGGCATTCCCACTCCAGCGTCTTTCGCCTTGGTGGGATCGAAAGGCGCTTTTTCTCCACTCTCGCCCTTTTGCGCCGGCTGCTGTTGTTGGTTGGGCTGCGCTGAACACACGGCGCACGAAAACGCGCACAGCAGGAACACGACGAACAACGAACCGGCAAACCTGCGGAAATGTAAGGTTGAGGTCATATAAATGGAGTCGTCTAACAAATTTGCCCAACGCGATGCAAGCCCTTTTTCCAAAAAAGTGAGGCTTTCTCAGCCATTTGAGAATCCCAACCGTGCGAGCTTTCTTCCATCGCTGTCAGTTAGCGCAATTCGAAGAAAGTCGCAGCGACCAACCCGATTGTTTTCGTTCGGGCGAGAAGAAATCTAGAATTGTGCTCGACTCAGCACGTGGTACGCATAAATATTGAAGCCGATTTTTATGCCGTTGCGGCGCGTTTCGAGCGACAAAGGAAAAAGAAGAGGCAGATCGCGGTTTCATCTGATCTGCGTCGCGCAATTCTGGGCGATATTTATATTGGCGATTTGTTTAGCCGGATGTTCGGAGCGTTCGCAACAGCTCGAGGAACGCGTCACCGAATTGGAAAAGGAATTGAACCGGACGCAGGACGAATTGCGCAGCACAAAGCAGGCGCTTGACGCAAGCAATGCAGAACTGACACGGCTGAAGGCTGCCGCCAACAGCGCCTCCGCCGCCGTCCCGCCGTCACCTCGCGTTGCGGAAGCGAAACCGAGCGCTTCAGTTGCACAAAACCAGTCAGCTCCGGCTCAGCGGCCTGCGACTAGTTCGTTGCCGGCGGATCGCTCGGTGACGATTCAATGGCCGGGCAGCAGCGGCGCATCCGCTCCGCCTAATCAACCGGCTAGCCAAAACGCTCCTGCCCCAGCTCCCGGCAATGCCGCCGCAAATGCCGCTGTAATCGTTCCGCAACAATCCAGCGCCACTGGGAGTGGAGGCGCGGGCAGAACGGTGGTGATTCAGTGGCCTAATAACAACGCGGCAGCGCCTTCGGCGAATCAGCCTAGCGCGCCTTCTGCCGCAGCGAATCCGCCCGCCCGCGCCGTCCAGCAACCGGCCCAGAACAGCACCGGTCGTTCGGACCGCACCGTGATCATTCAATGGCCCGGAAGCAGTCAATCCCCAGGTCCGTGAAACTAGCGAATCAATGACCGGCCTGCTGAGGATTATCGATGCTTCCGGCGAGAGGGAAGCGGAGTTGTCACGCGGTCGAATGACGCTGGGGACGTCGCGGGCGGATCCGCTGTTTGTAAAAGGCGAGGGCAATTACCCATCGCTATTATCGTTGAGCTGGGAGCCGCGGCGGGCGACGTGGATGCTGAATTGTCCACTCCCGCTGGTTGCTCCTGTCACCGTGAACCGCCGTGCGGTTGCGCCTGGCGAACAGATTCCGTTAACCAATCTCGATATCATAGAATTGCCGGGCGCTTTCTTGCAGTTTCAACGCGTCCTGGCGCCGCCCGTGCGGGCGGGCCAGCCAACCGACCAGATTTCGCTCGATAGTCAGCCACTCGTGATCGGCCGCGGCGACCCACACGGCACGGTGGACGCAGCGCGCGTCGATCTAGACCCGGAAGAGATCGCGATCTCGCGGGTTCACGCCATGGTCGAACGCGATGGCGACAATTATTTTCTCACCGATCGTAGCAGGCTCGGCACCGAATTGAATGGTGTCGCATTCACGCGGGAACGTCTGGTGTTCGGTGACCGGATGCGAATTTCCGGCTACATCTTCGAGTTTACAGGCGATGCGTTGCGTCTGATTCATCCGGAGAGTTCGGGAACGGTGTCTGCGGAAGACTTGACCGTGATCGCGGACGGTCGCCGGATTTTGGATCAGGTTTCTCTAAATATCGCCGCTGGAGAATTTGTTGGGGTGCTGGGCGGATCGGGGCACGGAAAGACGACGTTGCTGAATGCGCTTTGCGGTATTAACCCCCCCACGTCCGGCGAAGTGCGGCTCGGTGGCGTTCCACTGGCAGACCGAGCGCGGCTGCGAGAAATCGGAATCGGCTACGTTCCGCAGGACGACATCGTTCACCGCGAATTGACCGTGAACGAAGCGATTACCTTTAGCGCGAGGTTGAGATTGCGGTTGCCGCCGCATCAAATCGACGCACTTGTTTCGCGCATTACCGCGCGCCTGGGCCTCGCGCCTCATTCGCATCAACGTGTAGCCGATCTTTCGGGCGGGCAGCGTAAGCGCGTCAGCATCGCCATAGAATTATTGGCCAAGCCGAGCATCCTGTTTCTGGACGAACCCTCTTCCGGTCTCGATCCGGCTAATGAAGAAGCGCTCATGACGCTGTTGCAATCACTCACACTGACGAAGCTCACTGTGGTTTGCACCACGCACGTTCTCCAGAAGGCTTATCTATTTGATCGCATCCTTGTGATACAGTCGGGCAAATTGATTTTTGCCGGCAGCAGCGACGAAGCGCGGCGGCATTTTCTGTTGCAATCCAGCGGCGAAGATCACGGATCGTTGCAACACTCGCCTCTGGAGCGGATTTACGCGCTATTGGCGAATTCGTCGAGGTCGGCCAGCGATTGGGAAATTGCGTTTCGGCGTTCGCCGTTTGCCGCGCGCGCTCTTCCGCCATTGCCACGAGCGCAGCCGATGCACGCGCTGCGCGAATCGTCGGATAAGTTGAAGGTGAATCAGTTCACAACGTTTTTGCTGCTGGCCGCGCGTCAGTGGAAAATCATTCGCTCGGATTTTCTAAACATCGCGTTTTTATTGGTGCAGCCGCTGCTCATCGGGTTCCTCATTGGTTGGGTGGCGGACAAAGCGGCTTTGCGAATGTTTCTCTGCATCGTCGCCACTATGTGGTTCGGTTGCAGCAACGGCGCCCAACAAATCGTAGGTGAACTGCCGATCTTCCGGCGCGAGCGCGTCTCGGGACAAGGACTCAACGCTTACGTCCTGAGCAAGCTCGGGTTTCTCTCTACGGTTACGCTTGCGCAGGCGATTTTGCTCTTGTTTGTCACGCTCGTTTTCACAGCCGTTTTTCATCCCGAAGAGGTCGATGCTCAGAACATCCGGAAAGAATTCGCCGATCGGCTCGCGCCAATGGAGCTCTTAACAGGCGAGTCCGGCACAGAGAGCGATTTTAGCGCCGTAGATTCGGGTGAGCCTGCCGCGAATGCGCCGTCGACATCGCGGCCCGAACAACCTGAAAAACCGCCGTGGCATCCGAACCCGCTGGTGATCGGCTCACTCATGAAGCTGGCTGAATTTTTTCAGATATCACAAAACGTTTTGGACTCGGGACCGCGCGTCCTCACCACTTCAGAGGGGACACCGCGCTTGGATCCGCAAGGCCGGCAGATGGTTCTTCCAGGAAATAGCGTCCTGAATGTGCTTCTCGTCACGTTAGGGCTGCGCTTCTTTGCCGTCGCACTGGCGGCGCTGACCGGGGTGAGCATTGGCCTGACTATTTCATCGATGGTGACCAATACGACCCAGGCCGTGCTCTGGGTTCCCCTTGTTCTGATTCCGCAGATCCTGTTCGGCGGTGTGGTCGTGACGGTGCCCGACATGAGCAAGTCCGTCCGCACTTTCAGTCACATTATGCCGAGCTTCGCTGCGCAACGCATTATGGACACGGCCGCATTGTACGGGCTAACCACTCCATTTCTCACCAACCGAACGAAGACGCCGCTGTTTCTAACTTCTCGCGGCGAAAAAGAGACTGTCGAATGGAAGGAAGGTAACGAGTCTCTTTCCCATAGCTACGATAAGTTGTCGCCGGTGAACATGTCATGGCAAAACATTGCTGTGTTTCCTGAGTGGTTAGGCCAGCATAAACAGGCCGAGGCCCCTGGCTCCGGTTGGTCTCATAAGGAATACCGCGACACAGTTGAGAGCAGGCACGATGTTCGTTTTTCAAAGGGAACGCCCTTTTGGTCGTTGCAAGCGGTTCAGTTCGCCACCGGGATACTGGTTTTTTGGAACGTGGCCTGTTACGGCACGATTTTATTTGGCTTGGTTCGCAAACAAACTGGGAAATGATCGGCATCGTGCCATTCGCCAGCCTGACGAAATCGGACGACTAAGTTCATCTTAAACATGCTCAACGCACCGACAGGCACAGTCACCCTTCTCTTTACCGACATTCAAGGTTCGACCCAACTGTTGCGGCGATTGGGCGATCGGTATCCAGGAATTCTTGCCGAACACCACACCATTATGCGCGCTACGCTGGCAAAGCACGGTGGCTATGAAGTCAGTACCGATGGCGACGCCTTTTTTGTTACCTTCAGCCGCGCGACTGATGGCATTGCTGCAGCCGCGTGCGCGCAACGGGAATTTGCGCAACACAGTTGGCCGGAAAACGTCTCGTTGTCAGTCCGAATGTCTCTGCACACTGGCGAACCGGGTTGCTCGGGAAAAGATTACACTGGCTTAGACATTCACCGGGCTGCCAGAATCCGCGACGCCGCGCACGGCGGCCAGGTCCTTATTTCAGCAGCCACAAAAATTCTCACCGGCAATCGAGTTCCCGGAGAAATCACGTTCCGCGACTTGGGCAAGCATCGGCTGAAAGATCTGGAACACCCGGAACACATTTTCCAACTAGTCGTATCAGGTTTGAGATCGGACTTTCCGCCGATTCGCAGCCTCAACAATTGCCCAAACAATTTGCCGGCCCAAATCGCGCCGCTCATCGGCCGCGCAGAACAATTGGCCGAAGTTTGCGAACTGCTGCGTCGCCCGGATGTAAGGCTCGCCATCCTGACCGGCCCCGGGGGCGTCGGCAAGACATTGCTCGCGCTTCAGGCCGCGACCACGCTGTTGGCCGATTTTTCCGACGGCGCCTTTATTGTCGATCTCGCAGACGTTGTCGATCCGGAGCTGGTTCCGAGCAAGATTGCAAGCGTCCTCGGTGTGACAGAAGCCGGGCAGCAATCGACTCTCTTGCGTCTGACGCAGCATCTGCGCGAAAAACGGCTTCTTCTCTTGCTGGATAACGTCGAGCAGGTCGCAAAGGCGGCGAAAACATTTTCGGCCATTCTGGCAGCTGCGCCGCTCGTGAAAATATTGGCGACAAGCCGTTCCCCACTCTATCTGCGCAGCGAGCACATCTATCCTGTTCCACCTCTCGATGTTCCCCGCCTCGATACCGGCCCCAGCACGGGTAAGTTGTTAGGCTCTTCTGCTGTGCGTCTTTTCATCGAACGTGCCGAAGCGATTCGTGGTGACTTCGTTATTAACGATCAAAACCTCACAGCGGTAGGGCAAATTTGTTCGTTGCTTGATGGTCTTCCGCTGGCGATTGAGCTGGCTGCCGCTCGCATGAAACTGCTCTCGCCCGAAGCGCTACTGAAGCGTCTGGCGTCCGCCGATGGCCACGTTGCATTGCATTTGCTGAGTGGCGGCGCGCACGATCTCCCAACTCGCCAACAAACCGTGCGGGACGCCATTTCATGGAGCTATAACCTCCTCGATGACGATTGTAAGAAAATCTTCTGCCGGCTTGCTGTGTTTGCCGGTGGGTGCACGATCTCCACCGCCGAAGAAGTTTGTAGTGAGGAGCGCGATTTCGAGACTGAAGTAGTCGATGCCATCGGCGCCCTCATCGATAACAATTTGTTGCGGCATGGCGTCCCTGCCGAGGGCGAGCCAAGGATCAGTATGTTCCAAACGATCCGCGAATTCGGTCTCGAACACCTGCAAAAATCGTCTGCCGACAAGAAAGCGCGTCGCGCACACGCCAAATATTTTGCCTCCTTCGCTGAGGACGCCGAGGCAAACCGCCGCGGGCCAGAATACGCGATCTGGGCAAAGCGGGTCGAAACTGAGCGCGATAATTTTCGCACCGCGCTGAACTGGTCGTTTGAAAACGCGCCAGACCTGGCGATCCAAATCACGACTGCAGTTGGCGAATTTTGGTTTCGCCAGGGCCACTGGGCTGAGTTGCGAACGGCCTGTGAGAAAGTTGCCACAGCAAAATGGATTGACCTGTTGCCGCTTCAAGCGCGATGCGCGCGATTCGTCGGCCAATGCGCCAGAGTCACGGGCGACCCAGAACGCGCGAAAGAAATGTTCGAGAAGAGCCTTGCCATGAGCGAACAATGCGAGGCCAGTGTCCAAATGGTTGAGGCGTTAAACGAGTTGGGCGGCATCCGTCTTAACAACGAAGGCCGTAACCCGGATGCACAGGCGCTGTTCGAGCGCGCCTATGATCTTTCGCTCAAATTGAATGATCAAGATCGCCTCGCCGAAACTTTGTTTCAGCTGGGCGATCTTGCACTGGCAGAGTGCGATTTCGACCGGGCCGCCGAAAAATTCGGGGAAGCTGCCGCCATCTGTCGAAAACGCGACTATCAAGCGGGCATCGCACAATGCACGAGTTATCTCGCGGCGGTGGCGATCTCAACGGGCGAATACGATCGGGCCAGCTCTTTGTTGCAGCGAGCTCTGGAAATTCACGACAAGGCTGGAGAAAAACATAATGCGGCTTGGGACCGCTTTAAACTCGGTCAGGTCGCTGAGGGTCACGGCCAATACACCCAGGCACGAATCGAATTTGAGGAGTCTCAAAAGGCCTTTCAACAAATGAACACAGCGGTGGGTGAAGCCTGGTGTTTGTATGAACTGGGTAAGATCGCGCTCGACACGGAGGAATTCGCCGAGGCCAGCGGTTTTTTCGAGAAATCGCTCTTGATCTTTCGGACCCTCGGGAAAGCCAACGCCTGGGTCACCCTGCAACTCGGAAGCACCGCGATCTGCGAAGGCAGATTTCGGTCGGCAAAGAAACTTCTCCAAAAAAGCCTCGACATCTTTCGCCAGTCGGGAAGCAAAGATGGAATCGCGCTGACTTTGTGCGAGATCGCCCATTTGGACAGGCTTCAAGGCGAATACGAAACTGCCGAGTCTGCGCTTACTGAAATGATGGACCTCGTCGTTCAAATGGAATCCAAACGTTATGCCATCGCTGGATTGCAAGAGGCTTTCCAACTTGCCAGCGCCCGAGCCCGGCACGAATGCGCGGCCAGGTTGCTCGGCAAACTTGAAACTTTGCGCCAGGAAATCGGCGCGCCACTGACGCCTCGTCGCCGAACCGAATTCGACCGCGCGATTGCCAGTAGCCGCGAAGCATTGGGAGAAGACGCGTTCACGACCTTGCGAGAAGAAGGACGTCTGGCTTCGCTCGACCGACTCTACCCATGAGAGACGCCGGGCTTGATTGGATTCTTCCGGCTTCGTAACCGCGCGATTTCTTTCTCGTCCGCTCGGCTGTGCAGCGAAGAGGCGCGCAGTGATCGAAAGCGCCCGACAATTTGAACAAAGCGCATTCTTGTAGGTGGCAGGCGATTTCCCAAACCGTTTCTGAAATTTTTTGGATGTTGTCGATGGTGGCCATGTCAATCGCGTTTTCTAAGGTCGGCGCGGAAATAGCTTGGCTTAACCAGCCGCGCCATTGTAAACATGGCGGTTCTAATGGCAGCTGAACCCCTGCTCTCCGCAGAGGAAAAAGCGACCGAAAAGGTGCGCTTCGGCAACTTCGAGGTCATGAACGACCCCGAGGGTCGCCCGGTATTGTTAGGCAAAGGCACATTTGGGCGGACTTACCAAGCGCGTCATTGTTTCCTGGACATTATCGTTGCGCTAAAAATTATCACCGAGCGCTACGTGGCCGACGCCGCGGTGCGTCAACGTTTCCTTACAGAAGCGCGCGCGGTGGCGAAACTATCGCATCCCCACATCGCGCGACTGTACGACTTTGGCGAGAAGGACGGGGTCTTGCATTACGCGATGGAATACTGCGGCGGCGGGAGCCTGGCTGATTACGTAGCGAAAAACGGGCCGCTGCCATTGCGGCGAACGATCGAGATCGCGCAACAAATATCCGGCGCGCTCAAGTGCGCGCACACAGCCGGGTTCATTCACCGAGATCTCAAGCCATCCAATATCATGTTGACCGCTCAGGATGGGCCGGTGTTTGCGAAGTTAATCGATTTCGGTTTGGTGCAACCGAGCGTTCCCGGCGCGACGCGTTCTTTTGCTGAGGATCAATCTGCGGACGGCCCCCGGTTCCTGGGCACGCCGTTGTTCGCGAGCCCCGAACAACTTCGGGAGGAACCGATGGATGTTCGCACCGATTTGTTCTCGTTAGGCATGACTCTTTGGTTTCTAATGGCGGGACGCCCACCTGAAAGCGGATCGTCAGCGGAGGTCGCCGCCAGCCGGTTAAATCGGGAGAGTTACGCTGCGCGATTGCCGGCGAATCTGCCGCCGCAGTTCCGGGACGTGCTCGTGCGGTTGCTGGAGAAAGATCGCAGAAATCGGTTCGCGACTGCGGCCGATTTGTTCAACTCGCTGAATGCATGCGCGGCTGCGCTCGGATTTCGCCAGGCAAAAGATTACACGGAGCCGCTGGCCGCGATCGATTCGGAAGATGCGCAAGCAACTGAGAGCGGCGCGCTGGCCAAACTTGAGCCGATCGAGATTGAGGAGGTTACTGCACCGTTAACTTCAGAATTCAGCATTGTTACCCGGATTAACGAAGACTTCACCGGCATTAATTACGTTGCTGACGAAGTCGGGACGAAAGGGGCGATGTCGATTCTGCACGTTCTTCATCCGGCATTATTGGAAGATGAGCCGGCGCTTGAGCGCTTTCGTATGCACATAGGGCAATTGATTCGCGTGGATGTTGCTGAAATTGTGCGACCGAAGGCGATCAAACGTTATTCCGATTACGCTGCCGTTATTTCGGATAAACCGGGAGGCACGGATCTGTCGAGTGTGCTGCGCACGGAAGGGATCATGCCTCTTGTTGAAGCCGCGCCGTTACTCGAGAAGATTGCCGACGTCTGCGACAGGCTCTCTGCCGCACGACTGCCAGGCGCGCAGCTCGCACCGGGCCGCATTTTTGTTGAACGGTCTAACGATGGCCTGAGCAAAGTCCAGGTCCGGCTTTGCCCGCGCTTTCTTGCGGTAAGTGAGGCGGCCGAACTGGCCCGGATGAACGAGCCGGAAAACACCAGTTCAACCATGACCACCGACATGTTAGGTGATCCGGCGCGGGCGGACAATATGGCTGAGCATTTTGCTTCGCTCCTGTACCGCGTGGTTGCCGGAAGAAACTGTCCGGTCGCCGCTTCGCTCTCGACTCAGGCATACGTGGCGGTCCCTGGTCTGTCTGAAGAGTCGAATCGGATTTTAGCGCTGGTCATTGCCCGGCAGTTCGAAGATTCTTCATGTGGCAAAGTTTTGCGCGAAGTCTTAAACGCGGAAGGCATCGTTCATCGAGTACCCGGGCATCCTTCTGCCGGATTTACCGAGCGTCCCGGCAGCTCAACTGTCTCGCCGCTCGCCACGCCGCTGCTGCAATCAGTGACCGAAGTTGCGGATCGGTTGCAATTAGAGTCGCCAGGATTGTCTTCAATCGCTGAGTCGTCGAGCAGACGCACGAATAATAAAAAAATCGCAATAGTCGCAGGATTGGCGACAGCAGCCGTCATTCTCATGGCAATCCTGAGCGTAGTGATCGCACGACACCAGCCTTCAACCCGGCAGCCCAAACAAACGCAGCAGATAACAGCCGCAAATTCATCCGCCGAAAAAGATTACAATTCCGCGATCGAGTACATCGGCGGCATGAATAAGGTACGGATAGATCGTGCCAAAGCGGTCGCGCTTTTGCAAAGTGTGTCCGCTCAGCATTATCCCGAAGCGGAAGCTCGCCTTGCATTCTTTACCAAAATCGGTCTTTGGCCTGTCCTGAAAGACCCGGCAAAAGCTGAGGACCTGGCGAAGCAATCTCTGTCGGACGGACTAATTGCTGCAGCGGACCATGGTCGGGCAACCGCCCAGGAAGCCCTGGGAGTTCTTTACGTGCTAGGAATCGGTGTTGGTGTGCACTCAAATGAGGCAGCCGAGTGGTATCAGAAGGCAGCGAATCAAGGCTACGCGGAAGCGCAGAAAAACCTTGGTTTCTTGTACCAGAATGGAAATGGTGTCCCCAAGGACCCGAGCAAGGCAGCGGAGCTTTATCAAAAAGCAGCGGATCAGGGCAACGCCGTAGCGCAAGACCACCTTGGCATCTTGTATCAGAACGGCCTCGGTGTGGCGAAGGATTTGAGCAGGGCGGTTGAGTTATACCAGAAAGCAGCGAATCAAAACGAACCTGACGCGCAGACCAACCTTGGATGGTTGTACGAGACCGGTACGGGGGTGGCAAAGGACTTAAGCAAGGCAGTTGAATTATACCAAAAGGCAGCGGACCAGGGCGAACCCTACGCACAGACCAACCTTGGATGGTTGTACGAGACCGGTACGGGGGTGGCGAAGGACTTGAGCAAGGCGGTTGAGTTATACCAAAAGGCAGCGGATCAGGGCAATCAACGAGCAAAGGATAACCTTCGACGCCTTGAGACGATGACTAGGCATTCAACTCAACCGTCAGCTGCTGCGGCAACTAGTGCAGCTTCAGCGGCTGCGCCTGAACCAGCGGTTACGCCACAGCCTTCTTACATGTCATGGACCAATCGGCTCACGCAATTTGTAAGCGATTATCTCCATTCGACCGGAGACTCAAATGTGGAGAGAGCGGTTTCTTTCTACGCACCTACGGCGGATATCCTGGACGAGGGACCAAAGAGCCTCGATCAGATCCGCCAAGAGATCGTGAATTATAATGAACGCTGGCCACTACGGCGAAACACTATCGTCGGCGACATTCACGTGCAGGAACACGTGCGTGAAGAGTCGTACACGATTCGATTTGATCAGAACTTTTATGCAGAAAGCGCCGCGCGGCACGAGTGGTCCAGCGGCAAAGTCGCGGTTACCCTTGAAGTAAGGATTCAAGGCGGAGTTCCTGAAATCACTTCTCTCAAGCAAAGAACCTTGGAGCGCCAGAAGGGTGTCTTTAACGCGGCCCGGTGAGATGTTTCCCGGAAATTCGCACGTCGGTTAACTGCCAAGCCCATGTTCGTTAGGCCGATCCAGCTCCACTTGGCTGCCATCGGTTTCCTTTTCGGTGCAACGATTGCTCAGAGTGTAGACGCTGATCCCGCTTCTGAAAAATCCGGGAAACAGTTTTGCGTCTGCATCGATCCGGGTCATCCCAGCGAAAACAATGACGGCGGCGCAGTCACCAACGGGTTGCGCGAGGTCACGGTGAACTGGGAAGTGGCTTTGTTGCTGCGCGATCAGCTACAGAAGGATGGAATGAAAGTAGTCATGACGAAGAAGAGCGAAGGGGAGTTCATCACGAACAAAGATCGTGCTGCGGTCGCAAGTGAAAGCGACGCCAATTTATTTCTGCGGCTGCATGCCGACGCTGGGAAGTCTTCAGGGTTTACTATTTATTATCCCCGCAGAGAAGGGACAGTTCATGGAGCTACAGGGCCGTCGAAAGACGTGCTGCAATCATCAGCGGCAGCTGCCAAGCAGTTTCATACTGTGTTCGCTGCGGCACTCGAACATGAACTGCGTGACAATGGCGTTAAAGGAGACGAAGACACGTTCATTGGCAGCCGACAGGGGGCATTGACAGGTTCGATCTTTAGTAAAGCGCCAACAATTCTCGTGGAGATGGTTTTCTTAACGAATCCTACGGATGCCGAATGGATTAAACAGGACCGGAACAAACAGATGATGGCTAGAGCACTGGCCGCTGGAGTTCGCGCTGTTCGCGATGCAAAACTGTCCGCATTCCGGGGGTCACAACACGCGCCACTTTAGTTCGCTCGAATTTTTTTTGGTCTCCCACAGACGTATTCCACCGAGGAACGCGTTTTCATTTCGTCCGCGCTCGATTCCTTTGCGCAATTGGCGAAAGCGGTGCACAAGGCCACCGCCAAGGACGACGTAATCGGCAATAAAAGATTTTCTTAATTGGGTGACCGCGTAAGTAACTTCCCGCTTCCACTTTTTCTCGCGCAACGATTCAAGACCTGGAATGCCGAGATGGTTCTCAATGATTTTTTCGTCAGGATAGGGCAAGTCGCCGAGCTCAAGCGGCATCAAAGTGCTATCCCAGACAAGCGCGGAGCCCAAGCCGGTTCCGAGCCCGAGAAAGAGCATGCGTCCGCGGCCACGGTAGCTGCCCAGCGCTTGCATGGCGGCATCGTTGATCAGACGCACCGGTATTCCAAGTGCCTTTGAAAAATTGAAGCCGATCCAGCCTTTACCCAAATGCTTTGGATCTCTTGTAATCCGTCCGTTGCGCAGCGGCGCCGGGAAACCGATCGATGCCCGGTCGAATTTCCAACCGCGCACAGTCTCTTTGAATCTTGCGAGAAATTGTTTTGGTCCCATTCGCGCTCCGGAAGGAAATTGGCGCTCCTTGAGAGGCGACATCAGCAATTTTACATGTGTGCCGCCGACATCGACGACCAGAACTTTTCTTTTCATGAGCGACGACCGATCCCCGAAATATTCGGAGTGAGGCTACCGGTCGCGCTGGCGCGAGCGGCGAAGACGCTGAAAGAAAGTCTGCCGTTCTGGTTTTGCTGCCGTGCTGCCGGGCCAGCATTCCACGATTTCGAGGGCGAGAAACCGGAACAGCAATTGCCGCGCAGATTTCAAATCGAGCCTTAGGTTCTTCGCAATTTGTTGCACCGACCGAGCACCATTGAATTGCGACGCGAATTGGGCTTCGTCTGCAGTCAGTTTCAACCTCTGCACTCGCTCGAAACCATCTTTGGTGTAAGCGGGAATTGATGCCGGGTCGAAGCTTGCAGGTTGAACAGGATCCTCAACCAGGCGCAATGTTTCCAGTACCCAGTCCCTTACATTAGGGTCTCCAGGAACATCCGCGACGTCGCTCAACAGATCGGGATTTTTTTTAAACGTGATCCACGCGCGCGGCACAGTCCAAAGCTCGGAGAAAAGCTTTTGTCCATAATGTCGCATCAGTTCCGTGGCAGCGTCGAGAGCAATACATTCCTCCCGGGCAAGACTCAGAAAAAACGGAGTTCCGTTTTCTCTCTGTTGCTCGCGGGATCTCTCAACGACTACCACATCGACATTGGCCAGAACGTCCGGCACTTCGGGACAATAAAGATTCAGATCCCGCGTCGTGACAAAAACAATCTCGCCGTCCCGCGCCAGAAGCTCGATCGACTCCTGCTCCCCAAACGATCGCAGTAAACCGGTGAGTCTCTCGTTTGCGATTGTTCGCAGCGCGCGGCTCAACGGAAACAGACTCGTGTGACCGCAAAAATAAACATCTGCCATGCCCGGCTCTCTTCGAGGAATAACTTCGGTCGGCGCAGGTTCAGTCGCCGGTTGCTCCCAATCGGGTGCCGATGCCGTCGCGCTCCACCATTCCTCAGACTGAACGCTCTCTACACTTGCCGCAGGTTCCGGCGTAGGTTCCTCGTGGGTAGGTTCGTCTTCTTGAGAAACAGGTGTGCCAACGCTTTCCTCTGGCTCTTCCCTGTTTGAACTTTCCATCTGAGCTTCTATTGGCCGCGGTTTGCTGCGTCGTTTCAGCATGGTCATTCCTCTATGTCAGTAAGCAAATCCCATGTGAAGCCTTTATCAAGCGCCCAATGTTGGCAACGACTAACTGGTCTGGTTAGCTGAGAACCGACGGGCCAAATCGCGCCGGCTGATTTTACCCCGTTCATTGGTGGGAATTGCATCAACGATGAAAATTCGTTTCGGCACCTGCCACGGGCTCAATGTTTTTCGGCACAACTCCAAAAGATTATTTTCGCGAAGGTCGACATCCGCTACCACGCACGCGGCGACTTCTTCATTGCGCAATGCTCCGGCCGCCGCGGGACGGCCGAACACTACCGCCTGCTTGATGCCGGGAAACGCCATGATGTGAGTTTCCACTTCGCCCGGGTTCACCTTCTTTCCGGCGATGTTGATTACGTCTGAAATCCGGCCGACGATTTTGAATCCGCACTCGGTTCGCGCAAGCAAATCGTCCGGAACAAAACTTCGCTTGGCGAGTTTCTCTTCGTCTGGCTCGGGAAAGTAGCCGTCCCCGACTGCGGCGCTGTACACACGAATCTGACTCGACGTCGCCGCTGGATTAATAATCCGGATATCGACATTCGTCAGCGGTTCGCCGACAACTCCGTCCTCGAAGGCCGTCCCATCGCTGTCGTAACAAATGCCGCCACACTCTGACGCCCCGTAAAATGAATGGATCAATAGCTTGAATTTCTCGAAGAACTTCCTTGTCACCGTACCGGAAAGCGGTGCACCGGCGGAAATGCAAAGCCGCAATTGCGGCAGCGCCGGGATGTCATGCATATCGCAGAACGCCTGATAGAAAATTGGCGTTCCCGGAAACACTGTTGCGTTAGTACGCGCGAGATCAGCCAGCACAGCGCGCGGTGTGCGGTCGCGGCTAATAACCATTGGCACACCCCGCACGATCAAAGGCGTGAGCAAGTTACTGAAACCATACGAATGGGAGACCGGAATCACACCAAAATTAAGATCGGCATCGCTAATTCCCATGGTATCGCAAATCTGATTGCAATCGGCTAGCAGCTGCTGGCTTCCAAAGAGAATTGCACGCGGCGCGCCGGTTGTTCCGGAGGTAAGCTTCAAAATGGACGGCTGTCGATCCCAACTCGCTGTAGTGTCGGCTGTCCTCAGCTGAGATATCTTTGGGGCGGCTCCACTGGGGACAGCGGACACTACAGCCGTGGCATTGCAGAGCCGTAATGCAGCATCGCGTTGTTGGGCGCTGATCGATTCTTCTAGCGGGAGAACAACCAGCTGTCTGCGCAAACAAGCGATCAAGAGCGACGGCCAATCTTCGTGATTCCCGATCTGAATAACAATAACCCTGCTCGGTGGGAACATTTGAAAGTCATCCTCGAACTCGCAGGCGCATTCCTCTATATCGGCAAATGTCCGGAGAACCTTGCCGTCCGCATTGAGAATGGCACTTGCATTTCTTGCGCGGCGCAAAGTGTCACGCCAGGCTTCCAACAATGCATCAGTCGATTTCATATCTTGCACTCGCGGTGTCGCGAGATTAGATTCTGCGCTTCTTGGCTTCCCACATGGAAGCGGCTACAGCGAAAATGAAAGCAGGGATTCATCCAGAATATTACGAAACTGATATTGTATGCGCATGCGGCGCGGTGTATCACACCCGCTCCACTCGTCGCGATATTAAGATCGGTATTTGTGCGGCTTGTCATCCATTTTTCACAGGCGAACAGAAATTTGTGGATACCGCCGGGCGGGTGGAGAAATTTGCCCGACGTTACGGCAGCACCAAAGCTGCGCGAGCTGAGAAAAAAGCTTAGCTGAGTTGTAGCCGCCCCGCGTGTCGGGGCGCCTTCCCACGGCGACGCAGCGCCGTGGCTACAAATGCCATGGACCTTAATTCTCTTATTCAACTCAAACGCAAGCGCTTCGAGCAGCTCGAGAGCGAGATTGCCGCTCCAGCACTTTTTTCCAACCGCCAGCGTGCAAGCGAGATCATGCGCGAGCACGCGAGCATTAAGCAACTGCTGGCGAAGTGGGACGAACTCGAAGCTGCGCGCAAGCAATTGGATGACAACCGCGAACTCGCCATGTCCCGCGATGTTGAGATCGCGGCGATGGCCGACGACGAAATTCCGCAGCTGGAAAAACAAGCGGCTGATCTCGAACGCGATCTTCAGATCGCCTTACTGCCAGCGGATGAAAATGAAGAGCGCGACGCCATCGTGGAAATTCGTGCCGGAACGGGCGGAAATGAAGCAGCCATTTTTGCTGCCGATCTGTACCGTATGTACCATCGATACGCAGAATCCGCCGGGCTAAAAACCGAAGATCTCGAATCGAGCCCATCAGAACTCGGCGGATTGAAGGAAGCGATGTTTCGAGTTTCCGGCGAATCTGTTTTTCGAAAATTGCGGTACGAAAGTGGCGTTCATCGCGTGCAACGTGTGCCTGCCACGGAGGCGCAAGGCCGCATTCATACTTCGACGGCGACGGTCGCGGTGTTGCCCGAAGCTGAAGATGTTGATGTTGAGTTGAAGCCGGAAGATTTGCGAATCGAAGTTTCGCGCGCCGGTGGGCCTGGTGGGCAAGGCGTGAACACGACTGACTCGGCCGTGCAGGTTCTGCACATTCCGACAGGTATGATTGTTCGTTGCCAGGACGGCCGCAGCCAGATCAAAAACAAAGAGCGAGCGTTATCGATTTTGCGCGCACGATTGCTTGAGCGAAGACAGCGCGAAGAGGCGGAGAGATACAGTGCGCAACGTCGTGGCCAGATCGGCACCGGCGGACGCGAAGAAAAGATTCGCACGTATAATTTTCCGCAGAACCGCGTCACAGATCATCGGATCGGCTTGACGCTTTACAGTTTGGACCGGGTGATGGAGGGCGACCTCGGCGAATTGATCAACGGACTGCAAGCTGCAGATATGGCGGAACGCTTGAAGGAATCAGCGGTGCCGGCGTGACAAGGCAGCGAAAGCAATCATGACGGTGCTGGAAGTGCTGCAAGCGACCACAGCCTATTTCAAAAAGCACAGCATCGAGAGCCCACGTTTGAACGCCGAGCACCTGCTCGCGCACGTGCTTGACCGAAAGCGCATCGATCTCTATTTGGAATTTGAACGGGTGCTGACCGACTCGGAACTCACGCCGTTGCGCGCTCTGGTTAAGCGGCGCGGCGAAGGCGAGCCACTTCAGCATCTGCTCGGCACCGTCGAATTTTGCGGGCACGTCTTTCTTTGTGATAAACGCGCGTTGGTGCCGCGGCCGGAAACCGAGCAGATTGTTGAATTCCTAAAATGCGAAATCCAAAATTCAAAGTCCGTAATTCTGGATGTTGGAACAGGCAGCGGCGTTATTGCACTTACCCTGGCGATCGAATGTCCCGAGGCAGAGATAGTTGCTGTCGACATTTCGGACGATGCGCTCGCTCTCGCGAATGAGAACGCGACCAAGCTCAACCTGACGCATCGCGTCCGCTTTCTGAAAAGTAACCTGCTTGAACATGTAGAAGGAACTTTCGATTTGATCGTCGCGAATCTTCCTTACGTCTCGACACAAGACCGCCACACGCTTTCGCGCGAGGTCTTACACGATCCAGCGGTCGCGCTTTTCGCCAGCGCGCGAGGCGATGAGTTGGTGCGCGACTTGATTGCGCAGGCGCCGTCGCGGCTTCGGCCCGGTGGAATGCTAGCGTTAGAGATCGGAATCGGCCAGAGTGATGCGCTTTTTTCGGCCCTGGCGGCAAAAAATTACCGCGACATTTATTCGAAAACCGATTATTCAGGTGTGACACGGTTCCTATTTGCCAGGTATGGATAAGATTCTCATTCACGGCGGCCATCCGCTTTCTGGTTCCGTCAAGGTCAGCGGCTCGAAGAATTCTTCGCTGCCAATTCTGGCCGCGACGTTGCTCACGCCGGAACCGTGCATCGTTCATCGCGTGCCCGACCTGAGCGACACGCATTACATGCTGCAAATTTTGATCCATCTCGGCGCGCAAGTGGAACGCGCCAGCGGAACAGTCACGGCGGCGGCCGAGAAGGTGCAATCGGTCGCGCCTTACGATGTCGTGCGCAAGATGCGCGCTTCGGTTTGCGTGCTCGGGCCGCTGCTCGGCCGTTGTAAAGAAGCGACCGTATCGATGCCGGGCGGATGCGTGATTGGCGATCGGCCAATCGATTTGCATCTGAAAGGATTCGAGGCGCTGGGTGCCGCCGTGCGCGTGGAAGGCGGCAACATAAAAGTTTTTGCCCCGAAATTGCGCGGCGCGGTGATTAACTTACGCGGGAAATTTGGGCCCACCGTTCTCGGCACCGATAACGTCATGATGGCAGCGGTGCTGGCGGAGGGAACAACCGTGATCGAAGGCGCGGCGCAGGAACCGGAAGTTGTCGATCTTGCGAATTTCTTAAACAAAATGGGCGCCAAAATCGAAGGCGCAGGCACGCGCCGTTTGATCATCGAAGGCGTAAAAGAATTGCACGGCGTCGAGCACGACATCATTCCCGATCGGATCGAAGCCGGAACATTTCTGGTGGCGGGCGCAATTGCCGGTAAGGAAGTAACCGTCAAGCGCGTAAATCCAGAGCATCTTCGCGCGGTCACCGACGCGCTGACGCTATGCGGCCTTCCACTCGACGTCAAAGATGATGCGATTTCGATCTTGCCGAACGGAGATGCCAGTGCGCTGGAGCTAACGACCGAGCCGTATCCGGGTTTTCCCACCGACATGCAGGCGCAAATGTGTGCGCTACTCTCGACGACAGACGGCATCAGTGTCATCACAGAGAACATTTTTCCGCAACGCTACATGCATGTCGCTGAGTTAAAGCGGATGGGCGCACATGTCGATCTTGAAGGCGCGACTGCGGTGATCCAGGGCGTCGAGCATCTCTTTGGCGCTCCAGTGATGGCGAGCGACTTGCGCGCGTCGGCCGCGCTGGTGCTTGCGGGATTGAAGGCGGACGGAATTACCGAAGTGAGCCGCGTCTATCACATCGACCGTGGCTACGAACATCTCGATGAAAAATTGGGCGAACTCGGCGCGCAAATCGAGCGCGTAAAAGAAGCATGATCTGATCTTTT
>WNGC01001862.1_pt1 | contig 19306 bp, 12 predicted proteins | sample 5400051 | NCBI WGS metagenome assembly WNGC01 (sample SAMN13153368, study PRJNA577476) | soil metagenome | isolation source: 20 cm soil or saprolite under grassland replicate 2 | place: USA:California | collected 2016-06-15
CCGCTCGGCAGCACGACCTCGTCCTCGGAGATGGGAGGCCATGCGTCTCGGATCCGTTTCGTCGCGACGGTGTGGGGTTCGGGAGCCATCGGGTTACACGAAGCGGCCGTGTTATGCGAGTCCAATACTTAGCGCCGTCGCAGTCGCGCGAGCCATGGCCGGACCCCAAGAACGCGACTCATCGCGGTGGTTCACCCCATGGACTTGATATCGTTCGATTCGATTGGGGATGCCATGGCAATCATCCAGGACATTGGCCACCTCATCCTCCCGGTGGACGACATGCCCAAGGCCCTCGCATTCTACCGTGACTTGCTGGGATTTCGGGTCGTTGGGAAAGGCAGCCCGGTCTGGACGGTGATCGAGGCGCAGGGAGGGCAGGTGACTCTCTGGAGCACAGACAAACTCGCCAAGGTCTCGTATGGCCCCGACGGAGAGGACACACCCTTTGAATTCCACGTCGAAGACTTCGAGAAAGCCGCCGACCTGCTCGAATCGAAAAACATCCGCGTGAAACGGTTCTCGACCAGCGCGGGCATCGTCTGGGACCCCTTCGAGAATGCGTTCCGGGTTCACGACCACCGCGAAGGATGAAGTCGAGGGCAGAAAACGGAACCGGCGGCAGGTGTCGAAGAACGCCCCGCCCGCCGTTTGGCCATGGATTTCGAGGTCGCAACCATTATTATGAGCGACCCAGGTATGCGCGCGATGCCCCTCAGGTTCTGGAAGAAGGAGAAGCCCGAGAAGGGGAAAGAAGAGAAGGCAGACGAGAAAAAGGAGAAGGAAGAAAAGAAACCGACGCCCGCCGCGCGTGAGGAAAAGGTCAAGCCGGCGGAACCTGAGGTCAAGAAGGCGGAAGCAAAGAAGCCGGAGGCCAAGACGCCCGAGGCCCAGAAGCCCGAGACGAAGGCACCTCCGCGTCCGCCGCAGCCGGGCGAAGTCGAAGCGGCAGTGAACGAGGCCCATGCCGCGATCGTGGAGACCGGCCTGACCGTTCCCCAGACCCGGACCGTGTTCGCGAAACGCGCGGCCTCATACCCCGGTGGCGAGGCCGCATTCCTCGCGGATTTCCGATCCACGCCGCATCGAGCCGTCACCCGCGTACTCGCCGACTGGCTCGGCTTCCATGTTCCGGAAGTCTTCGAACCGGACACCCTCCTCGCCGACGTGAACTTGCGTCTGAGCTCATTCAAGCTGAGCGTGCAGTTGAAGGATCTGACGTGGCTGGACAAGGAATTGAACCTGAGGAAGGCGAAGCTCGTCTTGGGCGACCAGGAGAAGGTCGTACGTTTCAAGGACGCGCGCGATCTGGTGAAGTCCGTGAACGAACTACTCGCCCCGAAGAAGCTCGCGTTCCTCGAGCTCGAGACGTGGGCCGACGATTATGCGTTCCTGATCGTCCGCGAGCCACGATGGGACAAGATTGCGAAGAACGCCTTCGTGATCGTGAAGGCGGACCAGACCGCCAATGACGGTGAATGCGGCGAGTGCGGCGCCCCGGTCGGCAAGTATTGGAGCGACTGCCTGAAGTGCGGCGCGGTGTTCGGCTAGTCCTTTTTTTCCGTCTTCTTCGCCGGCTGCTGCGGCTCCGGGGTATCGATCTTCAGCGAGTCCGGGCCGCCCGGCTTCGTCCGCAGGATCGGCATGGGATCGTAGAGCTTCTCGGGCCACTCGCGACGCTCGACGCGCATCCCGCAGTGCGGACAATTCTTCGCGTCCAAGTGCTCCTCGTTCCGCGTGAAGAGCACCTTGCCGTCGCAGAACGGACAGTGCAGGGTCCGAGGTTTCCGCATGATCCGTTTTGCGAAGACGGACACTTGGCCTTCACGGAGATCCGGGGCCATCGTCCTCAGACGAAAGCGCGGCCCGTTATGAAGGTTCCGTCACGATTTGCAGGGAATCGCGGGTTCGCATCTCCTCCCGGTAGAACCCTGCATCGGTCCCATCCGCAAAGAGTCAAATGGAGCCGATGCTTGGGTCGTATCGTTCATGCAAGAGTTGGCTCTCCAATCCTACCATGACTTCGATGGCGCCTTGTTCCGCACCGAAGCGGGTTGGTCCGTCCCCGCAGGATACGGGTCCGTTGACGCGGAAGAGCGTGTGGCTCGGACGCGAGCGGGGATGATCGACCTCAGCGATCGCGCGAAAATCGCACTCACAGGGTCCGAACGAGTTCCGTTCCTCGATGGACTCGTGACCCCGGACCTGAAGGTCTTGACGCCCGGAACCTCGGCTTACGCCTTGCTCCTCAACGAGAAGAGTCGTGTCCTCGGAGATCTCCGAGTCTACGTGTTCCCCGATTCGCTCGTTCTGGATATCGAAGCGGCACAGAAGGACAGCGTCCTCCGAATTCTTGAGAAGGCTCGCGTGAGCGATGACGTGGAGTTCCACGACATGGGCATGGCCGGTCACATCGAGGTCCTCGGGCCGAACGCGGATACCCGCATCGCGGCGGTCCTTGGCGTCGAAGTGCGCGGATTGTCTCGAGACTCGTTCTTGACGGTCACATCAGGCCGCTTGTCGACCTACGCCGGCCGCGTCCAGTCGACGGGAACGATCAGCTACACGATCTGGTCCCCGAACTCAAGCCTCTATGATGAATGGGAGAAGTTTTCTCGCGCGGGCGTCTCTCCGATCGGGCGGGACGCGTTGGAGCTCCTCCGGATTGAGACCGGCATTCCGCGGTTCGGCTCGGAGATGGATGAGAACACGCTCGCGCTCGAGGTGGCCCCGGAGTCGGCCCTCAGTTTCACGAAGGGATGCTACGTCGGCCAAGAAATCGTCGCGCGTGGGACGTATGTCGGCCAGGTGCGACGAAAGCTGCTCGGGCTGCGCGTGGACGGCGACCTCGCACCGGTTCACGGCGATCGGGTGTCGAACGACGGACGCGAGGTGGGCTTCGTGACCAGCGCGGCTTGGTCTCCGTCCCTCGGTCGCGTAGTTGCCCTCGCCATCCTCCGTCTTGACGCCGTTTCGCCACAGGCAACTCTGTTCATCGATCGTGGGGGCTGGGCGTTGCGGGCCCGGTTGTCCCCGCTACCATTTTTGTGAATACGTCGATTCGAAATTCGAGCCTCTAGCCTGCGTCGGGCTCTTTAGCCTAACTTTGGAACAACGCTTAAATCCTCATTGGCCCACTCCCCTCTGCCCGAATTTCGGCAATGGAGAGTGCCGAACCGGGAAATAGGGGAGGAGAGAGATTTGCGAGCAGATGTGTATCAGCGTGCCTCAGCGCTGTCGTTGGCGATCGTCCTTGTGAGCGTAGTGTTGGCGGCGTTCTTCGCCGCGCCGGTGACGGGTACGTCACTGACGCCGTCGCCAATCATCGACAATTCGGCGCGGGACGTGCTCATTCGCACGATGACCGCGTCCGAACGAGTCGCCTTCGCAAATTCCGGTGTGATTCCGATTGTTGACTACGGGGCGTTCGTCCTCGCGACCGTTTCCGGACAAGCTTCCGTTTCACTCCAATCCAAAGGCATGATCCTCCGCACATTGACGGATCGATCTACGTTGTACTTCGGTTCTGCATCCTTCGATACCGCGAAGGCGGAGCCGGCGATCGCGGACAACCTCCGGATCGCGTCCTATCCCGCGGGAACCGCGGGCCTGTACCTCGTCCAGTTCAAAGGACCCATCCTCTCCAGCTGGGTCGACGGTCTCCGCGCACAAGGTGTGCGTGTTTACAATTACGTTCCCAACTTCGCCTTCATCGTCCAGATGAGCTCCGAACAGGCGAAGCGCGTCTCCCTCTCTCCCATGGTCCAGTGGGTCGGCGTCTACCAACCCGCGTACCGGATCAGTCCCCTCGTGTACGAGAACTTCAAGGAACCGACCCTGACTGACAAGATTCCGTTCACGATGCCGACCGGTAAGTCCGCGCCGACGAGCCTCTCCCTCTCCGCCGTCGCCCCGACGGGCGGTTCGGGCCTCACTGCATCGGCCGATTTCTTCGGCGCCGTCGGTGGCACAAATCCCGCGGCCAAGAGCGGCCCGAGTTACGATCTCAGCGTGTTGATCCTGAAGAATGCGCCCGCGAGCACGTCCCGATCCCTCGGGGCGATGTCCCACCGCATCTACCAGACGATGAGCGCGGGCTGGTTCGAACTCGTCCGAGTTTCCGTGGACGCGTCGAACTTGCCGCGTATCGCTTCCATGCCGGGTGTGTATTGGGTCGAACCGTTCTATCGGCCGCATGTCCTCGACGAAGTGTCGGATCAGATCGACGCCGGGAACTACGTCCCGCAGCTGACTCCCGGCTACCTCGCGTGGCTCAACACGACGGGGTACAATGGCCTCGGCGTCCGCGTGGCCGTGGATGACACCGGCGTGGACACCGGCGTCGACGACCCGAACGTGAACGGAGACATGCATCCGGAACTCGACAACCGCGTCGTCGCGAACCTGTGGTACGGATCTCTCTCCAACGGCGCGGACGGCTATGGCCATGGAACGCATGTGTCCGGCATCGTCGCAGGCAACAACTCCCTCGGCACCATGGACCCGAACGGGTACCTCTGGGGCCTCGGGATCGCGCCCCTCGCCGGCATCATCAACCAGCGGATCTTCAACAGCTTCGGTGGCTGGGAGAACCCGAGTTACTACTCCCTCGGCTCCGACGCGCTGAACAACAGCGCTTCCGTCAACAGCAACAGCTGGGGCATCTCGGACGGCGGCGCTTATCTCATCGACGACATGATCTACGACGGCCTCGTGCGCGACGCGAACATCTTCACGCCGGGGAACCAGTCGCTCATCTTCGAATTCTCCGCCGGCAACGCCGGCTGGGGAGGAGGCACCCCGATCTATCAGAGCACGGGAAGCCCCGGAAACTCCAAGAACGTGATCACGACCGGCGCCTCGTTGAACTTCCGGCCGACGGTCCCGCCTTCGGGTACGTGGCCCGCCGACGACTTCAACGCCTCAATCGGGTTCAGCAGCCGCGGCCCGACGGCAGACGGCCGGATCAAGCCGGACATCGTCGCTCCGGGCGGATGGATCGCGTCCGCGCTCTCGAGCCAAGCGGCCCCGAACTGGTGCTGGCAGAACATCGACGCGTACCACATCTACTGCGGCGGGACGAGCATGTCCGGCCCGATGGTGTCCGGCGCCGCGGCCCTCTTCGTCCAATACTTCCGCAGCACCCAGAACGCCGACCCGAGCCCCGCCATCACGAAGGCCGCTCTGGTGAACGGCGCGGTCGACATGCCCCCGGTCGCGAACCCGTCCTTCGGTTCCTTCTCTACGGGCCCGATCCCGAACATGGACGAAGGCTGGGGCCGACTCCACCTCGGGAACGTGCTCGCTTCGACGGGCGCTCACTTCTACGATGACCAGACCGTCTCCCTGGCGACGGGAGACACCCACTCGTACCAGATCGCGGTGGGCATCGTCGATCAGCCGGTGAAGGTGTCCGTCGCATGGACCGATGCACCTGGGACCCCCGGTGCCGCGACGGAACTCGTAAACGACCTCGACCTGACGGTCACCGCGCCCGATGGGACGATGTACCTGGGGAACAACTTCGCGGACGGCGCGAGCGCGCCGGGCGGGACCCCGGACTCGAAGAACAACTTGGAGAATGTATACATCTCGAACCCCGCGGTCGGCGTCTACACGGTGACCGTGACCGGCGTCAACGTCCCGTCCGGTCCTCAAGACTACGCGCTCGTCGTCTCGTACGGGGGCGGGCCCACTCCGGTTGGCAACGTGTTCTGGAACCAGGGCACCTTCATGTCGTCCGCCCTCGCGGGCCTTGTCCTCATGGACAGCGACCTGAGCGGCACCTCGACGGTCGCCGTGACCAGCGATACCGGTGACGCCGAGACCGTCACGACCTCCGAAGTCGGAAACGCCTCCGGTGTGTTCCTCGGCTCGATCCAACTCACGTCCTCGGCAAGTACCCCCGGCGACAACTTGCTCAATGTGGTGAACGGTGGCACGATTACCGTCACGTACGACGGGACGAAGACCGACACGGCGACGATCGACGACACGCCGCCGGTCATCTCCGCGATCAACACGTCGAGCATCACGCACAATTCGGCGAGGATCGATTGGCTGACGAACGAAGCGGCCACGAGTTCGATCCTGTACGGGACGACGACCCCGCCGAATGCGACGGGCGTCGGCGGATTCGGCTTGACCCACGGGCTCACGCTGAAGGGCCTCACGCCGAACACGACGTACTACTTCGAAGTCACGGCGACGGACCAGGCCGGCAACACGGCGGTGGACAACAACGGCGGAGCGTACTACAACTTCACGACGCTCCCGATTCCGTCCGTCCTCCTGCTCGACGACGACTTCGGCCAGAGCTTCGAGACGTACTACACGCTCGCCCTCTCCGGGGTCGGCCAAGACTTCGAGTACTGGGACATCGCGACGCAGGGCGTCCCCGCCCTCACCGATCTGGCGAGCTTCAAGGTCGTCATCTGGTACACCCCCAGTTGCGGGGTCATGTTCCAGTCCCAGACGATCCTGACGAGCTACCTCGATGCCGGCGGACGTCTCATCGCGATCGGCCAGGACATCGGTTACTGCAGCAACTTCATCTCCGGACCGTTGTACGGCTCGTACCTCCATGCATCGTACGTGACCGACAACGCTCCGACGCGGCACGTGGTCGGAGTCGCCGGCGATCCGATTGGCGACGAACTCGACATCCAGATCGCGGGCGGCGACGGCGCCAACGACCAGTTCTACCCGGACGTGGTCGACCCGATCGCGCCGGCGGAGACCGGGGCCCAGTACGACTCTGGCCCCGCGAGCCGGTCCTCGATCCTCCACGTCGACACGGGAACCTACCAGGTCGCCTACCTCGCGTTCAACTTCGAGGCGATCAGCACCGGCCCCGACCGGCAGAGCATGATGGACCGGCTCCTGAGCTGGATCATCCCGCCGCCGTACGGCGTGCGGCTGTCGCCGAAGACGCAGTCGTCCGAAACCGTGCCAGGCACGATCGTCTCCTACGACTTCAAGGTCGTGAACCGCGGCGTCGCGTTGCCGCAGGATACGTTCAACCTGGCCTGGAGCTCCGCTCCGTTCGCCTGGCCGACGTCCCTCTGGTACGCGAACGGCTCGGCCGTGACGGACACGAACGGCGACGGCGTCCCGGACACGGGACCGATTCCGTCGAAGGGAACGATCATCCTGACCGCGACCGTGAGCGTGCCTGCGGACGCCGTGGATAGCAACGCGGACGTCGCGAGCATCGTCGCGAGTTCGGTCACCCTCCCATCGGCTTCGTCGGCGATCAGCCTGACGACCCTGATCCCGTCGCCCGGCGTCTCGGTGGCGCCCGGGCCGTACTTCAAGGTCACGCCGGGACAGGCGGTGACCGCGACGATGAGCGTCCGGAACAACGGCGGGCAGCCGGACGTCCTGAACATCGTGGCGACATCCCAGAGCGGCTGGCAGGTCTCGCTTCTCGCGTCCGACGGATCTCCGTTGCTCGACACGAACGACGACGGCATCCCGGACGTCGGCACTGTCACGGGCCTTCAAACCGCGAGCTTCGGTGTGCGAGTCACCGTCCCGGCGGAAGCGACCCCGGGCACGATCGACCTCACCGTCATCGTCGGAAGTTCCGTGCGGGATGCGAATGCCACGGGCAGCTCGAACGTCGTGTTGGAGTACTACGGACCCGGGCCTGCGGACTGGCCGACGTTCCACAACACGAACAGCCGTCGCGGCTCCTCGCCCAACGTCTTCGGGCCGCCGATGACCCAGTTGTGGACCGCGGGAGGGAACCTGGCGGCCCTGTTCTCGGGCCCCGTCTTTGGGGAGGGCAAGCTCTTCGCCACGAGCCTGGACCAGTTCGTCCGCGCCCGGGATCCGTTCTTCGGTACGACGATCTGGTCGCGATTCCTCGGCGACGACACGGGGATCCAGTTCTACACCGGAATCCCGGTCGTCGCGAACGGTGTCGTGTACGTGATCATGTACACGCTCAGCGGTGGCTACCTGTACGCCCTCGACGCGAACACGGGAGCCACAATCTGGACCGTGGCCGGATTCGACTTCAACGCGCGGATCCCGCTCGTGTACGCCGATGGAATGGTCTTCGGCGAAGCGCGCGACGGACGGGTCTTCGCCCTGGATGCGGCGACCGGCGATACCGTCTGGACGTACCAGACGAACGGCCTCTTCCCATGGGGCGGTGCGACCGTCGCGGCAGGCACGGTTTGGGTGAGTGCGCTCGATCCGAGCGGCGTCTCGACCGGATACGCCTTCGCGCTCGACGAGATGACGGGCTCGCTCAAGTGGTCCTTCGCCCTCGACGGTTGGGGCGGCTCAGCGCCGCTGTTCGCAGAGGGGAACGTCTACATCGGCTCGTTCAACCAGGCCACGTTCCCATCGACGGGCACGTTGTTTGCCCTGAATGCCTTCACCGGGACACTGATCTGGTCGACCCCCGGCTTCGGCGGGTTCTGGTTCGACACTCCGGCCTATGACGGGACGAACCTCTACGTGGGCTCCGTGAACGGCGCCTTCCAAGGCGTGGACGCGTCGACGGGTGCGGTCCTCTGGAGGACCTTCACCAGCGGAGTCATCTTCGGCTCGGTCGGCGTCGGGAACGGCTACGTCTATGGCACGTCCACGGACGGCAGCTTCTACGTGCTGGACGCAGCGAGTGGGGCCATCGTGGATTCGCACTTCCTGAGCGGCGCGGGAGCGCTCTCGTCGGTCGCGATGGGCAAGGGCTACGTCTGGATGGACGACGCCTCCGGCACGGTCTATGCCTACGGCGCGCCCGGCGCGGGCGTGATGGCCGCGATCGAGGTGGTACCAGGGAACGCGAGCGTCTCCGTCGGATTGGCGGCGCTGTTCAACGCGCAGGCCTACGACTTGTACGGCAATCCGAGCCCCGGCGGGCCGTACTCGTGGAGCTCCGTGAACGGCCTCGGGACCACGGTGCCTCTGTCCGCGAACGGCGACCAGGTCCTCTATGTGTCGGGCGTCCAGTCGGGCACGGACAGCCTGCACGTCGCCGCGGGCGCCTTCAGTGCGGAAGCAACGGTCACGATCACGCCGGGAGCTCTCGATCACGTCGACGTTTCTCCGGGCGTCGCGAGCGTTGTTGCGGGCACGACGATGTCTTTCAACGCGGATGCGAAGGACCGCTACGGGAACACGATCCCCGGTGGGACCTTCGTCTGGAACACGACGGGCCCCATCGGGACGATCGATGCAGGGGGGGTCCTGACCGCCTCCACGCAAGTGGGCATCGGATTGGTCACGGCTACCACAGGGTCGATGACCGGCACCGCGATCGTGACGATCGTGCCGGGTGCCCTCGCTTCCGTCGCCTTGCAACCGGCGACGGTTAGCCTGGAGGCCGGCTCGAACCTCGCCCTCCACGCGGAAGGGTTCGACCGGTACGGGAACGCGATCTCCGGGCTGACGTTCGGGTGGGCGACGACGATCGGGAGCGTCGCGCCGATCGAGACGGGCTCCCCGGCCGCGGTCCTCGCGGCCGGCTATCTCGCCGGATCCGGGAACCTAACGATCTCTTCGGGCGGGATACCTCTCGTCGTCAGGGTCGTTGTGACGCCCGGGCCGCTCGATCGAATTCAGGTCGTCATGCGCGTCGGCAGCAGCCGTTTCGAAGGCCCCGTCGACATCCCGGCTGGCGCGGAGCGAACGTTCGTGGCGGAGACGACGGACCGGTTCGGCAACGCGATTGCAAACGTACCGCTCCTGTGGAGCGTGACGGGCGGCAGCGGGACGATCACATCCAACGGCGCGTTCACCGCGTCGACGACGGTAGGAGCCGGCTCCGTGATTGCGATGTACGCGAACGGGATGACGGGCAGACAAGAGGTCACCATCGTCCCGGCCACCCCTGCGACGGTGGACATCGGTCTCACATCCACGAGCGTAGCGGTCGATTCTAACTCGGTGATTGTCGCCAAGGTCCTGGATGCGTACCGCAACGCGAACCCCGACGGCGTGGTGATATGGACGACTACAGGTACGGGCACCATATTGTCGCTCACCCCGGACGGCCGTTCCATCCTGTACCACGCACCCGTCACGACGACCCCGGCGTCGGTGCAGATCACCGCCACGATCGGCGCGGTTTCGCGGGCGATCAGCCTGACGATCGTCGCAGGCCCGCCCGTGGGAATCTCCATCGACTCGCCGGCGACGACCGTGGCCATCAGTGGGACCCTAGCCTTCGGCGTCGTCGTGACCGATCAATTCGGCAACGCGGTGACCGGGACGACGATCGCTTGGCAGGCCACGGCTGGCACGATCAGCCAGCAGGGCGTCTTCAAGGCCCCCTCGGAACCGGGATTGGTCGTCATCACCGCGAGCACCGCGGGCCGGCAGAGCTTCGTGGTGATCGAGGTCACGTCGGGCGCGCTCGAACAGTTCTCCCGGCAGGCGACCTCGGCGACTTCGCTCGCCCTCATCTTGGTAACCATCATCGCGATCGCGGCGGGCGTGTTCCTGTTCGTCCGCTACCGCGAGGCCAACCGGGAGTTGCGAGAGATGCGGAAGGGCGGAGGCGGCGGAGACGGCCCCGAGCCTTGAACGTAAACCGGAGGGCTTCGGCCCTCCCCTTTCCTTTTCTCCGATGGCGGGCGGACGCCACGTTCACATAGCGTAGTCAGTCGGAGGAAGTCGCTGTGGCCCTGATTCGGTACGCGGCGATCAGCGTCGTTCGGAGTCGCCGGCGGACCATCACCGCGATGATCGGAGTCCTCCTGGCGGTCACGTTCGTCTCAGGCACGTTCATCGCAATCGATTCGTCCACGCGCGCGACGCTCGATGCGTTTCTTGCGAACCTCCCCTCGGACATCGATTTCGATGCTCGGGCCTTGGCCAACGGTACCCAGCTGCGGCAGGCGGTCGAGGCGACCCCGGGAGTCGCCCGAGTGGCCGTCGTACGTTTCACAGGTATCGGCAAGATCGAATCGGGCGCGACTTCCAGTCCGGTCAACGCCCAGGTAATTGGCGTGGAACCGAATCGTCTCCCGTATGCCCTCGAGGAAATTACGGTCTTCGCAGGGAACTTCTCCCTTACGCGAGGCAAAGCGGCCTTGTCGGAAGACCTCGCGGCGCGACTGAATGTCTCCACCGGCGCGACGGTGAGTTTCCGCCTCGCCTCGTTCGATCCGGCCAATCGGACCGACCCGCGGGTGAATGTGACGGTCGCAGCTGTGTTTGGCGACGTCCGTTCCGAAGGGGGTCCGGTCTCCATGCCGCTTGCAGTGGTGCATGTGGAGGATGCCGCCTGGTATGAGGAGCAACTCGGCTACGCGTACGCGGGGAACGGACTCACGGGCGAGGTTCGAATCGATCGGGCGCAGGTTCTCGATCCGTACAACATCGACGGGTCTTTGGGGAACGTAGCGCGGCTTGATCGCCAAATCAACAGCGCGTTAGGCCTGTTCGGGGGCCGCATAACTTCCGACAACGTCCCTAACGCGCTCGCGAGCTTCGCGAACGCCCTGGTCATCCAACGGATCTTCTATCTCGGACTCTCCGCACCCGTCCTCCTCCTTGGAATCTACTTGGGGGCGATCGGCATTGACTTGAGCCACGCGGAGCGTCGCCGGGAGCTTGCGGTTCTGAAGACCCGCGGGGCCTCGCGGGACCAGACCTTGGGGCTTCTCCTCCTGGAAGCGGCCCTCGGAGGTGTCATTGCCGCTCTCATCGGCCTCGCGGCGGGCGTCGGCCTGAGCCGCCTCCTGCTCGTCTACGTCAGCCTCTTCAGCACGGCCTATGCTCCACAATATGAACTGGTCGTCCTCTCTCCGGCCACCGTCGCAACCGTTTCCGGCCTCAGCGTGCTTTTCATGGCGGCGACGAGCTACCGGTCTGCGCGGCGGACGGCCGACCTTCCCATCGTGGAAACGCTTCGCTATTACGCCCCTGGAGAGACCCGCATCCGATACCGGCCATCCTGGGACGCCCTCCTCGTCACATTGGCGGTCCTGACCTACGTCATGGTCGTGTACAGTCGGTACCAGACTGACTTCGTCACCTTCCTGATCGGCCCGCTGTTCATCGTCCTCCTCCCCCTGGCGCCGATCTTCCTCATGGTCGGTTCAAGCCGCCTCCTCACAAGGTCCACGAGCCGGGTTTACGAAGCCGCTTCCCGCGTGACTAAGCCCTTTACGAAGAACTTGTACCACGTCATCACTCGGAACCTGCAGCGAAATCCACGACGAGCGGCAAACGTGGCGGTAATCATCGGCCTCGGCCTCGCCTTCGGTATGTTCACGCTCGTCACCTTCTCCTCCCAGCTTGCGTACCAGGAGAGCCAGATCCGGGCCGAGATCGGCGGGGACATCGCCGTGAGCGCACCTCCTTCCGATCCGGGATTCGCGACTACTGTCCGGGCCCTCCCGGAAGTCGGGGGGCTCACCCTCGTTCGGAGGCTGTACGTTGCGCCTTCTCTCGGCTATGCGGATGTTTTCGTCTTGGACCCCGGAACGTATTTGTCCACAACGAACCCCGAACCGTGGTACTTCCGCGACTTCGACCGCGGCGCGGTGCAGCGGGTGCTCGCGAGTCCCGATTGCGACCCCGCAAACAACCGGACCGGCCCAGCAGTTTGTCAGGTCCTCGTAACGGAAGGGTACCTGGTCAGCCAGTCCCTGGCGGTCGGCGACGTGTTGACATTCAGAAGGGAAGTGCGGAACGCAACGGGTCAGCTCGAGCACGTCACCGTCACCGTGGGAATTGGCGGGACGGTTCGTGGGCTCCCCGGGACGTCTGCGGTCGGATCCGGCGTGCCACTGGCTATCTTCGGGAGTTACACCACGCTGAAGGAGCTTGTCGACATTGTCATGCCCAAAAACATTGACCCAATGCGATACCTCGTCGACCTCCGTGCAGGCGCGGACTGGCGAGCGGCCAAGGACGGAATTCGCAGCCTGGGCGCGAGCGGGATTCGCGTCGCCGGGGAAGAGGTCGAGCAGCTGCGTTCCGTCCCGCTGTTCCGGGCCTTCTTCGGATTCATGGAGCTGGAAATGGCGTTCATGGTCGTCATCCTCACCGCCGGACTCGGGCTCATTCTGTACGCGGCGACCCTTGAGAGGGAGGTCGAGTTGGCGTCCATCCGAGCGCGTGGTGCCAGCGGATGGCAGACCGCTGGCCTGTTGATCGGTGAGGCGTCGTCGATCATGCTCGTCGGGCTGGTCGTTGGTGCGGGCCTGGGCGTCCTCGCAGCGTATCTCGCCACGACCTTGGGTTCGGGTTCCGGGGAGAGCCTGGTACCGCTGTTCCTCATCGTCCCGGTGACGTCGCTCCTGCTCCTCGCTGCCGCGCCGATTGCGATGCTCGTCACGTCCTTCCTCGTCTCCCTGCGAGTCGCCCGAATGGACATCGGACGCGTCCTCAAGCTGCGGGGTGGATAATCGTGCCAGAAATCATGACTAAGGACTTGATCAAAGTCTATCGAACAGGGAAAGCGGAAGTAATTGCACTGCGCGGCCTCGACTTGCGCATCGGCGACGGCGAAATCGTCGCGATTCGAGGGCCTTCGGGGTGCGGCAAGACGACGTTCTTGAATATCCTTGGGGGAATCGACCGCCCGACCGCGGGTCGAATCGAGGTGAACGGCTCCAACCTGGTCGACTTGAGCGACGGAGAGCTCGTCAGGTATCGATTGCGACAGGCGGGCTTCGTTTTCCAGTTCTTCAACCTCGTCCCAACGCTCACCGCCGAGGAGAACATCGAGCTGCCGATGCGCCTTGCCTCCAAGGACGGCATGGCCCGGAAGGCTCGGACGAAGGAACTCCTCGATCTCGTCGGCCTCGCCCAGCGGGCGCGTCATCGGCCGGACGAGCTGAGCGGCGGCGAACAACAGAGGATCGCCATCGCAGTCGCCTTGGCGAACGATCCACCCTTGCTCCTGGCAGACGAGCCCACCGGAGAGCTCGACACGAAGACCGGCCAGGCAGTCCTGGATCTGTTCCAGCGGCTGAACAGAGATCTCAAGAAGACCATCGTCATTGTCACCCACGACGCTCGGGTCGCGGGCATCGCTAGTCGCGTCCTCGACATCCGAGATGGCAAGATCGTCGAAGCCGCGGCCTAGGAGCTCACGCGACGGTTCCTTTTTTTCTTCGGGTCAGCGGACGCGAGCCTCATATAGCCCAGTCCGGTTGGCCTCGCGCATGTGCCGCATGATGGGCGTCGTGAGTCGAGGGCCCGTCTACTACGACCTGTTCGAGGAGTTCGCGGACCTGGCTACGAAGGGCATGTGTCCGCTCGGAGCGCCGGACGAACGAGGGCACAAGGACGGCTGGGGCCTCGCCTGCTTCCAGAACGGATCCCTGAAGGTCCACATGCGGGACGCCGGGAGCGCCGCGGACGCCTCCAAATACTACGGAACCGCGTGGAAGATTGCGAAGCTCAACCTGGAGCGAGCGCCCGAGCAATCGTTGATCGTGATGGGACATCTTCGGCGGGCGAGCTCCCAAGGCCTCGTCGCCCAAAGGTTTGCCCACCCGTTCATCATGGAGGAAGGCGACGTCACCTGGGCGTTCCAGCACAATGGGTCGCTCGTGAAGGATGTCAGCGATTCGGGGAAGATTGATTCACAGATTCTGTTCGAAATGATCCTGAGTGTTCTCGACGGGAGGACTCACGAGGATGTTGCGAAGGCGACCGCTGCGGTTCGCACCTCTGCGATGGAGAAGTATGGCGGATTCACGAGTCTCAATTTCATGCTCTCCGACGGCCGAGCCCTCCACGTGTACCGGGATTTTCAGACGAATGGACAATACTACACACTCTACCTCGACAATTTCGGGGAGATGATCGTTGCATGCTCTGAGCCAATCTTGGCGATGAAATCGGAGCCGATTCCTCGAGGAATCTTGCACTCGGTTACGGCGGACCTCGAGATGCGGCGGACTACCGTGTCATAAGGTCCTCATGAAACATTCCGCCTTGTCCGTCTTGGGATGCCCTCGTTGTTTTGGCCGCCTGACGATCGGTTCGGACGAGAGCGACGTCCAAGAGGGAACCCTCCTCTGTGATCGAGATGGGATCCGGTTCCCGGTGAGGGGGGGCGTTGCTGAACTCGTCCGCCCCGATCGAGTCTCCCAGCTCAATTCTTTTTCAGACTCGTACGGTGAGGCGTGGGAACGTGCGAATCGGGCGTGGTTCGATCCGACCCAACTCCTCGCACTCCCCTACGTGCCGCGATTCAGCCAAAACCGGGCTGTATGGCGGGTCAAGGCAAGGAGTATGGAAGCCTTGCTCCGCTTCCTCGAACGACGATCCCCCAAGCGTGTCCTCGATTTGGGAAGCGGCAACGGCTGGCTCTCCTCCCACCTCGCCCGCCAGGGGTACGAGACCTACTCGGTCGATGCCATCAACCGATCAGACAAAGGGCTCGTGGCGTCCGAGGCGTTCGTGCGAAACGGTCCATACTTCGAGCGGGCTCGCGGGGAAATCGAGTTCCCCCCGTTTCAGGATGGCGTCTTTGATGTCGTAGTCTGCAATGCATCCCTTCATTACACTGATTCCCTCAAGGATGACTTCGTCCAAGGTTCGCGCATCCTCGCAAGTGGAGGGGCCTTTGTCATGATGAATTCACCCGTCCACGATGATCCCGATAGCGCCGCGCGGGCGCAGGAGGATGCTCGAAACCGCCTGATTCGATCGGGCACGTCCCCCTCTGTTGCAAACAAGTATCACCACTACACGGTCGAGGAACTGCGTGATGCGTTCCGCGCGACCTTCGATTCGTATCATGAGATCCGCTGGGACCCCGGCATCGTCTTCCGAGTTCTGCGACGCGCAAAGGCCGAGGCCCTCGGAATCGAGTTGGCGCGGTTCCCCATCTTCTACGGCAAGAAATCGGCCTCCGATGGAGATGGACGAGGACTCTCTGGGAAAGGTCCAATAGATAGGTCCAACCATCGCACTTGAAGCCACTTCGATGGAACACGAAGAGTACTACGAACACGTTCGGAGCGTGTACGATCGCATAGCCCCGCAATACGATGAAGCGGTCGGGCGGCATGCGGTGAGTCGCCGAGCGAAGCAACTTGCCCTCCATGTCATCAAGGGTGTCACCCCCGATGGCGGCCGTCTTTTGGACGTCGGATGCTATACCGGAATCGAAGCGGTCCTCCTGGCGGAGCAAGGGTATCACGTACTCGGAGTTGATCTGTCCCCGGAGATGGTTCATAAAGCCCAGGAGAAAGCACGCCGCAGGCGTCTTGAGGACCGCGCAAGCTTTCGAGTCATGCGGGCGGCCGACGTCGGTCTGCTGGTTTCGGAAAAAACCGGAGCTTTCGATACGGTCTACTCGGTTTACGGGACGCTCAACCTGGAACCGGACTTGCCTCGCTTCAAGGAGGGACTGGTCTCACTTATGCGAGATTCCTCTCGATTCGTTTGCGGACTGTTGAACCCGACCGTCATGTACGAGCTGGTCATGGCCCCATTCTTTGGAAAATTTCACGGCTACAGAAAACTCAGGAAACAAGAGGTTGTTACGCGGGTCGGATTGGGAGATGACACGGTCAAGGCGTCCCTCTACTCCGTGGATGATGTCCGAACCTTGATGGCTCCCGAGCTTCAGCTTGAGCGAATCCTGGGAGTCCATATTCTTTATCCGCCTCCCCGAGGCTCTCAAGGTCACGGTCGATGGTGGCTCGCACGGGCGCTCGATGAAGTCGAACTGCGTCTTCAATCGCGATTTCCCTTTCGGAACTTTGGATTTTTCAGCCTTCTGGTATTCCGGAGGGCAGCGGCTTGAACCGGGCCCACTTTCCACACCGACGCCAGGCGACACAGACTGTCGCGGCCGATCAGGCTTATGATTCCCTCGCTCCACGGTTCGATGAACTTCTGGCGGAGAATCCTGTCCTTGCGCACTCCGCCCGAGTCTCGCTGTCGCTCGTGGAGAGAGCGATGTCCACTTCACAGTTCATCCTAGATATCGGATGCGGGACCGGACGCGAAGCCCTGGAGCTTGCCTCCGCCGGGAAAGTCGTGGTGGCATGTGATCCGTCGACTGAGCTGTTGAAGGTGCTCCGACAAAAGGCGATCACGCGGGGCGTGACCGAACGAGTCCAGACTTTTCCGCTTGCAGCATCTGAGATCGATAAGTTGATTCCCAAGTTTCAGCCGCACTGCTTCGACGGGGCTTATGCGAGTTTTTCCCTAAGTTACGAACCCGCCCTCGATCCCATTCCGGAAAAAGTTTGGCAGCTTTTGAAACCCGGAGCACCCTTTCTTTGTTCACTATACAATCGCATTTGTCTGACCGAGATTCTTCTTCTCGCGCCGTTCCTTGTTCCGCGACGTGCCCTCCGACGATTGGAAGGCGTGACTCACCTGCCCGTCGACCGGTTCGAAGTCGTCCTAAGGAGCTCCAGACCTTCGACGGTTCGTCGGCTGTTCGCTCCAAGATTCTCTTTCGAAGGTTCGTGGGGTATCCCATGCATCGTCCCGCCAAACTACCTCGCTTCCATCGTACGGCTTGCTGGAGTCCTGCGGCCCGCATGGGAGGATCTGGATGTCCAACTCAATAGCCGTTGGCCCTTTCGGGATCTCGGAAGCCACACAGGGTATTTGTTTCGTGCCCGCGGATAGCTCCGCGCGTCATGGGACGATCTTGAAAACGAGGACTCGTGGAGCTCCGTAGTCGTACTCGAGCCCCGTCGCGTCATACAGAAGGACGAAATGGTTGCCGTTGACGCCGTTCGCTTGATTAGGGAAGAGGACTCGGATTCGGTTGTAAGGGACGGTGACCATCACAACATACGCCGCATGGTCGACAAGGAACGCAGACGCGTTGGCGGCATCCATGGGGAGATTCGAGGACCCGAGGATTCGAGATGCGGCATAGCCGCTGTAGTACCCGGCGATCGGGGATTCCGAAATGAGCAGCTTCCCTTCCGGCAACGGGAGCGTGGCCAAGAATTCCCCAGCCCGCTGCGTTCCACTCAGAAAGAATCCTGGCTCGGGGGAGGGATTCGACACCTGGACAGACAGGAGTAGGGAGACGGCGACCGCGGCAACCAGAGGGGCCCAACGCCCCGTCATTCGGAGTCGGATCTTCGTCCGAGAAACCCAGGTTCCGACAGCAACGAGGGATACGGCCGCATTAATGCACACGATCGGGATCGCCAGGTGTATGTACCGAGGCCCCGGGTTTCCAAAACCAGCGGCGGTATAGAGAATCTCAGCGCCGTAGAACATCAGAAGAATCCACGTGAACGCAGACTTTCTCTCCTTGAACAAGGCCCAGACGATGCCGATAACGGCAAACGGGGCCCACCAGAAATACCAGGAAAAGAAGTACACGAGGCGATCCGCTAACGGAGCCAACGTTCCGGCTGAGGCTTTGAACCGTACATCGGTGGAGGTCTGATTGATGATCATCGAGGGGAGGAATCCATACTGGCTCGTCCAAATCCACCATGCCGCCGCAAATACCGTCGCGGGGCCAATGAGGAGGAGCAACTCCCATCCTTTGATCCGTTTTCCGGTCCAGGTCAACAGCAGATACAGACCGACGAAACCCCAGACTTCGTACCGAAGAGTCGAAGCGGCGAGGAACGCGATGGCGGCGAACGTCAGTGATGTCCTCGAGGCGAACGGACGCCGCTCGACAAAGAGCACACCGCAGAAGGTCGCGAGGGCGGCGAAGAACGTGTATCCCGGCAACCAATTGCCCCTCGTCATCTGTGAGAAACGGTCCGAATAGGTTCCGGTCTCCAGGAGGGCGCTTGCGGTCCACCAGTTCTGGTAGCCGTCTTCGAACGGGTCGAGAAATCGGTCCCACGATAGGCGAAAGGCCACCGAGGCGAGGATCAGGCCGACGACGAATCCGAAAGCCGCGATCGCGCGCCAATTCAGGGTCCAAGTGCGAAGGGACGTCCGATAAGCCACATCGTCCATGGCGTCAGCTCGGGGCGATCTCGCCTTCCCTCGCGGTCTTCAACCAGACCGGTCCGGTCCGAGACAGGAGGCGCCACATCGCCACGTACAGGCACGGGACCCAGTGGTATGTGTAGATTGCGAATCCGACCAAGTCCAACAGGATGCGCGACTTGCGGTATCCCCCCACGGTAACGAGCCCATACGCGACGACGGGCAGATACCCGAACGACACCAGAACCATCAGGGCCGTCGGGAATGACGCCACGATTTGGACGAGGCCCAAGAACGCAACCGCGGATAGGATCCACGTGACCAGGACGAGGGGGGACACGAGGAACATGCTGAGATTGAAGAGGAGGTCGAGGCGTTTCCCCAGGCGAACACCGGGCGTCTTCAGGATTCGAAGCCGCAAGACGTATTCGACGAACACCTGAAG
>WNGC01001083.1_pt1 | contig 19298 bp, 17 predicted proteins | sample 5400051 | NCBI WGS metagenome assembly WNGC01 (sample SAMN13153368, study PRJNA577476) | soil metagenome | isolation source: 20 cm soil or saprolite under grassland replicate 2 | place: USA:California | collected 2016-06-15
ACGCATGAGCGCCCACGCGGGAGGCTACAGCGCGGATCCGCGCATCCGCTGGATCGAGTCCCTGCCGTGGATCGTCGCCATCGCGGCGTTCTTCTTGCTGCCCGAGTATCTTTCACTCGGCGCGCGCATCCTGATCTACATCCTCTACGCCCTTTCGCTCGATCTGATCGTCGGCTATGCGGGGATCATCACGCTCGGCCACAGCGCGTATTTCGGCCTGGGCGCCTACGTCGCGGGGATTCTCGCCGCCAAGGCGGGAATCGCCGACCCGATGGTGCAACTCGCCGCGGCGGCGGCCGCCGGCGCCTTGCTCGGAATCGGCACCGGCGCCATCATTCTCCGGACCCGGGCTTTGACACTGCTTATGCTCACGCTCGCGATCACCTCCGTACTCCTGGAGATCGCCAACAAGGCCACCGCGCTCACCGGCGGCGCGGACGGGCTTTCCGGCGTCGTGGTGGCGCCGGTTCTCGGCCTGTTCAAGTTCGACATCTTCGGCAAGACCGCTTACCTCTATTGCCTGCTCGTGCTGCTTCTCGGGTGGTGGCTGGCGAGAAAGCTGATCTATTCGCCGTTCGGGACCTCGCTCACCGGGGTGCGCGAGAACAGCCTGCGCATGCACGCGATCGGCGCGCCGGTCTATTGGCGTCTGGTCCTGGTGTATACGCTCTCGGCGACGATCGCCGGCGTGGCCGGAGGCTTGATCACCCAGACCAACCAGTTCGTCGGACTGAACGTGCTCTCCTTCGAATCGGCCGGCGAGCTGCTGGTGATGCTGATCCTCGGCGGCGTGGGGCGCATCTACGGCGCCTTCGTCGGGCCGGTCGTGTATCTCGTCGCGCAGGATTTGCTCGCCAAGCAATTCCCGGAATACTGGTATTTCGGCATCGGGACGATGCTCGTGCTGGTGGTGATGTTCGCACGCGGCGGAATCCTCGGCATTCTCGACGGCATGCTCGCGAAGCTGCGGAGAAGGCCGTGAACGTCGCCCTCGAGACGCGCGGCCTGTGCAAGAGCTTCGGCGCGCTCACCGTTGCGGACAACATCGATTTCCGGCTGGAGAGCGGCGCGCGCCACGCCTTGATCGGCCCGAACGGCGCCGGGAAAACCACCTTCGTCAATATGCTCACGGGCCTGGTGCCCCCCTCCTCCGGCCGAATCGTGCTGGGGGGGGAGGACATCACCGCCATGGGGCAGGCCAAGCGCGTGAAGCTCGGCCTGGGACGGACTTTCCAGATCAACGCCCTCTTCCGCCGCCTTGCGGTGCTCGACAACGTGGCGCTGGCGGTGGCCGAGCGCCGCGGCGTCGCGCGGCGAATGCTGCGGGCGGCCAGCATGCATGAAGACGTGCGCGCAGAGAGCATGGAACTGCTCGCCACGCTCGGGCTCGCTGAAGACGCAGGCGTTCGCGCCGTCGATTTGCCCTACGGCAAGCAACGCTTGGTCGAGATTGCGATCGCGCTCGGCCTGAAGCCCGGGGTCCTGCTCCTCGACGAACCCGCTGCGGGCGTACCCTCGCTCGAATCGCACCGCATCCTGCAAGTGCTCGATAATCTGCCCAAGCACATCGCGATCCTGATCATCGAGCACGACATGGATCTGGTGTTCCGCTTCGCGCAACGAATCACCGTGCTCGTGCAAGGCGAGGTCCTGGTCGAGGGGCCGCCGGATGAGATTGCCAAGGACAGGCGGGTGCATCAGGTCTATCTCGGCGAACAGCACCATGCCTGAAGCCCTCAGAGTCCGCGACCTGCGCGCCGGTTACGGCGAAACCGTGGTCCTCGAGGACATCGCGTTCGACCTTCCCGAGCGCGGCGCGCTCGCGGTACTGGGCAGGAACGGCGTCGGCAAGACCACGCTGGTCGCCACCATCATGGGCCACACGACTTTTCACGCGGGGAGCATCGAGTATCAGGGCAAGTCGATCGCGAAGCTGCCCGTCTACGAGCGCTGCCGCATGGGCGTCGGCCTCGTCCCGCAGGCCCGCGATATCTTTCCTTCGCTCACGGTCGAGGAGAATCTCAGCGTCGCGACGCGCCCGGGACGCTGGACGCGCTCGCGCGTCTACGATCTCTTTCCGAAGCTCGCCGAGCGCCGCGGGCACTGGGGCAACCAGATCTCGGGCGGCGAGCAGCAGATGCTCGCCATCGGGCGAGCGCTGATGGGGAACCCGACGCTGCTCCTCATGGACGAGCCTCTCGAGGGGCTCGCTCCCATCATCGTCGAGACCCTGCTCCAGGCCTTGCAGCGCCTGATCCGCGAGGATTCGCTTGCGGTGGTGCTGGTCGAGCAGCACGCCAAGCTCGCCCTGGGAGTCACGCAACGCGCGCTCGTGCTCAACCGCGGCCGCATCGCCTACAGCGGTCCGAGCGCGGATCTGCTTGCCGACCCGCAGCGCTTGACCAGCCTCGTGGTCGCCTGATCGCCGCGTTCCCATGCTGGCCGTCCTGCTCCCCGCGCTCCTCCTGCTCGCCGCGTCACACGCTCAGCCCTCGGCGGCGCAGGATCAGCGTGCAGCGGCCCGGAGCCGAATGGTCGCGGAAATCGCCGCGATGGCGCGTGAAACGGGCGGAGAAACCGGACGGCCGAAGTTCAGCGACGCAGTCATCGCCGCGATGGCGAAAGTCCCGCGCCACCGCTTTGTCCCTCTGCTGCAGGAATCGTCCGCTTACGAGAATCGGCCCCTGCCGATCGGCGAGGGCCAGACGATCTCGCAGCCTTACATCGTGGCGCTGATGACCGACCTGCTCGATCCCAAACCGGGGGACAGCGTGCTGGAGGTGGGCACGGGCTCGGGCTATCAGGCGGCGGTGCTCGCCGAGCTGGTGGCGAAAGTCTACACGATCGAGATCGTCGAGCCGCTCGGAAGACGCGCGACGCAACTCCTCGGCGAACTGGGCTACAGGAACATCGCGGTGCGCGTCGGCGACGGCTACGGGGGCTGGCCTTCCGCCGCGCCCTTCGACGCCATCATCGTCACGGCGGCGCCGGCGGCGATCCCGCAGCCGCTCGTCGACCAGCTCAAACCCGGCGGAAGAATGGTGATCCCGGTGGGCGGATCATTGGACGTGCAGCAACTCCTGCTCGTGGAAAAACAATCCGACGGCCGCACGACGACCCGGCGCACGCTGCCAGTGAGGTTCGTTCCTCTCACCCGGGATCGTGGGACGAAACAGTAGCGCCGCGCTCATGGCAAAATAGCGGCCGGAAGGATGTCAAGCCGGCGAATCAGAGGGAGCTCACCAGGTCGCTGACCGAGCTCGGCAGACGTATCAAGGCCGCAAAGCCCGATGTCCTGGTCGAGATCGCCCCCGACCACTGGGTGAATTTCTTTATCGACAACCTTCCGAGCATCTGCGTCGGCATGGGCGAGGAGCACGAGGGCCCCGCCGAGCCCTGGATGAAGGACTGCCCCTTCAAGAGGATCGCCGGGCACCCGAAGCTCGCGAATCACATCCTGCAGACCGCGCTCGAGCGCGACTTCGAGCCCTCGGTATCGCACCACCTGACGCTCGATCACGGCTTTTGCATTCCGCTGTGGAGGGGCGGCCTCGACCCCCTGCCGCCCATCGTTCCCATCATCATCAACGACCTGGAGCCGCCGTATCCGAGCGTGCGTCGCTGCCTGCAATGGGGGACGATGCTCGCCGAAGCGATCCGCACCTATCCCGAAGATATCCGCGTGGCGGTCCTCGCCACCGGAGGCTTGAGCCACTCGATCGGGGAGCCCACGATGGGCGAAATCGACGAGCCGTTCGACCTGGAATGCATCCGCCACTTCGAGAAAGGCGACGAGCGCTCCTTGATCGATTTCCTGAACGAGCGGCTGCCCACCATCGGCAACGGCGCGGCGGAGATCCGCAACTGGGTCGCCGCCCACGGCGCAGCGGACCGGCGCGGCTTCGAGCTGATCGGCTACTGCAACTGCCCCGAGGTCTACGTAGGTTGCGGCTTCGCCTCCTGGAACCTCGGCGCGCGCGCGTAGGCTATTTTGTTGCTGCAAACCACCCTCGCAGGCAGTCTTCCCAAGCCGGGCTGGCTGGCGGAGCCGAAGAAGCTCTGGGCGCCCTGGCTTCTCGAAGGGGATCTCCTCGAGGAGGGCAAGCGCGACGCCCTGCGCCTCTTGCTCTCCGACCAGGAAGCGGCGGGAATCGATATCGTCACGGACGGCGAACAGACGCGCAGGCACTTCGTCACGACCTTCATCGAGAGCCTGAAGGGCGTCGATTTCGAGCACAAGCGCACCGTGCGCATCCGTAATCGCTACGACGCTGAGGTGCCGGTGGTGGTGGGACCCGTGGGACGCGGCAAACCGGTGTTCGTCGAGGACGTTCGCTTCCTCCGGGGGCGGACGAAGCGCCCGATCAAGCTCTCCCTTCCCGGTCCCATGACGATGGTGGACACGCTCTACGACGACCACTACAAGAGCCGCGAGAAGCTCGCGCGCGAGTTCGCCGCGATCCTCAACCAGGAGGCGCGCGAGCTCGAGCGCGCGGGCGCCGACGTCGTTCAATTCGACGAACCGGCTTTCAACGTTTACATGGACGAGGTCGCCGACTGGGGCATCCAGACGCTCGAAGCGGCCGCTGCGGGCTTGAAGTGCAAGACCGCCGTGCACATCTGCTACGGCTACGGAATCAAGGCGAACGTCGATTGGAAGAAGACCCTCGGTTCGGAGTGGCGGCAGTACGAGTCCACCTTCCCTCTGCTCGCGCGATCGAAGATCGATCAGGTGTCGCTGGAATGCGCGAATTCACACGTGCCTGTCGAACTCCTCGCCCTGCTCAAGGGCAAGGACGTCATGGTCGGCGCGATCGACGTCGCGAGCGATACCGTCGAGAAGCCCGAGCAGGTCGCGGCGACGATCCGCTCGGCGATGAAATTCGTCCCGCCGGAGAAGCTCTATCCCTGCACCAACTGCGGCATGGTGCCGCTCGCGCGCGAGATCGCGCTCGGCAAGCTGAAGGCCCTCGCGTCGGGCGCCGCGCTCGTGCGCCGGGAGCTTGATGCCTAGATGTCCACGCGCATGGTTCCGAATCGTCTTGCCGCACTGATCCTTCTATTCGCGTGCCTAGTTCAGACCGCAATCGCGGCCGGCACGGCGCCCAAGCTCGTCGTGGTGATCGTAGTGGACGGCTTGCCGCAGGAGCAGGTCTCGAAGTACCGCGATCAGTATGGCGCCGGCGGTTTCGGCCTGCTGCTTCAGAGAGGCGCGTGGTTCGGCAACGCTCACCACGCGCACGCCGTGACCTTGACCGCGCCAGGCCATGCGGCGGTGCTCACGGGCGCCTACCCCTACCAGAGCGGGATCGTCGCCAACGAATGGATCGACCGCAAGACACAAGCCGCGGTGTACTGCACCGGGGATCCAGCTCATTCGTATATCGGCGAGGAAACGAAGAAGCTCGACGGCACTTCGCCCGCCAATCTGCGCGTCACGACGCTGGGCGACGAACTGCGCTACAAGAACGGCGGCCAGTCCAAGGTCCTCGCCGTCTCCGGCAAGGACCGCGGCGCGATTCTCCTCGCGGGCAAGACGGGCACGGCCTACATGTACATGGACAAGAGCGGACGCTTCGCGAGCTCGACCTACTACATGAAGGAGCACCCGCAGTGGCGGGAGCGCTACTACGCCGTCCGCCCGCAGGACCGCTGGTTTGGAAAGTCCTGGACGCTCGCACTGCCCGAGTCGGCCTACTCGCGCTCGATCGCCGACGGCCAGCCATGGTTCCCGAACTACCGCGGCATGGGCAATCGTTTTCCTTTCGTTCTGGGGAGCGGAGGTGCGAAGCCAGACTCGGCCTACTACGGCGCGCTGATGGGGACACCTTATGGGGACGAACTGACACTCGAATTCGCGCGCGCCGCGATCGAGGGCGAGAGCCTCGGCAGGAACCCCGCCGGCGTGCCCGATCTTCTCGGGGTGAGCCTGTCGACGCACGATTACATCAACCACAGTTTCGGTCCGGAAAGTCGCGAATCCCACGACCACATGCTGCACTTGGACCGTTCGCTCGCTGGGTTCTTCCGTTACCTCGACAAGCGCTTCGGCCTCGACAACGTTCTGATCGCGCTCACGGCCGATCACGGCTTCCTGAACGTTCCCGAGTACGGCCAGTCTCAAGGCCTTCCCGGCATGCGCATCGATTCCCGGAAACTCATGGCCGATCTCAACGAGCAGCTCGCCGCGCGCTTCGGACCTGGGACCTACGCGGCGCAGCTTTCGTATCCCACCATCCACCTCGACTACAAGCTGATCGATGCGAATTCGCTCGACCGGGCCAAGGTCGAATCGGTGGCGGCGCGCATCCTCACCGAGCACCCGGCGATCGGCGCGGTCTACACGCGTACCCAGCTGGAGAGCGGCGCGCTCACTGGACGCCTGGCGACGCTCGTTCAGCGCGCGTGGCACCGGCAGGTCAGCGGCGATCTCTACGTGGTGCAGCGGCCTTATGCGATGTTCGGCAGCAACGTCGCCACCCACGGTTCACCTTATGCCTACGACACCAACGTGCCGCTGATGCTTTTCGGCACGCGCTGGATCCGACCGGGAGCGTCGGCGAACTACGCCGAAGTCGTGGATCTCGCGTCCACCCTCGCGTACCTCCTCGAGACGCGTATGCCTTCAGCGAGCGAAGGCCGGGTGCTGAGCGAGATCCTGCGCATCGGCATGCCCGACGCCAAGGTCTCTCCGGCCGCCAAGTCTTCCAAGTAACGTGCCGCGCTCGAAAACCGTGAAGCACCGTAGCAAGCGTGGTTCGCACCCGCGCACGCGGCGCAAATCCACTTACGTGCTCGTGCACGGCGCCTGGCACGGCGGCTGGTGCTGGAAGAAAGTGGTACCGGCCCTGCGGGCGGCCGGACACGAGGTCTATACGCCCACTCTGACCGGTCTCGGCGAGCGCGCGCATCTCGCAAACCCGGCGATCGATCTCGCGATGCATATCGCCGACGTGGTCAATCTTCTAGAAGCCGAAGAGCTCGAGGAAGTCGTTCTGGTCGGGCACAGCTACGGAGGAATGGTCGTCACCGGCGTCGCCGACCGCGCGGCTTCACGCCTGCGCCGTGTGGTATATCTCGACGCTTTCCTGCCGGGGAACGGAAAGTGCCTGCTCGACTATCTGCATCCCGATCGACGCGCGATCATCAAGCAGGGAGAAATGGGCGGCTTCGTCGATCCGCTGCCGCTCGAGATTTTCGGAGTGACCGAGCCGCAGGACGTCGCCTGGGCCACGCGCCACGAGATGCGACAGTCGTACCGCACTTTCGCGCAGCCGATTCATTTCACCGGCAACGGCGGCGCGAACCTGCCGCGCACTTTCGTTTACTGCACCGATCCGCCCACCGGCTCGTTCGACCAGTTCGCCGCTCGCCTGCGCGGCGATCCCAAGTGGAAGTTCTACGAATTGAAAACCGGCCACGCCTGCATGATCACCGATCCGAAAAGCGTGATCCGCATCCTGCTGGAAAACGCCTGAGCGGGCTAGGCGCGCCCTTTGGCGTGCGAGATCGCATGCCAGACGCGATCCGGCGTATACGGAAAATCCAGGTGATGGATGCCGAGCGGCCGCAGCGCGTCGATCACCGCGTTCGCGACGGCCGGCACCGCACCGGTCGTTCCGGCTTCGCCCGCGCCTTTTACCCCGAGGGGATTGCCCGGCGAAGGAATCGAGCGGTCGTGAAGCTGGATCTCGGGCATGCCGTCCGCGCGGGGCATTTCGTAATCCATGAACGTGCCGGTGAGAAGCTGGCCTGAGGCCGGGTCGTAGATCGCGTGCTCGCCCATGACCTGCCCGATGCCCTGCGCGATGCCGCCGTGGAGCTGGCCGTCGAGCAGGACGTGATTGATGCTCCGGCCGCAATCGTCCACCGCGGTGTAGCGCAGGATCTGGACGACGCCGGTTTCGGGGTCGATCTCGACCTCGGCCACGTGCACGCCGCTCGGAAAGGAGCGCGGCAGCGGAATCTCGCCGCCCGAGTCCAGGGCGCTCGCGTATTTTCTCGCGAGGTCCTCGAACCCGATCGAGACATCGGTGCCTTTCACGCGGTAGCGGCCCTTGGCGAATTCCAGATCGTTCGGCGCGACTTCCAGGTCCTTTGCCGCGAGCTCGGTGCCTTTGCGCACCGCCTCGCGCGCCGCGACCACGAGCGCTCCACCGTGCGCCATCATCGAGCGCGAGCCTATCGTGCCTTCGCCGACCAGGCGCGGTCCGTCCGGATCGCTCGCGCGGAGCGCGATTTTCTCCGGGTCCATGCCGAGCGCTTCGCCGACGACTTCCGGGTACACCGTCTCGTGTCCCTGTCCGGACGGCCCGGCGAGGACGTAGAGAAGCGCGTTGCCGGATTCGCCGAACTTGATCATCGCCTCTTCCTTGGGCGCTCCGCCCGCTCCGGCGGGCTCGACGAACGCGGCGCAGCCGATGCCGCGGAGCTTGCCGCGACTCTTCCCTTCGGCGCGACGCGTCTCGAACGAATTCCATTCGCTTTGCTTGAGCGCTTCGCCGAGCAGGCCGTGGGGATCGCCGCTGTCGTATATGGAATGCGGGTGGGGCGTCTGGTAAGGGAAAGCTTCCTTGGGAATGAAATTGCGCCGGCGCAGCTCGAGACGATCGATTCCCGTCTCGTGCGCCGCCTCCTCCACCAGCCGCTCGGCAAGGTAGCAAACGTTGGGCCGGCCCGCCCCGCGGTAAGCGGTGGTGGGAGTCGTATTGGTCAACGCGAGGCGATGCCGCCCGTACATCGCCGGTATGCGGTAGAGGTTGATCGCGTGCAGGCCCGGGGGAAGCGTGTTGATCAGCGGTCCCGGCGTGGAGAGATAGGCCCCGGCGTTCACGATCCATTGAATGCGGAGCGCGAGGAAACGCCCGTCCTTGTCGAGCGCGAGCTCGCCCGCCAGCTTCGCCGCGCGGCCGTGGTAGTCCGACAAGAACGTCTCGGAGCGCGTGGAGGTCCACTTCACCGGCTTGCCGAGCATTTTCGCGGCGAGCATCGCCACGCAGTATTCCGCATAGGCGTCCGAGCGGATTCCGAAGCCCCCGCCCACGTCCTGGGCGTGGACCATGATTTTTTCCGCGGGGATGCCGGTGATGCCGCTCGCGCTCCCGCGCATAAGCGAAAGGCCCTGCGAGCTCACATATAGATCATACTTGTCGGCCGCCGCGTCGTATGCGGCAAGGCAGGCCTTGGGCTCCATCGGACTGCCGACCATGCGCTGGCTGTCCAGAGCGATGCGCGTGACGTGCGCCGCACGCGAAAAGGCTTCGTTCGTCTTCGCCTCGTCGCCGTACTCGTAGTCGAAGCACAGGTTGCCGGGGATCTCCGGGTAGAGCTGCTCGGCGCCCGGGGCAAGCGCGGCCTCCGCGTCGATCGCAATCGGGAGATCGCGGTAGGCGATCTCGATTTTCTCGGCAGCATCCTGTGCGGCGAGTGCCGTCTTCGCCACCACCAGCGCGACCTCCTGGCCGACGAAGCGTACGCGCCCGTTGGCGAGTCCGTCGCGGTGCGGAACCTTGATGGTCGCGCCGCCGCGGCCCGGGTAGCGCGCGAGCTGGGGCGTGGATTTGAAGCCGGCCTCGGCGGTATCGGCGCCCGTGAGCACTGCGACCACCCCCGAGGACGCGAGCGCAGGCCCCGTGTCGATCGAGACGATTTCCGCATGCGCCCGGTCGGAGCGCAGGAACGAGCCGTAGAGCTGCCCGGGAAGATTCCAGTCGGACGTATATCTGCCCTGCCCCGTGAGGAGCCTCAGGTCCTCGCGCCGACCCTTGAAACCCGTACCCATCGTTTTCCGCCTCCGGACTGAACAGAAACGCGCTCAAAGGCCGCGGGGCAATGACCCGCGGGATCATCCAAGGAATCCGAAACTAGACCGTCAAGCCACTTTGGCCGGTGTACGATGCGCTCCGCTCGGCGTGCACATGGCAATCCGGTTTCGGCCGGCTGCCTTGGCCTTATAGAGAGCCAGATCCGCGGCGCGCAACAAGGCCTGCCCTGTATCGCCGTAGGCGGGAAAGCTGGCGAGTCCTATCGAGACGGTCAGCTTGAGCGTTCCCTCCCCTGCCAGGATCTGCGCCCGCTCGACGGTCCGGCGCACCGCCTCCGCGCGCGAGCGCAACGACGTTTTCCCCGCTCCCGGGAGGATGATGACGAATTCCTCCCCGCCGGCCCGGCAGGCGATATCCTCCTCGCGCACGCAGGAGGCCAGTTCCTCCGCGATCCCCCTCAAGGCGATGTCGCCCACCTCGTGGCCCAGCGTGTCGTTGACCCGCTTGAAATGATCCACGTCGATCGCCATGACGCCGACCGTTCCCCCGATGCGGCGCGCGCGCAGGACTTCGCGGTGCAGGCCTTCCTCGAGCTGGCGCCGATTGTACAAGCCGGTAAGCGGATCGCGCATCGCCTGCAAATTCAGTTCCAACTGCCACATCACCTGCCGCGCCAGGATGCGCAGCGTCTCGAGCTGCTTCTCTTGCAGCTCCCGGGGAACGAAATCGATCACGCACAGCGTCCCCAGCCTGTAGTCCTGCGGCGTGATGAGAGGCGCCCCGGCGTAGAAGCGCACGCGCGGTGAATCGACCACTAGCGGGTGCTTGGCGAAACGCGGATCCTCGCTTGCGTCGGGCACGACGAAGAGGTCGCGCTGGCGAATTGCATGACCGCAGAAAAAATCCGGGTAAGGCAGCTCGCGCACGTCGATGCCGTGCGCCGATTTGAAGAACAGGCGGTTCGTGTCCACCAGGCTCACGAGCGACACCGGCGTCTCGCAGATGGTCGACGCGAGGCAAGTCAAGTCGTCGAAACGCGCTTCGCGCCCGGTTTCGAGCACGCAATAGCTGCGCAGGGCCGAAAGACGAGCGCTCTCCGCTGCGCCTGATGAAAATTGAGTCCGCTGGCCCGCGGCGCCTGGACGTTCGTTCGCCATCTGAGATTCGATGCTAGGGCCTCCCCCCGAGATGTGAATTTACTACGGGCGGGGCGTCGGGTAAAGCTGCGCGGCGACGTTCGAGCGCGCCGAGCACGAGATCTGTTGCATGAAATTTTCTAATCGAGGACGCTCGCTTTCGGCGCCAAGTGAATGTGCTTCCTCAAGCCCTCCGGGTAACGCATTGCGCGTTAAGAACCTTTCAATTCCCTTTCAATTCCTTCACCGGGCGGTACCCCAAACTTCCGTCGCCACCTCCACCACTCGCTCCAGCTTGCGCCGCTGCACGTCTTCCGAGATCGGATTCCCGCGGAAAGTGCTTGCGAAGCCGCACTGGGGGCTGAGACACAGGTTCTCCAGAGGTACGTATTTCGCCGCCGCTTCGATGCGTCGTTTGAGCGTGTCTTTCGATTCGAGCGACTGCGCTTTGGTGCTCAAGAGGCCGAGCACGATTCTCTTGCGCGAAGGCTTCGGAAAAAAACGCAGCGGCTCGAAGCCGCCGGAGCGTTCGTCGTCGTATTCGAGGAAGTACGCGTCGACGTCAACCTGGTTGAACAGGACTTCGGCGACGGGCTCGTAACCGCCCTGGGCCGCCCACTGCCCTACGGAATTGCCCCGGCACAGATGGATCCCCGCTACCATCCCGGCCGGCCGGCGGGCGATCGCCGAATTGATCAGCTCGGCGAACTGCGCGGGCAGGCGCTCCGGGTCGTAGCCGTCGCGGCGAAAGGTGTCGGCGAGCTGGGGGTCGCAGAGAAACGCGAAATTGGTGTCGTCGAGCTGCACGTAGCGGCAGCCGGCTTCGCCGAGCTGCTGCAACTCCTCGCGGTAGACTTTCGCGATGTCGGAGTGAAACTCCTCGAGGTCCGGATACGCTTCCACGCTCACCGCCGCCCGGCCGCCGCGCAGCAGCATGGTCGGCGAGGGCATCGTCTGCTTCGCGGTGCGCTGGGTGTTCGCCTTTACGAACTTGAAGCTTTCGACCTCGATCGGGCGCGAGTGGCGCAGTTTGCCTACGATCGTGAAAGCACGCGGCGCAAAGCGCTTGCCGGTCACCGTTCTGTTCTCGTCCACGCCGCTCACCGTGTCTTCGACCGCCAGCCGCCCGGCGGCTCTCGCTCCGTCCAGCTTTTCGATAAAGTCCGCGTGAAACGAGCTGCGCCGGTACTCTCCGTCGGTGATCGCGTGCAGCCCCACCGATTCCTGAACTCGGATGATGTCGCGGATGCAGCGGTCCTCGAGCTCGCGCAGCGCCGCCGCACCGAACTGCCCCTGCAAGGCCTTTTCGTGAGCCGCGCGCAGCTCCGGGACACGCAGCAGGCTCCCGACTTGGTCGGCGCGGAATGGGGGACGCGCTGCTCCGCTCACGCCGTGTCGGTTAGGGAACGGGCTGCACCACGATTTGGGTACCGCCTGCGAGGAATAGGGTTCCGCCGTCCGGACTGATGACCATCTTGATACCCAGTCCCTCGACGAAGGCGGGCGTTCCCGGGCTGCCGGCCAGACTTATGCCTCCCGGCGTTCCCGCTTCGGGATAAGGCACCCCGCTGCCCGGGGGGACGCCGGAGAGATCGAACTTCCGCACCTTCCCGGAGCTATCGAAGGTGTACGCCGTGTTGCCATCGGGCGAAAGCACCGCAGTAACGGTCGTCGCCGGAAGATCGCCCAGCGCACCGAACGTGCCGCCGTCGAAAACGCGGACGAGCCCGGTGTTGAAATTGCCGTCGTTCAGGATAAAACGCGATCCGGTGCGGTTCAGCGCCGGCGCAGTGCGGATCACCGGCGGGAAAGTGATCGCCTTCGTCGAGGTGGTTCCCGACGAGGCGTCGTAGGCGAAGATCTCGTTGCCGCTCCCGCTGCCGATGAGGATGCGCGAGCCATCCGCGCTCGCCGCCGCACCGCCGAAGACGTTGTCTATGTTCGCAAACGTAAACGCCGGGTTCCGCGTCGTGAATCGCATGGTAACGCTCACGCCGGACCCGGCCAGCGGGGCGAGGACGATGCCGTCGTTCGCAGGAGCGATGCTGCCCAAGTAGGGACCGACAGCGGGATTGGTCGGAGTCATGATGTCGGTCACGAGGTCGCTCGCGCGGATCTGCGCGATGCCTGCGGCCACGCCGCTCTGTGTCGGCTCGGTGCCTGCGAGCCAGTGCGAACCGTCGACCGAAAGTCCGAGGGACATGATTCCCGGAACCGGTACCTCGGTCGGGCCGCTCCATGCCGAATTCGAAAATTGGTAACGGAGCAGTGCGCTGGGGTTCAGGTTCTGCGTGCGCCGGCTGATGACCAAAGCGCGGCGCTCGGCATCGTACGCGAATCCGAACGGCTCGAGGGAATTGGGCGCAAAGGGATAACTCAGCATGGTCGCCGCATAGACCTGCGGGCCGATGACCACGAGATTGGCGATGGATGTGTTGAATCCTTGAGGGTTCTGCAATTGGACCGGGTAGGTTCCGGCCGTGAGCATTGGGTGGGTGGCGCGAACCTCGGTATCACTCACGACGTTGACGCCAGTTCCGCTGTTACCGCCAAAAGTCACGCCCGTCACGGTGATCTGATCCAAGTTGTCGCCGCGGATGATCACTTCGGCCGAGGTCCCGGAGATGGCCACGTAGGGAGCGACGAAGCTTACCTGGGTACGGCTGACCGTAAGCGTGACCGGCACCGTGAGCGGAAGTCCCGAGGTGGGCGTAATCGTGATTGCGCCGGTGTGCGCTGCATTCGTCAGCGTGTCGAGCTGTCCCTGGATCAGAGACGCGGTGATCTGTGCGGGAGCACTCGTACTTCCGCCTGTCGGTGCTACGGAAAGCCACGGCACGGTGGAGCTCGCAGTCCAATTCTGGCTTGGAGCGCCGGTCACCGTGAGCTGGCGCGTCAAATCGGCGGGTACCGTCGTGTTGCCTATCGAATAGCTCAAGGGCGACGGCGACGCGAAGACGCCCGGAATCGTGTAGGTGGCGTTGATCACCTGCGGGCTGCCCGCGATCTGCCCGGTTGCGCAGGTCGGGTCGTTCAGGCATGCCGTGACGGTGATCGTGCCTGTGAACGTGCCTATCCCCAGGTTCGAGGGAAGGACGGCGCTGACGGTCGCCGTGCCGCTGCTCGACTGGGGGTTGATCACCACGTCGCTGACGGTCACCACGGCCGGGTTGCCGGAAGGCCGGATGAGGATGTAGAGAGTTCCGCTGCCACTGCCGGAGATCGTGGCGATCACCTGCTGAGGCAGCGGCGGGGGAGCAGTCTGGTCCGTCGCAGTAAACGTGAGCGCGTGGGTCGATAAGCTGAGGCTGAGCCCGGCCGGGGCGCCGCCTCCACCCCCTCCTCCACCGCACGCAGCCACGCTAAGCGCGGTGGCAACCGAGGCAAGCCAGCGAAATAATCCCTGCGAAAGCGAAGCGCGCACAGTCGTCTCCCTATCAGCTTATGACGGCGGCTTGTCGCGGACCGGATCGCGCGCAGCCGTTTCAGCAATGATAGCGGAAACGCGGCCACCTATCGACTTGCTCGGATCGCGGCCAAACCTTACCCAAATTGGGTACGGTTCCCTCTATTGGGAGACTAGCGGATTCAGCTCCACCTCGCGAAGGCGAGCCCGATTCCGGTTCCCGCCGGCGTGCGATACGAAGGCGTGTACGAAATCCAGGTCAGGTCCAGATCGGCGGACGCGCTCGCGACCACGATCCAGTTGCGGATTTCGGAGCTTCCGGCTTTCAGCCGGCGCGGATCGAGCCGCGCGAGGAAATCGAGGTCCTTCTTCCTGAGGGCCGCGATGATGGACCGATCCAGATCCTCTTCGACGACGAAATGGCTCAAGCCCCCGGAGGCGAGCAGCCCGACCTTGAGCTCCTCCGGGTAACTCTCGATCAGCTCCTTCAGCGTCCTTCCGAGCCGTACGCAGCGTTTCGGCAGCGGCGGATTGGGCGGATTGTAGGTGTTGAGGAAAATCGGAACGACGGGAAGCATGCGCGCGTCGTTACCCCTCAAGTACCAGCGGTGAACGAAGGAATAGGCGTGGCCCTCGTGCTGGTCGCCGGCCAGCCCTGCGACCGCAGCGACATCGAACTCGCGCTCGATCAGGCCCTCGATGAGCGCGAGCGCAAGCGGCCGGTGGCAGGGATAGTCGATGTCCCCGTCGTCTTCGAAGCGGCGCATCTGCGCGCGGTTGTACCACTCCTCCGGCCAGCTGAAGCGCTTGGCATTGTCGCGGCCGGCATTGCGGATGCTCGCGCCGTAATAAATTCCTATCGAAGGCATATGCAGGTCCTGGAAAAGCTCGTGCTGATCGTCGCCGACGACGATGAGAACGTCGAGCTTCGCCGAGGCGATCTCCGACTTGAGGTGCTTTATCGCGTCTTGCACTTCGTTGAAACGCTGTTCGATCGCCTCGTCGGCGATCAGCTGCGCGATCTTGGGCGGTGCCGCGGCGAGAACCTCCGCGTAGGAGCGCGGCCTGCCTTCGCGGTCATAGTACTTCATACGAAGGTCGCTCTGACGAAATCCCCTGAGCCAGTCCTGCAGCTCGGCCGCAAGCATGACGCTGTGGGAGGAACCGAACGCGGCGGCGAGGCGCGCCATCTAGTCCGCCTTGGCCCCGGATTGCTTGACGACACGCGTCCATCGCTGCCGTTCGTGGGCCGCCCACGCGCCGAATTCCTCCGGCGTGCCGCTCTTGGGGGCGAGGCCGAGGGATTTCATCCGGCCTTGCGTTTCCGGGCGCTCGATCAGCGCGTTCAGCTTCGAATTGAGCAGCGCGACGATTTCCCTCGCGACTCCCGCAGGGGCGACTATCCCGGTCCCGGAGGTCGAGGTCACCGCGGGATAACCGCTCTCGGCGAGCGTCGGAATGTCGGGCAGCTCCGCGTCGCGGCTCGTGCCGGTGATGGCCAGTGCGCGCAGCTCTCCGCTCTTCACCCGGGTGCGCACCAGGTCGAAAAGGACATCGGCCTGTCCCGCGATCACGGCGGTGAGCGCCGGCGCTCCGCCCGCATAGGGGACGTTGAGCGCGTTGATCCCCGTTTCCATCCTGAACAGCTCGTAGGTGAGGTGCGGCAGCGTGCCGACCCCGGCGGTGGCGAAATTGAGCTTGCCGGGATTGCTCCTCGCCCAGGCGACGAGCTCCTGCACGGATCGATAGGGAAGCTTGGGATTCGCCACCAGCAGCTGCGGCGAATTGGAGACGAAACCGATCGGCGCGAACGCGGTAGCGGGATCGTAGGGCATGTTCGCGCCTTGAAGCGCGGGATTGACCGCGAGCACGCTGGTATTCGCGTAAAGCAGCGTATAGCCGCTGGGCTCGGAACGCGCGACGAACTCCCCTGCCAACAGTCCGCCTGCGCCCACGCGGTTCTCGACCACGAAGCGCTGGCCGAACGAGCCGGACAATCCCTCGGCGATCAGCCGGCCCGGAACGTCGGTCGGTCCTCCTGCGGGCGCCGGGACGACAAGGCGGATGGGACGCTGCGGATAGGACTGAGCGGCCGCGTAGCCCGCGGCACAGAGGAGCGCCGAGAACACGGCGAGCCACGCGCAGCGGGAGGGAATCATCGCGCGCCTTCGCTTTAGAGCGCAGCCACCGTCTGAACTTCCACCAGGTAGGGCTCGCCCACCAGGCGGTCGACAGGCGTATCGGGGTTGAATATCCTGATCTCTGCGGCCATCGGCGAACTCGATTCGGTTTGGAGCCCGGGAATTTTATCCGCTTTGCCGGGGCATCGCCCAATCGCGCTTCGAAAGACGGTATAGTCACCGCCGCGCGATCGCAATGATTTCCCACCCGGAGAGCGCTCGATGAATCACCGTTTCGCGGCACTCGTGATCGCCATAATCGCCCTCGCGCCGTTCTTCCAGGCGGCGTCGGCGCAGGAGGCGTATCCCGCCAAACCCGTTCGCATGATCGTCCCCTACGCCGCCGGCGGCAATGCCGACATCTTCGGCCGGACCCTCGCGCAGAAACTCGGCGACGCGCTGAAGCAGCCGTTCGTCGTCGAGAACCGGGCCGGCGCGAACGGCGGCATCGGCGCGGATCTCGTCGCCAAGTCGGCGCCCGACGGCTACACGCTGCTCGCGACCGCCAGCGGACCGATCGTCGTCAACCCCGTGCTCTATGCCAAGGTGCCCTACGATCCGGTCAGGGATTTCGCGCCCGTCGCCCAGTGCACTGTGTACCAGTATGTGCTGGTGGCGCTGGCCGGTTCGCCCATCCGAAGCATCGCCGACCTGGTCGACGCGGCGCGCGCGCGACCGGGGGCCGTCTCCTACGGTTCCACCGGGATCGGCGGCGGCAACCATCTTGCCGGAGAGTTGTTCGCGCTCGCGACGGGCACGCAGCTCACGCACGTGCCCTATAAAGGCAGCGCGCCGGCGCTCGCCGACCTGCTCGGCGGTCTGCTCACTTTCATGTTCGATACGGTCATCACATCGGTTCCGCAGATCCGTGCGGGGAAATTGCGCGCGTTCGCGGTGTCGAGCGGCAAGCGCGCCTCGAGCCTGCCCGAAGTGCCGACCCTGCAGGAGGCGGGTATCAGGAATTTCGACATCTCGCAGTGGCAAGGGGTGCTCGCGCCCGCCGGCGCGCCCAAGGCGATCATCGATCGCCTCAACGCGGAGCTCGTCAGGGCGATGCGCTCGGCCGACGTGCGCGAGCGCATCGTCACGCAGGGCGGCAACGAAATCGTGACCGGCACGCCGGAAGACTTCGCCGCGCTGATCAAGACCGATCTGCAGATGTACGCGAAGCTGATCAAAGACGCCAGGATCCCGGCGCAATGAAAATCCTCGTTCTCCCCGGCGACGGCATCGGTCCGGAGATCACCGCGGCGACGCTCGCCGTTCTCGACCGCGCCAATTCCCTCTTCAGGCTCGGCCTCGAATGGCAGCGCGAGGAGATCGGCCTCCCCGCTCTGAAGAAGGAGGGCACGACGCTCCCCGCGCGCGTACTGGAAGAGGCGCGCCTCTCGGAGGGCGTGATCCTCGGCCCGCTCTCGACCTACGAGTACCCGGCGCGCGAAAAAGGGGGGGTCAACCCTTCTGCAGAGTTTCGCACCAAGCTCGATCTCTACGCCAACATCCGTCCGGCGAGATCGCGCCTCGGGGTCGGACTCACCGGCAAGCCCGTCGATCTGGTGATTTACCGCGAGAATACCGAAGGCTTCTATGCCGACCGCAACATGTACGCGGGCTTGGGGGAGTTTATGCCGACCGAGGACATGGCGCTCGCGGTGCGCCGCGTCACGGCGAAATGCTGCGAGCGCATCGCGCGCCGCGGCTTCGAAGCGGCGATGACCCGCCGCAGAAAAGTCACGTCAGTACACAAGGCCAATGTTTTCAGGATCTCGGATGGCTTGTGGTTGCGCGAGGTGCGCAAGGTCGCGCAAGATTTTCCCGAGGTGCAGCTGGAGGAAATCATCGTCGATGCGATGGCCGCGCTTTTGCTGCGCGACCCGATGCGCTTCGACGTGATCGTCGCCGAGAACATGTACGGCGATATCCTTTCGGACGAGGCTTCCGAGCTTTCCGGCGGCCTGGGCCTCGCCGGCTCGATCAACGCCGGGGACGAATATTGCATCGCGCAGGCGCAGCACGGCTCGGCGCCCGACATCGCGGGCGAGGACCGGGCGAATCCCACCTCCCTCATCCTTTCGGCCGCAATGCTGCTCGAATGGCTGGCCGCGCGCCACGGCAACGATGCTTTCGCCGCCGCGGCGAGGGACATCGACGCGGCCGTGGACGCGACGCTCAAGGATCCCGCTGCGCGCACGGCGGATCTCGGCGGCAAGCTCGGAACCCTGGAATTCGCCAAGGCGGTGGCGGCGGAGCTCGGCTGATTCCAGTCGGTGCTATTCTATTTCGGCTTTTTAGCTAGGAAGGAGATGCCATGAAACGTTTCGCTTTCCTGATCGCAGCCGCGGCGCTCGCTGGCTGCGGAGTCGAGACCGCCAGCACCGCGGCTACCGCCGCCGCGCTGAAGAAGCAGGAGATCGAGCAAGGCAAGAAAACCCTGGAGCAAGCCCAGCAGAAGATCGGCAACGCCATGGAGCAGATGCAGCACTCGCGGGAATCCACGGAAAAGTAGCCGTCTTCAAGTCCGCGTCACCAGCGGCGCATCGTCGACCGAAGGCTCGGGCTTCGCTTCGACCCGCATCTCGTCCACAGGCGGCTCCTCGGGCAGCTCGGTCTCGGTTTCCGTCGCGACGGCTTCATGCGCGAGGAATCCGCCCGACTGGTGGCGCCACAGCCTCTCGTAATGGCCGCCCAGACGCAGCAACTCCTCGTGCGTGCCCTCCTCGGCGATGCGGCCGGCCTCGAGCACGATCAGGCGGTCCATGCGCGCGATGGTGGACAGGCGGTGCGCGATCGCGATCACGGTCTTGCCTTCCAT
>WNGC01001184.1_pt1 | contig 19292 bp, 20 predicted proteins | sample 5400051 | NCBI WGS metagenome assembly WNGC01 (sample SAMN13153368, study PRJNA577476) | soil metagenome | isolation source: 20 cm soil or saprolite under grassland replicate 2 | place: USA:California | collected 2016-06-15
GACGCAATTGCGGGTGATGCTCGGGGCTGATCTTGCCGGTCTCCCGCGCCTCTTCCCACATCTCGCCGATGACGCCGCGCAGATAGGCGCGCGCCGATTTCAGCCGCGCCTCGCATTGCGCGATCTGCGACTGGATCACGTTGTTCTGGCGCAGCGTGCCTTTCGCGCCGCGCGGCACCTTATCGCGCGCGATCTCGATAAACGAATCGTAGGCGCCCTTCGCGATGCCCATCGAGACATGCGAGAAGCTCATCGCGTAGATCATCCCTGAGGTGAACTGGTAGAGTGGGCCCTTCTCGCGCAATTCGTCGAAATTATCGCGGCCGGCGGTGTAGTGCTGCGGCACGAAATGGTCTGTCAGCTCGTAGCTGTCGCTGCCCGTGGCGCGCAGCCCGAGCACGTGCCAATTGTCGATGATCTGGGCCTCGGATTTGCGGAACACCATCGTGCGCACCTGCTGGCGTCCATTCGGCAGCAGGCGCGGCGAGCCGTCCAGCTCGAAAACGGGCACATGGCAGCCGAGCCAGCTGGCGTGGCGGCTGCCGGTCGCAAACCCCCAGCGGCCGGTCAGGCGATAGCCGCCCGCGGCCGCGACGGTCCGGCCGGCGCCGGGCAGGTCCGGCCCCCAGGCAAGGATGCCGCGGGGCCCGCCGAACACCTCCTCGGCGGTGTCGGCGGGAAGATAGGGTGCGATCATCGAGCAGCCGGAATTCTGCCCGAGACACCAGGCGGTGCTGCCGTCGCCCTGCGCCAATTCCTCGAGGACAGCCGCGTAGGTCAGCGGGTCGAGTTCAGCGCCGCCGAGGGATTTCGGTAATAGCATCCGGAAGATGCCGTTTTCGATCAGCGCGTCGACGATCTCGGGGGTCAATTCGCGGCGGCGCTCGGCCTCGTCGGCGGCGGCGGCAATCAACGGCCGCAAGGCGCGGGCACGCGCGAGATAATCCTGGCCTAGCGTGTCGGCGCGACGCGCCTCCAGCGTGTCCATCAGCCTTTCCTCCATGCCCGGCAACGGGCTTTGCTGCTGCCCATTCTGTTACGCCGCGGCCATGGCGCGCAACCGGTCGAGGCCCTGGGCGAGATCGGCGATCAGATCCTGCGGGTCTTCGAGGCCGATATGGATGCGCACGAGCGGCCCCTCTGCTTGCCAGCGCGTCGCGGTGCGGCTGCGCTCGGGGTAGGAGGGCTGGATCAGGCTCTCATAGCCGCCCCAACTGGCTCCGATCCCAAACAGGTCGAGCGAGTCGATAAAGGCGTCGACCGCCGCTTTTGGCGCCGGCTTCAGCACGACGCCAAACAAGCCGCTGGCGCCGAGAAAGTCGCGCTTCCACAGGGCGTGGCCGGGATCTTCGGGCAATGCCGGGTACAAGATGCGCGACACTTCCGGCCGGCTCTGCAGCCACAGCGCGACTTCGGTCGCGTTCTTTTGGTGGCGTTCGAGCCGCACGCTCAATGTCCGCATGCCGCGGAGCCCGAAGAAAATGTCGTCCGGGCCGGCGCAATGGCCGAGATCGGCGATCATCGAGCGCACCGGCAGCCAGCTCTCCTCGTTCGCGATAACGGCGCCGAGCATCACGTCGGAATGGCCGCCGATATATTTTGTCGCCGCGTGGAGCGACACGTCGACGCCGTGCTCGAAGGAGCGGAACAGGTAGGGCGTCCCCCAGGTGTTATCCATGACGACCTTGGCGCCGTGACGGTGCGCGACGGCGGCGATCGCCGGCACGTCCTGCACCTCGAAGGTCAGGGAGCCCGGCGACTCGACATAGACGACCTTTGTGTTGGGCCGCATCAACTGCGCAATGCCGTCGCCGATCAGCGGATCGTAATAGGTGGTCTCGACACCCATGCGGGTCAGCACCCGGTTGCAGAAATTGCGCGCCGGGCCATAGGCGGAATCGACCATCAAGAGATGGTCACCTTGCGACAAGAGGCCCTGCAGCGGCGCGGTGATTGCGGCGAGCCCGGAGCAGACGATCGCGGCGCGGTAGCCGCCCTCGATCTTGGCCAGCAATTCCTCGAGCGCGAAGGTCGTCGGCGTGCCCGAAAGGCCGTAGCGCACGACCCCAAAATGCGTGCGCGGGTCCGGCCGGTTTTCCCACTCGGCGATGTTTTTCGAGAGGATCGTCGAGGCGTGGTAGACGGGCGGGTTGATCGCGCCGTGCTGCGCCTCGGGATTGCGCCCGAGATGCGTCAGCAGCGTGTCCTTGCGGTAGGCGCGCGGCCGGTTGTCGTTTTTCATGTCGGGTCGAACTTTCTGCTATTCCGGCCGGCATTATGGCAGCCGGGCCATCGAGCTTACAGGGGGGCTTCTGCCGGCAGCGGATCAGCGTCGCCGGCGCCGCGCCACCCGCGCCGGTGGACGCCGGCGCGCCGGTCGCCCGACCACGCGGCTGGTCGTTACCCTGCCGCGCCGGCGTGGCTGTGGGCGCTTCGGGCGCGAGAACCGCGCGAGGATCCGCTGAACGAACGCGATGCGCCCGTCGGCGATGAGCGCGATGGGCAGACCGACAAGGCCGAGCGCCATGATCGCGCTGCCGATCAGGCCAAAGCTCGGCACCTCGGCGACGATCAGCGCAAAGCCGACGATCAGGCCGAGGCCGAAGACGAGCAGCGCCTTTTTGGTGTAGCGCATTATATCATGCCGTCATTACGAGGAGCGCAGACAAAGCAATGCCCATCTCGGTGCACTCCGTGTGGGAGATTGCTTCGCTTCGCTCGCAATGACCCTCGATTTTGGGGGCTACCGGTTGCACTCGACGCTGCGTATCTTGCACTGCCCCTTTGTGTGTTTCTGGCAGCTCTGCATCGCACCTAGTTCCGCTGCGGCACGATTTGTACGCTTTCCACCACCCCATCCGGTTCCCGTCTCGGCTATCGCGACGGCGCCGCATTCCTTTGATGATGTTCGGAAAATTATCTTGCATTTATCGCTGCCGCATATTTTCGACGCAACGTCATCCGCTTTGCCCTGCGTCTCTTCGTTCGAGCTAAGACCATACTTTCGTGTGCTCTCGTCAAATGCCAGGGCACCATACCCGGCGGCAGCCGGCGCGGCAGTTGCGAGCACAAACAGGGCGGCCGCAAACCCGGTGGCATTTAGAATGGCGCGATGCATGTATCCATCCCCTGCGAATTATCGGCCGAAGCTAATCCTTCGATCGCGGATGTAAGGTATGGTTCGGGAACAGCGCGCGCAACTGCCGCGCGCTACGGAGATTGCGAATGGACAGCGAAGCCGAATTGCTCGCGCGCGCCCGCCGCTACAGCTTTCGAGCGCGAATGGACTCCAAGTCCCAACGGGGCGAGATCGCCGGACCGGTGTTCGTGTCGGGCCAAGGCTCGGAGGTCGAGGACGTCACCGGCAAGCGCTGGCTCGACTTCAACTCCGGCCAGATGTGCGCCGCGCTCGGCCACAACCATCCGACGGTCACCGCCGCGATCAGAGAGGCTTGCGACACGCTGATCCACGCTCATAGCAGCTATTTCAATGTGCAGGAGATCCGGCTCGCCGAGCGGCTGGCGCGCGTGATGCCAGAAGGGCTGGAGAAAAGCCTGTTCCTGCAATCCGGCTCCGACGCCAACGAGGCGGCGGTCATGATCGCGAGGCAATATACCGGCGGCTACGAGGTGGCGAGCCCGCATGTCAGCTTTCACGGGCTCTCCGACACGGCGCGTTCTCTGACTTTTGCCGGCTGGCACAAGGAGCACGGGCCGCTGCCGAGCGGGAGCCAGGCGATCGTCGCGCCCTATTGCTATCGCTGCCCGCTGCGCCAGACGTTTCCGGCCTGCAACTACGCCTGCCTCGACACCAGCTTTGAGCTGATCGATGCGCAATCGACCGGCCGGCCGGCGGCGGTGTTGACCGAGCCGCTGTTCAGCGCCGGCGGCGTCATCGAGCCGCCGCCGGGCTGGCTGAAGCGCCTCCAGGAATTATGCCGCGCGCGCGGCATGCTGTTGATCCTCGACGAGGAGCAGACCGGCCTCGGCAAGCTCGGGACGATGTTCGCCTGCGACGCGGAGGGTGTCGTCCCGGACATGATCACCGTCGCGAAGCATTTCGGCGGCGGCATCAGCATCAGCGCGGTTACGACGAGCGCGGCGATCGAGGAGAAGGTCGTCGAGAGCGGCTTTATCAACACGCATTCGCACTCGAATGACCCGCTCGCCTGCGCCGCCGGGATCGCCAGCCTCGATGTCATCGAGGGCGAGGACATGCCGGCGAAGGCGCGCGCAATCGGCGACCGCTTCAAGGGCCATCTCGGTGCCTTGGCGCAACGCTACGAGCAAATCGGCGATGTGCGCGGGCGTGGCCTCCTGCTCGGCATCGAACTGGTCGAGGACCGGCATTCGCGCAAGCCGGCCTATGTGCTCGGCCAGGCGGTCTATCGCTATTGTTTTGAGCGCGGCCTCATCTTCAGCCAGCGGCGACAAGGCAGCGTTTTGCGCTTTGTGCCGCCAATGACGACGAGCGAGGCACAACTCGACCGCGCCGCGCAACTGCTCGATGACGCGTTCACCGCTGCGCTTCAGGGCAAGGTGAAGGCATAGAGGCGACCGTCGGCGCCGACAAAGAGCCGGTCGTCGGCGGCGATTAATGTCTGGAAATGCCGCAGACCGACGAGCGGCGGGCTCGCGAACAACCGCTCGCCGGTGTCGCCGCGGAAGCCGTGCAGCCGGTTGTCGCCCTCGGCGCCCAGCATCCAGACGATCGGATTGGCAGTGCCGTCGGTCGTCGTGACAATCGGGGAACCGGCGCCCGACACCGCGCCGCACCAAGCCGCCGCGAGCGCCGGCCGCGGGCTGGCGGCGATCCGCAAGACGGTCAGATCGCCGCCCTGGCCGGATGGACAAGGCGCGCCGTGCCCCTGGAAAGCGACGAGCATCGCATCGGCGGCGCGATAGGCGGCAGGGGCGGTGCGGATCGGATAAGTCGAGACGCGCTCGGTAACGAGGCTGCCGCCGAACCCGCCGAGATTGGAGCGGTCGAGCAAATAGGCCTTCTCGTCCTTGCCGAGCGCGAGCACGACGGGAGGACCGCCGGGCAGATCGAGCGGCAGCGGGTTGGTGCCGCCGAGATCGGCGTCCCGTGTATCCAGGGCGCGCCAGTCCGACGCGGCAAAAAAGTCGGGGTTGCGCTCGGAATGATGCAAATCGGGCGCAAGGCGAAACACGGCCTCGCCATCGGCCCAGTCGCGCGCGCCCACGGTGTTGCCGGTCGCGACATAGAGCGAGATCCCGTCGCTGGCGATGCCGCCCGGCGCCCAGATACCGCCGCCGCGGCCGCGGGTCCGCCACGCCGCGACACGCTGCGGATCGCCGAGCGGCACGCCGACGACCCAGCCGTGGTAATCGCCGCAATCGCCGTAAAAGCCGCCATACGGGATGTAGAGGATGCCATTGAGGATCGTGAGCGCGCCGCGCTGGTTCTGCACACGCGAATCGAAGCTCTCGCTTTTGGTCCGCAGCACGTCGGCGACATCGATCGGCCACCCGGGCAAGGGCGCGCCGTCTTTCAGCGACAAGGCGAAGATGCGGTGGCGTGGGCCGCCGGTGTCGGCGACCATCGCATCGAGGTAGAGAGTGGCGCCTGCCTCGTCGATGACCGGGGTGCCGGTGATGCCCAGCGGATCGATGTTGCCGCAGCCGAAAGCCGAAAGCGGCGCTGGGCGGCCGAGTGCGCGAGTCCAGACGGTATTGCCGCTCGCAGCATCGATCGCGGTCACGACATTGCTTTCGCTGCCGACGATCAGCACGCCGGCGGCGGCGCCGGGCGGCCGCCAATAAAGCGGCTGAGCATAGAGGTGCCCCTCGAAATGCGGCATAAAGCCGGCATCGAAACGCAGCGCGCGGGCATGCTCCCAGGTCAGTTCCGGCGTGGTGAAGTTGCCGCTCCGGTTGGCATGGCCGTGATAGGCCGGCACCGATTCCGCGGCAGCGGGGACGCCGGCGATCACCGGCAATACGGCGAGCAGACCCCGCCCAAGCCAAAATCCAAGGATGCTCGCGACCCGCATGGCGCTTCGCCTATAGTCAGGGCGCCCCGCGAGCGCCTCGCCGGGCCGCCGGTTTGCCCCGGCGCAGCCCGCCAGCCGGGGTCTCCTTAAATGATGACGACGGGTTCGACCACACCCTCGGAAGCCGTGCCGACCCAAACCGTGCCGGTCAGCAGCATCGTCCTGATCGGCCTCGGTGTCGTCCCCTACGCCATGGTCATGGCGGGGATGAGCGACCTGCACGATGTCGACGGCATCAGCCGCGGGCTCGCCGGCGTCTACGCGGTCATCGGCATCGCCATTCTGTGGATCATGCTCGCGATCCTTCTGTGGCTGGGCGCGGCCAAGGGCCGCATGCCGAGCTGGGCCGGGATTGCCGCGCTCGTCCTGCACCCGGTTTCGCTGGTGGCAGTCGGAGCCACGGTCGACCTGCTGTCCTCACCCGGCTTCGACTGGGCCCTTATCGTGCCGGGGGTATTGCCGCCGCTGATCGCGGCTTATGCACTGTGGGCACGATTACCGGGGCTGCACGGCGTGCTGCCGGAGACCGCGACGAGCGGCGCCGTTTGCGCTGCGGTGCTACTGTTATCGGCTGTGCCATGGATTGCGCTATCGCAACGCTCGTCCGAGCGGGCGGAGGTGCGTGCGCAGCAACAGCAGCTTCCGGTCATCTCGGACGAAGAACGCCGGGCACAGGCGACGCGTGATTGGCAGGCGCGGTTCGAGGGGCTGACCCCGGATTCGTCATTCGGCGATTACCTCGACTACATCAAGCCGGGCAGCCCGTTTCGCCAGCGCGCGCTGGAGGAAGCTCGGCTGGTCACCGATCGTCAGGAGCAGGCCGAAAAATTGATTCGGGACGGCATGCTGGTCTGGCTTGGCGATCTGTGGCAGCTCGATATCGCGCCGACGCCGAGCCTCTGCGATGCCTTCGCCGCGAGGTTACAGAAGGAAGCCGAGGAGGACCGCGGCAAGGGCAGCTATTGGGTCGTGGTCGAATATCTCGAAATTCATCTCGAGAATTTGAAATGGCTGGCATCGGCGCATTGCGATCTGAAGGACGCGATCGCCGCGGTCGAGACGACCGCAAGGGGTTATCCTGAGACGCCGCAACGCGACCGGTTTCTCGCCGCGCTGGCGCAACTGCCCCAATCCTGACGAACCCGATGCGTGCGCTTGCCGGGTTCCCGAGCGAGGCGCGGCGCAGGATCCGGTTTGTCCTCCTCGACATAGACGACACGCTGACGACCGAGGGCCGGCTGAGCGCGGATGCGTATGCCGCGCTCGAACGGCTGTCGCAGCATGGGCTGCGCGTCATTCCGGTGACCGGCCGGCCCGCGGGGTGGTGCGATATGATCGCACGCTTCTGGCCGGTCGACGCGGTAATTGGCGAGAACGGCGCCTTTTATTTCCGCTATGACCATGCGGCGCGCACGATGACACGCCGCTTCTGGCTCTCCGACGAGGAGCGCGAGGCCGCAGGCCGGCGGCTCGCCCGTCTTGGTGAAGAGATCGTCGCCGCGCTGCCTCGGACGCGCATCGCCGCCGACCAGCCCTTCCGGGTGGCCGATCTGGCGATCGATTTTGCCGAGGATACCGGGCCGCTGCCGCCGGCAGAGGTCGACCGCATCGTCGCGATGATGCAGGCGGCGGGCGCTTCGGCGAAGGTCAGCTCGATCCACGTCAATGGCTGGTTCGGCAATTGGGACAAGCTGGCGATGACCCGCCGGATGTTTCGCGAAATCTACGATATCGAACTCGACCGCAAGCGCGAGATCGTCATGTTTATCGGCGACTCGCCGAATGACGAGCCGATGTTCGCGTTTTTCCCGCACAGCGTCGCCGTTGCCAACATCCTGCCGTTCCTGCCGCGGCTGAAGGCGCTGCCGGCCTATGTCACCGATGCCGCGGCGGGCGACGGCTTTATCGAATTCGCGGCGATGCTGCTGTCGTGACCGACAGCTACGATCTCCTGATTGTCGGCGGCGGCATCAACGGTGTTGCGATCGCGCGCGATGCCGCCGGGCGCGGCCTTCGCGTGTTGCTGTGCGACAAGGGCGATCTCGCCGGCGCGACCTCCTCGGCTTCCAGCAAGCTCGTGCATGGCGGGCTGCGCTATCTCGAGCATGGCGATTTCCGACTCGTGCGGGAGTCCTTGGCGGAGCGCGAGGTGCTCCTGAGCATCGCGCCATATCTCGTGCGCCCGATGTCGTTCGTATTGCCGCAGGGGCCGGGCTCGCGGCCGGGCTGGCTGGTGCGGGCCGGGCTGTTTCTCTACGACCGCCTCGGCGGCGCGCGCAGCCTGCCCGGAGCGCGCGCGCTCGATCTGCGGCAAGACCCGCTGGGCAGACCTTTACGCGCGCCCGGAGCGGGTTTCGTCTATGCCGATTGCCGCGTCGATGATGCACGGCTGACGGTCGTGACGGCGCGCGATGCGGCGGCGCGCGGTGCCGTCATCCTGACCCGAACGGCGCTTGTCGCCGCGCAACGCGAGCCCGATAGCTGGCGTGCGGGCTTGCAGCACGAAAAAGGCGAGAGGCACGAAGTCGCGGCGCGGGTTCTGGTCAATGCCGCCGGCCCGTGGGTTGCGGACGTATTGCGCCGGGCCGGCTTGCCCGCGCATCGCGCGCTGCGGCTCGTCAAAGGCAGCCATATCGTCGTGCCGCGGCTCTATGAGGGCGAGCACGCTTATCTGCTACAGAACGATGACGGCCGCATCGTCTTCGTGATCCCGTTCGAGCGCGCGTTTTCGCTGATCGGCACAACTGAGTTGCCATTCACCGGCGATCCGGCAACGGCCGCAATCAGCGAGGAGGAGATCGCGTATCTGTGCCGCGCGGTAGCGCGCTGGTTCGCGAAGCCGCCGGGTCCCGCCGAGGTCGTGTGGCATTACGCCGGGGTGCGGCCGCTCTACGAGGACCGGGCGCGCTCCGCTTCGGCTGTGACGCGCGATTATGTGTTCGATCTCGATACATCTGGCGCGCCGATATTGTCGATCTTTGGCGGTAAATTGACGACGCATCGGCGGCTGGCGGAGCATGCGCTGACACGGTTGGCGCCGTTTCTGCCCGAGATCGGGCCGGCCTGGACGGCGGGCTCGCTCTTGCCGGGCGGCAAGGATCTGCCCGACGGCGGGATCGCCGCGCTCGCCGAGGAGTTGGCGCGCGATCACCCCGCGCTCGATGCACCGACCGCCGAGCGCCTCGCGCGCAGCTATGGCAGCGAAGCGCGCGAAATGCTGCGCGGGGCGCAGGGTGAGGATTTCGGCCACGGCTTCTGCGAAACGGAATTGCGCTGGCTGGTGGAAAAGGAATGGGCCGCCACAGCCGAGGATGTGCTGTGGCGGCGCACAAAGCTCGGCCTTGTCATGGCGCAGGAGCAGGTGGAGCGGATCGGAGCCTATTTGGCGCGGGTCAGGCCGGCGTCCCTGGCGGTTGCAGCCAGCGCTCCAGCCGGGCAAACAGCATATCGGTGAGGATCGCGAACAGCGCGACCAACACCGCGCCCTGGATCACGAACGGCAATTTGTTGCCGGCGAGCCCGTCGAAGATCGGTGTGCCGAGGGTCAGCGCACCGACCGTCGAGCCGATCGTCGCCGTGCCGATCGCGATCGTCACCGAGACGCGGACCCCGGCGAGGATAACCGGCGCGGCGAGCGGCAGATCGACATCGCGCAACAATTGCCAGGCTGACAGCCCCATGCCGCGTGCCGCATCGCGGGTCGCGGCCGGCACGCCTTCGAGCCCGGCGACCGCATTCTCGATGATCGGCAAGAGGCCATAGAGGAATAGCGCGACGATTGTCGGGCGCGGCCCGAAGCCGAGCGCCGGGACGGCGAGCGCCAATACCGCGGCCGGCGGGAAGGTCTGGCCGACGGCGGCGAGCGTGCTGATAAGCGCGCGGAAATCGCGGCCTGCGGGACGCGTCACAAAGATCGCGAGCGCAAGGCCGATAAGCGTCGCGGCGCCGCCGGCAACGAGCACGAGCCCGGCATGCGACAGCCATAATGCGAAAAAGCTGCCGCGTTCGAAGACCGGCGGGCTGACGCCGGGGAAGCTCCACTGGAAGAGCGGCGCCAGTTGCGGCATGCCGAACAACAGCGCGACAAACAGCACGGCGACCCACAATGTCGGGCTGGCGATCGGATCGGCGCGGCGCATCTCAGCGCACCAGATCGGCAAGCATAATGATGCCGATCGCGCGCCCGCTTGCATCGGCGACCGGCAGCCGGTCGGTATGACGCTCAGTCATCGCAGCTAGCGCCTCACGCAATGAGGCGTCCGCCGAGAGCGGAAGGCCAGCGGCGGATCCGCCGAGGCGCATGCGCTCGGCAATTTTTCGCAATCCGAGAAGCTTGAGGCCGCTCCCCTCACCGCCGACAAAGTCGCGCACAAAGGCGCTCGCAGGATGCTCGACGATATCGATTGGCGCGCCCCATTGCGCCAAGCGGCCGCGCTCGAGGATCGCGATGACGGTCGCGAGGCGCAGCGCCTCCTCGATATCATGCGTCACAAAGACGATCGTCTTCTTTGTCGCGGCATGGATTCGTGCGATCTCGTTCTGCAACGCGTCGCGCGTGATGGGATCGACCGCGCCGAACGGCTCGTCCATCAGCAAGAGTTCGGGATCGGCGGCGAGCGCGCGGGCAACGCCGATCCGCTGCTGCTCGCCGCCCGACAATTGGTGCGGATATTTGCGGCGATAGCTTTCCGGATCCAGCCGCAGCAGTTCCAATAGTTCGGTCACCCGGTCGCGGATGCGCCGGCCCGGCCAATTCAACAGCCGCGGCACGGTCGCGATGTTGTCCTCGACCGTCCAGTGCGGAAACAGCCCGATCGACTGGATCGCGTAGCCGATGCGCCGCCGCAGCGCCTCTTCCGGCACGTCGCGGATGTCCTCGCCGGCAATACGGATCGCGCCGCTGTCGAATGGCACAAGGCGGTTGATCATCCGCAACGTCGTCGATTTGCCGCAGCCGGAGGGGCCAAGCAGAATGCAGAATGCGCCGTCGGGCACGGTCAGCGACAGATCGTCGACAACCGGCCGGCCGTCGTAGCGTTTACTGATGTGTTCGAGCTCGATCATCGCGCAACGCGGCGCCCGAGCAGCGCGGTCGCGCTCTGCAGCAAGAAATCGGCGGCGAGCGCCAGAGCGATCGCCGGCAGCGCGCCGAGCAGGACGAGATCGGCGGCGTATTGGCCGAGCCCCTGGAATACAAAGCTGCCGAGCCCGCCGGCGCCGATCAGCGCGGCGACGACCGCGAGCCCGATCGCCTGCACCGTCACGATGCGCAGGCCGGCGAGCAATACCGGCGCGGACAAGGGCAATTCGACCTGCCAGAAGCGCTGACGCTGCCGCATCCCCATGCCGCGCGCCGCATCGACGACACCGCGATCGACACCGCTCAGCCCCGCCACCGTGCTGCGCACGACAGGCAACAGCGCGTAGAGGACGAGCGCAATGAGCGCCGGCGCAACGCCGATCCCGCCGATGCCGACCGCGGCGAAGCTCGGAAACGCCGAAGCCACCGCGGAGAGCGGCACGATCAATAGTCCGAACAAGGCGATGGACGGGATCGTCTGCAACAGGTTTAGCACCGCGAACACCGGGCCTTGCCAGCCCGGCCGGCGCACTGCAGCAACACCGAGCGGGAAGCCTGCTATAACCGCCACGCCGACCGAGGCGAGGACGAGTTCGACGTGGCGGGTCAGGGCGCCCGCGAACTGAGCCTCGCGGGTGCGGTATTCATGAGTGAGCGACAGCGCATCGAACGCACCGGCTTCGATCATCGCCGCGAACCCGGCGCCGATGACGATCACCGCCGCCAGCTGGACGAGAATCCCCGCGCGGGCGCGCTGCAAACCGTCGAGAACCGCCAGCCCAGCGGCGCCGAGCATGACCCAGAACGCGGCGCCGAGCGAGATACGCGTCAGCTTCGAGGCGGACGCCGCCTGCGCATGCGCCGCCTGTCCCACCGCGGCGAGGACCAGAAAAACCAAAGTCACCGCGATGCCTGCTGAGGCAAAATGTACTGCACGGTTTGACGTCGCGAAGGCGGTGGTGAGCAGCGCGGCGCCTAACACCGCGAGAGCGGCGGTAACGCGCGGATCCGCGGCGAGCCACAGAGCGACCGGCTCTCCCGAGACGAGCCGGTTTGGCGCGACCGAGATAAAGCCGCAGGCCGTTGCGGCAATGACCGCGGCGCTGATCAGCACGGGGACAACATGGTTGTACAGCCTGATCGCGGGGAACCGTGCCGCGGCGCGAAATGCCGGCACGGCCGGGCCGGACATGCTCACGGCAGGAAGTGCTTCGATTTGAGGTAATCGACAGCAACCGCCCCGGCATCCTCGCCGGCGACGGCGATGCGCGCGTTGAGCGCCTGGAGAGTTTCGAGCGACAGCGATGCAAAAACGGGCACGAGAGCGGCGGCGATGTCGGGATGCTCGTCGAGGACTGCCTGCCGGATGACCGGCGCCGGCGCATAGACAATTTGCGCGCCTTTGTCATCGCACAGCGCCGTCAGGCCGAGCGCCGCCAGCTCGCCGTCGGTGCCGTAGGCCATCCCCGCATTGACGCCGGAAATCCCCTCGGCCGCGGCGCGCAAGGTCGCCGCCGTGTTGCCGCCAGACAGGGTCAGCAACTGCTCCGCCTTCAGCTGAAAACCGTAGGTCTTCTCGAAGGCTGGTAAAGCCGCCGGGCTCTCGACAAATTCGGCCGACGCGGCAAGCTTGAAGCGGCCGCCCTCGGCGAGATAGGCCGCGAGACTATCGAGGCATTTGCGCCCGGGAAAAGCCGGGAGATCGCCGCGGATGGCGATAACCCAGGTGTTGTTGGCCGGCGCCGGGTCGAGCCAAACGATGCGGTTCTGGGCGGCGTCGAGCTTCTTCACCTCGTCATAGCCTTGCGCCGCGTTCTTCCAGGCCGGATCGTTGTCGCGGTGAAAGAAGATACCGCCGTTGCCGGTATATTCGGGATAGAGATCGATCTGGCCGGCGAGGAGCGCCGCTCGCACGATGTTCGTAGGGCCGAGCTGGATGCGGCGATCGACGGCGATGCCGCGCGCCGCCACGACATCCGCGATCATGTTGCCGAGCAGCGCGCCCTCGGTATCGATCTTCGAAGCGACCACCACCGGCCCGGCAGCGCTGGCCGTCTCGGCTGGGAAAAAGGCCACGATGAGCGCGAGGACGAACGCAACTGCTGCCCAAAGCCGTCGTGCCTGCGAAGGCCGGGATGACGATTTTGTAGGCTGCAATCGGGTCATCCTCAGAGCGGGATGGCGAGCAGCGTGTCGATCTGCCGGCTGTCGAGCACGACGATCTTCTGCGCGAATTTCCAGCCCGGGCCGGCGCGCTCGATCCGGTCGACGTAGCGCCCGGCCGCGAACAATATCATGCCGCCGTCCTGCATCGTGCGCACGACCAGAAAATTGGCGGTGACGTCGAGGGCGCCGCCGTCTTCCCGCTCAATGCGGATGCCGGAGATCAAATGCCGATACCGCTGCGGCTCGTAGATGTTGGCGTCGCGCAAAGCGCTGACCCGGTCGCGCAACATGTTCTGCGACGTCGCATAGATCAGCCCAAGCGGCAGCCCAGCCTCGTAATTCTCCGCCGAGGTTACGCGGTAATGACAATTCTCGGTAAAGAAGTCGGGCCAGCGCTCCAGCGCGTCACTGTCGAGACAGGCGGCGTAATCGGCGTAAAGCGTTTCCAGTTCAAGCCGCCGCGTAACCTCGGCGAGATCCATCGCCGCTAAAGCCCCATCCCTAGAGTCCCATCAGGGGCCGCCACGCATTCCAGAAGCCGCGCACCGATGCTTCGGTCGCACGCGTCGGCTGTGGTGCGTGCTCATGCCCACCCATCTCGATGACGGAGGCTTCTTCCTCGGCGCCGGGGATCGCGCGCTGGATAAAGCCGCCGACCGCGCCATCCTCCATCGAGACATAACCGGCCGGGCCGACGAGATTGGCCTGCTGCAGCCGACGTTCGGTCATCACCGCGTCGTCGTCCTCGAATCCGATATAGGTCCATTGCAGCTCGGTCTCGTCCGGCCCCTTCGGGAGCACGAGGCGCACGGCAATCGAGTTGTGAATCTGCTGCAACACGAAATTCGGGAAAACGCTGAGGATCTGCAGCGTAATGCCGTCGCCGATCTCGTCGACCGAGTCAAGAAAGCGCGGGTCCTTGAGGCGGTAATCCTCGTGCAGCGAGTGGATTTCGCTATAGAGCTGATCCGACGTGGCGTTGTCGCCGCGCTGCTCGCCATAGGTGTAGCTGGCATGGTGCGCGCCCGACTCGGCGATCGCGACGCCGCCGGCCGTGGTCAGCCGACTGATCCGGAATGTCGTGAAGAAGGTGTGCAATACGCTCGCGTGATAAGTGTCCTTAACGTTCTCGACGTAGAGCTTCCAGTTGTTGTGCAGGATCTGTGAGGTCGTGCCGATAATCTTTGGCTTGCCGCGCATGACCCGGCCGATCCGTCCGCCGATGTCGTTGCCGATATATTCAGCGAGCGGCGGCGCGTCGGGCGACAGCGTGCCGAAGACGATCCCGGCAAAGCTGTCGGTGCGCAATTTCTTGAGCCCATGCTCCTCGAGCTTGAAGCTCTCCGGCATGCCGCCTTTGCCGGCGACGCCGCGGCGGAACGCGACGCTTGTCAGATTGCCGGCGAGGTCATAGCGCCAGGCATGATAGACGCAGGTCAGCCCGTCCTTGGCGTGACCGCGCTGCTTTAGGCAGACGAGATTGCCGCGATGCGCGCAACGGTTGACCATCGCATGGATCTGGCCGTCCTCACCGCGGGTGACGATGACCGGCGTCTCGCTGAGAAAGGTCGTCTTGTAATCGCCCGGGTTCGGCAATTCGTTGTCGAGCGCGAGGTATTGCCAGGTCGGCCCGAGAAAGACGCGGTCGCGCTCGGCGCGGTAGATCTCCGGATCGGAGAACACCCGGTAAGGCACCCGCGCATTGCCCTCTTTCGGCCATTTGAGCGGCGATTGGAGCGCTTGGGGCATGCTGACCTCCAGGGTAGGCAGGGCCGGCGGCGACGGCCGGGACTACCGCGCGGCCGACAACGGTACAGTATCATGAAAACGCCGATAATCGATGGCGCGGCGGCTCGCTAGCCCTCGGCACGCTGATTGAGCAGTTCTGCTTCGCGCAGGTCGAGTTCGCGTTCGATGCGGCGCCGTGAAACATCCGTCAAGGCGCCCCTCCGATATTGCTCGTTGATGTGCCGACGCTCGGTGCCGATCAGCAGGAACTCGATCTCGTCGTTCAGGTCACGAAAGTTTCTGTTGCGGTCGTCAAGATCGTTGCCATGCTCGATGTGGTCTAGCCGATGGCGCTGACGGGTCCGTATCGGCTGAAGGATTTCTTCCGAAAATGTGCCCGCGGCGGTGAGCTCATCGAGCCGGCTTAGCGCGGCGATGGCCGCTTGTCGCCGGGCTTCGCACTCTTCCGCTTTGTCGGCTTCGTGCTCGCGGCGGCCGGCGTGAGCGAGCCCGAGCGCCCGGATCACCGACGGCAGCATCAATCCTTGACCGACCAGCGTCACCAGGATCACGGAGAAGGTCAGGAACAGGATTAGCTCGCGGCCGGGGAACGGCGCTCCTGTTGCCGTAACAAATGGGATCGCTAATGCCGCGGCGAGCGAAACGATGCCGCGGACGCCGGTAAACGACAGCACGAACGCATGTTGCCAGGGCGGCGCGGGATCGCGTCGTCTGATCCGGCGAGACAGCCAGCGGGGAAGATAGACCGCTGGGAACACCCAGATGAACCGTGCGACGATCACGACCGCGCTGATGACCGCAGCGGAAACAGAAGAAAATGCCTTGGAGCCGCGTCGCCGCGCTGATCAGATGGAGTCCGTTCCAGCTGATGTAGAGACCGGCAGTTACCGTCGCGAGGACGCCCGAACCGCCGAGATGCTCGGGCGGCCAATAGGCGAGAAAAGGCGTAAGGATCGACAGCGTTATCTCGATGCGCGGATCGCGGACCCAACGGCGCAAGTGCAGCATCAGCCAGCCAACGCCAATGCCCCACACCAATTCGCCGGCGACAATGGCGGCGAACACCGTCGCCGCCTCGCTCAAAGAAAACATCCCGGCGCTGACCGCGGCCACGGCAAAGCGATAAAGCACCAGCGCCGTGGCATCATTCGCCAGGCCTTCGCCTTCGAGTACGACGAGGATGCGCCGGGGCAGTTGCATCCGGCGCGCGACCGAAAGCGGCGCAACGGCGTCGGGAGGCGAAACGATCGCGCCCAACACGAATCCGACCGACCAGGGAAGGCCCAGCACCCAATGCGCCGCCGCAGCGGTGGCGACCGTCGTGAACGCCACGCATCCGAGAGCGAGCAGCGAGATCGGCCGCAGATTAAACCGAAACTCCCGCCAACTCATCGCCACGGCCGATGAGTAGATAATGGGCGGCAGCACCAAGAGCAGCACCAGTTCCGGAGCCAGCTCTACCGTCGGCAATCCGGGAATCAACGCCAGGATGACCCCGGTGAGCATCAGGAGGATAGCGCTCGGAATTCTCAGCCGGGTCTCCGCAACCGCGACTGACGCGATCACGATCAGCAGCAATATCAGCGTCTGAATGGTCGGGATCATGCCCGCGCTTCCCCAATCCTTGGACAGGATGCGGCTGGTGTGGGATCGGAGCGAGTTTACGAGTTATCGCCGCGTCGCAGCAGGCCCACGCTATTGCGTCATGCCAGGTAACGATCGGCGGGCCAGCGCCGAGTTACATCCAGGTTAAAGACGCGGAGCCGAGGGCCGCGTTACCATAAAGTTTCCGCCGATCCCCCGGGCGGAGGGAGGCAAGCATCTTGGCGGCGGAGGTTTGCTGCACCGGCGATGTGCCACTCCGCTCCGAGAACGCAATTCTGGCCAGGCTTTTGCCGGGCCGGGCCAGATGCCTTCCCTCGCCGGGCTCCTCCCCGCCCGCCCTGGCGCCACTCAGCCGCCGTAAAAGACGTTGTCGCCGAGATCCTTCATCTCGAGGATCGAGACATCGGGCCGTCCTTCGATCGGCTTTGGCAGATGCGCCTCGGTGACCTCGCCGACGACGATGTGATGATCGCCCTGCTCGACGATGCTGGTGACCTTGCACTCGACGGCGGCCAAGGCCGCATCCAGGATCGGCGCACCGTTTGAGCCTTTGTGGATTGCCTGTCCCGAGAGCTTGCCGTCCGACAGTTGCGCCGGCTTGAAGAAGGTGAAGGCGAGCCCTTTGTGCTCCTTGCCGAGCATGTTGAGCGTGAAATTCTTGGTGTTCTTGACGATGCCGTAGGCGCCGCTGTCGGTCTTGACCCCGACCACGACGAGCGGCGGATTGAAGGCGGTTTGCGTCACCCAGTTCACCGTGGCGCCGGCGACATTGCCCTTCCCGTCATCGGCGGTCAGCACATAGATGCCGTAGGGGATCATGCGCAGCGCGGTTTTCTTGGCATCCTGGTTCATCGGCATCCTCCGGATCAGGTTGGGGGGATAGCGTTCAGCGGCGCACTACATCGCGTCCGCTAAAAAGTCGCAAGAGCCTCACCCGCCTCATCGCGCCAGCGATTGGAAGGGCGAGGGTGTTTTACTTCCGGCCGGCGGCTTTCAGGCCTTTTTGCAGCGCGGCGAAGGATTGCGAGGGCGCCGGCATCAGCCAGCGGAAGCCTTTTTCGAGGAGCTCCTCGACATTGTTCGCGTCGACATGCGGATGGCCGCACGGGATCCCCGCCTCCTTGCAGATCGCCAAGGTCTCGTCGATCGCCGCGGCGACCTCCGGGTGGTCGTACTGGCGCGGATAGCCCATGTCTTGCGACAGGTCGCCCTCGCCGATCAGCACGACGCCGATCCCCGGCACCTCCTTCAGCATCTTCGGCAGGTTGCGGATCGCGCGCTTCTCCTCGCACATGATGACGACGAGGACTTCGCCCTCAGGGTTCAAGGGCCAGATGTCGGCCCGTTTGTAATAGGTCTGCTGGTCAAGGCCCCAATAACGCGCAGCGTTGCGCGGCGCGTCACCGCGTTGCCCCGCCGGCTCGTAATACTGGGCTTCGCGCGGCCGCGGGTAGCGGCAGGCCTGAACCGCGTTCCTCGCCTCCTCGACTGTCGAGACATGCGGCCAGACGATGCCGTAGACGCCAATATCGAGCACCTGCTTGGCGATGAACTGGTTCATCTCGCCGCCATTGGGCGGGATGCGGACGAACGGCGCGACGGCCGGCGCGAGGCTCCCCGATTTCACGATCTGCGCGCGGTCGAGCATGTATTGCATGCAGTCGCGCAGAGTGCGGATGTCGTATGGGTTGTGCTCCATCTCGAAGACGACACCGTCATAGGGTGCGGCGGCGATCGATTGCGCTGCGCCGATCTCGGGCGGCGAGAAGGTCACGAAGGCGGGATTGCCGCTTTCAAGGGCGCGTATCGCCGGGTTGAGGCGCGGGATGTCGGGCATCGGCTGTTCCTTTACTCCGCGGCTGCGGGGTGGTGCTTTGCCTGCCAACGGGCGAGCGCTTCGCGCGGCTTCGACAGGACGGGGTCCATCATCTCCCGATCTCTGTCGGTGCCGGCGGACAACTCGACGACATAGCCGTTGGGATCGCGGAAATAAATCGAGCGAACAAAGCCGTGATCGACGGGCCCGCGCACCTCGATACCCTGCGCCCGCCCTTTCGACAGCATCGCCTCGAACACGTCGTTCTCGACGCCGAGCGCGATGTGCAGGTCGAGATCGTCCTGCCGCTTGAAGTCGAACGGCCTGTCCGGGACCTCGAAAAAGGCGAGGCAGGAGCCGTCATCCATCGCAAAGAAGGTGTGGAGGCCGATGCCGTCGCCGATTTCGAAGGCGCTGACCAGCTTCAGCCCGAGGAAATCCTCGTAGAAGATACGCGTCTCTTCCGAGTCGCGGCAGCGATAGGCGTTGTGGTGCAAGCCTTTGATCATCGAATGCCCCGTGTGCTGGTCGTCGCAATGCGGTTCGGCAGATTATACGGAGTCTATTTCCGTTTGACCCCCGGTAAACCGTCGTCCCGGCGAAAGCCGGGACGCACCATTCAAACTGCTCGTGGCTCCGAGAAGTGGATCCCGGCTTTCGGCGCGACGACGGGAAAGAGCGCGAAAGAGACAGAGCGGGTTGCGCTCGCGAGCCGCCGCGAACTCGATATTAATTATCGAGCCAGATATCTTCCATCCGCCAGCCATTGTAGATGCTGTTCACCATAGTGGTCAGATTCTTGACCTTCGGGTCCCGGCAGATGCCGCCCCGCGTAAAGAAGATCAGCGGCTTGGCCTCG
>WNGC01007080.1_pt1 | contig 19289 bp, 18 predicted proteins | sample 5400051 | NCBI WGS metagenome assembly WNGC01 (sample SAMN13153368, study PRJNA577476) | soil metagenome | isolation source: 20 cm soil or saprolite under grassland replicate 2 | place: USA:California | collected 2016-06-15
CACGTCCTGATCGAATCGGGACGCTTGCCAGCGCCGTCGGCTTCCTGGGTGCGCCGAGCCTGGCGCTGGCGCGGGCCTCGCCCTTTTTGACCGGGGCCACCTCCCTTCAAACTAACATTCTCGCCTGACTGACCCCGGTCGCCATCATCCTGGTGATGGCGCTCGGTGCCATGGCGATGGCGAATCGGCTACGCTCAGAGCGTACTCAACCAAGTGCCACTACGCGGACATGCATACAACCCATCGAGCCTACCGCCAGATGAGCTAAGACGATCGAGAACTCAGTTTGCGGAACGCTGCGACCAGTCCCCCGACGGTCTCGCAAGCGCGTATGCCCGAATGCTCATATGCACACTGTCGCAGCTCGCCAGCGGCTCCCACTGACCCCTCGCGTTCGGCTCCCGGAAGAGGGCACTCCGGCAGCTTCCGCTGAGCCTATACCCGCCAATTCCTTCGAAGCTAGACCCGGCTCGTCTCTCGACGCCCATGCGGGATTTGGGTGGCTCGTCCGTCTACCTCTATCCACTGTCTAGCGCGCGCTGACTTCCGAATCAGAGCCAATCGGCTTGGGTCCGGGGTTTCGAGATACTCCTCGGTAGCTGAGATAATCGAAGGGAACCAAACAGTTTCTTAGGAGTAGTTCGCTTAAGTGGTGGGCGGGCACGCTCACGTCGGTACGTCGCGGGAAGCCCGCGCCGTTGTGCACTGCACCCAGGCGATATGCCGAGCGGGCGCTAGCGAACGCTAACGTCTTTTCGCGTACGTCGTCGTGGTGAACCTGGGGTTGGGCGCCATGCAGCTTCAGAATTTGACGCGGATGGATCGGAATCGGTTGCAGGAGCACGTATTTGGCACCTATGTCGCCCTGCGATACGGGATCGCCATAATCACGTTGGTGTTTCCTCTTGCGGTCTATCTTGCAGGGAAACTCTCCGGCATGGGGTTGCTTGGGTCTTTGAGTGCGTACTATTGGGCGAATGGGATAGAGCCCAACACGGCGCGTACCGTCTTTGTGGGCGGCCTGTTCGCGATTGCGGTGTTTATGTATCTCTACAAGGGTTTCACTCATGCTGAGAACTTCGCACTAAATACGGCGGCCGTACTAGCTGCGCTGGTGGCGTTAGTGCCTACAAAAGGACCCGGTTGGGATCCTCACGCTTTTCACGGGACGTTCGCGATCACGCTTTTCGTGTGTCTTACGTATGTCGTGTGGTTTCGGGCCGCAGACACCTTGTCGCTCCTGCCACCTGAGGGTCCCCCCGAGGATTCGCCGTCAAAGCGGTACTCGCGGGCTTGGTACAGAAGGCGGTACAAGTTAATTGGGCTCGTGATGCTGGTTTCGCCACTCACCGCAGCGATCCTGAATACTACTTTGGGCGGTCGGTCGTACATTTTTTTCATTGAGAGCACGGGAGTCTGGGCGTTCGGCTGGTACTGGTTTGCGAAGAGCTCGGAGTTGAAGCGGTCTTTGGCTATTCGGCGGGCGTTGCACGGACACATTCGTGTGGAAAGTGGACGTGCGATGGATGTCACACAGGAGCCGCCGTAAAGGACGGATGATCTGTAAACAATGGACACTTTCTTCCGAATCGTATTCTATGTGGTCTCCGGCCTCGCATTGACCGGAGCAGGGTACTGGTACGTCCAGTCCTTGTACCGCACAGTCACCAGGCGTGGAGAGGTCGTCATCGCGCCAATTGTCATCGTGGGCGACGCTGAGAAATCCAATCGCGGCCTCGCCTTGGCTCACATGCTGCATGCCCGCTTGGATGAGATCGAAACCGACCTCCGGTGGGCTCAGAACCAATTGATGTCTGCTCCCCCCGTACTCCGGAGCGATGGCGGCCGAGTACCTGACAACCCCCCTGGTAACCGTGCAGCCGGAAACCAATATCCGATGCCACCGCAGGTCCTGACCCAAGCGGTCGAGCTGCACACACGCCTTCTCGAGTCGGTCAACATCGATGTCACTGTAGGCGGTGTGCAAGTCGGTGGACTCGTCAACTGGGTGCAGCGTCTGATGGCGCCCGACCCTCTGGTTCTAACGCTCTACGAGGGGAAAGGCACGGCACAGGTATCCGGTTCACTGGGCGCGATGGGCGTGCAAAACGCTGCCATTCGCGTTTCCCTCAGTGCACCAACTGGCACGGACTCCATTGGTGCCGACGCGCTCGTCGAGCGAACCGCCTACGAAATAGTCCGGCTCCGTCTGGCCCAGGAACCCGGAAATCGTGTCGAAGCGCTCAACGCTGGCGAACTTCAGACCCTCGTCGAAGTACTCCGTGATACTGCGCGGCTCAATCGCCGCGTTGCGCTCGGGCGCGGTGCGCTTCCGGAGTTCCAAGAGCAGTTCGCGAAAGTCTCACCCTTGGCGGACGCCGTTCCGGAGTGGTATCAGCTCAACTACCTCGCGGCCCACATTGCCGAAAGCGCCAAGGATCCAAAGAGTGCCCGTCACTTCTACGATCAAGTGAATGTCTTTCTCAGCAAGAATCCCAAGCAGACGCCGCTCATCCAATCTCTGCTGCGGGCATTAGCAAGCAAAATCTCAGACCTGGACACACAGCTCGCTGCGACCGCGGACGCAAAACCTGGAACTGAAACCGACGCGCCTGCTCGCAGCGCACGTGAACGGATCAAGAGCTACGTCGCCACTGCCACCAACTATCTCAACGCCTTCTTCGGCGACACGTTGCCAGTTCCTCCCGTCCAGATCAAAGGCAACATCAGCAGAGACGGATGGGCCTCCTACTGGGACGGCGCAAAGGTCGTCATACCTCAGGCAGGACAGGACTTCCCCGACGTCGCCTACCGGGAAGCCTCCTGGCCTCACATCATGCGCGTCGCCGGTAGCGAAGCCCTGGATCGCAAAGACGATACCGAAACCATCCTATACTCATATGCCGACATACTTCCGATGCTCATCCAACAGCATGAGCGCCGAGAAGATGAAAAGACATCGCGCTGGCAACTGGCAGTGGGCCTACCCGAGGTAACGGCGGGACAGGAGTTTGCCAAGATCAAACACCCCACACCATACCTGGACTTTACTGCCCTCGGAACCCTCCACCAGAAGGACGCCGCATTCTCGCAAGTTGGCCACATGCGGGACTACGATACTCACAGCGAACGCCTCATACGCAAATACATCAACTGTGGAATACCAAATCACGCGTTCTACCAAGCAGCCATCCGAATCGGATCAACCAAAGCCGCGAAGGTGTGGGAACAAGCACTACGACGATTGAAGAGCGAAACTACCGTCGATTTATTCCGCTTTGCAGAAGTCCTTTACGAATCTGCCCCGACACCCGAACGACCAAAACTGAAAGAAGCCCTCGCCGCCGTAGGTCTCGACACCCAACTGACAGCGAAACCCTGACTGTCCCCTTTTAACGCCTCTGCGCGTTAGAGGAAGGGCGGGGCGAGGGACGGGGGGGGTCCCGGGGCCTGAGTTTGGGGACTGTCCCAAATCCTGGGAAAACGCAATCTCTTTAAGCCCCGGACGCAATCCGAAAACTAGGCATGCGAGGAGCCGTCGAGATCAAATACCTGCTCGACGAACTGGAGACTGAGGACACAGCCGATCCCAGCGACCTCGCCGATCGTGAGGTTGCGAAAAGAGCCCTTCCACAAATCGCCAAAGCGATCGGCCAGGAACCCGAGACCCTACTAACGACCTTCCGCCAAATAGGCGAAGACCCATTCACCCTGTTCCTGAGCGAAATCTGGACAGTCCCAGAAATCCTCGACGACGACTCCACAACCCATGCGTGAACGCCAGTGGGAGTAGTCGGCTCCCCAAGACAGATACATCTCATAAGGGGGCGCTCGTGTCGGGGGAGGGACTTATGAGCACCAGTGCCGGTCTCGCTTGGGGGCTTGCTCTGATTCTGGCCATCGGGGCACTGCTCCTCGGCATTCATAGCAATCTTCTCCGGGATACCAGCGCGGCCGCGCGACGGCCCTTCAGCTTTGCGCGCGTGCAGCTGCTGTGGTGGGTACTCATCATCGCGTTCTGTTTTCTCCATCAGTATGGTCTCACCTTGGAGTTGCCCGTCCTCGGTGTCGGCACCACCACGGTCGCGCAAGTTCTCGACGGGCGTCAGCGTCAGGTTGGGGACCGGCACGGCATCCAGGTGACGCAGGACATGGAGGGCCAGGGCTTCTTCAACGACATCCTATCGGACGACAACGGCGTGAGCGTCCATCGCCTGCAGGCTCTCGTGTTCAATGTCATCTACGGTGCCGCGTTCTTCACGCACTTCGTCCGCGAACAAACGTTCGACACGTACGGCACCGTGCAATACGCCGTGCTCGGCTTGAGTAGCGCCGGTTATCTCGGTCTCAAGGCGCTCGAGAACGATCCGGAGAACCGGCCGCAGACTCATAACGCCCGCGTCAGTAGCGATGAGTTGCTGGATATGGACTCCGGAGTGACCGGCCCCGCGGCAGTCGGCTAGGGTCCACCATGACGGAGATGTTTCAAGTCACGGCCACCCTGCTCAACCTGCGGCGCTCGCCGGTGATCAACCACACGAACATCATCGGGAAGCTCGGCCAGGGCGAACTCGTGCAGAAGATCGGCCAGCCTTCCGCCGACTGGCTGCAGGTGCAGAACTCTCACCTGAGCGGCTTCGCGGCTGCGCGATTTCTCTCGGCCATCGAGGTGCCCGAGCCGGCGCCTACCCCACCGGCGACTGGCGCTAAGGTGTTCATTCCACCGAAAGTGAATTTTCCACTGGGCCCGCTCGCAAGACTCGACTCCACCGAACAACGCCACTGTCCACTCACTGGCTTTGCTGTGCGTGCACGCGAATCGGGCCAGAGCGACCCGACGCGCTGCGTCACCCTAAACGACCTGGTCCGGCTACTCGACGTCGAACATAGCGCACGCTATCTGCCGACTGGCATTACGTTTTGCAATATCTACGCGTACGACTACTGCTATCTCGCCGGCGTGTATCTCCCGCGGGTGTGGTGGACCGCGAAAGCACTGCTGGACCTGAAAGCCGGCGCCAACGTCGGCGTCGTCTACGCCAAGACCGTAAGTGAGATGACCGCAAACGCACTCTTCGACTGGTTTTCGCAGTGGGGCGACGAGTTCGGCTGGCAGTCCTGCACCGATCTAAATGCACTGCAGGATGCCGCCGATCACGGCGCCGTCGGCGTCATCTGCGCGCAGCGAAAAGACCTGTCACGCTCTGGGCACATCGTCCTCGTTGTCCCCGAATCACAGGGCCACACCGCCGCGCGCACGGGACAAACCGTGACCTTCCCGCTGCAGAGCCAGGCAGGCCGCCGCAACAAAGCCTACTTCAGCAACGAATGGTGGGTGGCTCTCGCCGTTCAATTCCGCGCACACGGCTTCTGGACGCATCCCTGACGGCGGGCCGGTCCGCCAGACACCACACACCAATTCGGGCAACACGTGTCTCCACACCACAAACATAAACGAAGAACCTCGCAGGAGGGGCGCATATGGCCGCACCAGCTCATGCCTCACCACAACCGAAGGTAGCCACGAGTATCTGTGAGCAAGGCGATCCAAAAGACGACCACGGCGCGGTCACCGTAAGGGCGGCTGATAACGTTGAGTTTGAGGCCTTCATCTGTAGCACAGCTGCCCTTGTTAACGTGATTCTCACGGACCCCGATGGCAACCAGCACAAGCTCTTGACGCAAGCTGGGGTGAGCCACGCGAAGGTTACTGTTGCTCCGCTGATGCCCGGCCCAAATATCCTGCTGTGGAGCTACACGTTTGCTTCGGATCCCTGGCAGGACCGCACGGACGTGAACGTCAATGGTGTGAATCAGTTTCGCAGCAAAAATGCAGGGTCCAAACCGGTCGATCGGGATTTCATCCACATCGTGGTGACGCCATGAGGCGGTACATGCGTATCGGCGCGCTTCTATCGCTGTGCCTGCTGGCCGTTCCACTGGTGCAGGCGCAGGTATGTCCTGCGGCGGATCAAATCGGCAACAGAGATGCACTCGATCGTATCACGAGCAGTTCGCAGCCCGCAGTAGTCTCTGGTCTCACGGACAAGATCGCGGACAGCCCGCCGACGAGCCCGAGTGCCAAGCAATCAAGTGCGGCAGCGACTTCGTCTACCTCACCCGACGTTCTCAGCGGCGCAGATTTCTCTTCGCTTCTGGCGCTTGCACTTGACGGCGGGTTGGGCTCCGCGTCGGCTAGCGGCGTGACGTTCGATCTGAATTTCTTCTCCAGCATCGCAGCGATGGACGCGAGCGTACTGACAGATCAGGACAAGTATGAACACTACACGACGCTGCGCCGCTTCGCCGGCTCCGTCACGTTCGGAGGCCAGGGAGACAGCATCGATCAAAACGGCGACGGCAAGCCGGATCCACCGCGCACTGCGGACAAACTTTCCGATATTGTCAACTGGGAAATCCGCATCCGTCTCGTGGGGACCCACGACCGGCGCGACAAAGAGAACTACGCCATACTCTTCGGTGCCGTGAAGGAAGCCGTCTCAAACACCGACGCAGCCTACAGCGGCATCCTCAGTCTCTACGACCGCGAGCATGCCGACGAAGCATTGGCGGGCATTTACTGTGGCTCGCATATCGACGCATTCCTCAAGTCTCCCGAAGCCAGCGTGTACCTCAAGCGTGTCGGTGCCGGCAACGCGGAGTTTCTGCGCAAGCGCGAGGAGGCTCTCAAGCAAATTGACGATTCATTGCTCGTCACTCTCGCGTTTGGCGGTACAGAGCGTGGCGCGATGTTCGGACCGGACAGAAGAACGATCAGCCTCAGGGCCTCGCAGGGCGCGCCGGACGCGAGCCTCGAGGGGAATCTCGACTACTCGAAGACTAAAGCGTTCCAGACGTCACCGGACATCAATTCGACCAAACTAGCGTTGGCGTACAAGCGCACGATCTTTCGCGGCGTCGATCACAATGGACAAGGCACCGACGCAGCGCTCTCCATTGCGTGGGAAAAATACGAGAATGTCCCGAATGTCGCCCATAACGACATAGCGAAGGTCAACCTCAAGTTGGTGTTCCATGTGTCAGACGCGGTTGACATACCCGTCTCCATCACCTGGGCGAATCATCAGGATCTTCTGACTCAGGAAGAGAAGGTGCGCGGCCATATCGGGTTCACCATTGACACGCGCAAACTGTTCCAGACCACTAAGGCCACGTAAGTGCCAGCCGGAGTACCTACAGTTCAAGGCGCTGGGGAGTATCCAGTGAGAAACGTATGAGCAAGCAAATCGTCTTCTGTGCAGACGGCACCTGGAACGGCCCGGGCGACTCGAGTACCACGGACATCGACAGCACGACCCAGCAAGATCCCGTGGCTGGGAGCGACGTCACAAACGTGGTGAAGCTGTTCGTCAACCTTCGCGGGCAGGTGACCGCAGAAACGCAGGGGCTCAAGGACGAAACGGAAATGGTATGCAAGGATGCCGGCGGCAACGTTCTCCAGGTCGCAAAGTATCTGCACGGCGTCGGCGATTCGAAGAACCCGGTCATGAAGGTGCTGGGCGGCGTGCTCGGTGTTGGCGTGATCGCACGCATCGTGCGGGGATACACATATATCTCACGCAACTATGAGCCCGGCGATTCTATCCACATCACCGGCTTCAGCCGCGGCGCATACACTGCGCGCGCACTCGCGGGAATGATCGCAAAAGTGGGCCTGCTCAACAATAAAACCTACGACCCCAGCGACAAAGAAGCGGCCTACCGGCGCGGCTATGAAGCTTGGATCAAGGCAAAAGGCATCACGTTTCAGGGTAATGACTTCTTAAGCAATGCACTGAATACGATCGCTGAGTTCGCTGAGGGAGTGATTACTCGGATTGCGCTTAAACCCGCCGATCTCATTGCAAACGTACGCATGCGCTCCGTGGGCGTCTGGGATACGGTCGGCGCGCTCGGCGTACCCGAATACATCCAGGGACGGCGGCGGGACCTATTCAGCTTCGTGGATACGACGCTAAGTTCAATGGTCGACCATGGCTTCCATGCCATGGCACTCGATGAGGAACGTCGCGACTTCCCAGTCACCCGGTGGCGGAAGGATGCGCGTATCCAAGAGGTCTGGTTCACAGGCGCGCACTCGGATGTCGGCGGTGGCTACCCTGCCAATCAATGTGGCCTCTCGGACATCGCGCTGAACTGGATGATGCTGAAGTTCCAATCTGTGAGTGTGCTGCTAGCGGATCCCCTGGTCCACAAGCCCGTACTGACCCCCTGCAACCAGAAATTCCACACTCCGTGGGACAATCCGCCATTCAACATTGGCCCGCGCCAGCGCATGCCATTACCGGGCGATGTATTCGATCCCACCGTGAAAGACCGCTGGGACAGCAACCCTGACTATCACAGAAGGTGGCCGAAAGTCTTTGGATAAACGGAACAGAGATAAGCCGTGAACCTGGACACCAAAAAGAAGTGGCTCGAAACCATACAATCCGCCGTCACCATCGGCGCCATCATCCTCGGCGGCGTCTGGAGCTACATGCTCTTTATCTCCCAGCGGGAAAGAGCCCCCCACGCCATCGTTGAAGTCAAAACCAGCGTCCTAAAGCTCACCGACGAAGTGAATCTCATCCAGGTCACGCTGAAGTTCCAGAACACCGGCCACGTACTCATCCCCGTCATCGACGCATCCGCGCGCCTCGCCACGGTTCTTCCACTATTGGGATGCGCACTGAACGATACGTGCGCCACCCGCGAGCTTAACGCCGCCCTCGAGAATCAAGACCGAGCCGCCGATAAGTTTGACTGGCCCGTCCTCGCGGACCGAGATAGCAACACCCCAAATCCAGTGGAGCCGGGCGAAACGACAAATCTTCAGTTCGAATTCGCCATTCCCGCGTACGTCAAAGTCGTGCGCGTCTACGGCTTTGTAAAGAACGACTACACTTCAGAGCGCGACAAGAAACGGGAGGGCTGGCTGGACGCCCAGTTCGTAATTATCGCCGACGCCAAATCCACCGAGTGCACCAAATGCAAATCCGACGCCCCGCACACCTAGTGTTCCTTATTCTCGCTACACCCCTCTGCCTCGCACAGCAGGCGCCTGACGAGAAGGTCACCTGTCCGGCTACCGAAGTTTTGAAAGACGGCAAGTGCCTCCCCAAGTCCACTGATACCGCTGTGCAACCCTCGGACGGGAACGCGGACTCTCCGGGCCTCCGCGAGGTCTATAGAGAATCCAGTGCAAAAAAGTCGCGCGAAACCAAAGAACAATCAACTGACGAACCAAAGCCGGTCCGCAAGGAACGGCCACGCCCACCGCAGATTAAGGAATGCCCGCCGAAACAGATGCTCCAGGACGGGAAGTGCGTCCCCGTTCCGCAATAGAGTTCGCTAGGGTCACGAAGGAATCCGCTCGGTTCTTGCAGACGAGCCCTCGAACGACTCTGACCGAAGGACCTAACCGATGAATGAGCCCGGGTCGGCATGGCAAACGGTTGGCGCGCAATCTCGCACCCAAGCGATGGCGCCCCAGGAATTTGTAACGCGGCACGTCCCTCCCGTCCTCTTCAAGAACACACGTCCGGGAGCTGGCGGCCACGAAGCGTTTACAAACGACGAGGCCTTTTGGAAGCGCTCCGGAGAGCTGGCATTCGGGTCCATTCTGCTCGACCACTTTCGTCTGATCGATTGGTTTCCCCGGGCACTTGGCGTGTATTGGTCCGAGCAGGGCATCTTTGCTCGGGACCGCACTTTTGGCATCCACACCATAGACGATCCCGTTCTCGGCAGGATTTACAACCCGCAGTCCAAAATGGGTCTGATTGAACACGGGGGACTAGGAACCATTCGGCTTCGGCCAAGGATGATCGATGGCACCGATTGTTGGCTGGGCAGTGCCGTTTCGGGCTCCGAGTGCGCCGGAGGTGTTCCGCTCGCAATACCGAATTCGCTCGTTAACTCTGCCGGCTTGAGCTGGGGAGATACGGCCACAGTATACGGTCAGGTGCGGTTTCTCGAGGATGTTCCTGAACTCGAGCACGTCGCTGCGTCCGTGCACCATGCGCACTCAGTGCTGGTCTTCGTCGACAAGATCGGCCTTTTACAAGGCTCCCGATCACGAGTGGCCAAAGGTGCCAGCGACCGCTATCTTGTGGGAGTGGGTGTATGATGCCAAGAGTGCAACAAGCAGCCAGGTTATGACATTTACAACAAGAGTGGCACGCATCACTTTAAACGCATTTGGGATTCCGCCCTGAACTGGGGATTCGGGTGTGTAGCCATCCATGGGAAATTGTTTGGCAAAGTGCGCGAGTAGATCTTGTGCGCGAGCCTCCTGCTTCTTGAGCGCCGTGAAAACTACGTTGGTGCCTAGGATGGCCAGGACCAACTGAATCTCAAAGAACGCGACGACGCCATAGAGTAGCTCTGGCACTGCCAAGTGCCCATCCTTGTCGAGCGAAGAAACGAAACTCCAAGCAATTGCCGCAAGAACTGTAGTCAAGAAGAACGTGAACCAGGCGATGTACAAGCCCGTGACATGACGGATGTAGTCGTGGCATTGCCGTAGCTCGAGCAGAGCGGGCGGCTCCAGGCTCATTTCAATTTCCACATCCGCGTCCTTTGGACTCGCCCCACACAGTGACGGAAGTGAGAACCAGGCCAACACCCGCCTTAGGGGTACATCTTCTTGATCATCTGCTTGTCCATGGTGGACACGTTCGTGTTCTCGTTCGTGGCGCCTAGTCCATCGGAAAATAGCGCCGCATCGAACGCGTAAAGCATGATCGAATTTGGGTCGTACTGTGTCCGGCCGCACTCCAGTAGTTAGGCGGACCCTGGAAGTACTTCATAACCGCCGGAACGTTCCATTTGCGGGTGAATTTGGGCGACTCGTGCTCGTGGATACAACCGAGCGCATGCCCGAATTCATGGGTGACCACGCGGTGGTACTCGGTATCGTCGGTGGCATCGCGCAACCAGCCGAAATTCATCGTCGGCTGCGTCACCGGAAAATAGGCAGTGTTGAGGCAATCGCGGCCGACTGCAGACCACGAGCCTGCGTCCGCAAAGAAGGAAATGCGTACCTCCGCATCGCCACTCGTCACGAATCGGAGCTTGATGTCAGCGTACTGTTGCCACTCGGCCGCGACCTTTCTGACCTTCTTTCTCATCTTCGCGCTGCCATCCAGGAAACGGCAGCGAATGGTCGAGCCAGGCTCCCAGCGCTTGGAGGCCTGGACGGCCATCCTCGCGATGTGCTGCAGTTGAGGAGCCCTTAGCTTCCTTTTACCACCGCGACTCTCCACTTGAATCATTTGGTCCCGCATGCTTTTGCGGACCATGCGCTCAGGGTCGAGGGCATCAGGAACAATGCGCTCGAAGCAGATTCGCACAGGCTGATTGACAGCAGGAGCGGCCTGCGCTTTCCGCTGCTGAGTGCTCTTCTTTTTCATGTGTCCCTCCTATTTCTCGATTGAGGAGTTCTCTGGGCCTAGCCGCGTCGCCGGACGCCATGCGCTCTTCGAGCCCTCATTCGTGGCGCGCTCGCTCTAGCCATCGGCCGCGCCTTCTGCCCTGCTGCCGTTGGAGCACCCGGAATCGGCTTATTCACCACACGGGCCGGCCCGAGTATCTGAGGCTCCTGAGCGTAGTTGAGAGCTTTCAGAGTTTGCGCGGTGTGCGAAACAAGCCGCACAAACGAGAGACCCGGACTTGCACGTAAGTTCTTCACCATCGAGTAGGTGAACGCCCCGTACGACGCCGTACCGTCTCGATACTCATAGGAAAGATCACCTTCTTGGCAGGCCTCAATGATGACTGGCAGATACGGCCCCCGCTCCTCCGGTGGCAGCCGACGATAGACACTCTGCGAGAGCACGCGACCCTTCATCCCACGACCAATACGATACGTCGCCCGATTCTTGCCCATATAGGCCGACTTCTCATGGTCGTGACCGCCGAAATCCCGATTAATCGGCGGGAAATCACGCTGTAGCCACATCCGTTGTTCCGCATCCCATTTCAACATCCGGTGTCGAATGTCGTCTGGCGGCGTGATTCCCCGGGCCCTTAAGCCGCCGTCACGGTGGATACCACCGGCGTGGCAACAATCGAAGATCGCAAAAAAGCGAGCCGGAAACGGCAGATTGCTGTAGAGCGCAAAGAAGTCGTCATCGACGATCGCGGATTTCTTGGTCCACGCGAAGTCCCAAGGAACCAAACATTCGTCCACGTGATCGACCTTCTCGGCGGCGTTATACCCGGGCATCTGCGCGCCGTGACCGCTGTAAAAGAAGACTCTCTCCATCCCATCTTCCGACCCATCGAGAAGCCACGCCAGACGGTCGCGGATCCCTTGAGCCGTCGCGCGCTCGTTCAGCACAACTCGGATGTCTTCGGCATCGAAACCCCTCTCCTGCAGAGCGGCACTAATTAGAAACGTATCGTTAACGCAACCCTCCAGGCGATTGGCGGGATCCGGATACTCGTTAATGCCGACAAGAACTGCACGCCGGCGCGGCTTCGCCTGAGTGACGCGGATAACGTTGTCGGTTCGACGGAAGATCCGCGCCCCTTTGGGGCTAGCCAGAGCCGTCCAAACCTTGCTCAGAGTCTCGGGGTGATTCAGGTACCCGGGTGCATCTGGAGTACCAATCGGATCGTGTCCTGCGGCCGAAGGCGTAAGAACCTGCAAGAACCGGTTGTCGGTAATCTTAATTGGCGCGGTGAATACCGGGTCGTGCTCATTGTACAAGTGGTACCAGAACCTGACCGCCGGCACCTTGATCGGCCCAGGGAACAGACGGCTATGCACGAAAACATTGTTGATTTGCGAACCGAACGTGAGATACGTCGTGTTGTTGGCTGCCTTACTCGCCCGAGCGTCGTTGCAAAAGAAATCAAACGCAATCAACGAGCCCAAGCTGTGAGCCGCGATCAGATCAGGCTGAAACGAGCGCAGCTTGTCTGCCAACAAACCCCGCAGCGCTGTCCGCAGCGAGCTCTCCACGCACAACTGCGCAACCATTCCAGCCTTCCACCGAACATCATCCCCAAAGTCTCTCGAGGGTCGGAACAGATTCTCGATCGGATCTACGATGCTGTGCACTGCCGCCGAGCCCAAAAGCTCTGCGATAGCCAGCGCGTAAACTCCCGGCGAGTCGCTGTGCTGCAAGAACAAATCATCGTAAAGTAGCCCGTCGAATTCGATTGGCTCCTCGCATCCCCGCGCCTTAAGATTTGCCGCGATCGCAGTCTTCCACGGCTCGTAGTAGTTCGGATTCGCCTCCGAATGCCCTACGCCGTGCACGAGAAGCACTTTCATAGTGAAACTCCGCCTAGAGGAGCTGACTTTGGACCCCCAAAAGGTGGCGTGCCCCTGGACTTCTTGTTCCCACCGGCTCACCCGGGCCAAACCATCCCGGCACCGGCACCTCGCGTAACAGGCGGAGCACGCACCCCTAGATGGTTACTGTACGCATGAGCGTGGTAGTCCCACGGAAACTGCTGCGCCGGTGAAAAAGAGCGCCGGTCGCATCCGGTCAGGGCGGAAGTGTCGGCGTAGTACGCTTTTGCGCGTGTCAGGCTTGCTCGTAGCGGAGCGCTTCGACAGCAGCGTCAAGCTTACCCGCGTCGCGGCATCGATCCGCCTTGGCTTCACGCCCCGCTCCACGTACAGGGCCAGTGGCCGGCGCAGCGATAGGACCTCGGCATGCAGCGACTGGCGTCCTCGTGGCACCGAACATCAGCGGGGGTCACCTCAGTTTTGACCTGAGGTAGCCGCGTCGTGTGCATTTGCCGTTGGATCGCTCGCAGTATCAATGATGATAAGCGTTACGGTGGATCAACTGTCCCGCCTTACTCCTAACGCTCGCTCGAGCTATCGGGACGCGTTCCAGAACGGCCAGCGAATCCTGGATCGCTACAAGATCTCCGATACTCCGCTGCGCGTTGCTCACTTTATGGCGCAGGTTCTTCATGAATCGGCGGGCCTCACGATCCAGTTTGAGAACCTCAACTACAGTCCCGAGCGCTTGCCGAAGATCTGGCCTTCGCGCTTCCAGCCCAAAGGACTGCTGGATCCCGTAGAGTATGCGCACAACCCCGAGAAACTTGCGAACGAGGTTTACGGCGACCGCATGGGCAATACCGAGCCCGATGACGGCTATCGGTATCGAGGGAGGGGGCTCCTGCAACTCACCGGCAAGGAGAGCTACCAGCAAGCGACCGTTCTCTTGCGCTCGGACACCCCCAACGCTCCCGATTTTGTTGCTCTACCCGACGAAGTGGTTAGCGCGGAGTGGTGTCTGGCGGTGGCCGCCTTTGAGTGGTTTGCTAAAGACTGTAATGCTCCGGCGGATCAAGACAATATCAGTAAGGTTACGCGGCTCATTAATGGCGGACAGATTGGGCTCGCCGATCGGCTTGACTGGTTACGGCGTGCAAAGGCGATATGGTCGGCGGTGAACTGAGAGATCGGCATCCGTCGGCGCCCAAACGGGCTTTCCCTCGAGCAGCCCTAGCTGCCCCTGGAGCTGCAATATATGTGCGGGCGATGGATGGCAGCCTCTGTGCGCGGCCGCAATCTCCGTAAGTCCATTGGGAGTTCGACCTGTCGAAAAGATGCTGTCGCGATCGCGTAACAGGTAATGGTATCGCCTCTGGAACCCGGTGGTCTCGCGCAACCGCAGCGTCCACGCGGCGCTTGGATGGGTGGTGACGTTGCAATGGTGGCGTATTTGACGATCCCGATCCCGTCAAAATAAGGTTCCGTGACTACCAGGACGACGCCTATCCCCTGGACAGGCTGGGTCTCTTCAGGCGTGCGGCGCGATGCTGTGGTCGCTTGACAGTGGACTCGTTATCCTGGGCATCGGAGTCTCAGGACTGAGCAACAACGAAACAATCGATGGCGGCAAGAACGCCGTGGCGTTAATTTTGCGGGAATCGGGCGTGTTCGGTTGTGCTTCGTCGTGCCAATCGCAGCGGGCTCCCCTTTGCACGTTGTGGAACTACAACGACCGGCTCACAGTTCTACCTGATCAACCTCGGTCACGCACTGGCCCCCTCAGCCGAGCCCTGAGTTCTCTCACTGACCCGGTCGTAAGGCTGCGGCCGATCCCCGATGCTCGGGTGCCGGCGCACGCCAATTCCACGAGGTCATTTTTGCGCCGGAAAGTAGCTACCAAGGCGTGCAGTGATGGCGCGAAGCAGATTTTTTTGGCTGCCAGCGGTGGCAATCGGATGCCACCCAAGTTTCAGTGGAGCGCACCGGCGGCATTCAACATCCGCGGTGGTAATGACACCGCGCGCCAAGTCTCCGTAGGCTCCACGCGCTTCCAATCGCGTCTATGCCCAACCAGGAGTTCAGCTGAGAGTCTATGCCGTACTTATGCCGTACTTCTTCTCGGCTTTTTCTATAAGTCATTGATTATTGGTGGGCGGTACTGGGATCGAACCAGTGGCCCCTGCCGTGTGAAACGGGTGATAGGGGCTTACGGATCAACGATATGCGAGGGCAGGGGCCAAGCGCAACAGTCACTTGGCATCACGCAGTGTCACGCGATATCACGCAACGTCACGATCTGACTGTCCCAAAATTGTCCCAGCGCTCGCCGGCGTCCCCGACCGCACCGCCGGTGGTCCTAATTGTTTGTCCCTCAGTCGGCGACCCGGCGGGCTCGGCCAAACTTAACCACTTGCGCTAAGCTGCCGCCCACGGAGGCGGTGAGAAGACCGCCGGCGACCTGTCAGGGGTGGCCCCGTTGTGGCCGAGTCATCGCACGCCGTATTTGTGAGCTACGCCTCGCAGGATGCTGAGGCGGCTCAAAGGATTTGCGAGGCACTGCGCGCAGCCGGCATCGAGGTCTGGTTTGACCAGAGCGCACTTCGGGGCGGGGATGTCTGGGACCAGACGATCCGCAAGCAGATCAAGGCCTGCGTCCTATTCATCCCGGTCATCTCCAGGCACACGCACGAGCGCGAGGAGGGGTATTTCCGTCTTGAGTGGAAGCTCGCGGTCGATCGATCCCACTTGATGACGTCCGACAAGGCGTTCCTGTTGCCCGTGGTCATCGACGATACGCGTGAGGACGATGAGAGGGTCCCGGACAAGTTCCGGGATCTGCATTGGACGCGCGTGCCGGCCGGTGACACGCCCCCTGCCTTTGTTGAGCGAGTGCGGCGCCTGGTGTCGCCTGGGCCGTCTCATGGGCCGACGACGACTGTGCTGCCGGCAGCCCTGGTGGCCACTGCAACATCGCGTACGAGGGAGCAGGCCGCTGCACACTGGCGGTCAAAGCCGGTACAGCTGGTAATCGTCGCGGTGGTGGTCGCAAGTGCGCTGGCTTATTTCGCGGTCAGCAAGTTCACGGTATCGAAGCACCCGGCGTTGCCACCGGCACCACCGGCTGCTCCCGCCAGCGTGGCCCCGGCCGCGTTCACCCCGCCGCCGCACTCCATCGCAGTGCTGCCGTTCGTGAACCTCAGCGGGGATGCGAGCCAGGACTATTTCTCCGACGGGCTCACCGAGGAGCTGCTTAATTCTCTGGCCGAGATCAACGAGCTGCAGGTCGCGGCCCGCACCTCATCGTTCTCATTCAAAGAGCACCCGGACATTGTCACCGTTGCCCACAAACTCAACGTCGCGGCGGTTCTTGAGGGGAGCGTGCGGCGCTCGGCGCATACGGTCCGCGTGACCGCGCAGCTCATTAACGCCGTCACGGGGTTTCATCTTTGGTCGAAGACCTATGACCGGGACCTGGGCGATGTACTGAAACTTCAGACCGAGATCGCAACCGCAGTAGCGAACACGCTCAAAGTCACGCTGCTCGGAGACATCTCCGCGAAGATCGAGCTGGGCGGCACGAGGAATCCCGCCGCATTCGACGCGTATCTGCGGGGCTCAAAGGCGCTCAATACTTCCCACGACGCGAAGCACTATCAGATGGCGCTCGCCGCGTACACCGAGGCGATCGGCTTGGATCCGAACTACGCGCTTGCACTCGCAGGCCGATCGATCGCGCTTACTGGCTACGCCCTAGAGTTCGCGACGGGACCCGCCATTCGAGAGGGCTTTGAGAAAGCGCAGGCCGACGCACGCAAGGCGATCGCGCTCGCGCCTGAGCTGGCCGAGGGTCACCTGGCACTGGCGCAATTTTTCGATGCGTCCCTCGGCTTCGCGCAGGCGAACGAAGAGTACGAGCGCGCCGCCGCGCTTGCGCCCGGCAACGCGGAAGTATTGCGGAACTACGGCCAATTTGCCGCCTATATGGGCCGCTTCGATGCAGGCATCGCGGCCGCCCGCCGGGCGGTCGTCCTGGATCCACTGAGTTCCGTGACCCGCTTCCAGCTCGCCGCGGCGTTGATAGGCGCGCGTCGTTATGAGGAGTCCGCGGCGGTATCCGCGGAAGTCATCAGCCTTGATCCCGACTCCCCGCGAGGCTACGTAATGCGCGGGCACGCGTATTACGAGCTCGGCAACTTCCAGGGCGCACGCTCGTCGTGCGAGGTCAAACCCGAGTACTGGGCGAGTCAATGGTTCCTGGCGATGACGTATGACAAGCTCGGACGGCATGCCGATGCCGAAGCCGCGCTCGCTAAGCTGAAGTCCTCATATGGCGACGCGGAGGCGTACCAATACGCCACGATCTACGCGCAGTGGGGCAACACTGCGAAAGCACTTGAGTGGCTTGAGACGGCCATGCGGCTGCGTGATCCCGGATTGTCATGGGTAAAGACCGATAAGCTCCTGGATCCCCTGCGCCAGGACCCGCGCTTCCAGGCGGTCGAGCGGAAATTGAAGTTTCCGAACTGACTACCGCCCTCGCGCTCGCGGAAGGCCCTGCCGGATTGCAGTCATTCGAGCGTCCGCTCTCGCGAGACTTACCGGCTGTCGATGAGTGGCAACTCTTGGCCGAAGCAGGACGGTTGGACCAGATGAGTGACGGCCCCGCACTGTACGGGTCCATATCTATTGCGGTGGGGATCCCGGATAAGCCGGCAACTCGTCTCCGGAGCAGGACCAGCTTGCGCGCGAATCGGTGAAGATGCGCGCCTGCGGCCTAATCGGTGCTTCGTCGTCCAATGATCCGGCGGGTAGAACCACGGTGTCGGTACCCGCCGCTTGGCGTGGCAGGCGGCCACCGCAGATTCCGCAGAACTGGTTTGTGAACCGCTTGGCTCCGGTACCTTGAATGCGCGAATGTGCTCCTCGCCACTGAGCCACTTGAGCGTCGCGGGCTGGAGGAAAAGGTTGGATGCGTGTCCGGTGCCTGTCGCCTTGCGACAACGCGAGCAATGGCAGTAGTAGAAGCGCTTTGCCTCGCCGGCGACCTCATAGTTCACGGCACCACACAGGCACCTACCCTTCAGGATGATTTGGCTCACGCCTCCTCCGTCGGGTGTCAAGCAATGCAAAATACGCGACTAACGCCGAATGGCGGCTTTGCAGAAGTTTATGCGATATCCGCGAACGACGGTTCGATGGCCGGGAGGCGACGATCCACGCCGTCCGGCGCCTCACAGACAGAACGGCATTCCGTTGTATCGAAGGCAATCTACTTGGAGCACCTTTATGCATGCCGTTGCAATGTGTCTCATCTCGTCGCAACGATGCTGGCCGGAATCGCCGGCACCCGGATAGGATAGGCGCTATAAAGCTCGAAGCGGCCCCCCGCTACCATCCCGAGCCGGGGTCGGCAATTGACCCCTCAGCGGCCAGTCGGCGATTCCAAGACCGATCACTCAAATCGGCAAAAGCGACGGACGGGGCTGCCACGAGGAATCGCTTCAACGGCGGAGCCTCCTCGGCTCGGGACTGCCGTGAACTCAATCCCAAGCTCTAGTCCTCGAAGGCTCCGCCTCTGGCGCTAACTCATCGAGCTGGAAAAGACGCGGCAAGCCGTCAGTTGAGCCCGATTCACTCCTCTGAGGCGAAGCAAATTCGTCCGCCATACCTGAGCCCGACTTCTCCGGCGTTAAAGTCCGCTTCCCCAATAAGGTTGAGGTTGCCCGTAGCGCCTTGGAATTTCCCCGTACCACCAGTTATCGATACCGGGTACGTAACGACCGCGAACAGCCCCGGGGCAACGGGAAACGCGGTCAATTGAGCCGGCGCCACAAAAATCGTGTCGCCGGCATCGGTAACCCAGTAGTGGTGGACAGACAAAACTGTGGTTCCGCTAATCCCTGGAGATTGTCCTACGATCTGCACGCCGACTGCGCCTTTAAGGTCTCCCGTCGCAACACCCAAGGTCCGATCGGCGGTAATGACCCCGATGTTTGTGATAACCGCACCTCCCACATGGACACACGCGCCGAAAGCG
>WNGC01006186.1_pt1 | contig 19256 bp, 43 predicted proteins | sample 5400051 | NCBI WGS metagenome assembly WNGC01 (sample SAMN13153368, study PRJNA577476) | soil metagenome | isolation source: 20 cm soil or saprolite under grassland replicate 2 | place: USA:California | collected 2016-06-15
AGGTACGACAGATGTCCCATGAGCTGCGAAGAGACGGGCGGAGGCTTACACGAAGATCGTGGAGGAGCTTCCAACGATGCGACTGGAGACGGTGCAGTTGGTGCAAAAGGCCATCATCGAAGGCCGCCGCGCCTACGTGCTGGTCAATAACCGCACTGAGGGGAATGCCCTCCTGACGGTGCAGGCGCTCTCCGAACTGCTCCGTAGCTAGGTACCTCTGGGCCACAGATTCACCGCAGATAAGACAGGTATAGTTTTATAGTTGCGCTTGTTTGAATGACCGAGTTCGTTCCACTCTCCCTCTAGGGCTCGATGCTCACAGGGTGTTTGATCCATTCGCTGTTTCCATTTCACTCGTAAAACAGCCGCTTGATTCAGCGTCATCTCACGTCTCCCGTATCCGATCCGTAATCCTCGAACGGCTCCTAACCTTGCATTTCTACATCTGTAAAATCCTCCAGGCCTATGTAGGTATTCGCGTTGAACTTTATGTGGTTCTCTTTGGCAAATTCTTTTGCTTCAGCAAAACTGTCGAACTTCGCCGCTTTCGATCTCATCATAGTTGTAGTTCCATCCCGGGCAATGTAGCAGGTCCCAGATGCTACTTGCTGCTGAGGGCCAGCAAAAATCACAAACAGCGTTTGTTTCGTCTTTGCCATACCTTCCCGACTTCCCTTCCCTTGAAGTGCGGTGCATCGGGCCAGCTTCATCATGCCAAGGAATGAGCAACGTGGGACACAGGAAATGACCTAGCATGACCATAGGTAATTACCTGATAATGATTACCTGATATATACCCACTCGGGGTTGCGCCTGCTTACCCCGCTGAAGAGGTCCTACGAAGCCGCCAAGAAACGAGCGGAATCGTATAGCAAGATCGTGGAAGAGTGACCGCAGATGAGAAGAGAGGTGCGCAGTTGGTGCGACAGGCTGTGGGCAAAGGAAGTCGCGCCCATGCGATAGTCAATAACCCCAGTGAGGGGAATGCACCGGTGACGGTGCGGGCGCTCTCCGAGATGCTACTCGGCCGATAACTCAACGGTGGCCGCTCCGGGCGCAAGGAACCCTCGCAACGCGCAGTTGCCGATACTTCCGCCACTTGCTTGCGCGATCTAGTATGGCCTCAATTTCGGTGGTTTAACAGATACCCGCCGCACTTCTCCTCCAGTCTCTGCCGTCCAAACCACGACAGTGCTGATTATATAGATTCGACAGAAAAATCCCAGATTGGCCGATAGGGCTTCGACCCCGACTCGGCTATAACCGCACACATGAACTGGCGAACCAATCTCACGATCAACATGCCAGCGCGGAGACCTAAGCTGTTCGATTCCTAGGAGCTACATCGTGGAAACGCACGACTCAGGCAAGACAGTTTGTCGTCTGTTGGCAGGTGGAGCCTTGGTCGTCCTGCTAGTTGGAGTATGGGCTGGGATGGGAAACAAGTACCTTGCAGTCCCCAGCGACGATAGGACCTCACAGTGGAGGATGCCCCAAGAAAGCCGGTACAATTTATCCCACGAGGCCCCTCTCGCTGCTCTCTCCCCTAATTCGGTTCGGTACCTCTACCTGGACCTACGAAAAGTGGCAAGGCACGTTTGCCAGGGAGTGTCTGGGGACTTATTGCCAGTATCAGTACTGAGGGAAGCCGCTGACGCTTTTGCAGCCTCAGCTGTTCAGGACCGTGGGGAAAGATGCGATCTACGGTGGGACCATTGAGTGAGGCATGGGGCGCTACCTGTCTCGCCTGTCCTGGTTGATCTGATCCAAGGTGTTCACATTGACTAGACATGACTTCGATCTGGTGGTCCTGTATGGCACCGGTGATGACTCCGAACCTCCAACGTCCCACCACTTCCGTACTCCTCATCGATAGTAATGCCAATGACCGAGCGTTCTATGCAAATGGACTGAAGCGATGCTCCCCTAACTATCTGATACTCGAAGCCACCGATGGGCAATTAGGAATTGACCTCTACCGACGGTCTCGGCGGATCGATTGCGTGGTGATGGAACTTGTATTGCCTGACCGATCTGGCTTCGAGGTATTGGTAGACTTACTTCCAACCCCCAGCAGGCCGGACGTCGCTGTGATTATACTCACCACGCTCGCCAATCGAGGATTGTGGGAGTTAGCCACGAAAAATGGTGCGCAAGCCTGTTTTGTAAAACGGTATACCTCGGGTGAATATTTGGATAAAGCCATCCAGTGCGCTGTCGCGCTGGTGGGGTTGGTATCCAAGGAAGATCGGCACTGGGTCAACTAGTTGAATCGAGGCTGAAAGAGTGGAAGGCCGTTGACCTAGCGAGGTCAACCCGATTCAGAGGAAACCTTAGTCGAATCCACCATCAACCCAGGAGGCTATCATGGAAATTGGCATTGCCTTAGGCGCCTTAGTCAGCGTGTTCGTGGGGCTGGCGGCTCTGATTTTGTGGTTTCCATATGACAGATATAACAAATGATGACAAGCCAGGATGTCCGCCTCCCCCTTCTTACGGTTGAGGGGGTCGCGCCGTCCTTTGGGGTGTCGTTGGGACTGCGGTGGGTGGATACGGTCAGAGCGTTGGTTGTGCAGGACTTCGAGGGTATCGCTGGCGAGGACGCGGACGACTTGGCCAGTGAAGGCGGCAGTCTGAGCGATGGAAAGCCAACAGGGAAATAACGCGAGGGCAATGAGGCGAGCTCGCTCAACCAAGAGGCCCTTTCTTCCGCTGAGTAATGTCGTCCAGTGAAGGCCAATGGAATGGCCGTTTTCCATCCGAGCTATTTATGCGTGAGCCAGGGATGGGCAGCTTCACCCCCTGTTCACGGTGCTGAAACCCCTCACACCTCTGGAGATGTCCTACGAAGCCGCGAAGAAGCGAACGGAGCCTTATACGATGATCATCGAGAAACTACCGGAAATGCGACGGGAGAGGTGGAGTTCGTCAGGAAGGCCGAAGCCGAGGGCAGGCGAGCCTATGTGCTGGTCAATAATCGTTCGGAGGGGAATGCACCACTGACGGTGCAGGCGCTTGCAGAGATGCTACGCAACTAGGGCGTCGTTTCGATCGTTCAGTGAACGATCTTCCTCCCACCTTCTCTCTACTGCTGATCCGCACGTTTCGTCCTGTCATTCGAAGAAGGAAGGACCAGCAGGCTGCCAGGTGGCGCGGACCCTGACGAGGTGGGGATGAGGGGCTGGTCAGAGGTCAGACGACTTGAAAGGGTTCACGGGTGTTAGCGGCAACCAATTCACCGCAGGTAGTACAGTGATAGTTGTCCGTCAAATAATCGTCGTTGCCGTGTTCCAATTCCAGGTTCAGATGCTTACAGGGTCGTGGGTCCCCTCTCTGTTTCCACTGCATACGTAATTGAGAAGCTTGATTCATCGTCATGATGTTCCCCCCTTGTCAATCATCATTCTAACAAATCTGTGAGCGGGGTCAACTGGAGCCGGCGACTTTTCGCTTGCACAGTTTATTGACACCCGGCGACGATGCATAAGAGAAGACGTCCTGAACCGGCGTGCGCCAACGTGCCGGCCGTCGTGTTCCAGGGGTTCCGATACCGCGAGGGGTGACACCAGGAAGGGGAGAAGATGCTCCTGACGAAGCGCTGCACGGGGAAGCGACGGATGGAACGTGACGCTCGTCAGTGCCCACCCATGGGGAAGAACGACACCGCGATGGAGACGGCGATCAGGACGATGATGATCCATTCAAGCACTTCCATGCGGCGACTGGTCGTGCGGTCCGACATCTTGCCGTAGATACTCTCTAACGTCTCAAGCTTGCGGAGAATGCTCGCATCCCAGGCTTCGAGGTGGAACCGTTGGGATGCGAGGCGATACACGCGCGCCAGATACTGATCGCCTAAGAGCTTCAAGGTGTTCGTCACCCGCTCGAAGAGGAGCGCACCGTCGACTTGCAACTGCGCGATATGCGTGGTGTCCTGATCATGCAAACCGGGGAGCGGCAGCAGGCGCGGTTTTCGAGTGAGCGCTGCGTACCCCTCGTCCAGCGCTGTATCGAGCTGTTCGTCGAGCATCCGCATTTCCAAGAGCTCCACATTGGCAAATTCCAGCACGGCCCGCACGTCGTCCATCTCGTTTCCAAAGATCACGGCGGAGTGCCAGTCGATGAGTGCGGCGTCTCCGACTCCATACGAAATGCGGCAGGACGTGGCATCTTCAATTTCTTGCTCTGCGAGCGGCGTCCGTTCGCCGCGAAGTACTTGCGCCAGTTCCGTCTCCCGGCTCGTCCAGAGCGGGAGCGATTGCGCCGGCGAATAGGATTCAATCGAGAAGATGATGTAATCCTCCACTTCTTTGGCGATCTTGGGCCGTTCGATCGACGGATGAATGGCTTGCACAAGCTGCTCTACCCGCTTGCGTGATTCCGTCAGTAAGGGTTCGTTCTCATAGAGTGACTCGCTGAGTTCGAGCAGGCCTTCGAAGGGACCGTCCAGCGTAAACCGGTAGGTGATCGTCACGGCGCCGAAGTCATACACCATGACTTCGACCGTCGGGCTGGATTGATACTGGCCGACCCCGAAGCTCCCTCCCTCTTGCATGAGGCGGAGCGGAGCCGGCCGATAGGCGAAATATTGCGGGGCTCTCGCCTTATGCCTGAGGCGGCTGCGCTCCCTGTCAGCGGTGATCCGGCGGTTAACGTCCTCTAAATTGATCGACCATCCGATATCGTAGGCAAACACGGCATAACAGGTGCCTTTATTGATCGTGAGTGACGTGACAGAAGAAGCGTACATCGAAGTCCTTTTTTTTCGTGAGGAGTTATTTTAACACCGGTACAGGGGAAGAGAGTCAAGGGCAGAACTCAAGCCTGGCGTCAGTGCGTATCTTCACCCCCGCCGGGAATGGTCAGAGTCCTGAATCTGCTTGCGGGATCTAGCGTCTAATGGCACACCTAAAAATAAGCGTACTGTACAAAAAGATCCGGATCAGCGTAGGAGCTGGTCTGCTGTGACCTCGTTCGATGCGCGTACTTTGAGAAATCACCAGGCCAACTCTCCTTCCATCATGGGTGAGAAGAGAGAATGGGACGGTCGATGGACCGCAGCAGGCGACCACCAAGGCCCTCTACCAGAAACTGAGCACGAGAAGTCTTGGCGGATATAGCTGGTGACCAACCTGCGAAACTCTTCGTGACTTCTTGCGTTGAACTAGGTGAAGCGACTTCCAAATTGGGCTGGGTAGTTCTGCTTCGCCACAATCTTAAGTGTGATCTGCTTACACGTGGCGCGTGAAAGAAACTTCTTCCGCAATAGCTCTACCCCCACTCCTTGATTGATTGAAGAGCGGATGCCCGGCGAACGAGACGCTCCTATCATTCGGTACGAGCTTTCACTCTTTCACAATCACGCCGCACGCGATGCGGGGCCCACCCGGCGCATCCTTGGTCGGCGGGTCCGGCAGATACTTATCCTCCAACTCATGGATGATGAAGGCGCTCCCGTCCGTATCGAACAGGGTATTGAGCCCCTCGGACAGGGTCACCCGACTCGTGATCGTATACAGCGACCCTTTCCGGTCTTCATTNNNNCTCCGGATTTATTGACGTATCCACATTTCCGTCATAGTGCCCCTTGGCCGCCGAGAAGGGCTCGCAGTTGCCGGTCTCGTGAATGTGGATCGCATGGCGTCCCGGCTTCAACTTGCTTTCCGGGGTCCCGTCAAGCTTCAATTTGATCCTAACGCGCCCCTCATACTCTTCGTAGAGCTGGGCCTCTCCGGTAATGCCGGGACCGGTGATGATCGCCCTCGCATGCAAAGTCTTTTCGAACCTGCCCATATGATAGGAGGAGCAGCCGACAAGCGGTACGAACGCTGATAACACAAGCACGGTTCCCACAAGTATACGGTTCATCGCATCCTCCTTGGTTATTCGATTCTCCGACGAGACGGCCGCCTTGTTAAGAGCAGTGCAAAGATCTCCTCGCAATGGTTTTCGGCCTCCAACCATTCTGGCACCGACTCAGATCTTACATCTGTCGTTCGGTCATCCTTACACGTGTCGGTCAATGAGAGGCTTTCCCCAGGTCATTTGGGTAGACCGCCAGAGAGTCACCACCCGGTCCACGAGAGATTCCACACCGTGCCTTGTCCTTGGAATGGACCAGCGTGATATATGACGGAGCATTGCACGGGGAAACGACGGTAGGGGCGAACCGTGAAGGGCATGAAGGCCTCGCAGGGAGGCGTATTCTAGGTGTGGGACCAGCAAACCACAAGGTGGTGCGTGGAGCCGTAGTGGGTCAGTGTGAAACGGGAGTTTTGAGAGTGCGGACAACCGGTTCACCGCACCCATTACAAATATAGCGTTCCAACGAACGCTTGAGGTCAATCCCTTTCCATCTCAGGTACCGCCCTTCCAATGTCAGGTCCGGATGGGCACAGGGTGAGGGATCCGCTCGCCCTGTCCACCTCACGCGTAAGGCCGCCGCTTGATTCATTGTCATCGCGTCCCCCCTTCGTCTAGAGGTTGAACTGGTTTACGCACACTGCGAGTGGAGTGCAATCTGATAGGTCGAGTAACCGAGTTGGTGAAGCAACAGGCGTCCGTCTCTCGACATTCGATCAACGGCGACGAATACCTCTCCCCAACTGAAATTGGGAAGGTACGCGACGACATCGTCTAGGCAGCAGGGACCGCTGCTCCGCAGCCTTTCAATAATAGCCTCTTCTACGGGCATCATTGCGCAGAACATCCGTCGGTCTGAGTGTTTAATGAGGCCGGTTTGTCGGCTCCTGTGTGCGGTTGTTATAGCCGAGTCATGGTCGAAGCCCTATCGACACACCTAGGATTTTTCTGTCGAATTTATGAACCAGCCATGTCGTGGTTTATACGGCAGAGGCGAGGGGTGAATATCCTCCTGACTCACGGGTCTTTGAGTCCTGCTCGGAGATTCGCCACGTTAATCAGGTTTCACAACGACTCCTTCATCTACGTTCGTCCACTCAGTCATGGGGTCTTCCCCATTCTTCCATCGGCTCTTCCCTTCCCCTTCGGCAGCAGCCCCTTCTGCCCGCCCAGGGACTGACCGGTCAGTCCCCGTCAGTTTCTTCCCGTTCGACAGGAGGCCCTTCCGTTTCACGGTGCTTATGGCGGAGGTTCCAGTGACCCGGCCCATTCGCCTGGGAATTCTTGTAAGCCAATTCCGCTTATCAATAGCTGTCCATCGTCTTTATAGACAGACAGAATCTCGGCTTCTCCTTCGAGTTCCCGATACCAGTACCATCCCGGCACTGTCGGCTTCTCAGTCGTCCAGCTCATTCTTCGATCTCCCCCACCTGCAATCGAACAGCTTCTTCGGCCCCAGTCTTTTTGACCCACGATCTCAGCACATTACGGCCGGGGCAAACCTTCGGCAAACAACCAGGGACCTACTTTGGTTTCTCGTCCTCGATATATGCCAAAATGTGTGTGGCGTAACTGAACGCCTTCTTCAGAGAGTCACCACGCTCGCCATCGGTTAAACGGCGGCCCGCATCTATGGCGAGCGGACGCAATGCTAACGAAAATTCTCTTATAGACTCGTTGATCTCTGTTATCAGTTGTGGAGTTGTCTTTCTCATCGTGTGCCTCCCATGACGTCTACTTCCCCCTTCGGCAGCAGCCCCTTCTTCTCCAGCCCCTGGCAGTGGGCCTCGACGAGATCCATCCATGGAGCCTGCACGAATGTCTCGTGGAACCTCCCGGAAGTTCCGTACCCTATTTCTTGTATTGCCTTCCGTACGGAGGTGCATATTGCCCGCCTTTATGGCTGGAGCCCTTCTCGCCGCTGTAATGGCCGCCCTTGCTGCCACCACGGGATCCACCTTTCGCCAGAAGGTCAGAGGCAGAACCACACGTTAGACCAAGCGCTAATGCCAGCATGAGCAATATTCTTGTCATGAACATCTCCAATTGGCCCGACGTGCGTGACATCGCATTGCAATGGGAAGCGACGGTAGGAGCAAATCGTGAAGGGCATGGAAGCCTCGCAGGGAGGCTCATTCTAGGAGCGGAATGAACAAACCGCAAGCCGAAGGACCAGGTGGGGGGTGGCGTAGAGCGACCTATGGTCGTGCCCTCCTTCGACTTCAGGATCTGAATTGTTGAAGAGGCGATTCAGCACGTCCCCCAACCGATGCAACGGGAATTCTTTCTCGATGAACTCAGTCACACCGTGCGCCAGGACCTACTGAAGGGTGGATGGTCAACAAGGAAAAACAGGCTGCACACAAATTACGTGGGGCCGTGCACCATAATCGCGTCAACCCTGATGGCATGCCATACGAAAGAGGGTTTGCAAATATTCCTGACCCGGGAGGAGAATCCCACCATTACTTGTCTGTGTTAGCGCCTACAAGAATCCTGGAAATAGATATGCCAACTCGACAGGAACGACGGAGTAGTGAGCGTGTGCCCTGCAAGCTCGTTTACCCTTTCGAGCTGACGAAGCTTGTGGACAGCAGCACTGCGAAGTTGATAACGGGATCCGGGCACGTGATCAATAGGAGCATCAGGGGCCTGCTGCTCTTGCTTCCTGAGCAAGTGAACAACCGACAGGTGGTTGAGATTCAGCTGCTCTCAAAGGCGAAGAAAAAGCAGAGCACCAAACTGGTGGAAGTGCGTTGGACCCGCCCCATTCCGGTAAGTGCCAGAGTCAAGATGTACCTGGCGGGCAGCCGTTTCCTGTTTGAACTTCCTCTTCCGGGTAGTGGCCACACACTCGCCGGAATTGGACGATCCTCCACTTTCATGGTCCCTACAGGGCTTCGCGTGAATGACTCTTACCAAGTGCCATCTGCGTTCTATCTCCTCGTGAATTCCGCAAATACCTGATTTGTGCGTCTTCCAACTTCTTCTCGACTTCCTCTCGGCTCTCTCTGGCCTGTTCGCGTGGTTTCCGCTGAGGATTTTGGTCGCACCCCACCAGCGAAAGAACTAGAAAACAGAATAGTGGGCGTTGGAAGGAAGCACGGCAGCACATCAAGGCCTCCGCAGGGAGGCGTATTGTAGGAGGGCTATGAATGAAGGCGCAAGGGTCTAGGCGCGGCTGCCCTTCAGAAATCTCTGTCCACTTCTTGATTGCGCGGTCGAGCCGTTCGCCGTGCATGGACAGCAATCCACTGGTCCTCCACCCGCTGGCAGACGTACTGTTCCATGTCCTCCCGTGACTCGTCGTCCATCACGAGCGTTTCGACCCCATCTTCCTCGCCTCGCATCCATCGAACAATCCCTGCGGCCACGTAGAAAGTCTCCTGAGTCGACAAACTCACCGTGAGTGAACACACTTCCCCAATCCGTAACGGCAGATTGCCAGAGAAGCGCCAGCCGGTGAGGGAGAGATTCCACACGGTGCCGCGGCCCTCAAAGGGGCCGCATTAGTAGGTGACGGGACAACACACCGGGAAGCGACGGGATGGGCGAGTCAAGAAGGGCATGGACGCCTCCAGCGGGAGGCTGATTCTAGGCAGGCTGCGGTGGATTCGCAACCATCTGCGTCGTGCTCGGCTCGAAAACATCCTCGACGTATTCCAGCGAATACACCTCCGGTTTATTCGTGCCTGCGGCCTCGCATCTGGCCGCACCTCCTTCGCCTGGTCACGAATGGCAATGTCGGACAGGCTCTTAGCAATGACCTATCGTCTGTGTTAGATTCACTCTCACCTATGGCTCCTACACCACAGCATTTGGCACGGAAAGTGGCTCACTGTCGTTCGCTTCTCCTGGTCCTGCTCTGTTTAGTCGGCGCCGCCTGTTACACGACCGCCCAAACCGGCACAATCATCTTTGACGATTCTCGCGGAACCGTGTCTCTGCAAACGATTTCCGATCGGTCGTTTCAGGCCACTCATCCAATCAAGCTGAAACCAGCCCTTCTCGCCCAGCTATTGAAAGGCATGAAGATTCAGGATCATGATCTTGGACACAATCATGTCAATGGCCTTATGAATATGGACGCATGGCCATTCTATGCTTCCGTTCCCGTCTTCTCGGAAGATCAGATCCGGCTCCTCGCTCCACTGCTTGCCGAAGACTTACTTACCTCAGCACCAGATCAGTATGTCGAGTATGGTGTTTGGCCGATACCTTACCCTCGATTATTCAGGCCTCGAGGACCGTACCCTGCTGTTCACTCCGAAATCCGCCCAACGCGTCGATCGCATTGATCCGCCGATAAGGGGAAAGAAAACCGACAGGGTTCTTGCCATCGATTATCAGTTGCTGCAACAGGCGTCGCCACCAGGAGCCACCACTGAGCAACCTGCGTCTCGGATGGAACGCGTGGCCGAGCCGCTTCGCGAGCCTCTACCAGGAACCAGTGCATCCGAAGCCCCGTCTCCTACCACAGAGGTCCTGGCTCAGGATGTGGAAGCCCTCAGGAAGGAACTGCACTCCGTTCAAAAACAACTCGACAGCCAGACCACCACGCAAGACAGCCCAGAGCGGAACACCACACCCCCTTCGAAGCCGCAACAGATAGCCCCGTGAACGCCGCAACTGATCCAGCTTCCCGTAGGGCGACCGCGAACACGCAACCTCAACCCCGTCACGACCAGGAAGAAGCAGGGCTGACTGATGGAGTCGTTCGAAGACATTCGACAGAAGGAATTCGCGTATCTCATGGGTGAAATCGCCATGCTGGGGCGGCGATTGGTCGACCTGGGCTGGAGCTGAGACCAGGTACTCGCTTATGTGAGACAACTGTTCAGTGAGCCGACGGACACCCCACCTGGAGATCCAAATTCAATTCGCAAGGAGGGCCGACCATGACTCAGTATCGAGTAGCAAGAAAGACCACCGGGAGGCAGCCAGCCTGGGAAGCGCAGGCTCGATTGGAGGCGGCAAGGCTCGGCGTATCCGAAAAGCAGGTGAAACGACGGGTCGAGAAAGAACTGATCCGACTCGTCGCCGAGAAGATTGCCCAGCACGAAATCACCTGGCTGCGGGCCCAGTCCGCTGCCATCAGGAAAACAGCCGCACAGCCTTCCGTCAAGGCTAAGAAGGCTCCCCTTCGCAAAAAGGTTTCGATACCAGGCGCGAGTGACCTTAAAGATGGGATACAATAACCAGCGGAACAACACCAAGAGGTCCTTCTGGTCATCCAGTGTCAGCTTCGGCCTTCCAGAAACCTTCCTGGCGATTTTCTCCAGCGCCTTCACCTGGCCACTCCGCCAGTAGCCGCCCTTTCCCCGTTCAGCTACAAGCGTAGAGAATGCGAGTGGTGTCGTTTGTGCGAGACCAGGGAAGGAGGGCGAAGACCGATGGCGACTATCTTGGTCATTGATGACGAAGAATCCGTGCGGATGGTCTTCCAGGCCGCTCTCGTACAGGCGGGGTACCGTGTCCTGATCGCCGAAAGTGGGAAACGTGCCCTGCGTCTCTTGGAGCATCAGGAGGTGGAGCTGATAGTCGTGGATATTTTTATGCCGGACATGGACGGCTTGGAAGTGATCCAACTGGTTCGCAAGACTCGACCTGCCAACAAGATTATCGCCATCACTGGAAGATCAGGTGAGATGGACCATCTCGACATCGCGAAGCACTTGGGCGCCCATGCCACCCTCAAGAAGCCATTTAGTCTGCAAGAGTTGCTGGAGGCGGTTGCATCGCAACTGAAATGAAAACAACCCGTTATGGCTGGATTGAAGGGTTGGTCGGGTCAACTGAAGAAGGCGAAGGGATTATGAGGGCGAACGTGCGGTTCGGCCCCGATTAAATTCATTGAACCTTCTACGGAGTTCGGTGAACCGCTACCTCAAGGCGAACGGCACGGCAAGACAAGGGGATCAAGATCATGCCGGCGCTGATGGCGGGAGTGGGGGAGAAGCCGCCTCTTCGCATCTCCGGATTACATTCCGCAGCCGCGCTTGCTGGTCGGACTCCATGCGGATGAATTCGACGCCGAGCTCTCCGTTTCTCGACCATCGCCTCACGGCTAGATCGACCGTCAGGGTTCCTTGCGACTCGTCGAGTTGGATCTCGACCTGAACATACTTCAGGTCAGGCGCGACGTCGGGACATCGAATCCGGCACCCTTCGTCGATCACGCCGTTGCCAAAATACACCGGAAGAGAGACAGCTAACCGTGGAAACTTGCGCTGGTCTGCTGAGCTCGATGGGAGCACGGCTTCTTTTGTGTCAGGTAGGCGACCGAGCACCTCTTGGATGGTCAAGAGAAGCGTCTGTCCGTCGAACGGTTTCACGAGCACCCGGTCGGCCCCCAGCGCGAGGGCATTCGCCCTCCAGTCGAGCAGGCCCTTCTGCCCGCCCCCGCTCATGGCGATGATCTTGGGTTTTGTCGCTACCTTTTTCATCTCCATGAGGACCTGGAGCCCGTCCTTTTCTGGCATGAAGAGATCGGTCACCACGACGTCGGTCGGCTCCCGATGCCAGAGCGCCATCCCTGCGCTGCCGTCCGGAGCGTCGAGGACCGTATGGCCCGCCCGCTCCAGGATGACCCGCATAACCTGGCGGAGCGATAATTCATCGTCAATGATGAGTACGCGAGACATCGTAAACTCCTGGTTTACTTAATCATGCAGGCCTTGGGGTCGATGGCCACAGGCGACTCAAGACTTGGTTTAGAATTATATTCGCAATATTAAAATACTCCATCGTTATGTCAATCTTGCGCAACGATACCTGCTCGTATGCTTCACGCAACTCAAGCGGACGGTGATAGGGATAGAGGTCGGTTACGTGAGTCGCGAAGACTGTTACACCACTCCTGTGTGTCTCCTGCCTCGGCACCGGGTTTGCCGGCCCTGACCTCAATTCGTAGAGACCACGCAAACCGTCCGCTTGCCGAGCCAGCCGTTAATTCATCCGGAGTGCAGCACGGTTCCATCGGCGGCAATGGACCTCGTTTTCCAGCATACTTGATGTTCAGTATCTGTCCTTTCCATTTCTCGCAGAAGCTGCATGACTTTCGTTTCATCTCTGCAATCGCATCCTCTGCGCTCGAGTAGTCTTCTCCTGAGCGCACGGTATGTGCCGATGTAGGAGAATACCAAACCATGCAAAAATCAACGTTCCACGCACCGCCAATCTCCCTCACTGTCATGTCGACTTCCACGCTCGCCTGTTCCATTGCCTCAGTCATTCCTCCACCAGATACGGACTTCATTGTGGCGACTCCAGCGGTCCGGCCCTTTCGACCAAATCTAAACACTGGACTAACTGATTGTCCTGTACTGGATTCCCGTCATGGAATAGTGAATAGAGGGAACGCTAATCTGGAATGAACTGTACTCGCACCATGGTGGGATAGTGACTGAGGGCTGGCTTTCGCCGTAAATACCACCCCGGCACAGTCGGCTTGCCCTTCGTCCATTCATACCAACTACCCCTCCATCAGCTCGCTGACCACCTGTCCCAAACGCTGGTGCTCGGTATCTGTCATCCGAGAGAAGGCCAGCCCGAATGTCTGGCCGCTCACCCACTGCACGCTGGCCGCGTCAATCATGATCGGCCATTCGATGTCTGGCGCATAGATTCGCAGTTCCAACGACATGCCAGGCTCCATGATCACCGGGCTTTCGATGCGACAGCCGCCCCTAGACAGATCCAGCATGAGGCCCGTCCCTTCCTGTGTCGTGGAAGACGAAAATGTGGTGCGGAATTGCACCCGAAGCCTCGGCAGCGCCCGGCGATCCTCTGTCTTCATATCCATGACGGACTGGCCTGCCACCTTCCCATCGATGAGCCGTTGCCCAAAGGTCGTCCCGTGGATATCGGCTTCCTGCTCGGTCGCATACAGGCCCTCGGCTGAGAATTCGCGAGTTCGGACGCCACGGTCATCTTCCACGGAAATGAAGATGCAAAGTCGCCAGGTCTCATCCTCCACGAGGTGATGCGGAGCGGACTCAATGGTGTATCCCTCATACTCGACCGTCTTGGCCATTGCCTTAATGCTTCCCTTTCATCAGCAACCCGGTCTTCTCCAGTTCTTGAATGCGTCGTTCAGCGAGGGCCACGCGAAAGCCTTGGACGATGCGTCGCAGCGGTATCAGTCTTGGAATACATCTGGATAGACCTCTTTCATACAGACTTGGCAGATACCATGACTAAACTCCACCTCTGCATGGCATCGAATATACTCCTCGAGTTGTTGCCAATCCCCGGCGTCGGTCCGCACCCGCTTGCAGTTGGCACAGATCGGAATCAGCTTGCGCAACACCTTGACGTCTCGCAGCGCTCGTTCGAGTTCCTCTGTGCGCAGGAGCAACTCGTGCTCTCTCGCCTTGCGTGTGTTCCGTTCGGCACGTAAGGTGAGGGCCGAGGACACGCGGGCCACGAGTTCTACTGGATTGACCGGTTTACGGATATAGTCCATCGCCCCTGCCGCAAAGGCCGCGAGGAGATCCTGCTCACCGGTCTTCACTGTTATAACGATGATCGGGATATCCCGGAGCCATTCGGTCGTCGTAATCCGGCGGCACGCCTCAAGGCCATCTACACCAGGCATCATGATATCCATGAGGATGAGATCAACGGCTTCCGTCCTCTGCCCGACGTTATCCCGGCCCAAGATCCCAAAGGCGGCCTCCGCAGAATCGGCAACCATCAGCGACCCATAGCCAGCCGCCCGAAGCCTGGTCGAGAGCAGGTCTTGCTCGTCTCGCGAATCATCCACAATTAAAATGACCATGAAGTGTCCCCTTCCCGAAGAGCTATGCCCCCATGACGGTGAGGAGGTCCTGTAATCGGGTCGCATCGCGGGGGGCGAGCATCATAAATTCCACGCCAAATTGCCCCTGCGTTGCCCATCGCACTCGCGCCACCCCCACCTCGATGGGTGTCTGGTTCGCGCACGGGAAGATCAGCACCCCGAGATCATCGCCCTGGTGGACCGGTCTCGCACTACGGATGGCGCACCCTTCCCGTGACAGGTTGACGGCCGTCCCACTCCACTCAGGACCCTCGGCCGAACACAAGCAGGAGAAATCGACTGGAACACGTCGGCATTTCCTTTTCTCCTTGCGAGTCTCGCTTGGAGACGAGGAGAGGGGTGGAGCGTTCGATGGTGTCTCGGAATGCATGAACACAACTGTACCGGTGCGTGACCGAACTTCAAAACCATTTCTCGTTATGGGCATAGGGGGCGGGAGACTTTACAGATTTAGAAATACAGGGTTAGCAGCCGTTCGATAATTAAGGATCGGACAACGGGGGCACGTGATGACGATAATTCAAGCTGCTGAATGAAGAGTGAAGTGGAAAGAGCGAGTTGTCCACCACCCTGTGAGCATCTGAACCTGGAATTAAATGGAGTGCCAGTGGCTCGACAGGTAACTATAACTGCATCGTCTGCTGTGGATTTGTTGTCCACAAGCCTCAAGCGACCGTTTCAAACTAACCCCCCACGCTCCCGCGAAGCTGGGCTCGGCTTGGATTGAGGCCCTTGCGCTCTGAGCGGCTACCGTTACGTCTGCTACGGGAGGGGTTGGAGAAGTTGGGATACGAGCTTGAGCAGCGGGTATTCCCATTCGAAGGACTGCTGCTTGCCATCTGCCGTGGTGGTTTCGACAATGAACAGCGCGCCGTCCTGGCTGCGCATCCCCTTGACACCTAAAGAATCAGCCAGTGGTTCATGTTCCGGATACACAAGAACCTGGATTTCCTCCCCAGGCTGGGCGCTCGCAATCCTCGAACAGTTCGCGCTATCTCGAAAATCGATCACATACGCGAGAGCGTCGGATGTGATCATGCGGTACATTCAGTGAGGGGGCCTTTGACTAATTAGGTGATATTGGTTCGAAATCCATTCCAAGGCAGCCTTGGGGATTCTATGTTACTGGGATGGCTGTTCGTCGATTGGCATGTGTATCATGAGATCGGTTCGTCGGCTCCTATGTGCGGTTCTAAAAGCCGAGTCATGGTCGAAGACCTATCGACACAGCGAGGATTTTTCTGTCGAATCGATAAAGCAGCAATGTCGTGGTTTGTACGGCAGCAACAAGTGGACGTGCGGAGAACATCTGTTACCTCACTGGACCTGAAACAATGTAGACCGCGCAAGGACTGGCGGAAGTATCGCGGCGACCCTCTGTTCGCGTCACATCCTCACAACGCGCTTTCCCCCATCTCGCCGGTCCTGATTCGTACCACGGAACTGATCTCCGCCACGAGGATCTTACCATCCCCGACAGTGCCGGTCTTCGCGCTGCGCGTAATGGTTTCGACCACGCGGGGGGCCAGCTTATCCGGGGCGAACACTTCGATCTTGACCTTGGGCACAAAATCGGTCGAATACTCAGCGCCCCGATAGACTTCCCTATTCCCCTTCTGGCGTCCGAATCCTTTGACTTCCGTGACCGTCATCCCATGCACACCGATGTCCACCAACGCATCTTTAACTTCGTCCAACTTGAACGGCTTGATCAAGGCTTCAATGAGCTTCATGTCGAGGTCTCCTTACCAGGCTTACCCGAGGACGCGGATTGGACATGGTCCTTGAGGGTCGCCCGCATGATGATTTGATCAATTGTGTCATAGTCCCTTTTCATGCCTCTTTCATTGCTGCTATGGCGACAGCCAGAGCCCCTCCCTGCGGCTCCCTCCGCCATCTAGCTCTGGAGCGATCCAAAGCGGCGGGCGTTCACGTAAAGGCATAGGGTGCGCATCTGGTTGATCGCGGGTGGCTGGATACCAACGTTGATATCTTGGATTCTTCTTCCTGAAGGCAGCGTTGGCGATTCTCTTGCGCTGGCGTTGCCGGTCATCGGTTAGCATGTCTGTGTGTCACCTCATAATGTTCGGTTCTTTTCTTTTATAGCTGAGTCGTGGTCGATGCCCTATCGACAGACCTAGGATTTTTCTGTCGAATCGATAAACCAGCAATGTCGTGGTTTGTACGGCAGCAACAAGTGGACGTGCGGCGAACATCTGTTGCTCCCGTAGCTTGAAACTATATAAACCGCACTAGCACTGGCGGCAGAATCGGCGGCTGAGCCTCGCCTGCGACCCCTTGCGCCGTCGTTCGCATCCCGCCTACAATACGCCCTCCTGCGAGGCCCCCATGCCCTTCTCAATTCGTCCCTACCGTCGCTTCCCTGTCCTATGCTCTGTGATGTATAACGCTGGGCCATTCCAAGGACAAGGCACGGCATGGAATCTCTCCAGTACCGGTTGGCGACTCTCTGGCGATCTACCCATGCGACCGGGTGAAATCCTCTCGCTCACAGTCACGCTCCCCAATGAGCAACGCATCGAAGTGTCTGAAGCGGTCGTGCGCTGGTCAAGAGGACAGGAGTTCGCGGTGGAGAATGTGATGATCGAGCCATACACCCATGCTCGGCTTCAGCATTATGTGAAGCGGCTGGTGCAGAGCACTCACGAGAATCTATCATTGGAGAGATCAGAGACCTACGGATGAGACGTTGACCATTGACAGGCCGTTCAACGCTAGGCAAAGCGTCAGACCGAAGAGGCTATCAATGAGTTCACCCCGCACCGCCATACCCGGGTTCTTAAAGACACCCAAGATTCACCTGCCAATCTGCAGCCTGTCATTCATGGCTCTGTTCTTGCTCACAACCACTGTGAGTGCTGAACAGAATGCATTAGAGAGAGAAGCTGTGGACTACCTTCACCCCCAGAAGTACATGCAGCAGAAGCCAAAGCCAACATTGAATGAACTCGTGGAAGCCTGTGCCGCCATCGTGCGGAAGGACACCAACGAACGGTTGACCTCCCAGGCTAGTCAGTTTGACGCCTACGTCACGGCCGATGGGAGCGTCGCGGACCTCGGTACTGATCAGGAGGACATGAGTTTTGGACAATGCATGAACGAAGCGGGGCATCCACTCGGCGAGTGGGAATGATGGGAGAGAAGCGCCGAATCTGACCAAGCGTCTTCCTGGGAGGAGGTCTGGTGACATGAAATTCCTCGCAGTTCACCCCAGTCCGCTCATGTACACCAGGATCTATCTACGTTTGGAACCACTCGGGCTCGAGATGGTAGGCCAAGCCGCACGACAAGCAGGGCATGACGTTCGCCTGATCGACTTGCAGGTCGAAACTTGGAAGGACTATCTGACGCTCATCAATACCTGGAAACCGGACGCCGTTGCATTCTCTTGCAACTATCTGGCGAATGTGCCGGAGATCGTGGATCTTGCGAAGTTGACCAAGAAGGAATTATCAAACACATTTGTCTTCGTGGGGGGACATAGCGCGTCCTTCGTGGCGCGTGAGTTTCTGGAGCACGGGGATGGCGCGATTGATTGTGTTCTCAGGGGCGAGGGGGAGGTTTCTGTCCCCAAGCTGCTGCTGGCCGTGGAGCATGACCGAGCGGCGATCACGAAAGTCTCTGGGGTAATGACCCTCGACGGTGAGGGACCTCCGCCACAGTTCATCGAGAGCCTGGATGATGTGGGCCCTGCCCGCGATCTGCTCCGGTACCGGCGCAAATATTTCATCGGGGTCCTGGATCCCTGCGCCTCGATCGAGTTTGCGCGAGGCTGCCCCTGGGATTGCTCCTTCTGCAGCGCCTGGACCTTCTACGGTCGCAGCTATCGGATGGTCAGTGCGGAAAAGGCTGTGGAGGAGCTGGAACAGGTTCAAGAACCGGGGATCTTCCTGGTCGACGATGTCGCATTCATCCAAGCGAAGCAGGGACTCGAAATCGGTGAAGCTGTTGCGCGACGAGGGATAAAAAAACAGTACTACATGGAGACACGTGGCGATGTCTTGTTGCGCAATAAGGAGGTGTTCCGGTTCTGGAAGACGCTTGGACTCCAGTACATGTTTTTGGGTGTGGAGGCGATCGATGAGGAAGGACTCCGGATGCATCGAAAGCGCATCTCGCTGGGGAGAAACTTTGAAGCGCTGGAGTTTGCCCGCTCCCTTGGCATCACCGTCGCCATTAATTTAATTGTCGATCCTGACTGGGATCAGAAACGATTCAAGACGGTCCGGCAATGGTGCATGGAAATCCCTGAGATTGTGAACATCAGTGTCAATACTCCCTACCCAGGAACCGAGAGCTGGCTCACGGAATCGCGCAAGCTCCAGACAAGGGATTACCGGCTCTTCGATATTCAACACGCCGTGCTGCCGACGAGGATGCCGCTTCCTGAGTTCTATGCAGAGCTGGTCAGGACTCAACAAATTCTCAACAAGAAGCATCTCGGTTGGGCCGCCCTGAAATCCACAGCAACACTCGCGGCCGGGCATCTCATGCGCGGGCAGACCAACTTCGTGAAGATGCTGTGGAAGTTCAACAGTGTGTACACCCCGAAGCTCCAGATGGCCGACCA
>WNGC01001764.1_pt1 | contig 19255 bp, 20 predicted proteins | sample 5400051 | NCBI WGS metagenome assembly WNGC01 (sample SAMN13153368, study PRJNA577476) | soil metagenome | isolation source: 20 cm soil or saprolite under grassland replicate 2 | place: USA:California | collected 2016-06-15
CACGCGCGCAAGCTCGAGGATGCGCAGTACATCAAGTGCACTAAGGCGTTCGTCGGCCGCGTGCCGCGGACCGAGTACCGCCTGACGCCGACCGGCCGGCGCGCCTTGGAGCACTACCTGGACCACATGGAAGCCCTGATCCGGGCGACCCGCGAGCGCTGATGCACGTCGCCATCGTGATGGACGGGAACGGTCGCTGGGCGACACGGCGCGGCTTCCCGCGGCCCGTCGGACACCGCGCCGGCGCGCGCGCCGTGCGTCCCATCGTCGAAGCCGCTTCCACACTCGGCGTCCGGGCGCTCACGCTGTTCGCCTTTTCGGGCGACAACTGGAAGCGCCCCTCGGCAGAGGTCGCCGCCCTGATGCGTCTGTTCGCGCGCCACCTCCACACCGAGACGCCGCGGCTCGCCCACCACGGCGTGCGCCTCGAGGTTGTCGGCCGTCGCGACCGGCTCGCCGCCCCTCTCGTCGTCGCGCTCTCCGCAGCCGAGGCCGTCACCCGCGGCGGAGCCACGCTGCATCTCCGGATCGCCATTGACTACTCGTCGCGGGAGGCGATCAGGGCGGGACGGCTGCTCCCCGACGTCGATCTGTTGATCCGCACCGGCGGCGAGCAGCGGCTCAGCGACTTCCTCCTGTGGGAATGCGCCTACGCCGAGCTGTGCTTCACCGACCGCATGTGGCCCGACTTCAGTCCCGCCGATCTGGCGAGCGCGATCGCGGAGTTTCGCACGCGGGAGCGGCGCTTCGGCGCTCTCCCGGAGGCGGCCGCCGGATGAACGCGTTGAGCGAGCGGACCCGACTCGGACTCGAGATCCTCGGCGCCTCGGCCGCGCTCGGCGTCGCGGCCGACCTCCTGCTGCGCGCGATGCCGTGGGGCCTGAACGCGCTCGTCTGCGTCGCAGTGCTGATCGCCGCCGTCTGGTGGCTCGCCGCCGGTCGGCCGAACCACGGCAACGCCGACGTCCCGTGGCTCGGCGTGGCGGGCCTGATCCTCGCCTCGAGCTTCGCCGTGCGCGACTCGCACGCGCTTCGTGCGCTCGACCTCATCGGGATCGCGATCGTCGTCTCCCTCACCCACCTCAGCTTGCGCGGCGTGGCGCTCCGTGGCCGCCATGCATGGGAGTACGCGCGCGGTGCGGTCATGAGCGGTTGGACCGCGTGTACCGGCGTGTTGCCGCTGCTGGGCCGCGATGTCTCGTGGGACGAGCTGCCGAGCGTGGGCGGGCTGCGCCACGCCGGCCGCGCCGCCCTGGGCGTCCTCCTCGCCTTCCCCCTCTTGCTCGTCTTCGGCGCGCTGTTCGCCTCCGCCGACGTCGTGTTTCGCAACTCGGTTCACGACCTCCTCGACATCGACTTCGCGACCCTCATCTCGCACACCTTTGTGATCGCGTCGCTCACAACGCTCGCGGCGGGATACCTGCGCGGTGTGCTCCTCGCGCCAGCGTCCGAGCCGGGCGCGGGAGAGGGGCGCCCCCTCTCGATCGGTATCGTGCCGGTGGCCACGGCGCTGGCCCTGGTCGATCTGCTGTTCCTCGCCTTTGTGGTCATCCAGATGCGCTACTTCTTTGGTGGGACCGATCTCGTGCAGCGGACCACGGGCCTCACGTACGCCGAGTACGCGCGGCGCGGATTCTTGGAGCTCGTCGCGGCGAGTGCCCTCGTGCTCCCCATCCTCATCGCGGCGGACTGGGCCGTCCAGCACGAGCCACGCGCGCAGCAACGCTGGTTCGGGCGCCTGGCGGCTATCCTGCTCGTGCTGCTGGGCGTCGTCATGGCGTCCGCCTTCGAGCGCATGCGACTCTACGTCGCCGCCTTTGGGCTGTCGGAGGTCCGGTTGTATGCGACAGCGTTCATGGCCTACCTCGCGGGCGTGTTGGCATGGCTCGCGTGGACCACGTTGCGGGGCCGCCGCGGGCGTTTCGCCTTCGGCGCCCTCGTGCAGGGATTTGCGGTCCTCGCGGGACTCCAGCTGCTCAACCCCGACGCGTTCATCGTGCGAGTGAACCTCGCACGCCCCGCCGCCGAACGCCCGTTCGACGGCCGGTACGCCGCGTCGCTGGGCACGGACGCCGTCCCCGACCTGCTGGACGCCCTGCCACGCCTCGAGGCCCCCGAGCAGTGTCGCGCCGCCCGCGGGCTGATCGCTCGGTGGCACGAGTTGGAGCACGACGACTGGCGCAACTGGAACCTGGCGCGCGTACGCGCCCGCCGGCTGCTGCGCGACAACATGGGGCGCTTGCAGGGCCTGGCGTGCTCGAACGTGAGCACCTGATGAGGACAGCCGGCTACACGGCGGACGACGTTCCGGCTGTGACGATCGTCGCCGCCCGTGCGCCTCCCTCCTAGTGAATCTGAATGTTGCCCCCGATCAAAGTGCTTGGCGCGTGCACATAGGACACAGTCCTGATGCCGAAGCTGTCCATGGTCCCGGGCTCGCCGCAGTCGTCGACATCAACAGTGAAACGCTCCGGTGTCGTGCCGGTAGACCGGATCACGTCGGCCATGCCAGTGAACGTGGCGTGCTTACTTCCAGGTGTCGCGGTGCAGGTAGCGCCCGGGCTGCTGATAGACAGTCCGTCAATGAATTGGGCCTTTATCCGCACATCCATCGCATGGTCGTTGTACTCCAGGTTCCCTCTCGCCGTGCAGCACGTCGCCACGAAGCCGAACGTGGCTTGCGATTGCGGGTCCGTTCCCTGGCGTGTTTGGCGGCGGAGGCGCGGCTGGACACGGGGACGGCGGAGGCGTGGTGAGCCAGGGGACGAAGTCGACGTTCTGCTCTAGGTCGATGATCTTGTCGCCCGTGCCTCCCGTATTCCGGGGGATCTCCATAGGCCCCGAAGGCATCCCCCACCAATTGTTCTCCGCATTCAGTAGCGGCGTCGTCGGATAGGCGAGGGGATCGACGTCCATTCCGGCAAGTGTGTTTCCCTTGATGCAATTCTGGTGAGCCGTGATGCCCGTGTTGATGCCGACCAAGTAAGGGTCGCTCACAGCAATTCCCCGCACTCCATTGAGCAGCGTGTTGCCGGTGACCGTGACCTGAGAATTGTTTCCGAACAGGTTGATTGTGGCGTCGTTCGTCGAGCCGGAGCTGAGATTACTGGCGATCATGCTGCTGCTGACGCCAAGAAATGAAATGCTCTCAGGCGTTGGGGCGGCCAGCTCGTTGTTGGTGACGGTTATGTCCGAGGCGAAGCCGCTGACGGGGGGCCCGAGTACCAACACTGAGCCGCTGGTGTTACCGCTGAACTTGTTCTTGTCTATCGCGGCCTTACACAGTCCCACATCGGAGTAGATGCCGTTTCCGGATGCCGCGCCTGGGACAATGTTGTCCCGAATCGCGTTGAACTGCACAAGGGTTGCAAAAATGCAGGAGTTGTTGAGGTAGATGCCAACGATGTTGCCCTGGATGATGTTGTAGATGATCTGGTGGCCGCCCTGGGTACCGCTGAAAGCGGGGTTCGTCCAGATACCAGCCCCTAGCGCAGACGGAAAGGTCCTGGGATCGCTGACCACGCCCTGGATCGTGAAGCCATTGATGACGACTTTGTCCCCCTCGATCTGGAACGCGCCGTCCGGGGCTCCAACGACGGACTCGCTCGATAGCGGTACGGCCCGCGTGCGGGCGTCCACATTTGCCTGTGCTCCGTTAAGAGTGAGAGTCCTGGGGATTGTCACGGTCTCGGGATACAGTCCTGCGGCCACATCGATCGTAGTGCAACCGGGAGCGTCGACTGCGAGTTGGATCGTGGGGTAATCCGCTGGAACGTTGCAGGTTGGGCCTCCCACCGCCGCCACCGGATGGGGCACCGCCTCCATTGGTGTGTCCGTCCGTTCACAGGCAGTTCCTAGGTATGCGATGGCGGGGAAGATCAGGACCGCAGCGATTCTTGGGAGCGTTTGCATGAGCTGCCTCCTCAGCGGAGGTTGGAGGTGAACGGCGACCCCGCGGTCGTGCATGTCGCGTGCCCTCCACATGAGCCGAGCGTCGAGGCCGAAAACACGCGTCGGCTATGCGTGTCGCGTGGCGTGGACGCGGCACCAAGAGATAAAGGGGCGCTGCTCCAGCGCCACAGCTACAATTAGACGTCTATGGGACTCACGATCGTCCAGGTCGATGCCTTCACCGACAAGCCTTTCGCTGGCAACCCCGCCGCCGTCTGCATCCTCCCGGGCCCTAAGGACGATCGTTGGATGCAGGACCTGGCGCGGGAGATGAACCTCTCCGAGACCGCGTTCCTGCACCGGGAGAACGACGGCTACCGGTTGCGCTGGTTCACGCCCGCGGTCGAGGTCGCACTGTGCGGCCACGCCACCCTCGCGAGCGCACACGTCCTGTGGCAGGATGGGCATCTCGCCGAGGGAGCGCAGGCGCGGTTTCACACCCAGAGCGGCTTGCTCACCGCCGAGCGACGCGGCGACTGGATCGAGCTCGATTTTCCCGCGACGCCGGCCGCCCCCGCACAGCCCCCCGCGGGCCTGGCGAAAGCGCTCGGCGTGGTGCCACAAACCGTGGGGCGCAGCCGGTTCGATTATCTCGTGGAAGTGGAAACGGAAGACGTGGTGCGCCGGCTGGCTCCCGACTTCGGCGCCCTGGCCCGGGCCGAGGCGCGCGGCGTCATCGTCACGAGCCGCGCGTCGACTCCGGGATTTGACTTCGTGTCGCGCTTCTTCGCGCCGCGCGCCGGCGTGAACGAGGATCCCGTCACGGGCTCGGCGCACTGCACGCTCACGCCGTTCTGGTCGCAGCGGCTCGGGAAGAAGGAGATGGTGGCGTACCAGGCCTCACAGCGGGGTGGCGTGGTGCGCGTGCGTTTGCAGGGTGATCGCGTGGTGCTGGGCGGCCAGGCAGTGACCGTGCTGCGGGGCGAGTTGGTGTATTAGACTTGCCCATGAGCTCTGCCACGCCCCAACAGTCCACCCGTCCCACCCGCCTCGCGGGCTACCTCTTCGCCCTGGGCGCGGGCGCGCTGTGGGGCACTACCGGCCCCCTCAGCACCGCGCTCTACGCCGCGGGCGCGGCCCTCACCGGCATCGGCTTCTGGCGCATCCTGCTCGGCACCATCGCCCTCGTCATCTACGGCCTGTTCCAGCCGGGGTTCTTCCGGATCGACCGGCGCGGCATCCTGGCGGTGGGCCTGGGCGGCGGTGCTCTAGTAGCCCTGTTTGAAGTCGCCTATCAGTTCGGCATCGCGGGCACGGGCGTGGCGGGTGCCGCGGCCCTCTTGTACACGGCACCCGTGCTCGTCGCCGTCCTGGCGCAACCGCTGCTGGGTGAACGCGTGACGGCGACCCGGCTGCTCCTCGCCGTCGTCGTGATGGCGGGCGCGGCGCTCACGGTACAGGGCGGCAGCCACGGCGTCGGGCTCGCGGGCGTCCCCACGCCGAGCCTCGTCGCGGGGGTCGCGGGAGGACTGCTGGCCGCGCTGTCCTACGCGGGGACGACGCTGCTCGCACGCTGGTCGGTGCCGCGCTACGGCGTCGTGCGCGTGCTGCTGCTCGAGATCGCCGGGGGTAGCGTGCTGCTCGGCATCATCCTGCCGCTCGCGGGCCACCCTCCCGTGCCCCCGCCCACGCTCGGCGGCTGGATGTATATCGCGGCCCTCGTGCTCGCCACGGTGCTCGGCGCCAATTTCCTGTTCTTCGCGGGCGTCAAGCGCATTGACGCCGCGCCCACGGCCATCGCCGCCACCATCGAGCCGGTCGTGGGTACACTACTCGCTCTGCTGCTCTTCGATCAGCGACTCACCGCGCTCGGCTGGCTCGGCCTCGCCATGGTCGTGGGCGGCGTTGCCAGCGGCTATCTAAGGGAAGCGCGCGAGACCGGCGCGCTCTAACGGAGGACCTGACATCATGCTCGCATTCGCGTTCGTCGTCGCCGCCCTCCAGCAGGTCCCAGCGGTTCCCGCGCTCCCGCCCCAGGGCGGCGACACGTCCCCGTTCCGCCGCCTGAACCTCCCTGCCCCGAGCCCGATCCGCACCGGCGCCGGCACACCGGGCCCGAGCTACTGGCAGCAGCGCGCGGACTACGCGATCCGCGCCACGCTCGACACTGGGAAGCACGTCCTTTCGGGCCGCGAGACGATCCGCTACACCAACCACTCGCCCGACACGCTGCGCTACGTCTGGCTCCAGCTGGACCAGAACATCTACCGCGACGATGCCCGCGGCGCCCCGCTCAATCCTCCGGGGGCACGCTTCGCCGGAGCGGGCTTCGAGGGCGGGTTCGTGATCGGAGCGCTGTCGGCGGTCAGACCGGCGGGCGGTCAGACGGTCAAGCAGGTCGCGCTGCACACGACCACGAGCGGCACGATGCTGCGCGTCGATCTCGACCGGGGGCTCGCACCCGGCGGGACCACGACGCTCGACGTCGCCTACCACTTCCAGATTCCCGAGCACGGCTCCGACCGGATGGGCCGTGAGCAGTTCCCCGCGGGGTGGCTGTACGAGATAGCGCAGTGGTACCCGCGCATGGCGGTGTACGACGACGTGCGCGGCTGGAACACCGAGCAGTATCTGGGACAGGGCGAGTTCTACCTCGACTACGGCGACTTCGACGTGACGCTGACCGTGCCGCGCAGCTTCGTAGTCGTCGCGACGGGAACGCTGCTCAATCCCGCCGACGTGCTCACGACGACCGAGCGCGCGCGGCTGGCGCAGGCGCTCCGCTCCGACAGCACCGTGCCGATCATCGCGAAGACCGAAGTCGGGCAGCCCTCCACGCGACCCGCGGGCCCCGGTCCTACGCTCACCTGGCACTTCAGCGCCAAGAGCGTGCGCGACGTCGCCTGGGCCGCGGCGCCGAACTTCATCTGGGATGCGAGCGGCTGGGATGGCATCCTGATCCAGGCGGTGTACCCGCCGGAAGCGAACTCCGACTGGCAGAACGCAACGGCGTACTCCCGGCACACCATCAAGCACTATTCGGAGAAGTGGTTCCACTACCCCTACTCCATCGCGACCAACGTGGCGGGGCCGGTGGGAGGGATGGAATATCCGATGATCGTCTTCTGCGGCGACCGTGCCGGGGGCCGCGGGCTGTTCGACGTCACCACGCACGAGCTGGGCCACCAGTGGTTCCCCATGGTGGTGGGCTCGAACGAGCGGCTGTACGCGTGGATGGACGAAGGGTTCAACACCTTCATCAACATCTACTCCGGCATGACCTTCTATCACGACACGCTGCAGGGGCGGGGGGAAGCCCAGCAGTGGGCGCGCTTCGCGGCCACCGGACACGACGAGCCCTCGATGCTTCCCGCCGATCGCGTGGACCCGCCGCTGCTCGGACAGGCCGCCTACAACAAACCCGCCGCGGGGCTCTACCTGCTGCGGCACCACATCCTCGACGACACCACGCGTTTCGACGCCGCGTTCCGGGAGTACGTGCGGCGCTGGGCGTTCAAGCATCCCACGCCGGCCGACTTCTTCCGCTCCATGGAGGACGCGCTGGGCGAGGACCTCTCGTGGTTCTGGCGCGGCTGGTTCTACACCACCGCCGTCGTCGATCAGGCCGTGGACTCCGTCTCCACGCTGCACGACTCCGCCGGGGCGCCCTACGGCGCCGTGTTTCTCTCGAGCCTGGGCGCGCTGCCCATGCCGGTGGACCTGCGCCTCACCTTCGCGAACGGCTCGTCCCAGCTGGTGCGCCTCCCGATCGAAGTCTGGTACCTGCGCAACCGCTACGTGTACATCCGCCCGATGCCGTCATCCATAGTGAGAGTGGAGATCGACCCGGAAGCGCAGTTCCCTGACGTGAGGAGAGCGAACAATGTCTGGGCGAAACGCTGATGGCGGTTCGCTATCAGTCGTAGAAACTCGGCTGCGCGCGCGACTTCATCACGGCGTGTACCACCAGCTCGAGGCCGATAAAGAACACACCTCCCCACATGAGCCCGGGCAGCTCGTTCAAGTCGCGCCCGTACAGGAGCCACAGCCAGCGGGCCACGATGTAGCACCACAGCCCGCCCGCGAACCAGCCGGCGAGGCGCACGACGCGCCCCAGGCCCGTTTCGATGTTGGGAAGGGCCAGCAGGAACAGCTCGACGTAATGGCCGATGAAGGTGAAGCAGAACGCCACCGAAAAGGCGTCCACGAAGTCCCACAGGAACCCCACGTGACGGGGGAGCGCGAGCACCAGCAGGAGCCCCGCCAGCCCCGCAGCGATCGTGCTGCGCGTAAGGGTCCTGATGAACCGCTCGCCGCCCATTAGCGAGCCGCCCCGACGACTCCGGGGGCCTTCAGGTACTGATCGAGCCAGTCGAGCACCGTCCCCCACCAGATGCGGCGGTTGCGGGGGCGCCCCACCCAATGTCCCTCGTCGGGGAAGTAGAGGAACTTCGCGGGCACGCCCAACTTGCGGAGCGCCGTGAACGCCTGATAGCCCTCCGACAGGTCCACGCGGTAGTCGAGCTGCGAGTGCACGATCAGCATGGGAGTCCTCCAATTGCTCGCGAACGCGAGCGGCGACCATTTCTCGTACAGAGCGCGATTGGCGTACATCGAGCCGCCAAACTCCCATTCCACGAACCACAGCTCCTCGGTCGTCCCGTACATGCTCGCCGGATTGAACACGCCGTCGTGATCCACCAGCACCTTGAAGCGGTTGGTGTGTCCCGCCAGCCAGTAGACCATGTAGCCGCCATAGGACGCGCCTGCGGCACCCATGCGGGTCGAGTCCACGTACGGCAGGCGCGCCACCACGTCCAGGCCCTTCATGAGGTCCTCGAACGGGTAGTCGCCCCAGTGCTGCGAGATCGCGTCGGTGAACTTCTGGCCGTAGCCTGTCGAGCCGTGGAAGTTCACCGCGGCCACCACGTACCCGCGGCTCGCGAACATCTGATAATTCCAGCGGCTGTGCCACTCGTCGTGCCACGCTCCCTGCGGTCCGCCGTGGATCAGATACACGAGCGGATACTTCTTGGCCGGGTCGAAGCCGGGCGGCTTGAGCAGCCAGCCGAACACCGAGTCACCGAGCGCCCCCACGAAGCCGAACGACTCGAGCGGGCGCACGTCGAGGGCCGCCACACCGGCGTCGCTGTGGTGACTCAACGCCTTCCCCGCGAACCAGACCTCCGCAGGGTGCGTGTTGCTCCCGTGGAGATAGACGATGCCCTTGCCGTCCGCTGCCACCGCGACGGCGGTGTTGACGCCGCCCGAAACCGCGATGGAATGGTGGAAGGACGGAACCTCGATGCGGTGAATGTTCTCGGCTCCGCGACCCGTCGTGACCGGATGCATCGCCCCGGCCCCCGTCCCTCCTCCCCCGTCCCTCTCGATCACGTAGATGTCCACGTTCGTGTTGTCCGCCACTGGGTCACCGTGGATCGCCACGGCGATCTCCCGGCCGTCCGGTGCCACGCTCACGTCGCCGTCTCCCGAGGTCGCGATCGTGGGGACGTCGCGGTCCACAGGGGCCAGGTCGGTGGGCCTGCCGTCGGCGAGGCTCACGGAGAACAGGTGTTGCCGGCGTCCGGCGCGCCAATCGTCCCAGTGCCGGTAGAACAGGTCCGTCCACAGGCGGGCATCGGTCGGGTAGTCACCGTTGCGGCGGTCGATCTCCTGCTCGGCGGGCCACTTCAGGTCGCTGGTCACGATCAGCCCCGTGCCGTCCGGGAGCCACACCGGATCGGACACGCCGTCGGCGAGGCTCGTGACCTTGCGCGCTTCGCCGCCCGCGAGCCCGATGACCCACACCTGGGCGCCGCCCTGACGGGTGGAAACGAACGCGAGCGTCGCCCCGTCGGGTGCCCAGCGCGGCTGGCGATCAGAGCCCGGCCCCTGCGTGACTTGGCGCGCCTGCGCGGTGGCGACATCCGCAAGCCAGATGCGCGAGCTGCCGCGGTTGTCGGCCAGCGAATAGGTCGTGACCGTGTAGGCAACCCTTTTCCCGTCGGGCGAGAGCTGTGGATCACCGACGGCGGGGAAGCCCAAGAACGCGTCGAACGTTAGGGTGCGCTTTTGAGCGAAGACGGGACGGGGGACGAGGGACGGGGGAAGCGTGAGAAGCCCGATCAAGACCAGCAGTCGCCGCCCGCTCATACGCTCCGCCTTTCTCTGTCCGCCTACCCGCCTGCCCGTCTACCCGTCTAGTAGTCTGGGTGGGTGAGGATTGCCTTCACCAAATCGTCGAACACCCGCGATTCCGGGCTCACGGCCCCGCCCGCATCGGTATGCACGTTCCACGCGCACAGCTCGTTCAGGGCGGTCGCTTCCTCGTACGTGAGGGTGAGGATGTACGCGTCACCCTGCGCGCGAGCAGCTGCGAGGACGCGGGTCAGGACGTCGGGCACGTGCTTGGCACCGCGCACCGCGTCCAGCTGCGCCCGGCTGACCGTGAGCTCCATGGCTCCCTTGCTTTGCTCGTCCGGCGGCGAAATCTTCCCCAATCGCTTGCGCCCCGCAACCAGGCACCCTGAGGATCGATGCGCCGCACCGAGTTCATCGCTACCGGCTTTTACGTTCCGACCCGGTGCGTCACGAACGATGACCTGGCGCAGCTGATGGACACCTCGGACGAGTGGATCAGGCAGCGGAGCGGCATACGCACCCGCTACTGGGTGAGCGAAGGGGAGACCGGTGCCGGGCTCGCGCGCGAGGCCACCTGCCGCGCCCTCAACAAGGCGGGCCTCAAGGCGGGGGACCTGGACTGCATCGTGTACTGCACCTGCACTCCGGACCACTTCGAGCCCGGCAACGGCGTGTTCCTGCAGCGCGAGCTCGGCCTCTCCGGCATCCCCGCGATCGACGTGCGCAACCAGTGCAGCGGCTTCCTGTACGGCCTCGCCGTGGCCGACGCGTGGATTCGCACCGGGCAGTATCGCCGCATCCTTTTGGTGGGAGCCGAGGTGCACTCCCGCGGCCTCGACCGCACCACGCGCGGGCGTGACACGGCCGTCCTGTTCGGGGACGGGGCGGGCGTCGCCATCCTGGGAGCCACGGACGACGACGGGCGCGGCGTGCTCTCCACCCATCTTTTCGCCGACGGGCGTCATGCCGAGAAGCTGTGGGTGGACGCCCCGGGCCTGGCGCACGACCCGTACGTGAGCGACGAGCTGCTCGCCGCCGGCAAGCATCGCGCCGTCATGGACGGGCGCGAGGTGTTCAAGTACGCCTCCGTGCTGATGCCCCAGGCGGTGGAGCTGGCACTCCGTGCCCAAGGCCTTGCGCCCGCCGACGTGAAGCTCCTGGTCCCGCATCAGGCGAACCTGCGCATCATCGAGATGGTGCAGAAAAGCCTCGGGTTGGCCGACGACCAGGTGTACGTGAACATTCAGAAGTACGGCAACACCACCGCCGCCTCCATCCCGATCGCGCTCGACGAGGCCCTTGGGGAGGGGCGCCTGGGGCGCGGCGACCTGTTGCTCTTCGCCGCGTTCGGCTCCGGGTTTACCTGGGGAAGCGCGGCCATTCGCTGGTAGGCGGGAGCCCATGCTCAAGATCGATTTGACGGGGAAGCGGGCGTTCGTGGCCGGCGTCGCGGACGACGGCGGCTTCGGTTTCGCGATCGCCAAGGCGCTCGCCGAGGCGGGCGCTGCTATCTGCGTCGGCAGCTGGCCGCCGGCGCTCGGCATCTTCACCAAGCTGCTCGAGCGCGGCAAGATCGACGCGTCGCTCCAAATGGCGGGGGGCGGGAAGCTCGCCTTCGAGCGCATCTACCCGCTCGACGCGGCGTTCGACACCCTCGCCGATGCGCCGCCCGATGTCAGGGACAACAAGCGCTATCGCGAGGTGGGCGACTTCAGCGTGCAGGGGGTGGCGGAGCGGGTGCGTCAGGACTTCGGGGCCCAGGCCCTCGACATCGTGGTGCACAGCCTCGCCAATGCCCCAGAGGTGAAGAAGCCGCTGCTCGAGACGAGCCGCCGGGGGTATCTCGAGGCGTTGAGCGTCAGCGCCTACAGCAACATCTCGCTGGTGCGCCACCTCGGGCCCCTGATGCGGCCCGACGGCTCATTCCTGTCGCTCACGTACATGGCTGGGGTGCGCGTGATTCCAGGCTACGGCGGCGGCATGTCCTCGGCGAAGGCTGCGCTCGAGGCCGACACACGCACCCTCGCGTACGAAGCGGGCCGCCGCTTCGGCGTGCGCGTGAACGCGATCTCCGCGGGCCCCTGGGCGTCGCGCGCGGCGAGCGCGATCGGGTTCATCGAGCAGATGATCGCCTACACCACGGCCAACTCCCCGCTGCCGCGAGCGATCCATGCGGACGACGTGGGCTACACCGCGGCGTTCCTCGCGAGCCCGTTCGCAAGATCGATCACCGGGTCCATCGTGTACGTGGACGCGGGCTATCACGTCATGGGGATGGCGGTGGCCCCGACGCCTGCCCCGGGCTCATAGCCCACGAAACTCGAGCGCCGCGCGGTGCGTAGGCACACGTGATGATCGGGTTATTGATCGGAATTGCTGCGTTGGGAGGCGGGTTCTGGGGAGCGCGGCGCTTCGTGCGACGCCGGCTGCGCTTCGTTGACGCCGTTCACCGCCCCGCCGCGCCGCTCCTGGCCGGCGTCGCGGCCGCGGCGGTGGCGCTTCCCGTCGCGGCGCTCCCCCTCGTCACCGTCGCCACCGCCGTCGCGTTCGGCGTGGGCGTCGCGGGAGGCGTGGCGAGCGCTAGACGACCTTGAGGCCGGCGAGCGGCGTCGCGACTTCCGGCCGGCCCGCCACTACCCGCAGCGCCCGCACGGCGTCCTGCGAAAACGTCTTCCCCGCCCCCTTCTCGATCTCTTCCAACGCCCGCCATTTCGGGAACGCTTCCCGCACCGGCGTCGCCATCTGCAGCGTCTCGAACGAGTCGGCCACCGCCAGCACCTTCACCGCCGCCGGGATCGGCAGCGCCTCGATGTCCCAGTCCTCGCCGACGATCTCGTAATAGTGGCCGTATTCGGCGATGATCGCGGCGGCGCCGTGCATCGCGCGCGCTACGGGCACCGAAGCGTCGCTCTCGGAGCGTGTCAGCAGCCGCAGCAACCGCTGATCGCGGGTTCCCACCTCGTGCAGCAGCGCCCCCACCCGGAGGTTCTCCCGCTCATCCTCCGATAGCCCCATCTCCTGCGCGATCGCCTCCGCCAGCTGCGCCACGCGGTTGCTGTGCCCCAGTTGGTGCTTCTCGGTCGATTCGATGTGGAAGGCGAGCAGCTCGAGCGTCGCGAGATAGGCGTTTTTCACTTCCGCCAGGCGGGCCTCGCGCTGCTCCGCCAGCCGCCCCACCACGTAGCCCGTGAGGATCAGGAAGCCCGCCCACGGTATGAGGCTGAGCAGCGCCCCGGCGTAGAGACCGGGGAGCATGTTGTCCAGGCCCTGCACCGCCTGATAGAAGAAGACGAGGGATGCCACGAACAGACCCGACACGACCGCGAACCGCCGGCCCCCGTAGAACCCCGCAAGAATGATGGGCAGATAATAGAAGCTGAGGAACGCGAACTTCTGGTCCACGACGGCGTGGATGACGACCATCGTGCCGACGAGCAGCAGTACGAAGATCCGCTCGAAGTAGCGGTACAGAAATAGCTTCGCCCGCTCCACCAGGTTGGGCTGGACCACAAACCCTCGCTCTCGTGTCGTGGGGGCGCGGCCCCAAGGTGGCGAGCGCCGGCAGCCGGCGCAATAGCGGACGGCGTGCAACGGGGGGTGACAGGTGATGCGCGACACCTGCCGTACGTGTCGAGGGTCCCGCTTGACGCTGCGGCGGCGGCCGGTACAATCGGGGCCACCGCTCTCCCGGAGGTGTCGCCATGCCGTTCGGAAGCTTCATGGATGCCGTCTCGCATCCCGTGTTCCTGATCATCCACGCCGCGCTCGCCCTGATGGGCCTCTTCCTGTGGCGCCGCGCGGGCGCACGCGCCTTCCTGCTGTACGTCGTCGCCGAAGGCGTCTACATCACCTATCACCTCGACATCACCGCCTTCCACTTCGCGCACACGCTCGCCGAGGTGTGCGACGGGCTGGCGTTCCTGTCGCTCGGGATGGCGGTCGCGGCGCGGCCCGGCTGATCAGCGGCCCAGGGCGCCGCGCACGTTGGCGCGGTTGAACTCCACGATCTCCGCCCGCGCGACCCCCGAGCGGACGTAGGGGTCACGGGCGACGATCGCCTCCAGCGTCGCCCGGTCGGGGGCCGCGGCGACCAGGACGCCCCCGGTCGGAGGGTCGCGCCGCGCCCAGGCCTGAAACACCCCTTCGCGGGCGTAGCGCTCGAGGTGGGCGAGGTGCTGCGCGCGGATGGCGTCCACGGCCGCGAGCGGCTGGGTGTAGTGGACCAGCACGACGTAGAGCATCGCGTCCTCGTAGCCGCTGCACACCCGCACCGGCAGTGGCGGAAAGCGGGGCCAGCGGGGGTCGGTCTCGGCGCGAGCGCAGCGAAAGAAGGTAGAGCCGCGCCGCGTGGTGACGGCCCGCTTGAAGCGGCAGGTGAGGCACAGCCCCACCTCTGCGGGACCGTGTGCAGCGCTGTCCGGCGGCATCGCCCAACCTCCAATGTAACCGCGCCCGGCGCACCACTATGGCATTCCGGGAGGCGGATTCCGCATCTTGTACCATGTCCGCCGACTCGACGCGCAGCGAGCTGCCCCCGGGGCTGTTGGAAGAGTATCTGGAGAGCGCCCAGGGGCAGCTCGCGTATCTCGCCGGGATCGCCGGGCGCCTGGCGGCGCGCAACGACGACACGGCGGCCCTGGACGAGCTGCGCCGCGAGGTCCACAAGGTCCACGGGTCGGCGGGCTCGTACGGATTCTGGCCCGCCTCACGACTCGCCGCCGGCATGGAAGAGACGGCGAAGGACTGGGTGAGACGACCCGACGACACCGAGGTGGACCGCGGGTCGCTGACGCAGTGGTTCGTGGTCCGGCTCGCCGCGGCGCTGGGGCTCCAGGCGCCGGCCGCGGGCGCCGGCGCACCCCCGCCGGAACCACCTCCGGATCCACACCCCGTCGCCGCCGATCAGGGAGGGACCCCCGAAATCATCGTCGTCGAGGACGATCCCGCGCTCGCGGACCTGCTCGTCTACGGGCTGCGCTCCCGCGGGTACCGCTTCCTACTGTTCCGCAACGGCCGCGAGGCGCTCGACGCCCTTCTCGCTTTCGAGCCTGAAACGGGAGCGGGGGAGTGCCGGCCGCTGCTGCTGCTCGACGTGGACCTGCCCGCGCTGGACGGCTACTCCATCTTCGACACGCTCCAACGCGACCGCCCCGACCGGTTCCGGGTCGTGTTCACCACCGTCCATGGAAACGAGAGCGAGCAGCTCCGCGGCCTCGAGGCGGGCGCGCTCGACTACCTGGTCAAGCCGATTTCGCTGCGCGTCGCCCTCGAAAAAATCCGCCGCTGGGTGGGGAGGTGACGAGTCGCCACTTCCTCGCGATCGTGGCCCTCTCGCAAGGGACGTTGCTCGTCTCCCTGGTGATCCTGATCGTGCTGAATCGCTGGTTCCGGCTGCGGCGTCGGGCGCGAGAGCATCCCCGCCGCGTGGCGCTCGACGCCGTGATGCAGCGCTGGGCGTTGGGCGAGGCAGAGGTAGGAATGGTGCTGCTGCGGCTCGCGCGCCTGCCGGTCCCGCTCGCCGTGGACGCCCTCGTCACGTGGTCGGCTCGGGTGCCGGGTGATCGGTGGCGGCGCCTCGCGACCGAGCTGGAGCACCAGTGGTGGACGCGGCTCGTCCGCGCCAACAGCGACTCGGCCCGATGGTGGAAGCGGCTCGAGACGGCGCGCTTCCTGTCGGTCGCGGCGGCGCCGAAGGACACGGCTCGGGTCCTCAAGCTGCTGCGCGACCCCCACCCCGCCGTGCACATCGCCGCCGTCGCGACACTCGAGCGATTTCGAGCGGCTGCCGACCCTCGTGCCGACCGTCGGCGCGTATTACGCGGGCATGCTGCGCCGCTCCCGCCCGCTCGTCGTGCAGCACCTGGACAAGATGTTGCGCCGCACCGACGACCCCGCCCTCCCGCGTCTGACCGAATTCGCCGCTCGGCTCCAGGAGCCCGCGCTGCGGGAGCGGCTCACGGCACTCGCCGAGCACCCCGATCCGGAAGTGCGCACCCAGGCCGTGCGAGCCCTCGGCGGCTACCCGCACTCCGCGTCGGTCGCCGCGCTGACGCGGGCCGCCACGGACGCCGCATGGCCGGTGCGCGCCCACGCGGTGCGGTCCCTCGGCATGCTCGCCGACTCGGCGACCCTACCCGAGGTGCGCGCCGCGCTGCGCGACGGCGAGTGGTGGGTGCGGCTGCGCGCGGCGCTGGCGTTGACGCGCTTCGGCCCCGGGGGGCGCAACGCCCTGCTCGAGGCGGAAGTTGGGGCCGACCCGAGCGCGCGGGACATGGCGCGGCTCGTACTGGGCCTGCCCGCCCAGGCGCTCGCCGAGTTCGCCGCATGAGCCACCTCGCCCACGGCGCCGACCTCGTCATCCTCGTCTATTTCCTGGCCCTGAACTCGTTCTACGCGCTGCTGTTGGTGCTCTCGATCCCGGAGATCTGGGAGCAAACCCGGCTCGCCGACGACGACGACTTCCAGCGCCTCATGCAGAGCGACGCGCTGCCCCCGATCACCATCCTCGTCCCCGCCCACAACGAGCAGGCGACCATCGAGCCCAGCATCACCGCCATTCTGACGCTCGAATATCGCAATTACGAAGTGGTCGTCGTCAACGACGGCTCGACCGACGGCACCCTGGAAGCCCTGCGCCACGCCTTCGACCTGTACGAGATCCCTCGTACCTACCCCGAGACCATCGCCACGCGACCGCTGCGGGCGCTGTACCGCTCCCGTACGCGGACCCGGCTGCTGGTGATCGACAAGGAGAACGGGGGCAAGGCCGACTCGCTCAACGCCGCCATCAACGCGAGCCGGTTTCCGCTCGTGATCGCCGTCGATGCCGACACGCTCATCGAGCCCGATGCGCTGCTGCGCCTCACCCGGCCCTTCCTGCTGGGCCGCCAGATCGCCGCCGTCGGCGGCACGGTTCGCGTGGCGAACGGCTGCGCCGTCCAGCACGGCCGCGTGACCGACGCCCGCGTGCCGCGGCGCTTCCTCCCCGGCGTCCAGGTCGCCGAATACCTGCGGGCGTTCCTGTTCGGCCGCCTCGGCTGGAACCGGCTCGGCGGCAACCTGATCATCTCCGGCGCGTTCGGCCTGTTCCGCAAGGACCACGTGCTCGCCGTGGGCGGCTACCACACGAACAGCATCGTGGAAGACCTGGACCTCGTGGTACGCCTGCACCGCTACCTGCGCCGCCGCCGGATCCCCTATGAGATCTCCTTCATCCCCGATCCCGTGGCGTGGACCGAGGTCCCCGAAAGCGCCCAGGTCCTCGCGCGGCAACGCGAGCGCTGGCACCGCGGTCTCATCGCCGCGATGTGGCAGTACAAGGGCATGCTGTTCAACCCGCGCTACGGACGGGTGGGACTCATCGCCGTGCCGTTTTACGCCTTCGGCGAGATGCTCGCGCCGCTCGTCGAGGTCCTGGGCTACGGCATCACCGCCGTCGGGGTCGCGGCCGGCGTTCTGAACACCTCATTCGCCTTGCTGTTCGTGCTCGTGGCGTGGGGCTACGGGATGCTGTTGTCGCTCTGGGCCGTGGTGCTCGAGGAAGTCAGCTTCCGCCGCTACCGCCGCGCCTCCGATCTCGCGCGCCTGGTCCTGTTCGCCACGCTCGAGAATTTCGGCTATCGCCAGCGTACGGTGTGGTGGCGGGTGCGCGCTTTCTTCACGGTTTGGAGGCACGGGGCGGTGTGGGGGGAGATGACGAGAAAAGGCTTTGAGGACGTAGGAAAACAGGTAGCAGGATAGGCCAAGGCTAGACGGGTAGACGCACAGCGGTGAACAGTAAGAGGGGACAGGTTAGGTTTGGTCTATGACCGCGACCAAGGTGCAGCTCGCGCTCGAGCTGAACGGGGAGCGGGTCGAGGTCGCGTTCGCCCCGCACAAGACGCTGCTCGAAGTGCTGCGCGAGGACCTCGGTCTCACCGGCACGAAGCACGGCTGCGAGCTGGGTGAATGCGGCACGTGTACGGTGCTGCTGGACGGCCGGCCCGTCCTCTCGTGCCTCGTCCTAGGCCTGGCATGCGAGGCCCGCCGCGTCGAGACGGTGGAGGGGATGGCGACCCGGGGGACGCTGCACCCCCTCCAGGACACGTTCGCCGAGCTGGGCGCCGCCCAATGCGGCTACTGCACGCCCGCGTTTCTGCTCACCGCCCTCGCGCTGCTGCGCCACCATCCGAGCCCCTCCCGCGACGAGATCAAGGCCGCGCTGTCGGGCAACCTCTGCCGCTGCACTGGCTACATCAAGATCTACGAAGCGGTCGAGCTGGCGGCGGCGCGGTTGCGGGGCGAGCAGGCCGAGCCGGCCCGGGAGAGCCTGTATGGCCGGTCGTAAGAAGGCAGCCCCGGAGAAGCTCCGCGTTGTCGGAAAGGCGCTGCGGAAGATCGACGCCACCGCGAAGGTGACTGGCGCAACCCGGTTCGCCGACGACCTGTTTCTCCCCCGCATGCTGTTCGCAAAGCTGCTCCGCTCACCGCACCCGCATGCCCGCGTCAACGCCATCGATGCGTCGCGGGCTCGCGCGCTGCAGGGCGTGCACGCCGTCCTGACGGGGCAGGATCTCCCCATCCCGTTCGGGATCCTGCCGGTGAGCGAGGACGAGCACGCCCTGGCCCAAAGCAAGGTGCGGTTCGTGGGCGATCCCGTGGCGGCGGTCGCCGCGACGAGCGAAGAGATCGCCACCGCGGCGCTCGAGCTGATCGCGGTGGACTACGAGCCGCTCGCCGGCATAGCGTCGGCGCAGGAGGCGTTGACCACCCCTGAGCCGCGCATCCACGACTACGGCCACGCCGGCAACCTGCACAAGGTCGTTTCTCTCGAGTTCGGGGACGTGGAGCCTGGCTTTGCGGCGGCCGACCTCGTGCGGGAGGACTGCTTCTTCTTCGAGGGGAGCACGCACCTTCCCATGGAGCAGCACGCCGCCGCGGCCGATTGGTCGCCCGACGGCAAGCTCACGCTCTGGAGCTCGACGCAGACGCCGCATTACGTGCACCGCGCCTTGGCCAAGGTCCTGGAGCTCTCGCCCGCCCGCGTCCGCGTGATCGCGACCCCCAACGGCGGCGGTTTCGGCGGTAAGAGCGATCCCTTCAGCCACGAGATCGTCGCGGCCAAGCTGGCCATGGTCACCGGCCGGCCGGTGAAAATCACTTTGACGCGGGAAGAGGTGTTCTACTGCCACCGCGGCCGCCATCCCACGCTGATGTGGCTGAAGACGGGCGTGAAGCGCGACGG
>WNGC01010027.1_pt1 | contig 19249 bp, 13 predicted proteins | sample 5400051 | NCBI WGS metagenome assembly WNGC01 (sample SAMN13153368, study PRJNA577476) | soil metagenome | isolation source: 20 cm soil or saprolite under grassland replicate 2 | place: USA:California | collected 2016-06-15
ACTCGGGCGGCATCCAGGAGGAAACGACGGCCCTCGGCGTGCCATGCCTCACCCTCCGCGCCACGACCGAGCGCCCGATCACGGTCACCGAGGGGACGAACCGGATCGTGGGAGTGAATCCAGAATCGATCGGCGCCGCCTGGGACGAAATCCGGCTCGGCGCCTGGCCGCCCGGCCGCCTTCCCGCGCTCTGGGACGGCAAGACGGCCGAGCGCATCGTGAGGGCGCTGCTTCAGTGAGCTTCGAGATCGACCTCCTCGGCTCAGATCCGATCGAGTGGGACACCTTCGTCCGGACGTCGGACGAGGGCACGCCCTTCCATCTCACGGCGTGGAAGCGCGTCATCGAGAGGACGTTCGGCCTCCGCGCCCACTACTTGATGGCGCGAGAGCAGGGCCGGCTGAAAGGCATCCTTCCGCTCTTCGAAGTGCGCGGCCTCCTCGGTGGACGCGCGCTGATCTCGGTCCCCTATGCCGTGTATGGCGGCATCTGCGCCTCGTCCCAGGCGGCGCGGCAGGCGCTGGCGGACGCGGCGGCGGCCGTGGGGCGGACGATCGGAGCCCGCTACGTGGAGTTGCGCCAGCGGCGGGACCTCGGACTGGGTCTCCCCACGAAAGCGCTCTACGTGACCTTCGCGCGCGCAATCTCGAAGAACGAGGAGGAGAACGCCCAGGCGATCCCGCGCAAGCAGCGACGGATGACGCGTCAGGGAGCCAAGAACGGGCTCTCGGCGACGATCGGTCGCAGCCACCTCGACCAGGTCTACGACATCTACGCGCGGTCAGTCCGGAACCTGGGATCCCCGGTCTTCCCACGCCGGCTCTTTCACGCCGTCTACGAGGCCTTCGAGAAGGACTGCCAGATCCTCGTCGTGCGGCATGACGGGCGCATCGTGGCCGGGGTGGTGACGCTCTTCCACGAGGACCAGGTGCTGCCGTACTACGGCGCCGATCTGCGCGAGCCGAATCTGCCCGGCGTCGCGGACTTCATGTACTGGGAGCTGATGTGTCACGCCGCGAGATCCGGCTATCGCGCGTTCGACTTCGGCCGGAGCCGCGAGGGAACGGGGCCGTATCATTTCAAGCGTCACTGGGGCTTCGAGCCCGTCCCGCTGCCCTACCAGTACATCCTCCTGCGGGGTCGCACCCTGCCCGACCTGAGCCCCTCGAATCCCCTATTCCAACGGGCCGCGGCCCTCTGGAAACAGTTGCCGCTCGGCGTGACGAACCGGCTCGGGCCGTTGCTCACCCGTTATCTCCCATGACCGGGGAGACGAGGACATCCCTGTGAAGATCCGGGCCGTGACGTCGCTGCGCGAGTTCGACCAGCTCGCCGCGGTGTGGCGTGACATCACGGATGCCAGCGGCCAGCGGTCTCCCTTCGTGAGTCATGACTGGTTCGCCTCCTGCTGGCGCACCGCGGGCCCGCATCGCAGACGGGAAGTCTTGATCGTCGAGGATGCCGCCGGCCCTCTCGCGATCATCCCCTTGCTGCACTCTCGAGCGTGGTACCGGCGGTTCCCGAGCCGGATACTGCAGCTGATGCACGCTCCGGGCCTGCCCACCGCCGACTTGCCCGTGGCCCGAGCGTTCGACGAAGTCGCGGTCGCCCTGCTCGATCACCTGCAGAGCCGCCGCGACTGGGATCTCTTCGTGATGCCGGGGCTCTCGACCGAGTCCCCGACGTGGAAGGCGTTCGAGTCGGCCGTGGCCACTCGTTACTCGTGGAGGGTCGCCAACCGGATACGGCTCCCCTACGTGCAGCTGTCGGAGCGTGACCCCTCGTTGCAGGCGACGCTCAAGCGGCTTCGAGGCGCCGTCGCCTCGAGCCAATCTGGAGGATCCCTGCCGGTGGTGGTCGAGGAGCACCGGGACTTGGACGTGCGGGGACCTCTCTTCGACGAGATCATGGGGGTACTCAGCACTCGCCGCCACACCATCGCCGGTATGCCGGCGCCGGGCGGCGAGGAGGTGCGTCGGTTCCTTCGAGAGCTCACCCCGCGCGCGGCCAGTAACGGCTGGCTCAGCCTCTGGGTCCTCCGGTTCGGCGGGCTGGTCGTCGAGACGGAGTACCAGCTGGTGGCCGATGGCCGGGTTCACGCCCTGCGTCGCGATGCCGATCAGACCCCGCCCGCGCTCCGGCTGGGCGACGTGCTCACGCTGTCTATCCTGGAAGCGCTCGTACGGCAACCAACGGCCCACATCTACCATCCGGCGCCCGGCTACGATGACGCGCTGTCGACCCCGTGGGGCCAAAGCGAGAGTCTTTTCGTCGAGGTCTTCTCGGCCCGATCCTACGGGGATCTTCTGCACCGCCTGGAGACGCGGATCCTGCCGCTGGCCTGGAGCCACCGATGGGCATGATCGGCGGCATGGTGTCGTGGGACCGGCCGGACGAAGCGCCGCCGATCTCGGCGTTGCGGTCCATGGCGAGCCACCTGCCCGGCGGGCGCTCGCCAATCGTCGCCGAGCAGGGGGCCATCGGCCTGTTCAGTGCAGCGGGGACCCAGTGGACCGATTCGGACGGCGAGATCTGGGCCGTGGCCGATGTCGACTTGACCAACCTCGCGGAGCTTCACGCGCTCGTCGAGCCACACGACCGCGAGAGAAGCCTGCTGCCTGCACTGTACCGGCGAGAGGGGCCCGACTTCCTGCGCCGGCTTCGCGGCGCCTTTGCCCTGGCGCTCTGGGACGCCCGAGATCGCTCGCTCCTCCTGGCCGTGGATCGCTTCGGCATGCGCCACCTGCACTACGCCAGCGACGTCCACCGGGTCGCCTTCGCGTCGCGTCCCACCGCGCTGCTGAGAGCACCCGGTGTCGAGGGTCGTCTGGACCTCACGGCCGTTTACACGTACCTTAACTTTGGGTACGTCCCGGCACCGCGCTCGATCTTCGCCGATATCAGACGGCTCGAACCAGGGCAGTTCCTCCTCCTGCGGGATGGACAAGCGAGCGTGGGGCACTACTGGGACATGCGGTACGCGCCGCGGGCGATCGACGAAGCCGAAGGCGCGCGCTTGCTCTATGCCCGCACCGAGGAGGCCGTGCGAGAGGCGCTGTACGACGCCAGCGCCAAGGAGACGGGCACGTTCCTGAGCGGCGGCTCCGACAGCAGCGCGGTCCTCGGCCTCGCGACGCGTATCACCGGCGAGCGGGTCCACGCCTTCTCGATCGGCTTCGCCGAGGACCGCTACAACGAGCTCGGCTATGCCGAGCTGGCGGCTCGTCACTTCGACGCCATTCACCACACCCATATCGTCGGCCCCGACGAGGCGCTCGAGCTGCTGCCCAGGCTGGTCGAGGCCTATGACGAGCCCTTCGGCAACAACTCCGCGATCGGGACGCTGGCGTGTGCACAGCTGGCCGCCGACCATGGGGTGACGCTTCTCCTGGCCGGCGACGGGGGCGACGAGATCTTCGGCGGGAACGAGCGCTACCGTACGGACCGGATCTTCGCGGCCTATCACCGCATCCCGTCCCCGCTGCGACGTCGCCTTCTCGAGCCCGTGCTGTTCGGGTTCCCCGAGTGGCCCGGCCCGGTCGGCCGTGCGCAGCGCTACGTCCGCCGGGCCAACATCCCGAATCCGGAGCGCTTCTACAGCTACGAGTTCTTCTTCTCACGGGAAGGCCACGCGCTCCTGGCGCCCGATTTCCAGGCGGCGGTTGAGCGCGACGCGGCGGCGAGCGTGTTGCGGGGACACTACGCGCGGACGCAGGCCGACGAAGAGCTGAACCGGCTCCTCTACCTCGACCTGAAGTTGACGATCGGCGATAACGATCTGCTCAAGGTGACACGGACGGCGCAGCTCGTCGACGTCCGCGTGCGGTTTCCCCTGCTGGACTCACCGCTGGTGGAGTTCACCGGCCTCCTGCCGACCAAGTACAAGGTGCGTGGCCTGGAGAAGCGCTACCTGTTCAAGCGGGCGTTCCGCGATCTCCTGCCGCCGCCGATCCTCGCCAAGACCAAGCATGGGTTCGGAGTCCCCACGAGTGTCTGGCTCAAGACGCACGACGGCTTCCGGGAGCTCGCTCATGACACCCTCCTGTCCTCGCGCTGCCTCCAGCGTGGATATTTCAAGAAGGGCGCGCTCGAGCAGCTCTTCGCAGACCACGCGGCCGATTCCACACCCTACTACGGCGACATCCTGTGGACGGTGCTGATGCTGGAGCTGTGGCACCGACGGCACGCCGACGCATCGAGGGCCATGTGAGCGCGCTTCGATCCTCGCTCGTCGGCCTCGCCGCGACCACCCTCGGTCGGACTGGGCTGATCGGGCCGCTCACGATGGCGGCGGGGCGTGCCGCTCGGCGCCAAACGTTTCAGATCCTCTCGTATCACCGGGTCAACGACGCCGGCGATCCATTCTTCCCCTCGCTCCCACCCCATGTGTTCGAGCGCCACATGCGCTTCCTCGCACGGTGGTATCGGGTGTTGACCGTCGAAGCGCTCGTCCAGCGGGCCCGCGAGGATCGTCTCCCGCCCAACGCGGTTGCGATCACCTTCGACGATGGGTACCGCGACAATCTGACGACCGCGGCGCCGATCCTGCTGCGGCACGGGCTTCCGGCGACCTTCTTCCTCGCGACCGGGTTCATCGGCACCGGCGAGGTGCCGTGGTTCGATCGACTGGCCGCCGCGTTCAAGGAGACGACCGCCTCGACCCTCGTGACCCCCTGGGGCCAGTGTCTCGGCCTCCGGGACGAGCAGGCACGACTCCGCGCGCTCCACCTGGCGCTCGAGCGTCTCAAGCGGCAACCCAGCGCGGAGTTCGCGCGGCGGCTCGACGAGCTGCTGGATGGGCTCGGGACGCCCGACCAGCGCGCGTTCAAGGGCCTCATGCTGACCTGGGACGACGTCCGTGCCCTCATCGGTCAGGGCCTGTCGATCGGCGCCCACACCGTCAGCCATCCCATCCTGTCGCGGGTCGGCCCCGAACAGGCGTGGAAGGAAATCGCCGGCTCGCGCGCGATGATCGACGCCGCCTGCGGGATCACACCGAATGCCTTCGCCTATCCCAACGGCAAGCCCGAGGACTACACGCCGGCCATCGCGCGGCTCGTTCGTCAGGCAGGCTTCGCATGCGCGGTCACGACCCGCTTCGGTCTCAACACGCGACACACCTCGCCCTGGGAGCTGCAGCGCGGCGGGCCGTGGGAGCACGATCTGCCGACGTTCGCCCTGAAGCTCGCCACCCTGCGCCTCCGAGGCGCGTGATGCGACACACGCAGATGCCTACGCTCGGCGGCACGGAGCTCCGGAGGCGGGCCGTAAAGTCGACGGCCTGGTTCGGCGTGACGCGCATCGGCGTGCAGGTCAGCTCGTGGCTCGTCACCATCGTCCTCGCCCGGCTGCTGACCCCCGGCGATTACGGGCTGTTCGCCATGGCGCTCAGCATCCTGGCGTTCGTCGAGATCTTCCAGGAGTTCGGGCTCGGCGCCGCCATCATCCAGCGCCAGCAGGTCACGCGCGAGCAGCTCAACGGCGTCTTCTGGATCGTCGTCGGCGCCAGCGCGCTCTTGACCGCGTTCGTGTTTCTCCCGGCCGACGTCGCGGGGGCGTTCTATGCCGAGCCCCAGCTCCCCGCGCTGCTCCGGGTGTTGAGGCCCGCTCGGTGGCCCTGAACATCGCCCTGGCGGTCCTCGCGCGCTGGGTGCCCGGGCTCAGCGTGACGTTCCGCGGAATGCGAGACTTCATGAAGTTCGGGCTCCAGATCTTCGGCGGGCGCGTCATCGCGACGCTCTCCAACGCGCTGAACATCGCCATCGTCGGGCGCATGCTGGGTGGCCGGGCGGTCGGCTTGTACTCGATGGGCCACGGTCTCGCCGATGGCCCGCACCGCATCTCGACCTCGGTCATCAACCAGATCTCCTTCCCGATCTTTTCGAAGATCCAGGACGACCGCGCCACCCTCACGCGCTATTTCCTGAAGATCTCGAAGTACCTGGCCATCGTCTCGCTTCCCCTCCAGGTCGGCATCGCGCTCGTCGCTGCCGAGCTCGTTCCCATCGTGCTGTCGCCGAGCTGGAACGAGATGATCGGCATTCTCCAGATCTTCGCCCTCGGCGGCATCGCCGCCGTGCTGCCGCCGCTTCGGATGGATCTCGAGCATCGCAGTCGCGGTCGCCCTGCTTCTCGGCGCGACGTTCGGGCTGAAGGGCGCGGCCGTTGCGTGGCTCGTCGCATACGTTCCTTCCCGCTCGATCCTGTTGCTGCTGGCCCTCCGGGAGCTGGGCCTCTCTGTCCAGGATTACCTGCGGCAGCTCCTGTCACCGTTCCTCGCCACCGGGGCCATGGCGTTCTCCGTCCTCGTCGTGGCGAGAATGCTGACCAGCGACGTGGAGCCGCTGGCCCAGATGGCGATCGAAATCGGCGCCGGGGCGCTGACGTACGCATCGGCCCTCCTCGTGCTCGATCGTCGGGTGAGCGCGGATATCAAGACTATTGCCCGGGACCTCTTCGCGACGGCCAAGGCATGAGCGTAATGGCTCGAGGCTGCGGCAGCGTCCTGATTCTCGTGCTGACGCTGATCGTCGGGCTTGCCGTCGACGCACCGGCCCAGGACGCCAAGTTCCGCGCCTACAACAAGAATCCGATTGTCATCTCCGGTCAGATCCGCCTCGCCCGCGAGCAGGGGCAACGGGCGATGGAGCTGATCGCCGCAGCCGGCGGGGATACCGCGACGCTCGACCAGACCAAGGCGATCGTGTACGACGCCTATGTGTTCACTCGCGCTGCGCTCGGTGGCATCCGTTCTGTGCAGCGCGACAGCAAGTTCCCAGACCCGCTGCTGCCAGCCCAGATCGACCTCATGGAAAAGGCGGGATTTGATCTGCGCCAGTGCATGACAGATCTCGACCGGGTCCGCATTGGACAGATCAAGCGCCTCGAGACCGCGCGCGCGTCCCTCGAGTCCTCGATGGCCATCTTGAGCTCCGTGGCTCTCCTTCTACCCTGATGCCTATCCGGGACATCGTTCTCTTCGCACTCATCGTGGGCTCGCTACCGTTGTGCTTCTTCCGCACGTGGATCGGCCTGCTCGTCTGGGCCTGGCTGGCGTTCATGAACCCTCACCGACTCGTTTGGGGATTCGCCGCCTCCCTGCCGCTCTCTCAATGGGTGGCCATGGCGACCGTTGGCGGCCTGCTGTTCTCCAGCGATCGCAAGCCGCTCGTGTGGACGCGAGAAACCATCCTGCTCCTCGCGCTCTGGGCCTGGTTCTGCGTCACGACGCTGACGGCCCTGTATCCGGTGGCGGCCAGGGAACAGCTCGAGCGAGTCTCGAAGATCTTCCTGATGTCGTTCCTGCTGATCCCGTTCTTCCAGGACCGCCGGCGCCTCCGCATCCTGCTCCTGGTTGTCGCAGGCTCCATCGGCTTCTACGGTCTGAAGGCCGGCATCTGGGTGCTGCAGACCGGGGGCGAAAACCGAGTGTACGGGGTCGGTGCGGACACCGCCATCTCCACCAATAACGCCCTCGCCCTGGCGCTCAACATGTGCCTGCCGATCCTCTTCTATCTCGCCAAGGAGGAGCCCCGGCGGTGGCTCCGCCGCCTCCTGTACGCGACGTTCTTCGCGTCGATCATCTCCGTGCTGTTCACGTACTCCCGCGGCGGCTTCCTCGGCCTGCTGGTCGTCCTCGGGGTGCTCTTCCTCAACCGCCAGAACGTCCCCCACGTCGTGCTTGCCGCGCTTTTGGTGTGCTTGCTCGCCTTCGGGTTCGCGCCGCAGAAGTGGCTCGATCGCATCGACACGATCGTCAACTACCACGAGGACGGGTCGGCGATTGGGCGGTTGACGGCCTGGTCTGTGGCCTACCGTCTCGCGACAGACAATCCCATCACGGGTGGCGGGTTCTGGAGCATCGCCAACATCGAAACGTACCGGCGATATCTCCCTGGCTATCCCTCTGACTACTCGCCCGACGCCCACAGCGTCTACTTCGGACTCCTGGGCGAGCACGGATATCCGGGGCTGGTCCTCTTCGCGACGCTCGTGATCAGCACGCTGTTCTCGCTCACTCGAGTTCGGATGCGCGCCCGCGGGCGCGAAGAGCTCCACTGGGCGGCGAACTACGCCTCGATGCTCCGAGCAAGCATCATCGGCTACCTGGTCACCGGGGCGTTCCTCAGCTTCGCGTACTTCGACCTCGCGTACCTGCTGTTCGTCGTCTCCATTCTTCTGAAGGTGCTCGTCGACCAGCAGCTCGCGCCTCAGCCCCAGGCGCCCACCACCAGCACGCCACGGCGCGCGCCCTTTGCCGCGAAGGCAAAGAGGCCCCCGCTGCGGCGACCGGCCTTGGGCAGATGAAACGGCCATGTGCGGAATAGCGGGCATCCTTCGGCAGGACGGTGCGCCCATCGACGGCGCGCTGCTGCGCCGTATGACCGACGTCCTCGCGCACCGCGGGCCGGATGGCGAAGGCTTTCACGTCGCCGGACCGATAGGCCTCGGGCACCGCCGTCTGGCGATCATCGACGTCGTCGGGGGTGCCCAGCCTATGCTCTCGGCGGACGGTGCGGTGGCGATCACCTACAACGGTGAGGTATATAATTTCCGCGAGCTGCGGGCCGAGCTGCAGGCGCGAGGCTTTCGCTTTCGGACGACCTCCGACACCGAGGTGGTCCTGCACGCCTACGAGGCGTGGGGAGAAGCTGCGCTCCGGCGTCTCCGCGGCATGTTCGCGTTCGCCATCTCCGATCTGCGCCGCCGGCAGCTCTTCCTCGCACGAGACCGGACGGGCATCAAGCCCCTCGTGTACGCGTGGGACGGTCGCTGCCTCCGCTTCGGCTCCGAGATCAAGGCGCTTCTTCAGGATGGCGCCCTCAGCCGAGAGCTAGACTGGGCGGCCGTGGACGAATACTTCCGACACGGCTACATCGCGAGCCCGCGGACGATCTTCACGTCGATCAAGAAGTTGCCGCCGGCGTCGTATCTCGTCTGCTCGCTGGACGGGGGCGAGCCCCGGATCGCTCGCTACTGGGATCTCAAGTTCACTCAGGGCCCGGCCATGGCCGAGGCCGACTGGATCGACCGCCTCGGCGCCCTGCTCGACGAGTCGGTACGCCTGCACATGGTGGCCGACGTTCCCATCGGCGCGTTCCTGAGCGGGGGGCTCGATTCGAGCAGCGTTGTGGCGCACATGGCGCGCTTCTCACGTCAGCCGGTGCGAACCTTCTCCATCGGCTTCGACGAGCCGGAGTTCGACGAGCTCGACTACGCGCGGCAGGTGGCCACGCGCTATGCCACCAACCACGTCGAGCTGGTGGTCAAGCCCGACGTCATGGAGATCCTGCCACGACTCGCCTGGCAGTTCGACGAGCCGTTCGCGGACGCCTCGGCGGTGCCCACCTACTGCGTGTCCAAGATCACGCGCGAGCACGTGACGGTCGCGCTCTCGGGCGACGGCGGAGACGAGAGCTTCGCCGGCTACCGCCGCTATGCCGACGCGCTGTCGCTCGAGCGGCAGGCCCACCATCTCCGCGCGATTCGACCGCTCGTCCGAATGCTCGCGGCCGCAGCGCCCGCGGGCGTGCGTGGCGGGGGCCATCTCGCCTTCCTCGGCATGGCGCCGCTCGAACGCTACTTCCGGATGACGACGTATCAGTCGGACGCCAGTCTGGGCGAGCTCTTCACCCCCGAGGCGCGCTCCCGGCTGACGCCGCCGACACCACACGACCGGTTTGTACGTCTGGCCGCGGAGTCCGGCACCGACGACTACCTGTCGCGGCTGCAGTACATCGACATCCATCACTATCTTCCCGACGACATCCTGACGAAGATTGACCGGACCAGCATGCTGGTCTCGCTGGAAACACGGGTGCCCCTGCTGGACCACATCCTGATGGAACACGTCGCCGCCATGCCCCCCGCCCTCAAGTTCCGTGGCGGGGCAGGCAAGTACGTGTTGAAGCAGGCCATGCGGGATCTGCTGCCTCCGGCGATCCTCACGCGATCCAAGATGGGGTTCGGCGTGCCGCTCGGGCGCTGGTTCCGCAACGAGCTGAAGACGTTCGTGGCCGACGTCCTGCTTTCCTCTCGCGCGCGCTCGCGCGGCATCATTCGGCCGGAGGCGGTCTCGCGGTTGCTGCAACGTCATGCCGCAGGCCGCCACGACCTCTCCGTGGCGATCTGGTCCCTCATGTGCTTCGAGCTGTGGCACCAAACCTGGATGGACAGGTAGCCATGCCTACGCTGGTGGTGCACGTGGTTCACTACCTGGTCGTCGGCGGCCTCGAGAATGGCATCGTGAACCTTGTCAACGCCCCCAGGCCGGGTCAGCGTCACGCCGTTATCTGCATGACGATCGGCGGGGCGAACCGGGCCCGCATCGATTCCGACGTGCCGGTGTTCGAGCTCCACAAATCGACAGGACACGACGTGCGCACCTTTGCGCGCCTCGTCCGGCTCCTGCGCCGCCTCCGTCCCGACGTCGTGCATACGCGGAACTGGGCGACGTTCGACGGGGTCCTGGCTGCGCGGTTGGCTCGAGTCCCGATGGTCGTTCACGGTGAGCACGGGCGCGACGCTTCGGATCCTGACGGCCAGAACCGTCGCCGAAATCACCTCCGCCGCCTGCTGTCTCCACTGATCGATCGCTTCGTCGCAGTCTCCGATGACCTGCGACGCTGGCTGATGACGGACGTCGGTATCCGGGGTGACAAGGTGCAGAGGATCCACAACGGCGTCGATACCGAACGCTACACGCCGGGCGATCCGTTGAAGGCGCGTGACGCCCTCGGCATCCAGCCGCAGCGACTCGTCATCGGCACCGTCGGCCGACTCAACCCGGTCAAAGATCAAGCGGCACTGATCAGGGCATTCGCGACGCTTCATCGCGGGGCGCCGGAGAGCCTCCTCGTCATCGCCGGCGACGGGCCATGCCGCCAGGAATTGCAAACCCTCGCGGCATCGCTGCAGCTGACCGACCGTGTCCTGTTCCTCGGCGAACGCCATGATGTGCCCGACATCCTTCGCGCCTTTGACATTTTCGTGCTGCCCTCCATCGCAGAGGGCATTTCGAACACCCTCCTCGAAGCGATGGCGACCGGGCTCCCCGTGGTCGCAACCCGTGTCGGCGGCACTCCAGAGCTCGTCGTTGACGGCATCACGGGGCACCTCGTCGCCCGGCACTCATCCGAGGGCTTGGCCGCCGCGATTGGCAAATATCTGGCGGACCCAGCGGCGCGTTTGACACACGGACACCGCGCGCGTGAGCGTGCAGTTCGGGAGTTCGCGCTCGACACGATGCGGGACGGATACGCCGATACTGATATGGCACACGCCCCTTCCGTCCTGCGCGTCGCGGTCCTCACCGGCACAGACAGCGAATCGACTCGTGAGTGCGTGGCGCGGCTCATGGACGCGAGCCACGTGGAAATCGCCGGGGTCATATACGACCGCGGCGTCACTCCACTGAAAACCCGCCTGCGTCGCGCCTGGAAACGGGCGCGCACGGAGGGGATCGCCGACCATACCCTGCGACGGCTGTTCCAGTTCATCGGCGACGTCTTCACATCAGTCGCGAGATCTCGCTTCGACGCCGGGCCCGTCCGTCGAGCCGTCTTTCCTGATCAGGCTCGCTCACTGGCCGAACTATGCGCGAGGCGCAGCGTCCCGTACGTCATCGTCGACTCCCTCAACAGCTCGGCGGCCCAGGCGCAGCTGCGCAGCCTTCGCGCCGATCTTGGCGTCGTCCTCGGGACACGAATCTTGAAGGCGGCCACGTTTTCCATTCCCCGGTTGGGTTCGATCAACGTCCACAAGGGCGCGGTGCCCCACTACCGTGGACAGCCGCCCGCGTTCTGGGAGCTTTATCACGGCGAGCCCGAGGCGGGTGTCACGATTCACTTCGTCGTGGACCGCCTGGACGCGGGCCCGGTCGTCGCCGCTGACACGGTGCCCATCGGCGCGCACGAGACCGAGCATAGTTTGAGGCAAAAACTGGATCGCCTCGCCTCCAGGCTGCTTCTCGAGGCGGTGAAGAACGTTGCGGAGGAGCACACGGTCCCGCAGCCGCAGCCCGACGCCGTGGGGCGGGTCTTCACAACCCCGACGCGACGGCAACGGCTCGAGCTTCAGCGGAGGCTCGGCACGCGCCCCGAATCCCCGGTGAAGCGCGTCGTCAAGACCGCACTCTACGCGACTCTTCTCTACGGTGGCCCTGTCGCGCTGCGGAATTTCTGGCTGCGCCTTCGCGGCTGTACGCGATACACGGTTCTCCTGTATCACCGGGCCAACGACTTCTCGAAGGACCACCTGACGGTCAGCATCGACCGCTTCATCGAGCAGCTCGACGTTCTGCGGCGTCATTACCCCATCCTCAGCCTCAAGGACGCGCTCGCCGCGGCGAAGGCTCGCCGCTTCCTGGGACCCAACGTCGTGGTCATCACGTTCGACGACGGCTATGCAGACAACGCAGAGCTCGCCGCGCCGATCCTGAAATACCTCGGCCTGCCGGCGACGTTCTTCGTGTCGGCTGGAATCGTCGAGGCCGGACGGCCGTTCCCGCACGACGACACCTCCCCGTATCGGTTTGAAACCCTCAGCTGGGAGCAGGTTCTGTCGATGCGGGATCTAGGGTTCGAGATTGGTTCGCACGGCTTGAGCCACGCAAACCTTGCGAAGTGCTCCACGCAGGAGGCGCGGCGAGAGCTCCGTGGCAGCCGCGAGCTTCTCGAGAGTCGGTTAGGAACCGCCGTCCGAGCGTTTGCCTACCCGTTCGGGGGCCAGGGTGACATCACATCCGAGGCCCGGGGTGAGGCTGTCATTGCCGGTTTCGACGTCGTCGCCGCGGCGTTCGGCGGCACCAACGTCGGCAGCATCGACTGCCACAACGTGCTCCGAACCACCATCAACGACGAAGTTGACCCTCTCACGCTCCGAGCTGTCGTCGAGGGTGTGGACCTCGGGGCGTTCCGACGACTGGTGAGCCGCGTCGGCGGCGGCGCCCGTCCCTACGTGCTCCACGGGCGTCGAACCTGGCAGGGGATCTAACAATGTGCGGCATCTCGGGCGTCGTGCACACCGACCCGGGTCGCCCGGTGGACCGGGAGAGTTTTCGACGAATGACCGCCACACTGACCCATAACGGCCCTGACGCCGACGGCTATCTCTTCGGCGACGGCGTCGCCCTCGGCCACCGGCGCCTCAGCATCATCGACGTCGGTGGAGGCGACCAGCCGATCTACAACGAGGACCATACGCGGGCCGTGGTCTTCAACGGGGAGATCTACAACTTCCGCGAGCTACGCGCCGAGCTCACCGCTCGTGGGCATCGCTTCCGGACCGCGTCCGACACCGAAGTGATCGTGCACGCGTGGGAGCAGTACGGCGACGACTGCGTGAGCCGGCTGCGCGGGATGTTCGCCCTCGCGCTGTGGGACGGGCCCGCCCGGCGCTTGCTGCTGGCGCGCGACCGGCTTGGCAAGAAGCCGCTCTACTACGCGCACGACGGGGAGCGCCTGGTCTTCGCCTCCGAGCTGAAGGCGCTCATCGCGGATCCCTCCATGAAGCGCACGGTCGACCCGGAGGCGGTCGACGACTATCTGGCCTTCGGGGCCGTTCCGGCCCCCCGGACGATCTACCAGGGCATCGCCCAGCTGCCGCCCGCGCACTACCTCCTGTGGGAGGACGGTCGGATTCGCCTCGCCGAGTACTGGGACGTGCGATTCGACGTCGGGCCTGAACGCAGCGAGCGGGACTACCTCGAGGAATTCGCCGCTCTCCTGGCCGAGGCCGTGCGCCTCCGCATGATCAGCGACGTGCCACTCGGGGCATTCCTCAGCGGCGGCGTCGACTCCTCGGCGGTCGTCATGGCGATGGCCGGCGAGTCGACGCGGCCGGTACTGACCACGAGCGTGGCGTTTCGGGAGAGCGGGTTCAACGAGGCACCGTACGCCCAACAGGTGGCGCAGGCGTTCCACACCGACCACCGCGAGATCGTCGTCGCGCCCCGGGCCGCCGAGATCCTTCCCACGCTCGTCTGGCACCTCGACGAGCCGTTCGCCGATTCGTCAGCCCTGCCGACCTATTATCTGTCGCGGGCCGCGCGTGAGCGGGTGACCGTGGCGCTCTCCGGGGACGGCGGCGACGAGACCTTCGGGGGCTACGCCTGGCGCTATGGCCTCAACATGCTGGAGCACCGCGTGCGCCGGCGACTGCCGGCGTGGCTCCGTCACGGGCTGCTCGGGCCGCTGGCCTCCGCCTGGCCGAAGGCCGACCGACTGCCCCGCCCGCTGCGCTGGAAGTTCTTCCTGCGCAACCTGAGCCTGTCCCCCGAGCGGGCCTACTTCCACGACATGAGCCTCTTCACGCCCGCGGACAAGGCTCGACTTCTGAGCCCGGAGTTCCGCACGACGCTGGGCGAACACGATCCCTTCGCGGCGTTCGCGCGCCACTTCGAACGGGTCGCCGGCCTGGATCACCTGAGCCGGATCACGTACGTCGATCTGAAGACCTACCTCCCGAACGATATTCTCGTCAAGGTCGATCGGATGGCGATGGCCCACTCGCTCGAGGTCCGCTCGCCGCTGCTCGACCACAAGGTCGTCGAGTTCGCGGCCAGCGTGCCGGCCGGGTTCAAGTTCCGCGGGACGACCTCGAAGTATCTCGTCAAGCGCTATCTGGAGCGATCGCTGCCTGCCTCGCTGGTGCACCGGCCGAAGCAAGGCTTCTCGATCCCCTTGGCCCGGTGGCTCCGGTCGGATCTCCGCCGCGCATGACCTTCTGCTCTCGGAGCGGGCCCGGCGACGCGGCTACTTCAGCACCGACACGGTGCGCGCGCTGTGGAAGGCGCATCAGAGCGGACGGCAAGACCATGCTCACCGTCTATGGGCGCTGATGATGCTGGAGCTGTGGCAGCGACTCTTCGTCGACGACTCGGCGGCGCGGCGATGATGAGCCTCGTCGAGCGAGAAGCGAAGTGCCGGGTGCTGCTGCGCAAGTACTATGCCGGTCTGCCGTCCCGTGAGTGGTTCGTCGACCAGGCGGTGTCATCCGTGCTTCGGCCGGGCGGCACGATGCTAGACGCAGGCTGTGGAGACACCCTGGCCCTTCTCAACCGCTACGCGACTCGCGTTTCGTTCGCAGTGGGCGTCGACGTCGTGAAGGCGTCGGCCGCGCCGGTGGCGAATGCAACCGTCGTCGTCGGAAACCTCTCAGCGCTTCCGCTGCGCGACCGGTCGTTCGACGTCGTGGTCTCGCGCTCGGTCGTCGAGCACCTGTCCGATCCGCGCGCGGTGTTCCGTGAGCTTGGACGCGTCTTGAAGCCGGACGGCCGGCTGATCTTCACGACGCCGAACAAGTATTACTACTCGTCGCTCGTGGCGGGCATCATCCCGTACTCGTGGAAGGATGCGTACATGCGTGTCCAGTTCGGCGACGAGGGGTATGACCACTTTCCGGTCTTCTACCGCGCCAACACGCGCCGCGCCCTGCGAAGGGTGGCGGCGCACGCCGGCCTGGTGCTCGAAAGCGCGCAGGCCCTCCGCCATTTCCCGTACTACCTGCTCTTCTCGCCGGCACTCTTCCGGCTGGGAATCTTCTACGACCGGGTCGTCACGCGGCTGCGACTCGATGCTCTGCAGAGCACCTGGCTGGTCACGATGCGCAAGCCGGCGGAGCGCTGACATGAAGGTGCTGGTCCTCAGTTCCGCCTTCCCGAGCGCGAGCCGCCCGACGTACGGCGTCTTCGTGCGCGAGCGCGTCCGGCATGTCGCCGCGCGAATGGAAGTCGCGGTCGTCGCGCCGGTGTTGTGGTTCCCGTTCAACCGGTTGTTCCGCGGCGACGCCGTGGCCGCCACGCCGCTCGTGGAGGTCCAGGATGGGCTCACCGTGTACCACCCGCGCGTCGCCTGTCTTCCGGGCGTCGGCAAGACGCTCGACGGCGTGCTCTATGCGCTGAGCCTGGTCGCCTTCATTGCACGCCTCCGCCGCAGCTTCGCGTTCGACGTCATCGACGCCCACTTCACCTATCCCGACGGCGTGGCCGCCGTGTTGCTCGGGAAGCTCTTCCACACGCCGGCCGTCGTCACGATCCGCGGCACGCACGACCTCCGCCACGCCAGGTCCCGGCTCCGGCGCCTGCAGATCCGGTGGGCCCTCGGGGCCGCCGCGGGCGTCATCGCAGTGAGCGACTCGCTTCGCCGTTTTGCCGAGCAGCTCGGGATCGACGGAAGGAGGATCCGGGTGATTCCGAACGGGATCGACGCGGACCGCTTCCTCCCAGGCAACCGTGCCGATGCGCGCGCGCGGCTGGGCTTGCCCGCCGACCGCACCATCCTCCTGTCGGTCGGCGCCCTCGTGGAAGGCAAGGGCCAGCATCGAGTGGTCGAAGCCTTGACCGAGCTGGTGAGTCTCCATCCCGGGCTGCTCTACGTCGTCGTCGGCGGCGATGTCCACAACGACCCCGGACGCCGGGCGTTCGATGCAGTCGTGCGGAGCGCCGGGCTCGGCGGCCACGTGCGGCTGGTAGGTGCGCGGCCCCACGACGAGGTGCCCGCCTGGCTGGCGGCGGCCGACCTGTTCTGTCTGGCCACCCGCAGCGAGGGCTGGTGCAACGCGATCACCGAGTCACTGGCGTGCGGGCTCCCCGTCGTCACCACGGCGGTCGGCGGCAACCCGGAGATCGTAAGAAACGGTGAGGATGGGTTCCTGGTACCGTTCTGGGACCGGGCGGCATTCGTACAATCCGTGCTCCAGGCCCTCGGCCGGAAGTGGGACCGGCAGGCCATCGCCTCACGGGCGCGGGCGCGCGGCTGGGAGCGTACGGCCGATGCGGTGACCCATGCCCTGGCGGGCGCCTCATGATGTTCTCACCCTGGCTGCAGACGCTGCTTCTTCCCGCCGCAGCCGCGAGCAGCATCGTGCTCGCCATCGCCGCCCTCGTGCGTGGGCGCGGGCGCCTGGAGCTCACCTTCGTGGCCGGGCAGCTCGCGCTGGCGGCAGAGAGCCTGATCACTTTCTCCCTTCTCCAGACGGAGACGCCGGGTGATCGGTTGTTCTGGCTCGAGCTGCAGCAGGTGGCGGCGTTGATCGTACCGCTCCCGTGGGTCCTGTTCGTGGCAGCGCTCGTCACCCGCAGACCCACACAGTGGCTCTGGCGCCTGGTGTCGATCGCGGTCGCCGTCGCGGCGTCGGCCGCCGCGCTCACGCAGGTTCTGTCGCCCGCCTTCCAGATCGCCGACGTCGAGGCGTCGTTCTATGCCGCCCGCCTGGGCACGCCCGCGCTGGCCGCGATCATCATGCAGCTCCTCGCCACCGTCGGCGTGCTGGTCGGGCTCGAGGCATATCTGCGCGCGTCGACACGTGACAGCCTGTGGCGGTCGAAGTACCTCGTGCTCGGGCTCGCCACGATCTTCCTGTCCCGGTTCTACTTCTTGAGCCAGGCGCTTCTCTTCCAGGTGCTCTTCGCGGCTCACCTGACGGCGAGCGCGGCCATTCTGTTGTCCGGAAACATCGCGATCGCGGCGTCGATCGTGCGGGCCCGTCTGAGGGACGGCGAGCTGGCGATCTCGCGCCGTCTGCTCTATCGTTCGGTGGTCATCGGCGTCCTCGGCGTCTACCTCTTCGGCCTGGGCGCGCTCGGGTGGTTGCTGACGTGGCTGGACGTTCCGGAGAAGGTCTTCTGGGGCTCGCTGATCGTCTTCGTCTCCGCGCTCGGCCTCGTCGCCGTCCTCATGTCCGAGGACATCCGCTGGCGCGCCCGGCGCTTCATCAGCCTCCACTTCTACCGCGGCACGTACGACTATCGCCAGCAGTGGATGGCCTTCACGAAACAGATGGGGTCCCTGCTCTCCGTCGAGGAGCTGAGCCGCCAGCTTCTCTCGACGGTCACGACTGCCGTCGGCGCCGCCAAGGGGGCGCTCTACGTCACCGATCCGCGCGACAACAAGCTCCGGCTGGCGGGAGCGGTCGAGCTGACGCCGGAAGCCATCCTCGATGGAGCCGTCGTGCAGGACCTTGCCAGACAGCGGCGGCCCATTCTCTTCGATCCCTACTGTGACGCGCTCCCTCAACCCTCTCTCGATCCCATTCCGCGCGGTACGGTGGCGGTGCCGCTCCCCTGGCAGGGCACGCTCGCCGGTGTCATGCTGATCGGGCCCGAGCGCACGCGAAGCGCTTACACCGTCGAGGACCTCGAGTTCTTGACCACCGTCGGGGAGCAGGCGGCCGGAGCGATCATGACGGCACGGCTCTCCGAAGCCGCCGCCCGAAGCCGCGAGTTCGAGGCGTTTCACCGCCTGACGTCGTTCGTCATTCATGATCTCAAGAACTCGATCTCGGCGCTCTCGATGCTCAGCCAGAACGCCCTGGAGCACTTCGACGATCGCGAGTTCCAGCGAGACGCCATCAAGACGCTGTCGAGCACGGTCGACCGTATGAAAGCCCTCCTCGCGCGGCTCGCGTCCGCGCCCGAATCCTCCGAGCTCAGGTTCCAGTCCGTGGACCTTGCGAGCCTGGCCCTCGAGGTGACCAGCCATATCGCCGGCAACCGGGTGACCCTGGTGAAGGACCTCGCGGCCGTGCGACCGGTTCAGGGCGACCCGGACGCGATCCTGCGCGTGATGCAGAACCTCGTCACCAACGCGACGGAGGCGCTCGAGCCGGGAGGCGGAATGGTGACGGTCCGGACCAGTGAGGAGAACGGCTGGGCGGTGCTTTCCGTCGGCGATACGGGGCGGGGGATGTCGGACCACTTCATCCGTAACTCGCTCTTCGCCCCGTTCAGGTCGACGAAGCGCGGCGGATGGGGCATCGGTCTCTACCAGGCGAAGTATCTCGTCGAGGCGCACGGGGGACGCATCGAGGTCTCGAGCAAGGAAGGGGACGGGGCGACCTTTGTCGTGAAACTGCCGCTGACGCGGATCTCGAACCCATGAAACCTCGGGTGCTGCAACCCGCCAGTCCTCGGCGCCCGCTGGGTGCGTTCCTGCCCCGGGAGCGGCACGTTGAACCGAGCGCCAAAGGCCTGCCCCTGGCCGGGCTCGCCCGGACATGGTTCTGGTTGGCCGCCCCCGTCCTCGCCACGGCGCTGCTCTACGTGCCGATCTTCCCCCGCCTGATCCATGAATGGACCCAGTTTTCCAACCTCTCATATGGCTTCGCGATCCCGTGCGTCGCTGCCTACCTTCTCTGGGTGCGTCGCGGACGGCTGCGGGCCATCGCCCCGAGCCCATCGCTCCTCGGGCTCCCGCTCCTGGTGATCGGACTCGCCGGGCTGGTCATCGGCGTCAACGGGGAGGAATCGTTC
>WNGC01000795.1_pt1 | contig 19246 bp, 16 predicted proteins | sample 5400051 | NCBI WGS metagenome assembly WNGC01 (sample SAMN13153368, study PRJNA577476) | soil metagenome | isolation source: 20 cm soil or saprolite under grassland replicate 2 | place: USA:California | collected 2016-06-15
CGGCAGCGGGCGTGGGGCCGCTCGGTGCCTTGAGCGCCGACGACGCACCCGCATGTGTCGGCGCGGCCGTCCGGTGGGCACGCGATGCGGGCGCCGCTCCTTCGTCGGTCATCTACATCGCTGTGCCGGGCCAGCACGGTGCCCTATCGAGCCTGCTGCGGGCGGGTTTTCAAATCCGCGAGGTAGAGACGTTTTGTTGCTCTCGTTCTCCGGAATTCTTCGACCCGCGGATGTACCTGGCCGCGGCGGCGCCAGAGGGCAGCTCGCTCTTCTGATTGCCCGGTGAGTTGTGCGGAGGTGGCTGCTCGTCTCGCATTTTGGACAGTCCGACCCCTTCAGTGCCGGTCCTGAGCGGAACGAAACGTCCAGCTTGGATAAGGGGACTTACGCGGCAGGCATGATTCTTCCCTCTCTGGAAGACCGATGGAGGCTTCCGGATGCGGGATGCCGTACCGGGAGGCCCGTCCGGGCCGAGGCCGAATGCCTTTCCAGGGCGACCATAGGGAAGGTACAACACGATGAAACTCGAGCTGCAGGGTCTCACCCTACGCTACGGTGATCGGTATGCGCTGGGAAGGTACAACACGATGAAACTCGAGCTGCAGGGTCTCACCCTACGCTACGGTGATCGGTATGCGCTGCAAGACCTGATCGTCTCGTTGGAGGGTCAGATCATCGGGCTCCTCGGGGCCAACGCTTCCGGAAAGACCTCGTTGCTCCAGATCCTTGCTGGCACGGCCGCGGCGACGGAAGGACAAGCCCTCATCGACGGTGTGCCACTGCGGCCGGGCAGAAGGCCCGGTATCTCGTACCTGCCCCAAGACAGCCCAGCGTTCCCGTTCTGGCAAAATCCGAAAGAGACCCTGTCTGCGACGTTTCTGCTGAGGGGCGTCACGGGGTATGATCCGCGCGACCTGCTGGCGGGGCTTGGCCTGGAGGACGAGGATCGCCGTGCGGACGAGTTTTCCGGTGGCATGAAACAAAAGGTTCGGATTGCGCAGGCGCTCGCGCACGCGCCAAAACTGCTCATCATGGATGAGCCCACAACCGGCCTCGACATCCGCGAACGGTTTCGACTCCTCCGCCTGATCGAGCGGCTCCGAAGCCGGGTGTCGATCGTGTTTTCCACACATCAGCCCGCCGATGTCGCAAGCGTCTGTGATCAAGTGTTGATCCTGCGCCGAGGCCGCGCCGTGGCGTCCGGGAAACCCGCCTCGATCACAGCGGCGGTGAGCGACCGCGTATTTGAATGGGTCGTGCCGTCTACCACACTTCCCGCGGATCCCGCCTACGAGATCTGCGAGGCGGAGCGGTCGAATGGAACGTTGCGGCTCCGAGCGGTAGGCGATCGGCCTCCGGGAGGCATGGCGGTACCGCCTCGTCTGGAGGACGCCTACGTGTGGCTGACCCGGGACACGTAGGGACCAAACGACCGTCATGTTTGGCATTGCGCACGATGATCCGCCGCGACCGAAGCCTATGCGCGGCCGGCGTATAGACGTTGTGGTCGACCCGGCTGATGAACACGGCGATCGGGCACGGTGAAGCCGGCGGCCGGGCCTTGGGGAAGGAGTGCCCGCGGGCCCGCAGCGAACCATGGGCCGCACGGGGAGGGGACTGCGACCATGGACGGCAGGACGTTCGCCATCGACCTCGTCCGGCGTTCCCACGAGTGGGCCGAGCGCTACGTCGCCCAGGAGTACGGCCGCATCCGCGCCCGGCTCCAGGCCCGGGGGCTGATCGAGTACTGCCGCTCCCTGATGTGGCGGGAGTACATGGTCGGCGTGCACGTCCCCGCGAAGACGCTGGCCCTGCTGCCGGACGACGCCCAGGATTTGAAGCTGCTCCTGACCCGGCAATTGCTGGAGGAGTGGAAGCATTCGCAGGTGTTCGCAGAGCGCGTGCGGGCGCTCGGCGGCGACGGCGACCTCGCGCGCTATACCCCCACGCCGGGCGACTGGGAGCTCTACTACGGGACCTACAACTGGAGCCATCCGGTGGAGCTGGTCGTCTCCCTCCAGTGCACCGGAGAAGTCATGATCACAGAGATGTTCAAGACCCTGGTCGACCCGAAGCGGCTCCTCGTGGATGAGCGAACGGCGGCCGTGATCCGCGAGCAGATCCTCGCCGACGATGCGCAGGCGCTGGACAGCCTGGTGGACCCGGAAACCGCGAGACGCCTCGAGGAAGACGTCATTCCCGACGAGGGGCAGCACATCCGCTACGGGCGGGTGATCCTGGAGCGCTACGCCACGTCGGCGGAGGTGCAGCAGATGGCGCTGCATGTGCAGCATCGCAAGATGGCGGCCCTCCAGGTGTCCCACGGCGATCTCGTCGACCGGGTGCTGGCCTATGACGCCTAGCCGCCGCCGGCTCGGAGGCGGGCACGCGGCGCTCGCCGCGACCGCGGTGCTCGTGTTCGCCCTCACCGCCCACGGGGCGCCTCCCGCCGGCGCGCCCTACGAGCTCAATGTCATCCTGCCCCTGACGGGCGGGGCCGCCTTCCTCGGGCAGACCGAGTGGCGAACGCTTCAGGTCCTGGAACGCCTCGAGAACACCCGAGGCGGAATCCAGGGACGCCCCATCCACCTGGCGGTCCAGGATGATCAATCGAGCCCGCAGCTGGGGGTGCAGCTGGCCGGCCAGGTGCTCGCGAAGAAGGTGCCGGTCATCCTGGGATCCACCCTGGTGGCCATCTGCAGAGCCATGGCGCCCCTCATGAAGGACGGCCCGGTGATGTACTGCTTCTCGCCGGGCATCCACCCCGATGAAGGCAGCTACGTCTTTACCGCGGGTGTCTCCACCCATGACCTGGCCCAGGCGAGCATCACCTTTTTCCGAGCCAAGGGGTGGACGCGCCTCGCGGTGCTGACGTCTACGGACGCGACGGGCCAGGATGCCGAGGAAGGGATCCTGGCCGCGGCGGCGCTGCCCCAGAATCAAGGCGTCCAGGTCGTCGCCCGCGAGCACTTCAACCCGCAGGACGTCACCGTCGCCGCCCAGATCGCGCGGATCGGGGCCGCCCAGCCGCAGGCCCTCATCGCCTGGAGCACGGGGGCGCCGATCGGCACGGTGTTCAAGGGGATCGCGCAGAGCGGGCTCACGATCCCGGTGCTCACCACGGACGGGAACATGACGTACCCGCAGATGCAGCAGTACGCATCGTTCATACCGCAGGAGCTGTACTTTCCCACGAGCACGTGGCCGGCGTACCAGACACTCCCGCCGGGGCGGGTGAAGCTGGCGCAGAAGGTCTTTCTCGACGCGCTCCAGGCCGGGAACATGAAACCCGATCGGGCCGCGACGCTGGCGTGGGACGGGCCCGTCCTCGTCGTCGACGCGCTGCGGCACCTGGGCCTCGATGCCGGCGCCGGCCAGATCCGGGACTACATCGCGCGCTTAAGGGGAGTCGCCGGCATCAACGGCATCTACGACTTCAAGACGAGCCCTCAGCGGGGGCTGACCCTGAGGGACGCCATCGTCACCCGGTGGAATCCGTCCACGCAGGCGTGGGATCCCGTGAGCGGTTCGGGCGGAGGGCCCATGAAGTAGGGGAGCGGATGCGCGAAGCGGTCGAGATCGCGATAGGCGGTGTCCTCGCCGGCAGCGTCTTCGCGCTGGTCGCCGTCGGGTTCACGCTCGTCTACAGCGTCATGGGCGTGCCGAACCTCGCCCAGGGCGCGTTTGTCGTCCTGGGAGCGCTCACGATGTATTCCCTCGAGACGCACCTGCGCTGGCCCCTCCTGGCCGCCGTGCCGGGGGCGGCGGTCGTTGCGGCGCTGGTGGGGGGCGCGACCGAGCGCCTGGTCATCCGGCCGGCGCGGCGCCGGCTGCCCACCAGCGGCATGCTCATCCTGATGGTCGGGCTTCTGACCCTGTTCGAGGGCGCGAGCCTGGTCATCTGGGGAAGCCAACCCTACTCGATTCCAGCGTTTTCAGGAGAGCGCCCCGCCGCCATCGCGGGCATCCGCATCCCCACCCAAGGGTTCTGGATCCTGGGAGCGACGGCCGCGAGCGTGGTGCTTTTATGGTACATCCTGGCGCGGACCGTCTTTGGGAAAGCCCTGCGCGCCTGCGCTGAAAACCCCGTAGCGGCAAGCCTGATGGGAGTGCCCGTGTCCCGGATGACCCTGTTCGCCTTCGCCGCGGGGGCCGCGCTCGGAGCGATCGGCGGCGAGGTCCTGGGACCGATCACCTCGATCGAGTTCGACACGGGACGGTTCTTCACGAACTCCGGGTTCATCGCCTTCGCGCTGGGCGGCATGGGCTCGTTCTTCGGCGCGGTGGTGGGCGGGGTGGGGTTGGGGCTGGTGCAGCAGCTGACGGCCGGCTACATCTCCTCGCTGTTCAGCAACACCCTGACGCTCGTGCTGCTCCTGGCCGTCCTCATCTGGCGGCCTGGAGGCCTCCTGGGCGGCGGCGGGGTCCGCCGCGAAGACGTGCGCGAGTTCATCGGCGCCTCCGCGCTCCCCGCCTACCGCCTCACGGGGCGGGCGGCGTGGTCGCTCGCCATCCTCGGGGCCGGGATCGTGGCCGTGCTTCCCGCGCTCCTCGGCGGGACGGGCCTGACCGGGTCGCTCGTGATCACCGGCATCCTCTTCATCGGGGTCCTCGGATTGGACCTGCTCATGGGATACACCGGGCAGGTCAGCCTCGGCCACGCCGGGTTCATGGCCGTGGGGGGGTACACCGCCGCCATCCTTGCCACCCGCCTGGGGGTCGCGCCCCTGGTCGCGACCGGCGCCGGGATCGCGCTGTCGCTGGCCGTCGCCCTCGTGCTGTCGCTGGTGACCGCCCGCCTGCGCGGCCTGTACCTCGCCCTGGCCACGCTCGCCTTCGGGCTCCTGGTGGATTCCGTCACCGTGGGGCTCACCGGCGTCACGGGCGGCCCTTCGGGCCTGGTGGGCATTCCCAGTTTCTCCCTGGGCGGCTACGCGTTTGCGAGCGCCACCTCCACGTATTACCTCGTCTGGGGAGTGGCCGGGGCGCTGGTGATCGTGCTGGCGAACCTCGCGCGATCGGGGTACGGCCGCGCCCTGCGCGCGACGCGGGCGGATCAGACGGCCGCGCGGGCGCTGGGCATCCGGGTCCCCCGCTACAAGGTGTCCGTGTTCCTGATCAGCGCCGCCCTCGCCGCGCTGGCGGGCAGCCTCTACGCCTTTCACTTCCATTTCCTCTCGCCGGAGATGGTCAGCACGTCCCGCTCCCTGGAGATGATCACCATGCTGGTGCTCGGGGGCGAAGGCACCCTGGTCGGCCCCCTGATCGGGGTCGCCCTCCTGACGCTGCTGCCGGCGGCGGTCCAACCCCTGGCCACCTACAAGACGCTGGCGGAGGGGCTCGTCCTCGTCCTCATCATGCTCTATCTGCCGGCCGGCATCTTCGGCGGAGGGCTCTCCGGCCTGCAGCGCCTCGCGTCCCGCATCACCCACCTCAGCCCCCACGCCGGGACGGCGAGTTCGGGATGAAGCGGCGCCCGCGGTCGGCGATCAGGCGCGCGGAGGGCACCATCGATCCCGCGGGGAGGCGCTAGCGTGCCGGGATCCATCGCCCTCGAGGCCCGAGGGCTGTACAAGTCGTTTGGGTGCGTGCTCGCGATCGCCGACGTCAGTTTCACCGTCCGCGAGGGATCGCTCACGGCCGCCATCGGCCCCAACGGGGCGGGCAAGACCACGCTGTTCAACCTGGTGACGAATCTGTACCCGCCGGATGCGGGCAGCGCATCCTGCTTCGGGATCGACCTGATCGGCCGTGCGCCGGACGCGGTCGCAACCCTGGGTCTGGTGCGCACGTTTCAGACGGCCCGCGCCTTTCCGGGAATGACCGTGCTCGAGAACGTCCTCGTGGGCGCGCATCTGCGCGTCCGCGCCAAGCCATGGCAGCAGGCCCTCTGGCTCCGCGCCGTGAGGGACGAGGAGCGGGCGATCCGGAGACAGGCCGAGGCCCTGCTCGAGGTCGTGGGACTGGCCGATCGCCGGGATGATGCTGCAATCAGCCTGCCGCTCGGCGCGCAGAAGCTCCTCGAAGTGATCCGGGCCCTCATGGCCCGACCGCGGCTCCTGTTGCTGGACGAGCCCGCCGCGGGGCTCAACGACGTCGAGACGGCCGAGCTCGCGCGGCTGCTCCTGGCCGTCCGGGCCGCCGGGGTGACGCTCATGGTCGTCGAGCACAACATGTCCCTCGTCATGGGCATCGCCGACGACATCATCGTGCTCGACCTCGGCCGGGTCATCGCCACAGGCGCGCCCGCGGCCGTGCAGGCCGATCCGCGCGTCATCGAAGCGTACCTCGGCCGGGAGGCGGAGATCGCCTGATGACCGACGGTCCGATGCTGCCCCCTGCGGGGACTCCTAACCAGGGTGAAGCCGACAGCAAGCAGATGTTGGAGGTGCGGGGCCTCCGCGCCGGCTACGGGGAGGTCGACGCGCTCAGGGGCGTGGACCTGGACGTGGGGCCGGGCGAGCTCGTCGCGCTGGTGGGCGCCAACGGGGCCGGCAAATCGACGCTGCTCAAGTGCATCTCCGGCCTGCTCTCCCCCACGGCCGGGACGATCCGCCTCGGCGGCGAGTCTATCGCCGGCGCCTCGCCCGCCCGCATCGTCCGGCTCGGCGTCGCCCACGTACCCGAAGGGCGCCAGGTGTTCGGACGGCTGAGCGTTGCCGACAATCTGCTGCTCGGGGCGTACGGCCGGCTCCGGCAGCTCACCCGGGCCGAGGTGGCCTCGCGGATCGAGGAGGTATGCCGCACCTTTCCCGCCCTCTCCGGCCGCCTGGCGGATGAAGCGTCCCTGCTCTCCGGCGGCCAGCAGCAGATGCTGGCGATCGCCCGAGGCTTGATGGCGCGGCCGCGGCTGCTCCTCCTGGACGAACCCTCCTTGGGCCTCGCGCCCGTGCTGGTCGTGGAGATCTTCAAGGTGCTCCGCCGCCTGCGCCGGGCCGGCGTCGGCATCCTGCTCGTCGAGCAGAACGCCCGGCTGAGCCTCGCCATCGCCGACCGCGGCTATGTGCTGGAAACGGGGCGGGGGGTGCTGTCGGGAACCGGGCAAGCGCTCCTGCGCGCGCCCGAGGTCATCCATCGCTACCTCGGCGTCGCCGCCACCCGTGTGGACACGCCGGACGGCGGGGCGGCGGGGTGGACCGAGCGCCTCAGGTCCGTGCTCGGCCGCGGCCCGCAGCCGACACCCGGCGGCGGGGAGCGAACCATTCCAGGCCCCATGGGAGGGGACCCTCGATGAACAGGCTCCACCTGACCCTGGCGATCGGCGAGTACGATCACACGCGCGATCTGACGAGCGGCGCAGTCCCGGTGGACGGCATCGACCTCACCCATCTCAGCCTGCCGATCGAGGAGATCCATTTCCGCTTCACCAACTTTCGCGAGTGGGACGTCTCGGAGATGTCGCTCGGCAAGTATGTCTCGCTGCTCTCCCAGGGCGATCGCTCGATGGTCGCGATCCCCGTCTTCCCGAACCGCACCTTCAGGCATTCGGCGATCTATGTCCGCCGCGAATCCGAGTTGACCGATCCCGCGCAGCTGGCGGGGAAGCGGGTCGGCGTGCCCGAATGGGCCCAGACGGCGGGGATCTATGCCCGGGGCTCCCTGATGCATCAGTACGGGCTGCAGTTATCCGCGATCGAATGGTGGCAGGCGGGGGTCAACCAGCCGGGACGGACGGAAAAAGTGGAGCTGCGGCTGCCCCAGGGCGTCCGGCTCCATCGGGCGCCCGAGGCGACGCTGAGCGGGATGCTGGCATCGGGCGAGCTCGACGCGGCGATCACCGCCCATCCACCGGAGTCGTTCGAGCGGGGCGATCCGTCGATCGTCCGGCTGTTCCGCGACGCCCCGGCCGTGGAAGCGGCCTACTGGCGGACGACGGGGATCTTTCCGATCATGCATATCATCGCGATCCGGGGCGACGTCTACGAGCGAAACCGCTGGGTGGCGATGAACCTCTACAAGGCGTTCGATGAAGCGCGCCGCCGGAGCCTCCGGCGGATCTTCGACCTCACCGCCTCGCGCGTCCCCGTCCCGTGGGTGCCCGATCACGCGGACCGCTGGCGGCCGCTGTTCGGCGACGACTACTGGCCGTACGGCCTGGCGCCCAACCGAACGACGCTGGACGCCTTCTGCCGGTACGCCTTCGAGCAGGGCGTCGCCCACCGGACGGTGGCGCCGGACGAGCTCTTCCCGCCCGAGCTGTCGAGCACGTTCCGCGTGTAAGCCACCCGCCGCCCTCGCGCGGCCGCGGTGATGCGGCCGGGCCGGCGGATCAACGAAGGAGTCACGACGATGCCCGAGCCCCGAGCGGAAGCCGGATCCAGCGATCCCGAAGGGCGGCAGGCGATTCGAGAGAATGTCCGCCGGCTGTGCAAGAAGTTCCCGGACGAGTACTGGCGCGCCGTCGACAAGGCCGAGGAGTACCCGGCGGCCTTCGTGGACGCGCTGACCGCCTCCGGCTATCTGGCGGCCCTCATCCCCGACGCGTACGGGGGATCGGGGCTGGGCCTCACCGAGGCGAGCATCATCCTCGAAGAGATCAACCGCTCCGGGGGCAGCGCCGGCGCCTGCCACGCGCAGATGTACACGATGGGCACGCTGCTCCGCTGGGGCAGCGACGAGCAAAAGCGCCGGTACCTGCCGCGGATCGCGCGCGGCGAGCTCCGGCTCCAGGCCTTTGCCGTGACCGAGGCGGCCTCCGGGTCGGAGACGACGCGGATCCAGACCACCGCCGTCCGCCGGGGCGATCGGTACGTCGTCAACGGGCAAAAGGTGTTCATTTCCCGGGTGAAGCAGTCCGACCTGATGATGCTGCTGGCCCGCACGACGCCCTACGATGAGCTCACCGACAAGACGCAGGGCCTCTCGGTGTTTCTCGTGGATCTCCGAGATGTCCATGGGAAACTGGACGTGCAGCCGCTCGAGTTGATGCTGAACCACCACTCGAACGTGGTGTTCTTTGAGGATGTCGAGGTCCCGGCCGAGAACCTCATCGGCGAGGAAGGCCGCGGGTTCCGGTACATCATCGACGGCTGGAACGCCGAGCGGATCCTGCTGGCCGCCGAGGCGATCGGCGACGGCCGCTGGTTCATCGACCGGGCGGCCGCCTACGGCCGCGAGCGCGTCGTGTTCGGCCGGCCGATCGGCGCGAATCAAGGGATCCAGTTTCCCATCGCCCAGGCGTTCGCGCACGTCGAGGCCGCCGATCTGATGCGCTTTCATGCCGCGGCCAGGTTCGACCGCGAAGAGCCGTGCGGGGCGGAGGCGAACATGGCGAAGCTGCTGGCTTCGGAGGCGGCCTGGGAAGCGGCCAACGTCTGCCTGACGACCTTCGGTGGATACGGGTTCGCCCGCGACTACGACGTCGAACGGAAGTTCCGGGAAACCCGGCTGTTCTCGGTGGCGCCGGTCAGCAACAACCTGGTGCTGGCATTTCTGGGAAACAAGGTGCTGGGACTGCCGAAATCGTACTAAGTCAGCGCCCTGCGCAAGCACACCGCGGGCCGGCGCAGGCGCACCCTGAACGGCTCACGAGGGGGGGACGGTGTATGCGAAGGCTTGTTGCGCTATCGGGGGCCTCCCTGGTCGTCATCTCCGCGCTCGCGTTTCAGGTCAGCGGGCAGCCTGCCGGGAACGGGGGCGTCTACGAGGCCGTCGGCGCGCCGCGGCGGGATGCCGACAAGCTGCCGCAGGTCTCCAATTTCGCCCTCGTGGGGCACGCCTCGCTGGTGAACCCGCCCGGGAGCCGTCTGTCCGGCGAAGGGGTCCCCAGGGGCATGAACGCGCCGCTGGCGATCGCGAAGACCTGCGCGTACGTCGGCAGCCGGAACGGGCTCCAGGACACGCTGATCGTCGATATCACGAACCCCCGGCTGCTGGTGGTCGCGGGGTTCGTCCCGGGGATCCCGCTCAGCTCGTCGCGCGAGATGCGCGCGTTCGGCGACCTCAACCTGCTGGTGATCGGCAACTTCCGGCTCCGCAAGGGCGATGCCACGTGGGAGAACCCGACGGGGGCGGACGGGACGGTCAACAACTTCAGGATCTACAACATCGCCGACTGCACGCGGCCGGTCCTCAGGGCGACGATCGATCTCGGCCCGAACGTCTACCATGAGTTCTACCTCTGGGTCGACCCCAAGGATCACACGCGCACGCTCCTCTACGCGACGTTCAACGACAACAACAGCGGGCCGAACCTTCCCGACCTCAGGGTGTTCGACATCACGAACGCGCAGAACGGCGGCGCCCCGAGCCAGGTCGCGTCGTTCACCCTCGACCCGGCCGTGCCCGCCGACGCGCGCGTGAATCCGAACGACCCGGCGCAAAAGTTCGGCGACGATCAGTTCCCGTTCAAGGCGACCGACCTCACCGCGCCGATCGACCCGCGGTTTCTGTTTGCCGGGCGCTACGGTCCTCAGCCGATCACGCAGTGGAACAACCGGCTGCACTCCCTGTCGGTGAACCCCGAGGGCACGCGCGTGTTCATGGCGAACCTGGGCGCCGGCTTCTTCATGCTCGACAGCTCGAACCTGGCGGATCCGGCGAAGGCGAAAGCCTGCACCCCGGACACCGTGACGAAGGACGCCGCGACCAACCAGGACGCCAACCTGTGCCTCCGGAAACTGGACCCGGATCCGAACGCCCGGGTCACCTGGCATCCGCCGCAGGCCAGCATCACGCACACCGCGGTCCAGATCCCGGGCCGCCCCTACGTGCTGGTCGGCGACGAGCGGAACGGCACGACGACCTGCCCCTGGTCCTATTACCGGATCATCGACATCCGGGACGAGATGCGCCCCGTCATCATCTCCGAGATGAAGCTCCCGGAGGACAAGCCGCAGGCGTGCCGCCGGGGCGGGCCGGGCGACCCGAAGTACAAGCGGGAGTTCTCGGCGCACAATGCGACGCCGTTCAAAGATGTCGCGTTCATGACCTGGTACTCCGGCGGCCTGCGGGCGTGGGAGTACGCGGACCCGCACCGCCCCCGCGAAGTGGGCGTCTTCGTCCCCCAGCCCCTGCCCAAGGTGGGCGTCACCTGGCGCGACAGCGACGACGTCTGGGCGTGGAGCTACCCCATCGTGCGGAACGGGCTGATCTACTTCGTCGACATGCGCAACGGGCTGTACATCGTGAGGTACATCGGGCCGCACCAGGACGAAGTGCCCGCCCAGGGCGTCTACGCGGGGAACCAGACGGCCTCGACGCAGTGATTCGAATGCTGCTCGCGGCCCTCGCCCTCGCGGCCCTGCTCGTTCCCGCCGGGGCTGCAGGGCCGGACAAGGCGCGAGGGGAGCTGGCCTTCGTTGCCGCCGATCGCGGCCTTCCGCAAATCTTTGTCGTGGGCGCCGACGGCACCGGCCGCCGCCGGCTGACGAGCGCGGCAGAACCGACTACCACACCGGTCTGGTCGCCGGACGGTCGGCGGATCGCGTTTATTCGGCGGACCGGGGCCGATACCCACATCTACATCATGGATGCGGACGGCGGGTCGCAGCGGCCCCTGACGACTGGGCCGGGCCGTGCGGCGTCGCCCGCCTGGTCTCCGGACGGCCGGCAGATTGTCTTCACCGCGACCAGCAACGGCCCCTCGCAGATTGCGGCGGTGCGGAGCGACGGGAGCCGGCGACGCGACCTCGCGCCGGCTCGCAGCGACCAACGCGCGCCCGCCTGGTCCCCGGACGGCCGGCTCATCGCCTTTCTCTCCAAAACGGGCGGCGGATACTTCGACCTCTACGCCGTCGGCGCGGACGGGCGGAACCTGCGTCAGGTCCCCACGCCGGCCCCCAGCCTCCAGCCGGACGTCACGGAGTTCGTCTGGCTCCCGGACGGCCGGCTCGCGTACACGAACCGTTCCGGCCTGGCGCAGGAAGGCATCACCGTGACCACGGTGGGCGGCGCGGAACATCGCTATTTGGGGTCGGGCTCCGCCCCGGCATGGTCCCCGGACGGCCGGCGCCTCGCCTTTGTGGTGTCGCATTCAGGGGCGCCGGAGATCTACGTGCGCAGCGCGGGAGGGAAGGCGGTGCGGCTCAGCGACCCGAGTCTCGCCTGCGTCCGTCCCGCCTGGTCACCGGACGGCCGCCGGATCGCGTTTCTGATTCTCGGGGGCGGGACGGTCAGGCTGATGGTGACGGATGCAGACGGCGGGCACCGGCGGCAACTGGCCGGCGACGTCTATGGGGATCTCAGCGCGCTCCCGGTGTTCTCGTGGCGGCCGCGGTAAGGGCGCGGCGGGACTAGGTCGCGGCCACCGGGAGCGACACCGGCTCGAGCGCCGCCCGCTTCAGCACCGCGTCGAGGCGATCCGCGAGGCTTTTGTCCGCGGGGAGCATCGGCAGCCGGTGCTCGTTCTCGGCGATCAGCCCCAACCGCTTCATCATGTACTTGACCGGAATCGGGTTGGTGTCCCAGAAGACCGCCCGGTTGAGCTCGAAGAGCTCGAAGTGCAGGGCGCGGGCCTCGGCCAAAGCGCCGGCGGCGACGGCCGCGCACAGCCGCGCGATCTTTCTCGGCGCGAGGTTGCCGACGGCGTTCATCAGCCCGGTGGCGCCGACGGCGAGCATCGGGAAGCTGAGCTCCTCGAGGCCCACGAAGACGCGGAACTCCGGCCCGAAGCGCTGCAGGAGCTGGCTGGTGTGCCCGAGGTCGTTGACCGCCTGCTTGATCCCGACCAGCGTCGGCAGCCGCGCGGCGATCCATTCGATCGTGTCCGCGTCCAGCGACACCGCCGCCCGGCCGGGGATGTGGTAGAGCAGCAGGGGCAGCGTGGTCCGCCGGCCGACGTCCACGAAGTATTCCACCAGCCCCCGCTGGGGGGGCCGGATGTAGTAGGGCGTCACGACCAGCACCGCCGCGGCCCCGGCGAGCTCGGCCTCCTCGGTCAGCCAGACGGTCTCGGCATGCGACTGCGAGCCCGTGGCGGCCACGACCGGGATCCGCCCGCGGCTCGTTTCCACCGCCACCCGGACCAGTTGGGCGCGCTCGTCGCCCGTGAGCGTGCTCGGCTCCGCGGTGGTGCCGCAGACCACGACGCCGTGGGAGCCCTCCGCGATCTGGTACTCGACCAGCCTGGCGAACGCCTCGTAGTCCACGGCGCCGTCCTTGAACGGCGTGATCAGTGGAGGATAGGAACCCCGCAGGAAGTTGCGGTCCAGGTCCACCGCGCCCTCCTCAGGACTTCGCCGCGACCCGGTAAGTCACGAGGTCGCGGACCGTTGCTCGCGGACGCCGCCCGCCAATCATGCCGGGGGCGCCGCCGCGACACGGCGGTTGGTGGCGAACCCCTTGTGCGACCCCAGCAGGCGTGGGGGGTGCCGGAGGTCCTCCTGCCAGAGGAGAGAGTCCATCGCCAGGTTCAGGGGCTGGTCCTGGATGGTCAGCTCGTAGACCGGCTCGTTGTTGGAGGAGTGGTTGTGAATCGCCCAGCCCGGCGCCGTGAGCATCAGGTCGCCCGCCTTCCAGTAATAGGTCTTGCCGTCCACGATGCTCTTCCCGGTGCCGCCGAAAAAGTAGTTGATGGCCGCCGAGGAGTGCCGGTGGGGCTTATCATTAATGGAAGGCGGCCGGATGGTGATCGCGGCAAAGAAGTTGTTCGTGGTCCCGTTCGTGCGGCCGGTCGCCGGATTATAGAGAAGGTAGAGCCTCCGGCCGACATAGCCCTTGCCGAGGACCGCCAGTTTGTCGAGTTCGGCCTTGACCCGCGCCCACGGCCAGTGGAGCGGCCGCTGCTCGACGGCCTCCGGGTTGATCAGGCGTTCATAGGACATGAGCGTGGTCCCGTCCTCGTCCAGCCGGATGAGGTCGGGGAAGGGGGACGCCGCCGCGGATCCCGCCTCGGCCTCCGCTTCCGTCCCGGCCTCTTCGACCGGCGGGGTGTCCTCGACATAATGGATCATCATCTTCTCGAGGAGCGGGGCGTTGCTGTAGGTCAGCCGGACTTGGATCTCCTTGGTGTCGTTGAAGTGGCTGTAGCCCGCGAGCGACGGATGAACCCAGACATCGTACTGGGTGAAGCGGATGGTCTTGCCGGCCACGACCGTGTGACCGGCCCCCTGGATGCAGAAGTTCACCTGCGCGGAGTTGTGGCGGATCGGCTGCGTCCGCTCGCCGGGCAGCAGCACATCGAGGGCGACCCGGATACCCGGCGCGAGGCCCAACCCGGGCTCTTTCGACTCGGGGTGCACGAACAGCGCGCTCCGCCGTCCGTTCGCCGGGGCAGGCGCCCCCGCGAGCCGCTTGACCTGATCCTCGATCTGCTCTTTGGGGATGACCAGGGGACTCCATCGCGTGAGCTCCGACGCCCCAGCGCCGCTCCGATCGACGAAGCGGACCGATGACTCACTCATGCCGGACACCTCCTGATATGCTCTTCTGCGGTCTTAACCGGATCTCCACACGCTTCGGAAGCTGAACGGTTCGCCCCAGCCCCCCCTCGACCGCCTTCCGGTAACAGTGGACGCCGAGGGCGAGGTCGGAGATCCCCATCCCCATCGCCTTAAACAAGGTCAGGTCCGACTCCTCCGGCCGCGCCTGGGGCGGGTCGACAAGGGCGCTGAGCGGCATGACCCTGGACCAATCGCGCTTGCCGCTCTCGAAATAGGCGCTGAACTCGCGCGACAGCCGCTGGACCTGGGGGAGGCTGTCGACCGCGATTGGGTTGCAGCGGTCCAGGATGTCGGGCTCGAACTCCGCCCGCTCCGGGGTGATCGCGCCGACGGCGTTCACGTGGGCGCCGCGGGCCAGCATGGCGGAGCGCAGGAACGGCTCCGTCGCGCGCGTGACGAGCGTGACGATGTCCGCGCCCTCGACCGCCTCCGCCACCGATCCCCGCGCGCTCGCGCTGAGCCCGAGTTCCTCCTCCACCCGCCTGGCGAAGGCGGCCCTGCGCTCGGGGTTCCGCCCGAAGACGCGCACCGACGCAAGCGCCCGCGTCGCCGCGACCGCCGCCACCTGGGGAAGCGCCTGCTCCCCGGTGCCGATGATCGCGAACGTCCGGGCGTCCCGGCGGGCCAGCCGGGCGGTGGCGATCCCGGAAATGGAGGACGTCCGGAGCTGGCCGAGGGCAAAGGCTTCGATCACGGCCGCCAGCGCGCCCTGGCTCGCGTCGAACAGCACGAGCAGGGGAGTGGCGCCCCGCGGAGTGTTGGCCCAGGTCTTCGTTCCGACAAAGCCCGTCGACTCGAAACTGGCGCCGATGGCGTGGAGCGTCCCACCCTGCCAGGCCACGTGCGTCTTGGTCATGTTCCGGGCCTCGCCGCGCGCTTCCAGGCGGAGCCCCTGCTCGAGGGCGGCGATCGCTTCGCCCAGGTCGAGCAGGGAGGCGACGTCGGCCTCCGTGATCCATAGGGGCGCGGTGCTCGCCGTCATCTCGTCCGCCTCGCGTGGGACGCCTTCGGTGCAGCCGTATGTTCTGCGCCGCCGGAGGTTCCCCTCCGTGGCGGAGGCTCCCCCGGATAGGTGACGAGCGCGCCCTCAACCTTCGCCCACGGCGTCAGCGTATGCGGGCGCGCGCTGGCCTCGCCCATGATGTGGGAAACGGTATCGCCTCGGGCGATGAGAGCGTCGGCCACGAGCGAGCGGTGGCACCGCCACGGGACGGCCTCGGCGCACATGATGGCGGCCGGCCCGGCGTCGCCGGCCAGGACCCGCAATGCGTCCAGCGCCGCCGCGAACTCCGGCGTCTCCATATAATCAGCAAACCCCCTGAAGCTCGCGTTGCGCCAGGCCGTATTGGTCGAGCCGGCCCCCGGCTTCCTGAGGCCGCCGAGGCCCGGCAAATGCCGGTAGTCGATGCCGCGGTCCCGGAGGCGTGGGCCGAGGTCCTCCCGGTTGAACTGGGGCGTGTGGCGCGATCGGGGCACGGTGCGGATGTCCACCAGCGTCCGGATCTCGAAGCTCCGCAGCGCCGCCACCAGCTCGTCGAGCGTTCGCGTGGAATGGCCGATGGTATAGATCCGCATGACCCAGCGGAGGGATTTGCCGCCGGCGGCAGGAATGTCCTCCTGGTGACAGCCATTGCACGCAGCGCGTCGGGGGGCCGGTGAAGCTCCCCCCCCTTAGCCAGCGCATCGCCTCAGGACTGGCGGACGCATCGGCGGACCAGGCCCGCCGGGTGGTGTTCGACGGGCTCCGGCCCCGTCTGGCCGCCGCCCGTCATCGCTACCCCGATCTGCAAGACCGCATCCGGGCGATCAAAGCGGACGCCCTCGACCACCTCGACGAACTGGTCCGGCTCGCGACCGACCGGCTGGAGCGCAACGGCTGCGCGGTGGTGGTCGCCCGGACGGCCGAGGAGGCGCGGCAGCACATCCTCGGGATCGTCGGGGGCGGGACGCTCGTCAAGTCCAAGAGCAACGCGGCCAAGGAAATCGGGATCGTCGAAGCGCTCGAATCGCGCGGCGTCCAGGTCGTGGAAACCGACCTGGGAGACCGCATCAACCAGCTGAACGGCACCTACGGCGGACACATCATCGCGCCGGCCATCCAGATCACCGCGGCGCGGGTCCGCGAATTGTTCAGCGAACTCGCCGGTGAAGTGCTCCCGGAAGACCCGGAAGAGATCGTGAAGGTCGCCCGGGAGGACCTCCGTGCCGCGTTCGCCGGCGCCGGGTACGGGCTCTCCGGCGGCAATGTGCTGGCGGCCGAGACCGGAACGCTCGGCGTCATCGAGAACGAGGGGAACATCCGGATGCTCTCCTCGCTTCCTCCCGTGCACATTGCGGTCGTCCCGATCACCAAGATCGTTCGCACGGTGGAAGACGCGCTCACCGTCATGCAGGGCGCCAGCGTCTTCGGCGTCGGCCAGCGGCTCGGGACCTATGCCTCCTTCATTTCCGGCCCCGCCCCCGCGGAAGGCTTTGGCCCGAGGGAGGTCCACGTCGTTCTCGTCGACAACGGCCGGCGCCGGGCGGTCGCCCAGGGCTTCGGCGAGGCGTTCTCGTGCATCAGCTGCGGGGCCTGCCTCGACCACTGCCCGGTATACGCGGTCATCGGCGACAAGTATGGGGTCACCACCCACATCGGCGGCATCGGGCTCCTGCAGGCCAGCTTCACGTCCGGGCTGGACCTGACGGCGGGCCAAGGCCTCTCGCTGTGCCTGAACTGCCGGGCCTGTGTCGACCCCTGCCCAGTCCGGATCGACACCCCCGGCATGCACGCCCGCCTCCGCGAGCACCTCCCGGCCGGTCAACGGCTCCCGGGCCTCGCCCGGGTGGTGCTCGCCCTCGCGCGCCGCGTCCCGCTCATGCGCGCCGCCGGATGGGCCCTCTATGGAGCCGAGCGGCTGGGGCTGCGCCGGATGGTCCAGAGCAAGCTCCCCCCCCGGCTTCAGGAGATGGCGCCGCTGCTGCCGCCGATGCCGGCGCCCCGGGAAATGGCGCGGCCGCCGGCGGTGATCGAGCCGATCGGCCCGCACAAGCACACCGTCGCGTTCTTCAGCGGCTGCGTGATGAGCACGTGGCTCGCGCCGGTCAACTGGGCGACCCTGCGGGTGCTGGCGCGGTCGGGCTGCCGGATCCGGGTGCCGCGCCGCCAGGGCTGCTGTGGGGCGCTCCATCACCACATGGGCGCGGGGGGCGCGGCGCGCAAACTGGCCCGGCGCGTCATCAACGCGTTCAGCCGGCTCGACGACTGCGAGGCGATCGTCACGAACTCCGCGGGGTGCGGCGCGGCGATGAAGGAGTACGCGGAACTGCTCCACGACGACCCACGCTACGCGGACCGGGCGGCCGCGTTCTCTGCGCGCGTCCGGGACGCGAGCGAATTTCTTGTGGTCCACGGCTTGGCCCAGGCGGGTCCGGTCCGGGCGCGGGCGGTGTACTTCGATCCCTGCCACCTCGGCATCGCCCAGGGGATCACCAAGGAGCCGCGGTGGCTCCTCAGCCACGTGCCCGGCCTCAAGGTCGTGGAGGCCCAGCGCCGGGAAGCCTGCTGCGGCAGCGCCGGGATCTTCAACCTCGTCCATCCGGAGGTGAGCGGCCGCCTCGCCGACCTCCTCGTCGAGGATCTGATGGCGGCGGCCCCGGAACTGATCGTCACGAGCAACCCGGGGTGCCTGCTGCAGGTGCGCTGGGGGCTGGCCCGGTCCGGCGCCGACCGGCCTCCCGAAGTCATCCATCTCATGGAACTGCTCGACCACGCCACAGGAGCGGCCAGATGAGCGCGGAGCAGCCGGACGAGCCCGGAGCCGCGCCCCCCGAAGCCCCCGCGCCCCCGCCGGTCCTATTAGATGAAGTCCTGGCTTCGCTGCGGCGGCTCAAGGCGCGCACCCGCGTCCGCATCCGCGCGGGGCTGCTCGGCGAAGCGGTCGAGGCGATGACCGCCGTCGGGTTTCAGGTCGCGCAATTCGACAGCGGCGACGCCGTGCTCGAGAAGCTGCGCGAGATCATCCCGCAAGGCGCGCGCGTGGTCTACCAGCCGTGCGCCGCCGGCCGGGCGCTGCAGGTGCACGAGGTCCTTCGGGCCGAGGGCCGGGACATCGTCATCCTGCCGGACGATGCCGAGCGTCTCGGGGAGAACGGCTCCTGGCGTGAGCACCTGCTTGGGGCCCAGTTCGGCGTGACCGGCGCGACCGCGCTCGTTGCGGACACGGGGAGCGTCGCCCTGGCCGAAGAGTTGGGCTTTGGCCGGGCCGCGAGCAATGTCCCGCCGGTGCACATCGCGCTGGCGACGGCCGACAGCGTGGTCGACACCATCCTCGATGCCGCGGTCATCGCCCGCGGATACGCCGCCCTGCACCTCGATCGCCCGCTGCCCCGCTACCTCTCCCTGATCTCCGGCCCCAGCAAGACGGCGGACATCGGCTTCCAGTTGGTGCCCGGAATGCACGGCCCCCGCGCCGCCCACGTGCTCATCTGGGACCACCCCAAGGGTACCGGGACCGGTGACGATGCGCTGAGGGCCTGGGTCCTCGCCTAAAATTTGGCCGCCTGGCCATGAGGACGGGCGTCCTAACTCGGCGCGTCCGAGAGGCCGTCACGGCGCGCGGGGACGCGTCGCCATTGCCGTCTACGTCGACTTCTCCGCCGGGAATGAGACGTCGGCACGAATCGTTCCTGAGAACGAGCGAGGGACGGCATGATGTTGCGAGAACTGGGCTTGAGTGGCAGCGTCAAGTGGAAGCTGATTCGGCAGTTTGTGTCCACGGCCGCCGTTCCTTCGCTCCTGTTCTATTTCGGCCTGCGGCAGGGGTCGTTGGCGGCGGCGGTGTGGGCCGGCGGCGGGTGGGCGGCCTGCCTGCAAGTTCACGCGC
>WNGC01001427.1_pt1 | contig 19244 bp, 12 predicted proteins | sample 5400051 | NCBI WGS metagenome assembly WNGC01 (sample SAMN13153368, study PRJNA577476) | soil metagenome | isolation source: 20 cm soil or saprolite under grassland replicate 2 | place: USA:California | collected 2016-06-15
ATATCATCATCTACGCTGTCTCTTCTGCGTTTGAATTCCTCCCAAGTCGGAGGAATATCAAGAACTTTCTGAACTTTTTGTGACTTCTTGTCCTGGGCCTGCTTGAAGAAAATGTCCCAATAGGAGCAGCGACAAACCTCGAAGTCCTCGGTGGACTTGTAGTTTGGGAGCAATTCGGTGTCCTCGGAGATGTGCTTCAGCCGATCGTTTTCTTCCATCGAGACCCAGCAGCGGATGGCATACTCGGGAAGAGGCCAATGCTCGTCATTCAATAGCTGTCCGGAAATGGGCATCATGGCGGAGCCGAGACAGTAAGCCGACGAAAGGAAGACCGCCCCAATGAGGGTTTGATTCTTGTCCCAGAGAGGTTGAACGACATGCGCGAAAGATTCCGGAAACAGAAGATCGACAGCAATCGCCAGCCAGGCGAAAGACAGAATGCCGACGATCATGGTTTCAAATGCTAGTTTGAAAACGTCCATAGGGCTGAGTGCGGCCATTCCTGAAGGCGGCTGAGCCTGTGGAAGCGACCCTAACTGCGTGGATCGTGCTTAATCGCAGCCAACGGAATCTTCGGAAGGACCGACTGAGTAGTGCAGAAGGATCGCAAATCGTTTCAGAGGGAGAGAATTGGCTTGTGGCTGGCGAATTGCTATTTCGCCAGAAACAAGTCAGACAATGTTACATGGCGTTGAAAAGTTGCCACCGAATCAATTCGCCAGAGACAGGCCCCAGTTTCATCTTCTTGAAAGTCGCTGATTTCAAAGATGTTCGCGCCAGATGACATTTTCGGTAGGGACAGATGGATCCTGAAGCAACTCCTCGGTTCCAGTCGTTCTTGCGAACGGCCGTCTCATGCACAAAACTTCCGTTTAGTCGGTTCTAGCACCCTAACTTTTTGCGCTCTACTGGCGAGGTCTTCTGGGAACCTTGCTGGCCTTGGTCACGGGTTGGTGACCGGATAAAGCTCGGCAAAGGTTAGACTGGTTATTTCGAGCGGTTCACGGACCGAGCCTACCATGCGCGCTGAAAGTTTCAAATTAATCGTGGACAGGAAGAGCTTTTCTGTTGGGAGTGGAGGCGTTGCAGGTTCTGCGGGAAGATAGAGATTAAACATTGAAAGGACTTCAGGACGTGTTGGTTGGGGTTCCGTAAGATTATGAAGACTCAGGATAGCGGGCGTGCCGATCCTTGAAAAAGGCTTACTCACAAAATCGAAAACTAGTGGCGTCGGTTCTTGAACCAGGAGCTGCGCGGGCACGGTGTACGATACTTCCAGGTAGAAAGAGTCGGTAGAAACCTGATATTTCGTAACCCCCACAAGGCTTGGAGAGGAGATTTCCACTTTATTTATCGTGCCTTCTCTTATCGTCGAGTCCGTCAGAGTCTTAGTCAACAGTTGAATGATCTCCTCGTGTCGGATGAGCAGGTTTATCTCGTCATGGGTAACTGGAATGATTGCCAGGGCGTTCGCGCGAATGAACGCGTAAATTGATTCGTAGTAGGAGACAACAACATTTCTGACTCTCGCGTCTTCTGCAAGGGTCGAGTGGAGCTTTCCTCCACCGTCTTTAAAATGGGAGTCGTCTGTAATGAAGGCGACTGGCTGCTTATTCGCAGCCGCGAAGTCTAGGGCCATGAGCCAAATAACTACGTCCCGAAGCTCCTCGCCCTCGTCACTTGCGGGCTTTATTCGGAACACCCCGCGGCGGAATACCTCCTCGACAGAAATTGACGAGTAGTCGTTGTAGTGGATAAGAGAGAAGCCTGATGCCCGATCGAGAATTCTTGTTCTGAAGATGCTCAATTCGTTCTCTATTTGAAACTTAGGAAGCTCCTTCTTGGTCGTCATCGCGTCGTGTTGGAGCGTCGCCCAGGCGTCGCTCGCTTTTTTGGCGGACAACGAGACAAGGTCACCATAGCGTGCGAGAATCTCTTGCAAAACCGGCTCAAGGATTACAAGCCGTGAATTGGTTTGGCGGAGATAAGCAATCAGTTGAACGTAAGCGTTCGCGTTTGTGAATCCGCGGCCGTCCTTCTGAACCAGGGAATAATAAACGTTTGTGTCGAGAATGATGTCCATTCAATATTCCTATACGTAGAGGGTCAGTAAGCGGCAGGCATCATACCATCTAGAGAACGATTCTCTCGATGGGCCGCGCACAATCACTTCTTCTGGATGTAAGCGTGTTCCATCCGCCAGAACGTCATTCGCACATGCGGTCCTTGAAACGCTTGGCTCGCCGGCAATCCCGGTGAATATGGTGCGGCACGACTCCGCAAACGCCTCGGCTCTCCTGACGATGAATAGCTCTCGCTGAGGATTAGATCCCGGTAAACGCGGTATCGGAAAAGTTAAATCGGCGAAAAGGAACCTTACCGGTAACGCGACCGAGTTCACCAAATGAAAAGCTGGTGAGGACTTCCGCCCGTCCCTGACCCGCTCCGGTTGAAGCCTGCCGCCCGGTAGCCAATTTCGTACAGCATAAATCGCCGCGAAATTTCGACATTGTCTGCCACGACCTTCTCTCCTGCCGACGTTTCCAGCAAGAATGAATTTGCGCCGTCCGCGGATGCGTAGACGTGGAGCCTTCTAGTTTCGGCAGAACCCTGTTTGGAAAATGTGGCGTGATAGACGTTACCGCCCTTGTTGAACCTCGGCACGGCTGCTGGACGGTTCCGATCTTCCCAGCGTGTAATTTCGCCGAGCGGGACGTTTGGACCGTATCGTCTTCGCACGTGGATCCGCAGCGGACAAGAGCCATGCGGAATCTCGGAGATTTCTAGTTCGCCGCAATCGACCTGAACACAGGACGCTTGTGGATTTGACCCAGCGCTGGGCGTGAACAACGTCACGATGTTGGCGTCGCTAACCTCCACAATCAGCGGCGTGCTGGGCCAGCCTCCATTACCTTCTGTAACGGAGACGCAGGCTCCGAGGTGACGGCGTAGTGTCTCCGCGTTTCGTTCTGCTGGAGTGAGCGGGCGTCTTGTGTTCGCCGCAATCTGCTCAAGGTGTTTGTTGCGTTCGTCATCAAGTTCGACGGTAAGCCGTCCGTTCTCTTCGCGGAGATCGTTCGCCCTGCGGCGTTCGTCGTTTGCCTCGCCTCTCATCTTGTTCGCCTCAGCAGAATGGCGCAGTTCAAGCAACGCGAGAATCGGCACGGCGACAGTCGCCAGCGCAACTATGAAGTCTTCCCACCACGGGCGCGCGGCCAGCACTTTCACGATATCTGAAAACAAAAATACGATGGCGAGAAACCAAGCAACCACAAACGAACCGACGATTGTCCATCTGGTCTCGGCGTGATCGTAGGTCCACCCGATTGCGGGTTTGTCGGTGCTCATGGTCGAAGGATAGCAGTGCCAGTAACGCGCTACAATGTTGAGCGATGTCACCGCTACCAGAACGCGCCGCCCGACCCGAACAGTGCGAATGACCTTCAAAGCAACATACTTGTCCACGGTGCGAGGGGAAATGCTCAGCAGACACGCCGCCTCGCGGATTGAGACGGCTAGACGCGGCATCGCCGAGTCAACCCTGTTGCTCGTGCTTAGGGAAAATCCGACTGATTTTCTCACGAACCGAAGCGCGAACCTCGCGCACTATGGCTTCGACAAAAGAATCTACCGACACTTCCTTCCCTTGCATCAAAAATCTAACCTCGACGCTCAGCATGTTTTCTCGTCCGTAGTTTCCTGCACCGCATGGCCGCATGGGCGGTGCGCTTGGGCTTATGATTCACCACAGAACTTGGTGTGCGATGAAGCGACTAATGGAACGACAGCCCACTGATTGGTAGAAGGCACATGAGAAGGCCTCGAAGACTGGCCGATGGAACCGGAAACAGAGTGAGATAATGTTGTATGCAAAAGGAATGTGCTTTCTGTCCGGAGACCGCCAAACTGTCTGCGGAACATCTTTGGAGCAACTGGATGAATGAATTGTTTCCCGGAAAAAAGCGCTTTACAAATAAAAATGACCAGGGCGAGATCGTTGCTGATTGATCTTCAGGCAAACTTGATTGGGAAGCACGAGTTGTTTGCGAGCCGTGCAACAACACGTGGATGAGCGATATAGAGAGCAGAGCAAAATCAGCAATGAGCGATTTCATTCTTGGGAGGCAGGGACCGATATCTCAATCGTGCGCGGATTCAATTGCACTTTTCGGGTTCAAGAGTGCTGTTGTCTTTGACCATATCCGGCGTGATCGGGAGCCGTTTTTCTCCCGTTCTGTTCGCCACGGTTTCACGGAGTCTTTTGCAATTCCGGCCAGCGTCAGAATGTTTGTGGCCGGATTCCTGCCTCGTGGTAATCCTCCAGGCGTCAGTCGCTGTCATGGCCCAATCACCTCACCGGGTGAATCATGACTCAAGGGCGGATAGGTAGGCTTACAAAACATCTGCGAACCACTTGTCTGATTTCGGCACTGAGTTCGTATCGTCGCTTGCGCTTCCACCGCTGCGACCGACTCTTGTGGGTTGAGTTGTCGCGATTGTGGTCCGGTTGGCGGCGATGATGGCAACACAAAGAAGCGCAAACGTTAACCAGCGAATTCAAGTGTACCTGGTGTACCAGCGTGGATTCTCCCACCTAAATTCTTTCAGGGGCACAATTCCAAAGAGGACGGACTGCCAAATCGATACTTGATCAGACTGGGGCCCGTGCGGATGTTCTCTGTCTTGGAATCAACGTATAGATGTGGATCTGCGGAGTACGCAAGGTTGGACTGGCGTCGTCAGAATTCGCTAGAGTGTAGTTCGCCGAGAGTAATATCGAAGGCTTTGGCAAGCGGGGAGAAATACCTCAAAAAGTGCTCCCATGATGTTGCAGTTTTCGAATCCTTGAACCACGGAGATGGAGCACATAGCAGGACGGCCCGTCGAATATCGTTGGTCGCCGGGTTGTGGCCTTAACTTCAATATAGATTCTGTTTTCTCCAGTCTTTTTCGAATAGAGGACAATATCGGGGCACATTCCTCCGCTCACATCCTGCATGAAATGTTTGAACTTATTCCAGTAAGAGTTGTCGTGGAACTTGTCCCATTCACGCCCACAGAGCAAGTCAGCCATCGTTGTTATGTTCGATGAGGTAGACCTGTGAATTGAGACTTCTCGAGGGCGGTCATCAAGAATCGTCAGCAGTCGGTACTCAATGTCTTTTTCCCGTTGGTTCATCGCTACCCCCATCTTACATATTGTGAAACCGCCGTAGAGTTTTCGCTCGTTAGTCAAGATGGCCAGTAACTATTCTCAATCCACTGTAGGCGTCGGTCCTTGAGATGGTCTGTCGATGCAAGGATGATTCGAGCCTGTGTCTTGCTCTTAAGTTCCTGAATTAACTTTAGAGCGGCTTCGAGATGAGTTGGATTCTGGTTAAAGTATTTGCTAGGTGCGAGAACAAGCCCCCAAGTACCCCGCGCTTTTTGGAGATTCTTATTCGCCAAACTGCGTTTGATAGCGTACTGTTCGATATTGTTAAGATTAAAGCGTGTCAGGCGAATTTGGATTAGGTTTTCGACGACGGCAAACCAAGGATTTGCGTTGGTGGCTTTCACCTCAATAGTAACGGGATGATATACGCCGCCATATTTAATAAACCCCAATGCATCGCATAAAACCTGTCCCTTGGATTGCCTTGTTAGTGGGAAATTATGATCAGTTACTTCCAACGAAAGAAGCCTGCCTTTTTCGCGGATAATTTCAATCGGAGACCGCATAAACAACAGTCTTTCGATTTTTTGTTCGCCTCGGTCCAATCCATCCTTGGATTTCTTGCGGTAATCCAAAGCATGAGACCAACCCTCTCGCTGGGCTTGATCACTCGCCGCAATGGCTTTTGAATAGTAAGCCAGCACCTGTTTGATTGCCGTTTCTGCGGGTTGTGTAAAATGTTTTAGACTTTTAAAATCACTAGCCCATTTTTGATAGAGTTCACTCATTTACCACCAGCAAGTTCTCGTTTACAATCCGAGTGAAACATGTCTTTTCTAAGTCCACCGCCCTCAGTGGTCAGGTCAAAACCGGCCAACGGATGTGGCCCGGGACTTATTTGTTCTACTCTGTCGTTCGCTTTGCGGGCAAGTCTAATCTCCGAGATTTCGAAGTGGAGGGCCATTCCCTCCTCGAGGCTGGAAAAAAGCTCGTTTGCAGGGCCGTGGTTGCATTTTCTCAAGGTCTCCCATAGTTCAGGTCGTGGCTTTCCGGCTAGTTTTCGGCGCGGGGCTCATTGTTCCGCCGGCAACTTGGTCCTCCACATCGAGGGCGCTTCGGCGATTTCCTCGAGCGCGGATCCTCACATCAATACATGGGCTGGGTGTCAGGAAGAATTTCTCTGCGACCCCCAGTCGCGGGCGAAGTCTTTTTCTTGACATCCCCGTTTATAGAACAATGTTAAGGGGGGTCGAAGGGGGGTCGAAAGAACAATTCGCCCCAGGGACAGGTTGACGTTAAGTGGTGAGCGAGGTTGATGGCAAGGTGACTTTCTTTAGGAGATACACAATGCAAACGATTGCGAAGGAAAGTCTGAAGTCAGACCCGACTATGGCTGAAACTCGGAGGTTTGCGGTTCAGCACTACACCGTTGCCGAAATCGCCAGCCTATGGAAACTGAGTGAAGACACTATACGCAGACTGTTCGAAAAAGAACCAGATGTCCTGGTAATCGGAAATCAAAAGCCGCGCTTCGGTAGGCGACGGCACTCGACGCTTCGAATACCAGAATGTGTAGTTGAGCGTGTCCACCGCAGGCAGTCGAGGCCATAAAACTCACTCGGGCAGAATCGTGTCTAGGATTGCCCCACCTTCGGTCGGCGTTCTCTTGGGCAGGCAAATCGTGCCAGTTTCAAAGACCGCTTCATACGCCTCAATTTTGCTAGCATTCAGTCGTGGACCGTCTTTTTCCCTCATTGTTTGAACGCTATGCTGATGCAACCCGATTCACAAGATACAAGTGCGGAGTTGCTCGCGGTGGGTATCCTTTTCAATCGGTCCATAGATGAGCCGGGAAAAGAGATGAAAGACCGATCCCGTGCCCATGTAGTCGCGCACATTGGCGTGCCTGTGTTTGAGTTGCCATTCCTCCTCTCAGTTTGCCTCTGGCGTTGAAATTCCGTCCGAAGAGGCTCCAATTGGACCGAATGGACCGAGAGTTGAAGGGTAGAGCGGTTGAAGAGGTCCCTGCACGTGCTTGATGAGAAAATGGTTGCGCCGTGCGCCTGTAGTTCTCAGTTGAAAAGAGCGTCTGCCCTTTGCGCAGACGGTCAAAGACCTCAAGACAGTGGCAGTCGAGGCAATAAATGTTTTAAAATCAATCTAGAGGATGCGCCCGTAGCTCAGTTGGATAGAGCATCTGCCTTCTAACAAAGAAGGCAAAAATTCTAAATGCTTTGCTGAGCGTCGCTTACAGGTTCTCTCTCCTGAAATCTCTCCCCCAATTGTACCGACGTTATACCGAACGCATTTTACCTGCCTGGATTCGTACGTTACCTTGGCCAACTGCTCCACTCGCGTAAGAAGGCGCATTGGGCAGCCGGGAGGCAACTGGCCAAAGACCAAGACACGTCTGTTCGCCCCGAAAACAGGCTCGCGAACAACTCAGGGAATAGTGATTGTGAGCGAGCCTGAGGTTCTGGTGAGGCTGGGCGACGTAGCCTGCACCTGGAGAATGATAGTTACTGACTGCGGAGGAGGTGGTGGGGGTGGCGGACTGGAAGAAGATCCGCCGCCTCCGCATGCGCTCAAAAACGCCAGTAGGAAAATTGTGAAACTGCAGATCGCTCTGGCCCATGCCAGTTCGAATCGTCCCGTGCCACGCTTTGTCGCAAGGAGAGCCGCCAGTAGCAGTGCGAGTACCATCCCTGCCAAGTATTGCGCCCTCCCGGGTACTCGCGACGATGGGGTGAATCGAAGATAAGCCGCACCACTGGTCGGACGAGAGTTCACTTGCACTGTGAGGTCGGAAGTCAGAGTGCCGTTCGCTGGCAATTGCCCCGACGAGGGGCTGAAGGAACAAGCGACTCCCGCCGGAGCATTCAGACAAGCAAACGTGAACTGGTCGGTGAAACCATTCGAGGAAGTCAGGGTCACATTCACGTTTGTCGAACTGCCCACGCTGACAGTCGCAGCGGTTTTGGACATTGCAATTGTGGCGTCTTCGATTTTTAGCTGTGCACTGGCGCTATGAGAGACGCGGGAGGAAGCGCCACTTACAGTGAAGCTGTAATTGCCAACTGGCGCGGCCTGCGGATCAATATTAACAGCAGTCTGCCCCGGCTGGACAAAAGCGCCGTCGAGCGAGCATTTCGGACCCGGTGGGGTCACCGGACAACTGAGCTGGACGCCCTGGCTCCAACCGTTCAGGGGCGTCACAGTGAGCGTATAGCTAGCGCCCTGTCCGGGAAACGCGATTCGCGAAGCGGGCAAGATACTGAGGCTGAAGTCCGACACTCCCAGCGTTGCAGCAACCTGGGAGGTAATGGCACCGTCGCTAGCAACAATCGTAAAGGGATAGGAACCCAGAGGAGTGCCGTTCGCGACCTGAACAGTGGTGATAATGCCAGCGAAAAAGTTCGGAGCCAGGTTCAGTGTGGAAGGGGTAAAAATGCACGACGCGCCTGTGGGCAGCCCCTGGCAGGAGAAGCTCAGAGTCGTGGCGTAGCCGTTGATGGAGGCAGCACCCAGGCCGTAATCCTGCGTGGCACCCCCCGGCGGTGTGGATTCCGTAGGATTGTTAATGTAGAGATGAAAGCCGAGATTCTGCGCAGGCGATGCTTGCGTGCCATAGGCTACGGCCACATCGGATCCCAGAGTTGCTTGCAGAGAGAACACATGCGCGGAGTTGTAACCGGCCCCGATGGTAAAAGGAACGTCCTGTGAAATGCTGGCTGACGGAATGGTCACAGACGAAGGGAGCGAAATAGCCGGATCACTAGCAGACAGTTGCACAGTCGTGGCGGAAGCTGCCACGACTGCGAGATTGATCCTCAGCGTTCCCTTATTTCCGATGACGGGGCCGGCAACGAGCCGAGCCTGAATCGCCGAGCCCGGAATAGACAAGAGAATATTATAGGAGGAAGGCCAAGGGTCTATTTCAATTAAGTCATCCCGGCCGTCTCCGTTCAGGTCGGCGACGACGGTTGGGAGAGGAACTTTACCAAAATCGTGAACCGCATAGTCCGGTGTGAATGTACCGTCTCCGTTCCCAAGAAGAAACTGCATGTAAGATGGCGCGCGGGAGAATGTGACTTGATTGAAGCCATCTCCGAACTGCGGGACGGCAATGTCAATGTTTCCGTCTCCGTTGAAGTCACCGAGCAAGAGTCCCGGAAATTCCAGCGGTGTTCCCCGCAGCCCCAGCACCGTGTTGGAGAGACCAGCGAAGGGGGAATATGTGGCACCGTCCTGAAAGGTACCATCGGGACGTCCGAGAAGTACTTTGAATGTCGGCACCTGGAAACCCTGTATCGTTATCGGGAACGTCTGTTCAATGATGTCAGGCAGACCGTCGTGATTCACATCGGCGACATCGAACAATACCGATTCCGCGGTCAGAGTTGTCGGAGGCAGGAAAGTGCCATCGCCTCGGCCGAGGAACTCAAACAGCGGGTGAGGAAGCGATCCTGGACCGACGACATTATCGTTGACGGCAATGAGAAGATCGAGCTTGCCGTCGTGGTTGAAGTCGGCAGTGACCATGCGCCGCGGCCCGCCGCCCGTGCTGCCGGCCGGCCCAAAATCCAAATCTGCTCCAGGTCGAAATGTGCCGTCCCCGTTTCCGAGCATCACACTGATTCGGTCAATCAGGTCCGGGCGGCCGCTGCCTCGCCCGATGGCCAAATCGGGCTTACCGTCTCCGTTGAAGTCGCCAACAGTAAAGATTCCCGGGCCCTGGTTGAGCTTGGTGATCTTGACGGGGCCGAACGTTCCGCCTCCCATGTTGGGGGCGAAACCAAGATAGCCGAATGACGAATTGATATCGCTGCCAAGGATGAGGAGGTCGGGCCGGCCCAGGCCACGAACGTCCGCGAGCCGCACGTCATAAATCTGAAAGGTACCCTCGAATGCGTCCGAAACAATGGGGGCGCCGAAGTGGCCGGTGCCATCGTTCAGCAAGATTGCGATTCTCCAGGGATTCTGGAAATTCTTCCAATACATGATGTATGCGATGTCCGGCTTGCCATCACCATTGATATCGCTGACCATCGGACAGCAAAACGGATTGTTGATGCTGCCGCCGGTTACGCCATCATTGGCATCACCAATGTAGGCACCACGCGGGTCGCCGAATCCTCCCTTCGCATCATTCAGGTAAACGCTAGTGGTGTCGCTATCCTGGTTGGAAGTGATGAGATCGGGGTGACCGTCACCGTTCAAATCCCCCACGGCGACGCTGAACATGCCTGTTTCGCCCCGGTAGATTTTCCCCGGGCTGAGCGCGCCATGCCCGTCACCGCGAAGAACCGCAACTGCATTTCCGGTCTCAGGGCCAAAGAGTGAGACATCAAAATCGATACCCGCGGTAATCACATCGAGATGGCCGTCACCATCGACATCAGCCAGCGCGATGCCTGCGCCGACGTCGCCAGCTCCAACGAGGAAAACATTCGGGAATCCGTCAAAAGTCCCGTCACAGTGGCCGTTAAAAACGTAGACACTGCCCGCATCCGTGGAAACGGCGATATCCGAGCAGCCGGATTCATTTAAATTGCCAGCGATGGCGTTGAGTGGTTGATCGAATGGGCCAGCCTCGAGGAGGTACACCGATTCCTTGAACGTGCCCTCTCCATGGTTCAAATAGACGTGGATTCCTGGAAGGACACCACCTTCATCGTTCATTAAAAGGTCGGGCAGGCCGTCACCATTGAAATCGAATGCCTGAAGCGTGACGGTCGCGAAAGAACCGACAGAATTCTCGGGTGGACGCGTAACTGGCGACCCGAGATGGCCCGCGCCGTCGCCCCGGAGAAAGGCCAGTGGGCCGGTTACTGCATCGCCCAGAAGCCCGGCGGCGACGTCAATTTTTCCATCCCCATCGAAATCCCCAGCGGCCAATGAAAGGACAGGGGCTGGAGCGTAGTACAAAGTCTCGGGTTGGAACGTGCCGTCGCCATTGCCTAGAAGCACGCCGACCGTGGCACTATCTGCTTCGGCTACGATCAGATCTAGGATGCCGGAATGACGTAGGTCGGCGGCAACCACCTGAAGAGGAGCAGCGCCTTTGAGCGGCAGAATAATCGGTAATTGCGCTGTTCCGTCGCCTTTCCCCAGGTAGAGCCACAGATTATTGCTTCCCCCGTTCGAGACCACCCAATCGAGCTTGCCGTCCTTGTTGAAGTCGCCCGTCGCGACGCTAGTCGGGATGAAATCGGCAGGTAGAGGCTTGCGCAAATCGAATCCAGGTAAAGTTCCCGGTGCGCCGAAGGTCACGGCCGGTGCGGCGAGAGACTTTAGATTCGGTGAAACCGACGTGGTGGTGGAGTTCGCTAAAGGAAGGGCCGTGCCACGGTGCGGTCGCGCGAAATGCTTCAGATACGCGGGCCCCATCTTGCGGCCGTAGTTCCATCCCATGAATCGCATCGGGCGAGGCGGCACTGAGCCCGATTGAGCCTGGACTCTTCCGCGGTTGTCCAGCGAAAGACGTCGTTGTTGTTGTTCCTGCGGACTGGCTGCAAGGCTCGACGAGAGAAGCGGCGCCGACCCGGCGGGCGCCGGCGATATCGTAAGAGGAACAGCGTTAGAGGTACCGCCTCCGGGCGGGCTCACGGAGACGGTAATTTGTGCAGTGCCCGCATTGGCAATAAGTCCAAAGGGCACGAAGGCAAAGATCGTATTGAGATCGGAGGAGAAGCTTTGCAGTGGCGTACCGTTCCAGAGCACTGTTCCCCCATTGAATCCAGTGCCGTTCACGCGTAGTGAGAAGCTCAGACCAGCGGCCGTCACCGTCGGTGGAGAAATGGAATTGATAGCCGGAACAGGGTTGAGAAAAGTGAAGGGCAATTGCGCGGACGTGCCACCGCCGGGTGGCGGATTGATGACTGAAACTTGCGCCGGTCCGAAAAAGAAGAATGGCGGGACGAGTTCGGAAGCATCGACCGGGGCAGTAAGCTGCGTGGAACTCACAAATGTGGTGGGCCGATCGACGCCGGAGAAGTTGACGCGTGAACCGAGCATGAAGTTTGACCCGTTCACCATCAGCGTGAAACCGGGCCCACCAATGACAGCGCTGGAGGGAGAAACGGAGTTGACCACGGGCAAGGGATTTGGCGATGGTGGTGACGACGGAATCGTCCATAGCATGGACGTGCCGCTCCAGACTGCTGCCTCGCGGAAACTAAAGGTCTGCGCGGCAGTGAGAGACTCCTGCAAGCCTACGGTAGCGGCAGCGCCATTGTCTTGGGCGGTGCAATTGCCCCCGAAAACAGTGTCAGCGTAGTTGAACTGAACGTCGCTCTTCCCCTCGAAAAAAACGACCTGGAATCTGACGGTCGCCGAGGCGTCCGAACGGCAAAGAAAGCTGCGCACATCGCGCCACTCCACTACGAATTGGCGGTTTGGAGCGGCTCCCACAACGGCCCAGAAAACATTCTGCGAGCTGCCTTTCACAGGGAAGAGGTCTTGCCAAAAGGGAGCAACGAGCGTGACAGGTGGTGGAACGGCGAAGGGCGGAAAAATCTCCGGTGGAAGTGGGCCAACATGATAGTCGCTAAAGGCATCCGTGAAGCTTATGGTCCCATTGCTGCTAATGAAAACTTGCGTGAAGCTGCCACGCGCATATGAAATCGGGAACGGTGAGGACACGGAAGCAACAGAATCGTCGCCCAAATCCAGGTCGGTTCCTGCAATATTCACGTAAGACGGACTTACGGACTGGAATGAATAATTGCTGCTGAGGACTTCTACCTGAACCGCATCGCCCCAGGGGAAAGTAAGCACATAACTGCCGGTCGAAGGCGGTGTCCATTGCGCAGAGAAGATGCCATCACCCGCGGCTTGATCAGGGGCCACACCGTCGTCGGCCAAAATCACCGTCTGTCCGCCCGGAGAAACTGTGACACTGATAGGTCCGGCTGCCTGCCCACAATTGATGCTCAGCGCTGCCAGATTCACGGGAGCGCCAACACTTGCCGATATAGTGTCCCCCAAAGGCAGAAGGCGGGACTGGACGGTCTGATTTGAGCAATTGAGAGACCCTGCGGCGTTCAACCGCTTGCCCGTAATGGTGCTATCCAGAGCCGCGACCGTATCGCCTCCGCTCAGCAAAAGGTTCTTGATTGCTCGCCAATCGCGGCTGGAATCCTGGGCCTTCAAGAGAGCCGCGACGCCAGTGACATGCGGTGCGGCCATTGAGGTTCCACTGATTACACTGTATGTGTTGTTAGGAGTGGTACTCAGGATCTGATCGCCAGGCGCTGTTAGATGAGTCGTCCTGCGACCAACATTTGAGAAAGCTGCGAACTCGTCCTTGTTGGTGCTGGCGGCGACGGAAATAATGTTGGGCAATCCGTAATCGGCGGGATAGCCCGGAACGAGATCGTTATCCAGGAAATCATTTCCGGCCGCGGCAATGAACAGCAGTCCGCTCTGCTGCTGCGCCGCAATCGCATCGGAAAGCGATTGCGAAAAGCTGCCGCCACTCCAGCTATTATTACTCGCAATGATGTTGATGCCGGAATCTTTCAGCGACTTAACCATGTCGAGGCAGGTGATTGCCCCCCCAACGTCACCGAATCCCTGTGAGTTGAGGAACTTGCAAGGGAGGATTTGTACGTTCCAATTGATTCCCGCCACCCCGATGGCGTTATTTGTCGCGGCCCCCATAATACCGGCAACGTGCGTGCCATGTCCGACGTCGTCGGCAGGATCGCAGGTTCCAGCCACGGCATTGAAACCACGGGAGCCTGCAGGACAAGTGAAGACATCTCCCTGCGTGCGCGTCACAGTGAATGGAGTGGGAGCACTCCAGATTTGAGAGGATAGATCTGGATGCGTATAGTCGACTCCGGTATCGATCAACGCAAGGACGACACTGGCGCTTCCTTTCGTAACATTCCAGGCCTCGGGCGCGTGAATGTCGGCTCCCGCGGTCCCACCGTTCTGCCCAGTATTGTGGAGATTCCATTGCTGGGAGAACCGCGGGTCGTTAGGGAGGGTCAGATTCTGAATCGTATGGACGACATAGTTCGGCTCGGCGTAAAGAACATCCGCTTGTGCGCGATAGTTCGTGACGGCCTCGTCGACCCGAGCACCGTCTGGCAGGCGAACTCTCTCGAGATGAGAGACAGAATCGAATCGTTTCAACACCTGTGCATTTACGAGTGCATGCGCCTTTAGTTTTTGCAGGTCAGTAGTACCCGGCTTAAACCGGACCAAGATTTCACCAGGAACGAACTCCCGCTTTGGCAGGTCCAATCCTTGACGCAACCGGGCGCGTCGCACGGCGCGGGCCTGGTCGCTAGCGTGGGTCCCAGGCAACCGCGTCGCAAAACCCACAATGGCGGCAAGGGCAAGGATGCAAAGTGCGAGACGGCACCAGAGCCGGGATTCAGAACGAGTCAACCGGCACGAAGGGAGGTGAATATCCATTTGAGGGTCAAGCGGGGAACGCGGGCAGTTTGCATTCAAGTCATCTCCTTGTCAAGTCATCTGGTCGCCCACAGTTAGGGATGGCGAGAGCGCCTGCTGTCTGCATTGCATTTCTGGAGTACTGCATTTCTGGAGCATTTCTGGAGTACTTGACAGAGTATTTGAACGAAGATACCCTCCCGCGGATAGATACCGGTTGACGGGGCGTGCAATCTTCCATGAACCCTTTTCCTACCGATGCGTCTAAGTCTCGTCCTAGCATCAACTTATACTCGATAGCAATCGTAGCGATTGGTGCATGCCTTCTAGGTGCAAGCATGCCTGCCTCTGCACAAAGCTACGCCATTACTGTGCCTAGAAACCTTGGGCAGCTTGTTGACGAGTCGCAAACCGTGGCCCAGGGATGGGTTGCCAGCGTGGTAGTCGAACCCCACGGGCAATTGAAAAATTTAATGACGGTGGTAGTTACTCTGCAAGTGGAAGAGTCGTTGAAGGGGAGCGTCCCAAAGACGTACACGTTCTCGCAGGCCGTGATAGACAGAAGGGACCTGCAACAGAAAATGGGCTACGGCGTGGGACAGCATCTGCTGCTGATATTGATCAAGCCCAACTCCTACGGGCTAACGAGTCCGGCCGGGATGGAGCAGGGCCGGTTTCGCATCGAGGCCAGAACCGACGGAAAACTGGTTGCCACGAACGGCGTTGCCAACACGGGCCTTTTCCGCGGTTTGGATTCCCAGTTGCAAGCTAGAGGTCGGGTCACGCCTGAAGTTCAAATGATGGTGACGAAATCGGGAGTCGGGCCGGTTCCGCTCGAACAACTGAAAAGTTTGATACGAACAATCGCGGCAGCGGATTCAAGAAAATGAGAAAACGGAGAGAAAAGCTGGCCCTGTGGAGAAGGAGCGCGGCTGCCATCTTGAGCTTCCTGCTCTTGCAGGCGCATGTCGCGTTCGCGGGCGGCCCGCTGGTAGTGGGCGGACCAGCGCAGGGTATCTCCGGCGTGCCGCTCGTCTGGGATAATACGAATCCCGTCATGTATCGCGCTGATAGCGGGGCTTTAAGCCAGCAACCAAACGGCGGCGCAGTGGTCATTACCAACGCGCAGGGCGTGGCGCGCGTGCAGAGCATGTTCGTCAACTGGGCAGCGGTTCCGACGGCCAATCTAAAGATCAATAGTGCCGGTGGCCTGCTGGCGGTGGGGAGCTTTCCCGCAAACGGTGACGTGAAGACGGTTACGGACTTCCTGACTGTGGCGGGCGATATCACAGGCCAGGCGCCGGATCCCAATTCCTGCAACGGCGGAGGACAGAGTCCGATCATGTTCGACGCTGACGGAACCATTTTTGATGGACTGGGTCTGCCGCCGGAAGTCATTGGATTCGCTTTTCAATGTGCGTTCAATCCGACGACCGGAAAAATCATTTCTGCAGGAGCCATTTTGAACGGAAGATTTCAGGATGGAATCAACAATCCAAACGCAAATAACTTCGAGCTGACTGCGGCAGAATTTGATCAGGCATTCACCCACGAGTTCGGGCATTTTCTCGGCCTAGGGCATTCGCAAATCAATGTGGATGTCCTGCTTAACGCCATCAACACCGGCGCCCCGAACTGCTCGGCGGACGACGACGCAGGAATGCCGCTGATGTTTCCCGTTCTCGGGGTTTGCACTGCCAAGACAACCGCTGGATTGCCCATGCTCGCTGTGGATGATGCTGCATGGATCTCGAAGCTCTACCCGGTTTCGTCTCCCCCGCCGGCGGGCAAGACAAGTTTCAATGCCGCATACGGAACTATTGGCGGAACAGTGTTTTTCTCGGATGGCGTGACTCCCGCCCAGGGAGTAAACGTCATCGCACGCAACGTGAATTTGCCCCGCCGCAATGCCGCGTCCGTGGTTTCAGGATATCTGTTCACGGGAAACCCGGGACAAACCGTGACGTGTGTGAATCCGGCTATGCCCACGGCGCAAACGTGCTCCAATCTTGGAGATCCCTTCGGTTCGCATGATCCGGCATTAATTGGACATTTTGAAATCCCACTACCGCCCGGCACTTACACGCTTCAAGTGGAGTCGGTTTTTGCGGGGTTTGCGGGAGGGTCGAGCGTCGGGTCGCCTGACCCTCCAATCCCTGCACCGGGGACCTATTCCTCGGCGGCCACAGTCAGTGTAACTGCAGGCGCCACAACTACCTTCAACATCACCCTGCAAGGAACTCAGCCGCGATTCGATGCGTTTGAGAGCGCGTCCCTCTTGGCACCTTATCTGCAGCCGATTTGGCTCCGACGAGAGCAAATTATCAGGGAACGGCAAACAACGTGAGGAGCACAGCCGCAAGATGGAGTTTGATGGTAGCGACTTTGTTGCCTGCGCTCACGCTCCTTGGCTGCGGAGGTGGAGCGAGCTCTTACAACCCGCCACCACTACCTCCTCCACCGCCGCCTGCTTTAACGATCACGACGCAGTCGCCGTTACCTCGGGCTGTTCTTGGCCAGCCTTATACCGTGAAACTTCAGGCCAGCGGTGGCGTGCCACCATACGGCTGGAGCACGCAGCTTCTGGGAATACCAGGGATGACCCTGGCGTCTGATGGAACGCTGAGCGGAACACCTGCGCAGCAAGCCACTTTCATCCCGAATTTCACCGTAACCGACTCGAAAGGGACGACGGCGACCGCATCTATCGAACTGGACATAATCGCGCCGCTGGCCTTTAGCACGGCAGCGACCCTCCCGGATCAGAACATCGCTTTGCCTGTCTATACGTACATTGCAGTGAGTGGTGGAGTACAGCCGTACACGTTCAGCCTGGCACAGGGTTCGAGTATGCCCCCCGGACTAACTTTCACCAGCGCCAGTAGCGTTGGGCTGATCCAAGGTACGCCAACGACGCCGGGTAGCTACAGCTTCACAATTCAAGTGACGGACAGTTTCACTCCCCCGTTCAAGATCTCACAGACTTTTACGTTGAACATTCCAAATAATCTGGTCCTTCCAAACGGAACGCTTCCGGATGCTGTCCAGAGCATTGGCTATACCGAATACATCAAACCTGCGGGCGGCACTCCGCCGTATCACTTCGTTCTCGGCCCCTACTCTTCCACGCCACCTGGCTTGTTCTTGGATACGGCAACTGGCAAGGTCTATGGGACACCAACGACTCCAACTCAGAACCCCGACACGATGCTGGTAACGATTTCCGACTCCGCGCCGCAGCCTGCGACGATCAATCCCTTCGTCACACTTAACGTAGCGCCGCCACTTTCCTTTCAGACCACCACTCTTCCGGACAGCGCCCGAGGACTCAACTATGGCGGGAGTGTTACCATCGTCGGGGGGAGAGCACCGTACACGGTTCAAATGACGAGTGGGGCACTTCCCGATGGACTTACTATTTCCCCCAGCCCTTACGGAAGCACTTTCAATGTGACCGGTGTTCCCACGAAAGACGGTTCCTTCCAATTTAGCCTGAAGGTTTCTGACTCCTACGAAATACCCAACACTGCAACACAGAATTTCCAGATACGGATCAGCGATCCTCTCGCGCTTACCGGGCCTTCGCTTGTCCAGATCCTGTATAACCAAAGCTATTCGACAGCTTTTCCCGCAACTGGCGGGATTCCACCCTACACATGGGGCATCAGCAGCATACCGACTGGGTTTACTTTCGATCCTTTGACGGGAACGCTGAGCGGGACGCCCACCGGCGCGAGTTATACGAGCCCCAATGTTTCCGTGCGCGACAGCAGTAATCCCCCACAGACGGCTACCTACTTCAACTTTGTCCTTCAGGTGTTTGGTAAACTTGCTATTTTGACCAGCTCGCTGCCTACAGTGGCAACTGCCAGCACTACTTGGCTCGGATTGGCCTCCGTCGGCGGCGGCTTCCCTTACCAATGGAATGTGTCGTCTGGAACCTTGCCCCCAGGCATGATCTTCAACACGATCGGAGGAAACGGAGCGATTTCTGGCTCGCCGACTCAGGCGGGGTCGTACACTTTCACAGTGTCGATATCCGATGGCAACACTGGAAATCTCCATCAGACGACCTCGCAGCAACTGACTTTGACGGTGAAGGACCGCGGACAAATGACACGGAATGACACCATTGCTACTGCCACACCCGTATCGAACATCAGTCTTTTGGCCTCGATCAGCCCCTATAGTGACCCCAGCACCGCAGGGCCTGACGTTGATGTATATTCCGCGAGCGCAGCGCCCGGTTCTATCGTCCAGATCTACACAGCTCCGAACAACGATTTCCTGCAACCTCCTGAGCCCAATTCTATGCAACCCGTGCTCGAAATCGTCGACTCGAGTGGTGTGCGATATCAGAGTTGCGCATGGCAATCTGCGCCGCCGGGTTCGCCGTTCAATCTGCCTTGTGCCAACAATCTCCCGGGAACGTCTTATATTCAGGGAAACTATTACAGCTTCCAGGTTCCCGGGGCCGGAACAACTCCAATAACCTTCTATGTGCGCATATCTGACGCCCGGGGAGATGCCCGGCCGGATTTCATTTACACTTTCAACATATTCGGCGTGGATTGAACAAACCATTAAGCGGAGATCGTCCTAATCTTGTTCTGCCATAGGCGACCGCAGAGCCGCAACTCCGCGAGCGAACTTGCGCGGTGCTAAGTACCAGATGGAAATG
>WNGC01003652.1_pt1 | contig 19213 bp, 18 predicted proteins | sample 5400051 | NCBI WGS metagenome assembly WNGC01 (sample SAMN13153368, study PRJNA577476) | soil metagenome | isolation source: 20 cm soil or saprolite under grassland replicate 2 | place: USA:California | collected 2016-06-15
GCTGGCGCTCCTCGGTGAGATTCTTCTGAGAACGGGCGTCGATGATCTCGCCCTTGAACACGAAGTTCACGTTCTCGTCGGTATAGAACAGCGTCTCCCCGACCACGATCTCATACAGGCCGCCATAGGAGGTCTTGGTGACGCTGTCCACCTTGATGCCGTCGAAGCGGGTCTCGACGCCTCGCCTCACCGAAGCCTCGTCGGCGAGCGCCGTCGCCGTAAAGACCGCAGCGAGAAATAGAGCCGACAGTCGCAAGCTCATGATGGTTCCCCGTGATGAATGCCCCCGCCTATCCCCATCGCGCGGCGCGCAAGCAGCGTCTTCACGACCGGATTGGAGTTCGTCAGGTTCAATCCAAAGTTCCGGATCCGCGCGGCTACTCGGTGGTTCGCATCGAATAGCCGGAACAACCCGTCGGTGACCCAGCGCAATGCGAGTATATCCTCGGCACGGGCGCGCTCATAGCGTCGCAGCAGGAGGCGATCTCCCGGGTCGGGGGCTCCGCGAACGAGGTCGGCGAGTGCGTGCGCGTCACCCAATCCCAGATTGACTCCCTGCCCGGCGAGCGGGTGCAAGACGTGCGCGGCGTCGCCGATGAGCGCTATCCTTCCCTGTGCCATCCGATCGGCAACCATGCGGCTCAAGGGAAAGGCGGCCGGCGGGGTGAGCGGCTCCAGGGCACCCAGAGCTGCGTCGCCCGCTTCGCTCACGCGAGCGCAAAACGCGGCGGGCGCGAGGCCGAGCAAATCGGTGGCGCGCGCCTCCGGTGCGGACCAGACGATCGACACGCGCCGGTCGGGCAAGGGCAGGTAGGCGAGTACGCCGTCGCCGCGAAACCATTGATACGCGATATTGCGATGGGGCTGCGCGCAGGCGAAATTGGCGACGACGCCGAGCTGCGCGTAGCTCCGGCTTCGCGCATCGATGCGCGCGGCGCGCCGCGTCCACGATTCTGCTCCATCGGCGCCGACCGCCAGTTTCGCTGTGACCACGGTGCCGTTTTCGAGACCGACTTCGACGCAATTCCCGGCGCGGCGCAGCTCCGAGGGCACCGCCGGACACAGCAGCGATAAATTTCCCTGATGCTCCAAGCCCTCCCACAGCACATGGTGAAGCCGGCTCGATTCGACGGTCACAGCGAGCTGCGGCGTCCCTGACTCGTAGGCGGAAAAATCCAGGCGCGAGCGCCCGTCATCACCGAAGACCCGCATGTCGTAAATCGGCGTGACGCGCCCGGCGTCGAGGCGCCGCCACGCACCGATGCGATCGAGAAACGCCGTGCTCGCCGGAGTCAGCGCGTAGACTCGCGAATCCCAGTCCGCACCCGGCGAAGACGGCGCCTTGCGCTCGATGAGGGCGAGCGTGAGGCCACTATTGGCGAGCGCCGCCGCCAGACTCGCCCCGGCAAGCCCTCCACCGACGATGACGATGTCGAAATCCATTGGTGGATTGTACCCGCGGAGGGAGTCTTCCTTGACAACCATTGAAGGCAAAAAGGATAATTTCCGGTTTTCCGTGGCGAATTAGCTCAGCTGGTTAGAGCGACGGAATCATAATCCGCAGGTCCGGGGTTCGAGTCCCTGATTCGCCACCATTTCTCCTCGAGGGAGCGACCATGGCCCCACGCCGAGCAGCCTGCCTTGCGCTCCTGTCGGCCCTCCTTTGGGCCGTATCGGGTCTCGCTCAGACGCGGCCAAGCCCGATCCCGCAGGACTCCAAACGAGGCTACATCCGGCACGTCCAAGAGATGGCCGTAACCGTGGACGATAAAGCGATGGAGCTCGCTGCAGGCGCGATCATCCGCAATCAGCAGAACCTGATCATCGTGCCCGTGACCCTTCCGCGCGAGGGAGCCTGGGCCGCGTACAACCTGAATCGCGACGGCCAGATTTTTCGCGTGTGGCTGCTGACACCCGACGAGCTCGCGCGGCCTTAGCCCCGAAGGCGGATGACATGACGAAAAAGCTCTTCATCCGGACATTCGGCTGCCAGATGAACGAGTACGACTCGGACAAGATGGCCGATCTCCTGTGCGTCGAGAAGGGTTTCGAGATCACCGACCAGCCTGAAAATGCGGACCTGATCCTGTTCAACACCTGCTCGGTGCGCGAGCGGGCGCAGGAAAAGGTATTTCACGACCTCGGGCGCGTGAAACACCTGAAGCAGGCGCGGCGCGACCTTCTCATCGGCGTGGGCGGCTGCGTCGCGAGCCAGGAAGGCGCGGCCATCGTGGCGCGCGCGCCCTACGTCGATGTCGTGTTCGGCCCGCAGACGCTGCACCGGCTCCCCGAATTGATCGACGCTCGCCAACGCTCCGGCCAGCCTCAGGTGGACGTCTCCTTCCCGGAGATCGAGAAGTTCGACAGGCTTCCACCGGCTCGGGTCCAAGGGCCGAGCGCCTTCGTTTCGATCATGGAAGGCTGCAGCAAGTACTGCAGCTTCTGCGTCGTTCCCTACACCCGCGGGGAGGAAGTGTCCCGCCCCTTCGACGACGTCCTGACCGAGGTCGCGGATCTCGCCGAACAAGGCGTCAAGGAAGTGACTCTGCTCGGTCAGAACGTCAACGCCTACCGCGGCAGGATGGCGGACGGCGTCATTGCGGATTTTGCCCTCCTCCTCGAGTACGTCGCGGAGATTCCCGGCATCGGGCGCGTCCGTTACACCACTTCGCATCCGAAGGAATTCACCCAGCGTCTGATCGCTGCGCACGCGAGGATCGATAAGCTCGCTCCGCAGGTGCACCTTCCGGTGCAGTCCGGCTCGGACCGCGTGCTCTCGGCGATGAAGCGCGGGTACACCGCCCTCGAATACAAATCGATCGTGCGGAGGCTGCGCGCCGCGAAACCCGGTATCAGCATCTCGTCGGATTTCATCGTGGGTTTCCCCGCGGAGACCGAGCAGGATTTCGAGGCGACCCTGAGACTGGTGGACGAAATCGGATTCGACGGCTCGTTTTCGTTCGTCTACAGCCGGCGGCCGGGAACCCCTGCAGCGGAGCTTCCCGATCATACTCCGCAGGAGGTGAAGCGCGCCCGGCTTGCCCGGCTTCAGCGGAAAATCGATGCGCATGCGAGCAGGATCAGCGAAAGCCTGATCGGCACGCGCCAGCGCATTCTCGTCGAAGGCGCCTCGCGCAGGGACTCCGGGGAGCTTTCGGGCCGCGCGGGAGACAACCGCGTCGTCAACTTTCGCGGTCCCCGGGGGCTCGTGGGCCAGTTCGTCGAGGTAACCGTCACCGCGGCGAAGGCGCATACGCTGCGCGGCGAGGTCCGCGTTGCGGCGTAGGCCTTTGAAGACCGGTCCCCTGGAACTCGTCCTCACGCCTGTCGACAACCAGCGCCTCGCCAATCTGTGCGGGACGCTGGACGAGAACCTCAGGCAAATCGAGACCGCGCTGGACGTCACGATCGCGCGCCGCGGCGAGCGTTTCACCGTCCGCGGAGCGCATGCCGCCCAGGCGGCAGACGTGCTGCAGAAATTCTACGACGACGCCAAACGCGGTCTCACCCTGGACGACATTCAGCTCGGCCTGATCGAAGTCCGCTCCCGCGGCCGCGCGAAGGAGGACACGCCCCTGCTCACGCGGCGGGCGGACCTGCGCGGCCGCACGCCCAGGCAGCGGAACTACATCCAGAACATCCTCGAGCACGACATCACCTTCGCGATCGGTCCCGCGGGGACCGGCAAGACCTATCTCGCGGTGGCGTGCGCGGTGGACGCGCTGGAGCGCGATGCCGTGAAGCGCATCGTGTTGGTGCGGCCCGCAGTCGAGGCGGGCGAGCGCCTGGGGTTCCTGCCCGGCGACCTCGCTCAGAAGGTCGATCCGTACTTGCGGCCGCTCTACGACGCGCTCTACGACCTGCTCGGTTTCGACAAGGCGGGCAAGCTCTTCGAGCGCGGTGCAATCGAACTCGCTCCGCTCGCCTACATGCGCGGCCGCACGCTGAACCACTCGTTCGTCATTCTCGACGAGGCCCAGAACACCACCCCCGAGCAGATGAAAATGTTCCTCACGCGCATCGGCTTCGGCTCGAGGTGACCGGTGACATCACGCAGATCGACCTGGCGCGCGGGCAGAAGAGCGGCATGGTGGCGGTCCAGAAAATACTCGCTCAGGTGCGGGGTATCGCGTTCACCGCGTTCAAGAGCGAGGACGTCGTTCGCCATCCTCTGGTGCAACGCATCGTGGATGCCTACGAGCGTTACGGGGACGAGTAGCCGTCATGCGGGCCGGCGGCTCGTCGGGCGCAGCCCGGCCCGCACGATCGGGGCGCTCCCGAAAGCCGCGCCTCGCGCTCCATCTTCAGGTCGTCTCGCGCGCCGCGCCGGCGCCCGCTTTCGCGCAGGTGCGCCGATGGGCGCGCACGGCGCTCAAAGGTCCGGCAGAGATCACCGTGAGGTTAGTCGGAGCCGCCGAAGCCCGCATTCTCAACCGCCGCTACCGGGGCCGCGACTATGCCGCCAACGTGCTGAGTTTTCCCTATGCGCGGCGACGCGGCTTGCTGCAGGGCGACATCGTCCTTTGCGCCCCGGTGATCGCCCGAGAGGCGCTCGTCCAAGGCAAGACCGTGGAAGCGCATCTCGCGCACCTGACGGTTCACGCGCTTCTGCACCTTCAGGGCTACGATCACCTTCGCCAGCGTGACGCTGCACGCATGGAAGCGCTGGAAAAGAAGCTCCTCGCCAAACTCGGTTATCCTGATCCCTACTACGCTTCCGGGTGAGGACTCCCAGGCCTGGATGAGCGACCTCTTGTCGCCAGGCCCCGCGGCAAATATGGACGAATCGAACAAACCTTCGCTGCTCGAACGGCTTTCCGCCCTGCTCATGCGCGAGCCCGAGGACCGGGAGCAGCTGCTCAAGCTGCTGCACTCGGCCTTCGAGAGAAACCTCCTCGACGGCGACGCCCTGTCGATGATCGAGGGCGCGCTGCAGGTCTCCGAGATGCAAGTGCGCGACATCATGGTGCCGCGCTCACAAATGGACATGATCGACGTGAGCGAGACTCCCGACAAATTCATTCCGCAGGTGATCGCCACGGCGCACTCGCGCTTCCCCGTCATCGACAAGAATCGCGACGACGTCATCGGCGTTCTGCTCGCCAAGGACCTGCTGCGCTACTACGCCGGAGAGGAAGAGTTCAAGGTGCGCGACATGTTGAGGCCCGCGGTCTTCGTGCCCGAGTCCAAGCGTCTGAACGTGCTGCTGCGCGAATTTCGCGCGAACCGCAACCACATGGCGATCGTGGTCGACGAGTACGGCGGCGTGGCGGGCCTGGTGACCATCGAGGACGTGCTCGAGCAAATCGTCGGCGACATCGAGGACGAATACGACTTCGACGATTCGGAGGACAACATCGTGCGCGAGGAAGGGGGCCACTACCGCGTCAAGGCGCAGACTGAAATCGCCGATTTCAACCAGGCCTTCGGAACGAAATTCTCCGACACCGATTTCGACACCGTCGGCGGGCTCGTGGTCAACCGCTTCGGGCGTCTGCCCAAGCGCGGCGAGGCGATCACCATCGACGGCCTGCGCGTCCAGGTGGTTCGCGCCGACAGCCGCAGGCTGCACGTCCTTCAGGTGCACCGGTTGCCAGGCGAGGCTTGAAGGCTTTTCTCCAATCGCCGCGCGCTGCGATTGCCGCGGCTCTTGTCGCAGGCGCGTTGACTGTCGCCGCTTTCGCGCCGCTCGCGGTATTCCCGCTGCCGTTCTTGACTCTCGCAGGCCTGCTCCTCATCTGGCGGCGGGCGGCGCCGGCGCAGGCGTTCTGGGCGGGCTTCGCTTTTGGTGCAGGCCTGTTCGGCGCCGGTGCGTCATGGGTCTACGTCAGCTTGCACGATTTCGGCATGATGCCGGCGCCGCTCGCTGCGATCGGCACGCTCGCCTACTGCGCGATCCTCGCGCTGTATCCCGCCGGCGCGGGGTGGTGCCTCGCGCGGCTAGTGCGCGCTCCGGCCTCGGCCCTGATCGCGTTCCCGGCGGCGTGGACGCTGTTCGAGTGGTTGCGCGGCTGGGTCTTCACAGGTGTGCCCTGGCTTGCTCTCGGTTACAGCCAGCTTGACTCCCCGCTCGCGGGATTGGCTCCAGTTGTCGGGGTATACGGCGTGTCGTTCGCGACCGCGCTTTGCGCGGGCCTGCTCGTCGTCGTGACCTCCGGCTCCCCGAAAGCCCGTGTCGCGAGCGGCGTTGCTCTCGCAGTCGCTTTCGGCCTCGGCCAGCTGGCGAAGCAGATCGACTGGACCTCGCCCCAGGGCGCCCCCCTCAAGGTAGCCCTGCTCCAGGGAAACATCCCCCAGGACCTGAAGTTCAAGGCGGATCGATACGCGATGACTCTGTCGATCTACAAGCGCCTCATCGAAGCGAGCAAGGGTCGGCTCATCGTCCTGCCCGAAACCGCCATTCCGCGTTTCCTCGACGCGGTCGACCCGAGCTACCTGAGGGACATCGAGCGGATCGCCGCCGAGCGTCGCGCGGACGTTCTGATCGGCGTGCCCATCCGGGACTCCGAGGGACGCTATTTCAACAGCGTGATCAGCGTGGGAGCGTCGCCTTCGCAGCGCTACGACAAGTCGCACCTCGTTCCCTTCGGCGAGTTCGTGCCTGCCGGCTTCGGCTGGATCGTGAAAACATTTGCCATTCCGCTCTCGGATTTCTCACTGGGCCCGGAAAATCCAAAACCGCTCGCGCTTGCCGGGCAGCTCGTCGCGCCGAATATCTGCTGGGAGGACGCCTTCGGCGAGGAGATCATCCGCCAGTTGCCTGAAGCAACCCTGCTCGTGAACGTCTCGAACGTCGCCTGGTTCGGCGATTCGCTCGCTCCGGCCCAGCACCTGCAGATATCGCGCATGCGCGCGCTCGAGACCGGACGCGCCATGCTGCGCGCGACCAATACCGGCATGACCGCGATCATCGATCCCCGCGGCGGGCTCGTCGCGAGGTTGCCGCAGTTTGTGGAGGGCGTCCTCGAGGGTGAGGTGCAAGGCCATTCCGGGGCAACGCCTTATGTGAAACTCGGGAACTACCCGATCGTGCTCGCTTGCCTTGCGCTCATCGTCGCACTCGTGTTCCGCCGTGTCCGGATCGTTGGTCGGGCTGAGGAAAGCCGGTAGAATCCATCGCAGTCACCGCGCACATGCTGACCTTCCAGGAACTCATCCTCAAGCTGCAGAGTTACTGGGGCAGCAAGGGCTGCGCCCTGCTGCAGCCCTACGACATGGAAATGGGCGCGGGAACGTTCCATACGGCGACGTTCCTGCGCGCGATCGGCCCCGAACCTTGGCGCGCCGCCTACGTGCAGCCCTCGCGGCGGCCCAAGGACGGAAACAGCACGACGTGCGCTTCGTCGAGGACGACTGGGAATCGCCGACTCTGGGTGCCTCGGGCCTCGGCTGGGAAGTGTGGCTGGACGGCATGGAGATCACTCAGTTCACCTATTTCCAGGAAGTCGGCAGCCTGCCTTGCAAGCCGGTGCTGGGCGAAATCACTTACGGCCTAGAGCGGCTCGCGATGTATCTCCAAGGAAAGGAGAACGTCTTCGATCTAGTGTGGACACCGGGTATCACTTATCGAGACGTCTACCACCAGAACGAGGTCGAGCAGTCGAAATACAACTTCGAAGCGAGCGATGTGACTTGGTTACTGTCGCAGTTCAACGATTTCGAAGCGCAGGCAAAGCGCTTGATCGCGGAAGGCCTCGCCCTTCCCGGTTACGAGATGGTGCTGAAGTGCTCGCACACTTTCAACCTGCTCGATGCGCGCGGCGCGATCTCGGTCACGGAACGTCAGGCATACATACGGCGCGTGCGCACGCTTGCGCAACTCGTAGCCGAGGCGTATCTCGAATCGCGCAAGAGACTGGGGTTTCCGATGGTGCAACTGCAGCCGGCCAAGAGGAAGCGGGGCTAGAGGGTGCCGAAGAAGAAAGCCGCCAAAGCGCCGGGGGCGGCAAGCCTGCTCGTGGAGATTCTCACCGAAGAGCTTCCCCCGAAGTCCCTACTTCGAATTGCAGAAGTGTTTCGCGACGCCCTCGCTTCTAACCTCAATGGCAGTTCGTTGCTGCCATTTCCGCATCGCGCGCGCTGTTTTGCGTCACCTAGGCGCCTTGCGGTATTGATAGACAATGTCGCGAACAGGGCCATAGACATGCACTCCGACACTTCAGGGCCATCAGTTGCAGCTGGTACAAAGGCGGCAGAGGGTTTTGCAAAGAAGTATGGCGTTACAGTCGATGCGCTCAAGCGCGTGTCAACCGCGAAGGGGGAATTTTATGTCGCGAGTTACACCACGAAAGGCGCACAGCTTGACGACGTGCTCACTCAGAAAGTCGACGCCGCGCTGAAGGTACTCCCAATTTCCAAGGTCATGCGCTGGGGCGAAGGCGAAGCGCAGTTCGTGCGGTGGTCCCGGGCACCGTTCTCGGCGTGCCCGCAGGCAACACGACGAGCGGACACCGATTCATGGGCGCAGCGTCGATTCGCCTGGCGAACGCCGACGAGTACGAGGCAAGGTTGCTCAAGGACGGCCGCGTCATCGCCGACTTCGCAGCGCGCAAATCCGAAATCGACAAGCAACTGCTGGCTGAGGCCAAGCGTCAGAAAGCGAGCCTCGGCGAGTATCAGGACCTCCTGGGAGAAGTCACCGCATTAGTCGAGTTCCCGGCCGTTTACGCGGGGGAGTTCGACGCCTCGTTTCTCGAGGTGCCCCAGGAATGCTTGATCCTCACCATGCGCCAGAATCAGAAGTATTTTCCGCTGTTCTCCCCCGACGGGAAGCTGCTGCCCAAATTCCTCATCGTCTCCAATATGCGCGTCGATGACCCGCGCCCGATCGTCGACGGTAACGAGCGGGTCGTCCGGCCCAGGCTCGAGGATGCGCGGTTCTTCTTCAACCAGGATCAGAAGACCCGCCTCGAGGCGCGCGTTCCGCAGCTGGCGAAAGTTGTGTTCCACAACAAGCTCGGCAGCCAACTCGAACGCATGCAGAGAATCAAGCTGTTGGCCGGCGAGATCGCGCGCTCGCTTCGCGTGGGTGTGATACAAGCCGAACGCGCCGCCGAGCTTTCCAAAGTGGATTTGCTCACCGCCATGGTCGGTGAATTTCCCGAGCTGCAGGGCGTCATGGGGCGCTACTACGCGCTGCATGACAGCGAGCCGCGTGAAGTCGCCGATGCGATCGAGCAGCATTACCGCCCACGCTTCGCCGGCGACAAGCTTCCCGAAGGGCCGATCGCCAGCGCCGTAGCGCTTGCCGACAAGCTGGATTCGCTCGCGGGCCTGTTCAGCATCAAGGAGCTGCCGACCGGAGACAAGGATCCATTCGGACTTCGCCGCGCAGCTCTCGGGGTCATTAGAATCGTTGTTGAAAATCAGCTTCCGTTGTCCCTGTGGGATCTCGTAAACGCAGCTTTCGAACCTTTCAAAGGCAAGGCGCAAATGGATCTTCAGATGTTTTTTACAGAACGCATGCGCAGCTATTTCCTTGAGCGCGGCTATTCAGCGAACGAGGTCGAGGCGGTCCTCAGCCTGAACCCGGTTGCGATAGCCCTAATCCCCAAGCAACTCGAAGCTGTTCGTGCGTTTTCCGCGCTCCCCGAGGCAGCCAGTCTCGCCGCCGCAAACAAGCGAATCGCCAACATACTGCGACAAGCCGAAGCCAAGGGCGAGGCATTCGGTGATGCCGATGTTTCAGCGCTCAAGGAACCCGCCGAGATCTCGCTTTTCGAGGCCTTGCAGACGGCGTCCCGTTCGGCAAAGCCTCTATTTGAGTCCGGAGATTTCGCTGGATACCTGAAAGCCTTTGCGGCTTTAAAGAGTCCCGTGGACTCGTTCTTCGACGTGGTCATGGTCATGACGGACGACAAGAAGCTTCGCGAAAATCGGCTCGCGCTGCTCACCGCCATGCGTAAGGCGATGAATCGGTTCTCCGATATCTCCAAGCTCGCGACATGAAACTCATCATCCTCGACCGCGACGGCGTGATCAATTACGACAGCGCCGAGTTCATCAAGCATCCCGACGAGTGGCGGCCGATCCCGGGAAGCCTCGATGCCATCGCTCGCCTGACGCAGGATGGCTGGCGCGTCGTGTTCTATTGCCCCGACACCGCGGAGTCCCAGTCGCCCTGCCGCAAACCCAATCCGGGAATGTTCTTCGCCGTCGCCGAGCGCCTCAATGTCTCGCTCGACCGCGCACCCTGCGTGGGCGACAGCCTGCGCGACCTCCAGGCTGCAGCCGCGGTTGGAGCCCATCCCATCCTGGTGCTCTCCGGCAAAGGCGCGAAAACGCGCTCTGCCGGACAGCTTCCGGAAGGGACCGCCGTCTATCCGGATCTGGCCGCGGTGGCGCACGCGCTGAGTCAATGAACTTCCTGCGCTCCCTCGTCTTCCTCATCGCCGAGATTCTCGTCACCCCGCCTTACGCGATCGTCGCGCTCGCCACTTTTCCCTTGCCGCGGCTTGCACGCTATCGCGTCATCTCCGGGTGGTCGCGCGCGATGATCTGGCTCGCGAAAAACGTGGTCGGCATCCACTACCGCGTGATCGGCATGGAAAACCTGCCGCGCACTCCCTGCGTGATCCTGGCCAAGCACCAATCGGCCTGGGAAACCTTGGCCTTCCAGGTCATTTTCCCGCCGCAGGTGCTGGTATTGAAACGAGAGCTCTTGTGGATCCCTTTCTTCGGTTGGGGCCTCGCGCTGACGAGCCCGATCGCGATCGATCGCAGCCGCGGCGTCCGGGCGCTGAATCGGATGGCCGAGCTCGGCCGCGAGCGGCTCGCGCAAGGGTTCTGGATCGCGATCTTCCCGGAGGGCACGCGCGTGAAACCGGGCGAACGCCGCAAGTATCACGAAGGCGGCGCATGGCTTGCGGTGAAATGCGGGGCGTCGGTCGTGCCGGTCGCGCACAACGCCGGCCTGTTCTGGGGTCGCAACGCGTTTCTCAAGCGTCCGGGTACGGTAACGGTGGAGGTCGGACCGCCGATCGATTCGCGCCCCCACACGCCGGAATCGCTGAACCTGTCGGTCGAGGAGTGGATCGAGGGCCGCATGGCGAGTCTGTGTCCCCAGCGTTGAGAGGAGATCATCGATGCGAATTCTCCACACCATGTTGCGAGTCGGCGATCTGGAGCGGTCGCTGCGCTTCTACACCGAGGTCCTAGGCATGCGCCTGCTCCGGCGCAAAGACTACCCGGAGGGGAAATTCACCCTGGCTTTCGTCGGTTACGGCGACGAAACCGATTCCGCGGTGATCGAGCTGACCCACAACTGGGGCGTGGACAAATACGAACTCGGCAACGCCTTCGGCCACATCGCCGTGGCCGTGGACGACGCTTACAAGGCCTGCGAGGAAGTGAAGCGGCGCGGGGGCAAGGTCACTCGCGAGGCCGGGCCGATGAAGCACGGCACAACGGTGATCGCCTTCATCGAGGATCCCGACACCTACAAGATCGAGCTTATCGAGCGCAAATAAGCTCGATGACGCTCCAAGAACCGGGAACTCGCGCGCGGTCGCTCAGCGAAAGGTTCCGGGCGTGCCTGCAACGCGGTATTTGCGGATATCGCTTTGCTGTCCGATCAGCGCCTTGGCGAAGTCCTCGAGCATGTCATCGCTGACTTCCTGCGCAGGAACGGAGAAGTATTCCACCCCGAGGCCGAAGAGATGCGTCGCCTGGACGTGCAACTTGCCTTGGTCGTGATCCGCTTTGATGACGATGTCGGTGAGCACGGCTGCCGGAACGGTGAACTTCGCGCCGATGACGAAACCCTTGGCGTTCTTCTTCTCCTCCTCGACGAATTTGACCTTGCTGAGCCACAGCGATTCGCGGATCCGCTGCATCGCGGGGGGCATGTCTTTCTCGATCACCACGGTATCCGGCCCGGCCCACTTGACGAAGAAATGGGTCGTATCGAAATATTCTTTGTCGTTGATGCGCTTTTTCCGATAGTCGATGAACGACTCGGTAAACAGAAGATTCCGGAAATCGGCGACACCGGGAATCGAGTACACGAGGGGGCTGGTGGGCTTGACCACCCCGAGCTGCTTCAGCAGCTCGTGCACGTACTGGAACGTTTGTTTCATCTTGTCTTCGACCAGCTTGAGCTTGTCTCCCTGCAGATTCTGCTGAAGAATCTGCTGGGTCTTCACCAAGTCGGCCTGTTTTTTCAGGTCGTCAAGAAGGCCCATTGCCGTCCCCCTGCTTCAAACTTCATATCCATCCACCTATACACCATTTTGCCAGCGGGCGTTTGCGGGGTCTAGTTGCGCCGCTGCGCGAGCCGGTTCGCGATTGTGACAAAAGCCGCAACCGGGAGATTTTGCGCGCGCTTGCCCGGGTCGATGCCCAGTTCGGCGAGATCAGAAGAGGAAATCAGCCCCGAAAGATTGTTTCTCAGAGTCTTTCGCCGCATGGAAAACGCCCGGGCGACGATTCCGGAGAAGCCGGCTTCATTCAAGGCATCGAGCTCCGCCATAGGACGCGGTACGAGGCGCACGACGGCGGAGTGAACTTTGGGCGGAGGCCGGAACGAACCGGGAGCGACCGTGAAGAGCCGTTCGAGGCGGAAGCGGTACTGCAGCGAGACCGACAGCCGCCCGTATTCGGGTTCCGACGGCTTCGCGATCATCCGTTCCACGACCTCGTGCTGAAGCATGAAATGGAGATCCGTGCACCGTGCTGCCGCGGCGGCAACATGGAATAGGAGCGGCGTAGAAATATTGTAAGGGAGGTTCCCTACGACTCTGAGCGGCGCAGGCAGAGTTGCAAAGTCGAAGCGCAGCGCATCGGCTTGATGCACCGTCAGGCGGTCGACGGGGTAGCGCTCGCGCAGCCGCGCGCTCAGGTCCCGATCGAGCTCCACGACGTGGAGGTGCTCGACCCGCTCGAGCAGCGGGGCCGTCAGCGCCCCGAGTCCGGGGCCGATTTCGACGATGTGCTCACCCGGGTGCGGTCCGATCGCGGAGACGATGCGCTCTATGATCCCCCGGTCGACGAGAAAATGCTGACCGAATCTTTTTCTCGCAACATGCCGACCGGTCGTCACTGTCTAGCAGGCCGTCCGCATCTCGGCGCGCGCCATTTCGATCGCCGCTTCGACCGCCTCGATGAGGCTGCCGGGTTCTGCCCGACCGGTGCCGGCGAGCTCGATCGCGGTGCCGTGGTCGGCCGAGGTGCGGACCATGGGCAGGCCGAGCGTGACGTTGATCCCCCTGCCGAAGCTCGCGTACTTGAGCACGGGCAGGCCCTGATCGTGATACATCGCAAGCACGCAATCGCCTGCGGCGAGCCGATCCGGAACGAACAGCGTATCCGCCGGCAGCGGTCCGGTGAGCTGCAGACCTTCAGCGCGCAATTTCTCGAGAACCGGCCCGATCACTTCGATTTCCTCTCGCCCGAAATAGCCGCCCTCGCCGCCATGCGGATTGAGACCGGCAACCAGGATCCGCGGCGCGGAGATTCCGAAGCGGCGGATAAGCTCGGCGTGCAGGACCCGGATTGTGCGTTCGAGACCTTCGCGCGTCAGCGCGCGCGGCACATCCTTCAAGGCGAGGTGCGTGGTCGCGAGCGCCACGCGCAGGCCCCCGCCCGCGAGCACCATGACCACCTGAGCGGCGCCGGTGCGCTCGGCGAGATATTCCGTGTGGCCGACGAAAGGGATGCCGCCGTCGTTGATCACGCCCTTGTGCACGGGTGCGGTCGTGAGCGCAGCGAACTCCCCGGCTTTGCAGCCTTCGATTGCGCGGTCGATGAGCGAAATCACGTAGGGCGCGTTGCGCGGATCGAGCGTGCCAGCCCGACAGGGAACCGAGAGCGGGATATGCAGGCATGCGATCGAGCCCGGCGTCAAGCCTGCGCCGGGATCGCTCAGCTGAACGCGGAGCCCGAGCTGCCGGGCGCGGCTCTCGAGCATCTCCCGGTCTCCAAGAACAACGATGCGCGCGGCGAACCTGTTTCGCGCGAGAGCCAGACAGACATCCGGGCCGATGCCCGCCGGCTCTCCGGAGGTCACCGCTATGATCGGAACCGAATTCGAGCGCGACGCAATGCTTGCGCGAGACGCCGCCCGCTTTTCGAGTCTAGCGCTCACCGTTCTTCGACCCGGATCTCGATGTAGGCGCGGTCGCGCAGCTGGCGCAGCCATTCCTGATAGGCTTCGTCACCCTTTCTATCGAGAATTGCCTTACGCGCCTCGATGCGCCTGCGCTCCGAGGACATGTCCGCGGTACGCCGCTCGAGCACTTGAATGAGATGCCATCCGAAGGGAGTCTTGACGGGCTGGCTTACATCCATCGGTTTCAGCTCCGCAAAAGCCCGCTCGAATTCCGGCACGGTATCTCCCGGATAGATCCATCCCAGATCTCCTCCCCGGGAAGCCGAGCCGTCGTCCGAATTAAGGCGCGCGAGCTCCGCGAAGTTCACTCCGTTGACGATGCGTTCCCGCAAGCTGAGGAGCTTCCTCTTGGCTTCGTCCTCGGAAACGAGATCGTTGGTACGTACCAGGATATGACGCACGTGCGCCTGCTCGACGAGGAGAGGCGCGCCGGCGCCGCGCAGCTCGAGGAGCTTGAGCACGTGGAACCCGGCGGCGCTTCGAAACACGTTGCTGATGTCTCCGGGCTTCAGGCCCGCCAGGGCCTCGACGTACAATTCCGGCAGGCGCTGCTGACTGCGCCAACCCATTACACCTCCCTGAAGCGCATCAGGCGCATCGGAGTACGTTGCGGCGAGCCGGGCGAACTCCGCGCCGTCCCTGAGCCGCCTGACCACTTCCTCGGCGCGGGCGCGACGGCTTTCCAGCTGCTCGGGGGTCGCCTGCTCGGGTACCCGGACCAGAATGTGCTCGATGTTGTATTCGGTCGCAGTGTCTTTTCGTTCGCTCTGCTCGAGCAGCAGATTCTCGATCTCCCCTTCGCTGACCGTGATCTTGCCGGTGACTTCGCGGTCCCGCAAGCGATTCATCAGGATCTCATTGCGAAGTTCTTCCCGAAACGCGTCGAAACGGATCGAATCGCGCTCGAGCGTCTGCCTGAATTCGGTCAGTGAGAGCTTGTTCCCCTCCGCGACCCGGCTGACGGTGCGATCGAGCTCCAAATCGTCCACGCGCACCCCCGTCTCGCGGGCATATTGCAGCTGGACTTTTTCGATGATGAGGCGCTCCAGTACCTGGCGCTCGATCTCGGCGCGAGCCGGAAGGGTTGTCCCGCGGCGCTCCAGCTCCTTCTGCATGCGATTCATCCGCTCCGTCAGCTCGTACTGCGTGATCACCTCCTTGTTGACCACCGCAACGATCCGGTCGATCAGGTCGATGTGCGCCGGTGCGGCCTGCTCCGGGCGAGGGCTCTGCGCGAGCGCTGTCCCCCAAGCGATCAGAGGCAGTATGGCAAGGAGAAATCTCATCGTTTCAATTTTCCCGGATTTCAGGCCCGATGTCAGTCGTAGAAATCAAATGGGCCTCCAGGCTTCCGGTCGGGTGAGGGTGCGTTGATGCGCTGATAACCCGGAATGTTGCGTTTCAAGGCCTCGAAGGGATTGGACCCAATGCGCGAAAAGCCGTTCAGCTCCAGCTGCAGGAACACGCTCGACGACGAAGTGCCGCCAGGCAGCGCAAATCGCTGCACGATGATGCGGCTTGTCCAGCAGTCGGCTCCGTATTCGAGCCCGCCTATGCCTTCGACGATCCGGCTGTCGACGAGCGAGTAGTTGAAACGCCCGACGCCGTACCAGCGCCCGGCTATCGGCCACTGCGCCGACAGGTCCACCTGCTTGAGCGGCCCCGTCTGCGTGATGTCCCCGCTCAGGTACCGGTAGCTCAGGTTGAGCACCTTGAGTCCCTCGGGCCGATAGCGTGCTGCCACGGTCAGGCGCTCAGTGCGGTAGTCGCGTTGATCGTATTCGGAAGCACCCTCGAGGGTCCAGTGCTCGCTCACGCGCCCCGACAGCGCGGCGAGCCAGTTCGATGCGTTGTAAGTGCGCGGCGTGTCGCTGGGAGTGAGCGTGACCCGCTGGTCCCTGAAATAGTAGCGCTGACCGAACGTACCGCGCAGCACTTCCTGCCCGCTCGAAGGCAGAAGCATGCGGGAGCTAACTGCTGCGGTGAGCTGGCGCGCGTCGTTGATGCGATCGCCGCCCGAAAACATGTTTTCGGAAAAGATCTGGGCGTAGTTGAAGTCCGCGATCGCGGTGTCAAACAGCGGAATTTGGTCTTGGTCGCGAAACGGGATATAGACGTAGTAGAAGCGCGGTTCGAGCGTCTGGGTGACCTCTTGCCCGAACGCGTGGGTCGCTCTCTCGTAGATCAGCCCGCTGTCGACGCTGAAAATGGGAAGCGAGCGGCTGGTCGAATTCGGGAATGCAGCGGCATTAACGGTCGGTGCTACATGGATAGGGAAGGGGTTTGCGGTCGGTACCGGGATCGCGGGGATCTCATAAAGCGAATAGTACGTGTAGTGCACCCCGACCTTCGGCGTGAGGAAGGCGCCCGGCGTGATGAGCGGCAGGCTGAGGGTCGGATAAAACGTCGAGCGCTTGCCATTCACCAGCGTAGGGTGGGTGAAGTCGACGAACTCGGCCGAGGACCCGAAGTCGAAGCCGCCGATGTCCTGGCGCAGAGTGGACAAGGTGAGCTGAGGGGTGCGGCCGTAAGGGACCACGATCGGATTGTCCGGGTCCTGCAGGACCTGGAACCGTTGTACCCGCGCCGTCGCGGAGTAACTGCCCGTGTCCCACCACTTGCCGTTGTAGGTCAAAAAGCCCTCGCGAGGCAGCGTGGCCTGCGAAGCAATGTTGATGCGGGTCGCAAGGTCGCGGAAATAGCTGTCGTCGGAGACTTTGTTCAGGTTGAGTCCGCCAAGGAGGGAGCCATCGCGGTTGTAGCTGCTGACCAGGTTCATGCCATAGCGGCGGCGATCCGCGATACGGTCATTCGGGAGTATCTCCGCACTGAAATCGCCTTTGTAATCCTTCTGCAAATAACGGAACTCCTCCGCGACCTGCAATCCGCGCTTTTCCATGTAACGCGGCGTCAGCGTCAGGTCGTAGTTAGGCGCGAGATTCAGGTAATACGGAATTCCGACCTCGGGCCCGCTCTTCCCGGTCACGCCGATCGAAGGCGGGAGAAAGCCCGATTTGCGCTGGTTATTGAGAGAGAAGTCAAAAGAGGGCGCCGCGATGATGGGCAGTCCCTCGAAGTACACGCGCGCTCCGCGGGCGGTCCCCGCGTCGCGCGTGAAATCCAGTTCCAGCTCGTCGGCCTTGACCAGCCAGCCGTCGTCGCCCGGCTTGCAGGAGGTGAAGGAGCCGTCCTTGATTCGGTACTGGCTTTCACCCAGGAGTTCGATCGACTCGGCCTGCCCGCGCGCCGAAAAGAGTGCCTGACCGTTCTTCGCACGCGGCGTGAAAGTAAAATCCGGTTTCTCGAATACTCCGGTCGCATCCCTGATCGAATACCTCAGCGCGGGGCCCTTCAAGGTGTCGCCGTTGCGTTGAAGGCGCACGTCCCCGCGGGCTTCGACGTCTTCGTTTCCTTCGTGATAGGTCAAGGAGTCGGCCCGGATCGACAAGTCCCCTCGACGCAGGCTCGCGTTACCCTGAGCGCTCGTGTCCTTACCTGCGACACCTTCGATGCGGTCCGCGTCGAGGATGATTGGCAAGGCGCCCGTCTTGGAGCGTTGCTCCGAAGAACTCCGCGGCTGAAGTCCCTGCCCCCGTGCAGTCACCGCGACAGAACAGGACAGCGCAAGGGCCAACGCCGCACTGCGGGCAAGTAAGCAAGACATATCGGAGAAGCCTGGACCTGGGCTTTTGAGCGGGTGCTAAAATCGCACAAATCTGCGGCGAAGGCAATTCTTTGTTTCAGGAGGATTTTTGGACCGCGCAACGCAGTTGCGCCGATGGCTGGCGGCAACCCTTGGAAGGGGCGATTTCAGCATAACGCCCGCCTCCGACGACGCGAGCTTTCGGCGTTACTTTCGGATTCGACGCGGCGAATCAGAGCTCTCGTTCATCGCGATGGACGCGCCGCCGGACAAGGAGAGCTGTGGGCCCTTCGTGCGTGTAGCGCATCTCCTTGCCGAGGCCGGAGCGCACGTGCCCAAAATCCATGCGCAGGATCTCGAACAGGGCTTTCTGCTGCTTTCGGATCTGGGCGACACGACTTACCTGGACGCGCTCGACGAGCACAACGCCGGAAAGCTTTACGAAGACGCGCTCGACGCACTGCTCAAGATTCAGCGGGCGAGCCGCCCCGGATTGCTCCCCGATTACAGCAGGGAATTGCTCGAGAAGGAACTTCGCCTTTTCCCCGTCTGGTACGTGGCGCGCCAGCTGCGCCGCGAGCTCGACGCGTCACAACTCCAGACGCTGGAGAAAGCGTTTTCGACGATCCTCGACAACAACCTCGCCCAGGCACGGGTGTTCGTGCACCGCGACTACCACTCGCGCAACCTCATGGTCTGCGAGCCCTGCCCGGGAATTCTCGATTTTCAGGATGCGGTCTACGGCCCGATCACCTACGACCTCGTATCGCTCCTGCGCGACGCCTACATCGCTTGGGACGAGGAACGCGTCATCGATTGGGCGATCCGCTATTGGGAGAAGGCCCGCGCCCAGCGGCTGCCGGTCCGCGGTGATTTCGCCGATTTCTATCGGGATTTCGAGTGGATGGGAGCCCAGCGCCAGCTCAAGGTGCTGGGAATCTTCGCGCGCCTTTGCTTTCGGGACGGCAAGGACGGCTATCTGAAAGACCAGCCGCTCGTGATGAGCTACCTGCGGCGCACGTGCGAGCGTTATCACGAGCTTGCCGCGCTCGGGCGCCTGCTTGAGGAGCTCGAGCCAGAGGAAAGGCGCGTTGGCCATACGCTCTGATTTTCGAACAATGAAAGCCATGATTCTTTCGGCAGGGCGAGGCGAGCGCATGAGACCCCTCACCGACACGATCCCCAAAGTGCTCCTCGAAGTGCGCGGCAAAGCTCTGATCGTCCGGTTGATCGAGGCGCTCGCGCGCTCGGGCATTCGCGAGATCGTGATCAATCACGCGCACCTCGGTCATATGATCGAAGCCGCGCTCGGCGATGGACGTCGCTTCGGCGTCGCGATCGGCTACTCGCGCGAGGCCGAAGCGCTCGAAACCGCCGGCGGAATTGCCCTGGCGCTTCCCCTGCTCGGCGAGAGGCCGTTCCTCGCCGTGAACGGCGACCTCCTCTGCGACTTCGACTTCTCC
>WNGC01003098.1_pt1 | contig 19200 bp, 19 predicted proteins | sample 5400051 | NCBI WGS metagenome assembly WNGC01 (sample SAMN13153368, study PRJNA577476) | soil metagenome | isolation source: 20 cm soil or saprolite under grassland replicate 2 | place: USA:California | collected 2016-06-15
CGGGCCGACCGTCCACCAGATTTAGCCCGTGGGTCGGGTCCTGGTCCTCGGGGCCGGGTACATCGGCGCCAAGCTCGGGGAGCTGGCGCTCGCCGAAGGGCACGAGGTCGTACTGGCCGACAATTGGTTCGCGACGGAGCGCTCGCAGCTGGACGGGCTCGCGGCCGCTGGGGCACGCGTCGAGACCGCGGACATTCGGGCGGACATCGGCGAGCTGCTTTCGCCGCGGCCGGACGTCGTCCATCTGCTCGCGGCGCAGTCATCGCGGCCGCTGTCGGAACGGGACCCGGATTACACCGAGGAGACGAACGTCAGCGGGACGCGGCGGGTGGGCCGCGCGGTCGGCGAGGCGGGGGTGCCGCTGCTCGTTTTTGGTTCCTCGTTGCACGTCTACGGCAACGAGCTGTCCGGCAAGATCGGGCCGTCGACTCCGTTCGGGCACCCGACCGATCTCGCGCATCTCTCGAAGATCTACGGCGAGGTGGCGCTCGCGCTCAAGTCGAGGCGTTTCGCCTTCGACCTGGCGATCCTTCGGCTCGGGATCGTCTACGGCCCGAGCCCGGTCGAGCATTCCGCGGCGGAATCGCAAACCGTCATCGACAAGTTCCGGCGGCTCGCCGAGGCGGGCGAGGAGCTGCCGCTCGACGATGGAGGCCGAGCGACGATCGGGGTCGTCCACGTCGCCGATGCGGCGCGAATCCTTCTGGATGCGAAGCCGGGCGTCGAGAACGTCGCGGCCGAGAGCGTGACGGTGGCGGACGTCGCCGCGCTTGCACGCGGCGAAGATCCAGCCGGCGGCGCGGCGTTCACAGTCGCCTCGCCGTTCACATACGAGCACCGGCTGGCGGACTACCTGCGCCGATGAAGGTTCTTGTCACCGGCGCCAACGGTTTCCTCGGCTCCCGGGCTTCCGGCCTGCTCGCGGAGAACGGCCACGAAGTCGTTCGCGTGTCACGGCCCCGCGGCGCCGAGCGGGCGGGAGCGAAGGACGCCGTCCGCATCGACGCGGGCGACCCCGCGGCCCGCGAGCTGATCGCCGGCTGCGACGCCGTCCTCCACTTCGCCGGGATTCCGGATCCCGCGCGAGCGCGCGAGGACCCGGCGCGTGCCGTCCGGGAGAACGCGGGCACGACGCTGAATCTTTTGGAAGGCTGCCTCGAGCACGGCGCCGGCCTCGTCTATCCGTCCACCGTGCGAGCCGCGCTCGACCCACCGCCCGATCCCTACGCTCACTCGAAGCGCCTCGGCGAAGAGGCCTGCCGCCTGCACGAGGCCCCGACGCTCGTCGTCCGATTGACCTCGGTGTACGGGCCCGGCCAGGTCGCCTGGGAAGGCGCGACCGGCGCGATCGCGTCGTTCGCGGCGAGGGCGCTGGCGGGCGAGCCGATCGTTGTTGCCGGTGATCCCGAGCGCAGCCGCGACTTCATCTATGTCGACGACGCGCTCGCGGCGATCGAAGCGCTGGTCGCCATGGGACGCTGGAACGAGACCGTCCTGATCGCCAGCGGACGCTCGACCTCGCTCTTGCGCGCTGCCGAGCTCGTTCGCGACGCGGCTGGCTCGTCGTCTCCGATCGAGACCCCGGGAGGGGAGCTTCCCGCGGGCGAGAACGAGAGCTACCAGGCCGCTCCGGAGGCACCGTTACCCTTGAACCTGTCCCTGGAAGAGGGAATCCGCCGCTATGTCAACTGGCTCCAGAACCATCCCGCAGCTGAAGTCCGCGCCCGAGCCTGACCAGCTCGCCGACCGGCTAGACGGCGGCGACTGGCAGGGGATCGAGATCGCGCTGATGCCCAAGGACGTCGCCGACGACGCTGCGCTCGCGCGGGCTGCAGAGGCAACTCGGAAGGCCGCCGCCGGCCTTGTCGTCACCGCCGAGGCGCCGGTCGCCTGGCCGAGCGGCGCCTTCGTTCGCGTCGACCGCCTCGACGAGGAGGCGCGCGCCGGGATCGAGCGGAGCGCGGAGTTCGCTGCGCGTGTCGGCTCGCCCGTGCTGACGATCCATCTGTTCATTCCGCTCTCGCCGGACGAGTTCCGGGCCTCCGGCGCCGTCGATGCGGACGCCGTCGAGGAGTTCCTCGGCTTCTACGCGGACGCGTGCGTTCAGCGGGGCGTGGATCCGCTGATCGAGAACGTGCCACCGGTCCTCCGGATGCGAACCGGAGGTGTCTATCTCTCCCCCATCGGCGGCCACTGGCGCGACTTGCTCGACTGGCGCGAGCGCGTTCCGGAGCTCGGGTTCACGATCGACACATCGCACGCTGCGTTGTTCCGCTCGTTCGCGACCATCTATCCCGGGCTGTTCGCGCACCCCTGGGACGAGGAGCTGGAGCTCGGGCGGTACGTGGAGGAGCTCGGGCCGCACGCCCAGGTCGCGCACGTCTCAGACGCCCACGGCCTGCTCGGGGAGGGGCTTCCCTACGGCGGCGGCGAGCTCGAGCTCGACCCCGTCGTGCGAAGGCTCGGCGAGCTGGTGCGCTTCATCGTCGCCGAGATCAACGAGCCTGATCCGGCGCGCTCGGTGGAGATGAAGCGTGCTTACCGCGCGATCGAACGGGCCCTGGCACTGCCACCCGCTGAGCCGCAGCCTGCGGGCCGCCGCGTGCCGGCCGATTCGTTCGACTGGCAGCAGGTGCTCGAGCGTCGCGATCCCGTCCCTTCCGTGCTCGAGTTGCAGGAGCGCTTTGGCGGCCGGCGGATTCTGCTGACCGGCGGCGGCGGCTCGATCGGCGGCGCGCTTGCGACCTTCCTCGGCGGGTTTCGCCCGGAGCGGATCACGGTCGTCGACGGGCACGAGTCCTCACTGATCGCCGACCGGCGCGCGCGGGACCCGCAGACGCTCGGCCTCTTCAACCACGTCCTCTGCGACATCCGCGAGCCGGGGCGGCTCGAGCGGGAGCTCGCGGCAGCCAAGCCCGAGATCGTCTTCCATCTCGCGGCGTACAAGCACGTCGACTGGGCCGAGATCTTCCCGGAGGAGTTCGTCGACACGAACCTGCACGGCTCGTGGAACGTGCTGCGCGCCGCCGAGGGCGCGGGCGTCGAGACCGTCGTCGTCGCCTCGACCGACAAGGCCGCGCTCGCGCAGAGCTTCTACGGACGGACGAAGCGGTTCATGGAGCAGCTGACGGCATTCGCAGCCCGGCGGGCCGGCGCGCAGCGCACGGCCGTTCGACTCGTCAACGTGCTGGGCTCGGCCGGCGCCGCCTCCGAGATCTTCCTCAGCCAGGCCCGCGCCGGAGTTCCGCTGACCGTCACGGACACAGGCATGGTGCGCTACTGGATCACGATGCCGCATGCGGCTTGCCTCGTGGCGCAGGCCGCTTTGCTGGCGGGCGACGGCGTTCCGCTCTGCAGCCCGCACGATCCGGTCATGCTGACCGTGGGCGAGTTGGCGGAGCGGATCTGGCGGCTGGCCGGCCCTGGCGGCGAGACCGAGATCGAGCTGCTCGGCATCCGCCGCGGCGAAACGCTGAGCGAGGTGCTCATCGGTCCCGGCGAGGCGCTCGGTGAGGAACGCCACCAGGGGATCTGCGCGATCGAGGGCGAGATCCCGACCGCCGGGGCCGCCTGGGTGATCGAGCGCCTGCCCGCCCGCGGCAGCCGGGAAGAGGCCCGCGCGATCTGGCTCGAAGCGATGCAACGGCCCGGCCTGCTGGCGCCCGGGCGAGCCGAGAGCCGAACCGACTAGCTGGTCCGGACCGTTTTTAGGGACAGTCCCCGTCCGGGGACTGTCCCTAAAGCGCTAACGAGTCCCGTACAGCCGGTCGCCGGCGTCGCCCAGGCCCGGGACGATGAAGCCTCGCTCGTCGAGGCCGCGGTCGACGGCGGCCGTGACGATGTGGACGTCGGGATGCTCGGCGTGTAGGTGCTCGATCCCTTCGGGGGCCGAGACGAGACAGACGAGGATCACCGAACGGGCTCCCGCGTTCTTGACGGTCGAGAGCGCCGCCACGCTCGAGTTGCCGGTCGCGAGCATCGGATCGAGCACGATCGCGTCGCGCTGGTCGAGGTCGCCCGGGAGCTTCACGTAGTACTCGACGGGCTGCAGCGTCTCTTCGTCGCGGTACATGCCGAGGAAGCCGACGCGGGCGCTCGAGACGAGCGACAACACCCCATCGAGCATTCCGAGGCCTGCCCGGAGCACCGGGCAGACGGCGACCTTCTTGCCCGAGATCCGCTCCGCGACCATCCGCTCGAGTGGCGTCTCAATCTCGACCGGCTCGGTCGGAAAGTCCTTCGTCGCCTCGTACGTCAAGAGCAGCGTGACCTCGTTCGCGAGCTTTCGGAAGTGGACCGTCGGCGTCTCCTGGTCGCGCAGGTACGACAGCTTGTGCTGCACCAGCGGGTGCGAGACGACCGTGAGCTTGCCGCTCACGCCACGTAGGTGGTGAAACCGCGGAAGCCCGGATACAAGGGCCGCTTCTCGCAGAGCGCCGCGCTTCGCGCCGCCAGCGCGGGGAGATCCGGGCTCGCGCCAAGCGCCTCGACGATCACGTGTCCGACCTCGCGAAAGTCCGACTCATCGAAGCCGCGCATCGTGGCCGCGGGCGTGCCGATTCGGACCCCCGACGCCACCGTCGGCGGCCGCTCGTCGAAGGGAACAGTGTTCCGGTTGACGGTCAGCTTCACCTCGGCCAAGCGTTCCTCCGCCTCCTTGCCCGTCCACTCGGTCGAGCGCAGGTCGAGCTGGAGAAGGTGGGTGTCGGTGCCGCCGGTGAGCACGTCGAGCCCGCCTTCCTGGAGCGTGTCGGCGAGCACATCGGCGTTCTTGCGGATCTGGCCCTGGTACTCACGGAACGCCTCGGTCGAGGCGATCTTGAAGCACGCAGCCTTGGCCGCGATCGTGTGCATCAAGGGCCCGCCCTGGATGCCGGGGAAGACGGCGCGGTCGACCGCCTGCGCGCGCTCCTCGTCACAGAGGATGAAGCCGGCACGGGGCCCGGCCAGCGTCTTGTGCGTAGTCGAGGTGACGAAGTGGGCGTGCTGGACGGGATTCGGATGGAGGCCGGCCGCGACGAGCCCGGCGAAGTGGGCCATGTCGCAGAGCAGCAAAGCATCGACCTCGTCCGCGATCTCGCGGAACTTGTCGGCCTCCACGGTGCGCGGGTACGCGGAACCGCCGCAGACGATCAGCTGCGGACGGTGGTCCTTCGCGAGGCGGAGCACCTCGTCGTAGTCGACAACGTTGGTCTCGCGCGAGACGCCGTAGTGGACGATCGTGTACAGCCGCCCCGAGAAGTTGACCTTCAGCCCGTGCGTCAGATGCCCGCCGTGCGAGAGCTCGAGCGAGAGGATCGTGTCGCCCGGCTGCAAGGCCGCCATGTAGACGGCCATGTTCGTCTGCGCGCCCGCATGCGGCTGCACGTTCGCGTGCTCGGCACCGAAGAGCTCCTTCGCCCGGTCGATCGCAAGCTGCTCGATCTCGTCGACCACCTCGCAGCCTCCGTAGTAGCGCTTGCCGGGGTAGCCCTCTGCGTACTTGTTCGTCGGCACGCTGCCGACCGCCTCGAAGACGCTCGGCCAGGTGAAGTTCTCAGACGCGATCAGCTCGATCTGATTGCGCTCGCGCTCGAGCTCGCGGCCGAGCAGCTCGGCGATCTCGGGATCGACGTCGGTCAGTCCGGCGGTGCGCAGGTGCTGGAAAGTTTCCTCGGCGACGGCCATACGGGCACTCCTGGGTCGGTTAGTCGGATGCTACTCGGCGACCAGGCCGGTGACCCGCTCCAGCGCCTCCGCCGCGGAGACCGCGCCCTCGCGCAACATCCTCGGCTCGTCGCCGGTGAGGTCGATCACGGTCGAGGGAACGCCCGGGAGCTCGCCGGCATCGATCGCTGCGCCGCAGCCTTCGAGGATCTTGTCCGGCACGTCTTCCAGTCGCGCGGGGTCCGGCCCGCCGGGCATGTTCGCACTCGTCGCCATCATCAACCCGGCTCGCGACAAGACGGCGTCGGCGGGCGCCGGCAGATCCGGCACACGGACGCCGATCGTGTCCGCGCGTTCGCCAGTCAGCCAGGGGTAGCGCCTGGCCGGGTTCGGGACGACGATGGTGAACGGGCCGGGCAACAGACCCCGCAAGATTGGCCCGACACGGCCTCGCAGCTCGGGTAGGCATTCGAGCAGCATGTCGACGTCGCCCGCGAGCAGCGCGCTCGGCTGCGACGGCTCGCGACCCTTGAGCTCGTACGCGCGCCGGACGGGCTCCTCGCTGTAGGCATTCGCGCAGAGGCCGTAGACGGTGTCGGTCGGCAGGACGACCGGGAGCCCGGCGCGAAGAGCCGCGACCGCCGCTTCGACCTCGTTGCCGTCCCTCAGCGACTCCACTGCGCCTCGATCACGCGGTCGCGCCCAGCCATGTCGGGCGACACCCTGAGGTGCTCGTAGCCAAGGTCGAGCAGCAAGCCGGCGACCTTCGCCGCCTGGTTCTCCGCGATCTCAAGGACGACCCAGCCGCCGGGCCGCAGCGCCTCCGTGGCTGCGCGAGCAACCGCCTCGGTCGCGCCGTGGGAGACGAGAGCGATCCGCGGCTCCCAGTCGCGCACCTCAGGCTGAAGCGTCTCGATGTCCCCCGGCTCGATGTACGGCGGGTTCGAGACGACGAGGTCGAACGCGTCATGTCCGAGGCCCTCGGTCAGGTCGTGCTCCACGAGCCTGACACGGCCGTTGATCCCGAGCAGGTGGAGGTTCTCACGCGCTAACGCCAGCGCGTCCTCCGAGGCGTCGATCGCGGTCACCCGCGCCCGCGGATGCTCGTCGACGATCGCCAGCGCGATCGCCCCGGTCCCGGTGCCGACGTCGAGAACGGACGGCTCGCCCCCATCCAGGTGCTCGAGCGCCCGCTCGACCACGATCTCGGTCTCCGGCCGCGGGATCAGCGCGCGTCGGTCCGTCTTCAGCGTCAGCCGCCGGAAGCCCCAATGGCCGAGAATGTAGGCGAGCGGCTCCCGGGTCGCCCGGCGCGCTAGCAGCGCCTCGAAATTCTCCTCGGCCTCGGGCGAGAGATCGCGCCGCAGCTCCATGTAGAGCAGCGCCCGCGCGCAGTCGTCGCAGGCCCTCGCGAGTAGCAACTCGGACTCGAGGCGTGCAGTGTCGATGCCCGCTTCCGCAAGCACGTGCGTTCCGTGCGCGAGTGCTTCGCCGACGGTCACGTCAGACCGCTGCGGTTTCGAGCGCCTGGCGGCGCTCTTCAGCCTGCAGTGCCTCGGTGAACTCGTCCAGCTCGCCTTCGAGAACGCGGTCGAGGTTGTGCACGGTCAGCTTTACGCGATGGTCGGTGACCCGGTTCTCCGGATAGTTATAAGTGCGGATCTTCTCGGCCCGCCCGCCCGAGCCGATCTGCGAACGGCGCGTCGCCGCCTGCTCGGCCGCCTGCTTCTCCCGCTCGAGCTCGTAGAGCCGCGCGCGCAACACGCGCAGCGCTTTCGTCTTGTTTTGGAGCTGCGACTTCTCGTCCTGCATCGCGACCACCGTGCCGGTCGGCAGGTGCGTGATCCGCACGGCGGAATCGGTCGTGTTGACGCTCTGCCCGCCCGGCCCGGTCGAGCGGTAGACGTCGATCTTGAGATCGTTGTCGTTGATCTCGACATCGACATCCTCGGCCTCCGGCATCACGGCCACGGTTGCGGTCGAGGTGTGGATCCGCCCCTGCGATTCGGTCACCGGGACGCGCTGGACGCGGTGGGTTCCGCCCTCCCACTTGAAGATCGAGTAAGCGCCCTCGCCCTTGACCGCGAAGCTGATGCTCTGGAAGCCGCCGGTCGGGTTCGGACTCGCTTCCAGCTGCTCCCACTTGAAGCCGCGCCGCTCCGCGTAACGGGTCAGCATCCGGAAGACGTCGCCCGCCCAGAGCGCAGCCTCGTCGCCGCCGGCGGCCTGGCGCATCTCGACGATCACGTCCTTGCGGTCTGCCGGATCCGTCTCGACGAGCGCGAGCTTGAGCTCGTCTTCCAGCTGCGCCACCCGTTCCTCGAGCTCCGGCACGAGCTCGCGCAGGTCGCCGTCATCGCGCGCGGCCTCGAGGTCGGAAGACGCCTCCAGCCATTCCGTTGCGAGCTTGTGCGCCGCCTCGAGCTCCTTCAGGCGCCGCCCGACCTCCGCCGCTTCGCGGTGGTCGTTGTAGACGGAGGGGTCCGAAAGACGCTCCTGCGTTTCCGCGAAAGAGCGCTCGACCTCCTCGACGAGGTCCTGCATCGCGGCCATGGGCAGAGGTTAGCCGCGCTGCCCGCGGAGAGACCCGAGCGCGACCTGCGTCGTGTTGCCCGAGGAATCAGCGGCGAAGAGCGTCGCGGTCCAGACTCCTGCCGGCGCGGAGAGGAGCGCCGAGCCTCGGAACGGCTTCTTGCTCAGCCAGAGCGTGCGCACCGCGCCGGACCGTCTGATCACGACCTTCAGCGCCAGCCAAGGCGACGCGTCGTCGCTGCCACGCCAGTAGAGCCTGCGGCTCGCGAGGGAGGCGCTGACCTTCGGGGCCTGCGTATCGCGGCGGACCTCCACCGGCGGCAGGTCGGTGTCGGACGCGTTGCCGGCGACGTCGACCGCGTGCAGGTTCGGCGTGTACGTCCCCGGCTGGATCCGCCCCGGGCTCCAGGCGAACGTGTGCCAGCCGCGCGAGACGACGACCGGCGAGCCGGCGTGATCGATCTGCAGGCGGACGGTCGAGCGTTTGGAGACCCAGAAGACGTAGCGCGCGTAGTCGCGGTAGCCGTCCTGCGGCCACGGATAGATCGCCCCAGGTGCCGCGCCCTCCTTGACGACCGGCGGCTGGCGCAGGTCGTTGCCGAACCGTTGTGCGTAGGTCGTCAGCGTCGGGTCCAGCGTCCGCTTGGACAGGATCCCGAGCAGGCGGACAACGTACTGGTGATAGTCGAGCGGAGCCTCGGCCCCGCCGAGCGAGTACAGCGACCAGTACCCGGTATCGAAGCGCGGCAGCATCCCGACGGCCGCGGCTTGCAACTGTGCGGCCAGGTTGGTTGCGGCCTGGTCGCCCGTCCGCCCTGCGTAGTCCTGCAGCGAGACGATCGTCTGGAGCTGGGCGTTGAGGACTGTGTCGTTGTTGAAGGCGTACAGCCGGATCCATGGGCCCGCCTGGACCGAGCGGGTCAGCGACGGCACCGTCTTGTAGACCCGTTGCGAAGCCGATGTGAAGATCGGGTCGGCGAGGAGCGTTCCCGCGCCTGACAGCGCCTGCGCTGCGACGGCCTGCGCCATCCCAGAGATCCACGGCGGCTGCCCACCCTCGAAGCGGAAGTAGTACTCCCAGGCCAGGCCGCCGGAACGGACGACGCTGCGCTCGAGCAGCGACTGCGCGAGCTGCTCGGCCCGCGTCGTGTTCTTCTGCGCGACGAAGTTGTTCAGCTTTCCGAAGTTCTCCAGCGGGTGGAACTGGAAGCCGATCCCCGGAAAGGCCCGGTACCAGATGCCATCCGAGGCGTCGAAGACGTCCTTGCCCGCCTTCTGATCCCAGTGGCTCGCGAACCACCGCGTGTTGAAGCCGAGCATCGCGAAGAGCGTCAGACCACGCGGGGAGTCGTAGCCCTTCCAGAAGCCGGCGACCTGGTGGACGACGGCGGCGAGGTTCTTGTAGCGGCTGCTCGGCAGCTTCGGCAGCACGCCCGCCGCAGCGGAGGCGTCGTCGCGGAACTCGGCAGCTTCCGTGCTGTTGATTCGGTTCGCCGCGACCGCGCGGTCGATCCCCTTGTTGATCAACGCGAGGTCGGTCGACCACGGCGGCTTCGCAGAAGCCGACCCCGAAAGAAGCATGGCCGCGAGCGCAAGCACGGCGGCCAGACCTGCCGCGCGCAGTCCCATGAAGGGTCAGACGGTAGCGGCATGCAGGAGTTTGTGTAGCGCGGGGAAACCGTGTTTCCCCGCGAGCCCCTTCTTCTTTGAATCGACGTGGCCTCCCGCCGGGACAAGCCCAGCTCCGGCCGCGCAGGTTTGCGTCTAGAACGGATTCCTCGTCATAGCTGCCGGGCTCGGCGAGGACGTTGTCGTAGTCCGCTGTTACGCCATGACTCCGCTGTTACGCCATGACTTCGACGCGCTCGGCCTGCGGGGTGGCGCTCCGCCCCTCGCGCTCGAGCACCTCGCGCAGGGCGCGGATCGAGACCTCGAGCTGGTCGAGCGTCGGCTCGCGCGTCGTCAGGCGCTGGAGCCAGAGGCGTCGCGATCAGCCAGTACCAGACCGGACGGCCGAAGAACGCGAACACGAAGATCGCGATCACCATCACCCAGAGCAGGAATGCGGTTCCGCAGCGCGGGTGGATCAGCGAGAACTTCTGGACGCGGGCCGGCTCGAGCTCCTCGCCCGCCTCGTAGGCGTTGATCGCCTTGTGCTCGGCGGCGTGGTACTGGAACACGCGCCGCAGGTCGGGCAGCAACGAGATCAGCGCCAGGTAGAGCACGAAGACAGTGACGCGGATCAGGCCCTCGACGATCACGAACCAGCCGGCCTCGATTCCGATCCAGTTGGTCAGCAGCGCCGGCCCGACCTTGAAGAGCAAGACGGCGAAGCCGATCGCGATCGCGAAGGCGAAGATCAGCTGGCCGCGCGTCAGCTCGGTCGTGACCTCGCCGTCCTCGCCTTCCTCCTGCGCCGCGTAGTTGGCTGAGATCGCCAGCGCGCGAAAGCCGATCGCGAGCGACTCGCCGAGGGCGATGACGCCGCGGATGACCGGCAGCCGGAGCAGCCAGTGGCGCGTCATCGGCGAGACGATCGGCTGCGAGACCTGCGCGATGTCGCCGTCGGGCTTGCGCACCGCGACCGACCAGTTCGAGGGGCCGCGCATCATCACGCCCTCGAGGACGGCCTGTCCTCCGATCGCAGAAGCCATGTTCGCCGTTAAGACGGCTTCGCGGCCTGCGCCCGCTCGAGCCGGCGCTGGAAGCGCTCGACCCGGCCGCCGGTATCGACGAGCTTCTGCTTGCCCGTGTAGAACGGGTGGCAGTTCGAGCAGATCTCGACGTGCAACTCCGGCTTCGTCGAGCGGGTCTGAAACTCATTCCCGCACGCGCAATGCACGGTCGCGAGCACGTATTCGGGATGGATGCCAGCCTTCATCGCCCGGCCAGGATAGCAGCCGCAGTCTCGACCGCCACGTTGCCTCCGGAGACGACAGCGGCGACCGCGGTTGCCCCGTTCAGCGGGACTTTTTCGGCCAGAAGCGCCGCAACTCCGACCGCTCCGGCCGGTTCGCAGGCGAGCTTGGCGCGCCCGTAGAGGAAGCGAAAGCCGGCCCCGATCTCGTCCTCGCTGACGAGCACCGACTCGACCCCGCGCGCCTGGCACACCGCGATGCAGTTCTCACCGGCAAAGGGGGCGCTAAGGCCGTCCGCGATCGACTGCGGCTGGACGGTCACCGGATGCCCGGCGCGCAGACCCTCGTGCAGCGCTCGCGAGCCCTCGGGCTCGACTGCGACAACGCGCCCGCTGGCAGCCGCTGCGATCCCGCTGACGAGGCCGCCACCGCCGGCCGGGACGACGATCACGTCGGCGTTGGGCGCGTCTTCCTCCAGCTCGAGCGCGATCGTCCCGTGGCCGGCGATCACGTTCGGATCATCGAATCCGTGAACGAGCGTGCGGCCCGTCTCGGCGACGAGTACGTCGAGACGGTCGAAGGCAGTGAGGGGGTCGGTCGCCTCGAGGTCGACGGTGCCGCCGTAGGCTCTCGTCGCCTCGAGCTTCTGCTCGCTCACCCCCTGCCACATCACGATCAAGGCGTCGACACCTTCGAGCGCAGCTCCGTAGGCGAGCGCCTGCGCGTGGTTCCCGGCCGAGATCCCGATCACGCCGCGTGCCTTCTCCTCGGCCGAAAGCGAGGCGAGCTTGTTGAGCACCCCGCGCGGCTTGAACGAGCCGGTGCGCTGAAAGAGCTCGGCCTTCAGGTAGACGGGGACGCGGAGCTCGCGCTCCAGCGACGCGGAGGTCAGCGTCGGCGTCCGATGGACCTGTCCGGCGATCGCCTCGCGGGCGGCGAGAACGTCTTGGCGGGTGACGGGCGGCGAGGGGATAGCTGACCCTAGTCCTTACTTCCTCTTGAGAAATTGGTGTTTCACTCCGAAGCAGTACCTGTGAAGGCTCGCTGCGCTCTCGTCTTTGGACTCGTTACCGTTGCGCTCGCCGCGACGGCAGCGACCGCGTCCGCATCGTCGAAGGCCCAGTACGGCGTCCAGGACGACGCGTGGCTCCAGGTCGGGTCGACGATGATGTGGTCGCTCGACGAGCGCCTCGCGATGCTGGATCAGCTCGGCGTCGACGTCGTCCGCTACACGCTTCGGTGGGACCACATCGCCCTTTCCCGGCCGAAGAAGCCGGCGAACCCCGACGACCCGGCCTACGACTGGAGCCCGAGCGACGCTCTCCTCGCTGGTCTGCAGGCCCACGGAATCGACATCGTCCTGACGGTCTGGGGCACGCCCGGCTGGGCGAGCGGCCGACAGAAACCGAACTGGGCCCCGAAGAGCCCGTCGGCGCTGGCCCTGTTCGCGACCGCGGCCGCGAAGCGCTACCCGTGGGTGCACAAATGGGAGATCTGGAACGAGCCGAATCAGCTCGGCGGGCTCTACCCGAACTCGCCACGGCTGTACGTCCAGCGGCTTCTGAACCCGGCCGTCGCCGCCCTGCACGCGGCCGACCCGCGCAACGTCGTGGCCGGCGGCGCGACCTCGCCGCGGGCGACCCGCACCGCGCTCTCCGCGGTCGCGTTCATGAGCGGGATGCGCCGCGCCGGCGCGAGGTTCGACGTCTACTCGCATCACCCGTACCCGCGCTGGTTCGGCCGCGGCCGGCCGGAGACGCCGCTGCAGACACTCCCCTGCACGCGCTGGCTGACGATGGCCAGCCTCCAGTGCCTGCTTCGTGATGTGACCCGGAACTTCGGGCCGAAGCACGTGTGGCTGACCGAGTACGCCTACAAGACGAATCCCCCCGACCGCTACCGGGGCGTTGCGCCTGCTCTCCAGGCGCGTTATCTCGGTGAGGCGGCGCGGCGCGTCTATCAGGCGCCACGGGTCGATCTGCTGATCAACTTCCTGATTCGCGACGAGGCGGTCGTCGGGCGCTGGTCGAGCGGCTTCTTCACGGCACGCGATGTGATCAAGCCGTCGTTCTTCGCCTTCATGCTCCCGCTCGCGGAGGTCAGCCGCCGTGGGAGCGCAACGACGCTCTGGGGGCAGGTGCGCCCGCGGTCCGGGCCGCAGCCCTACCTGCTGCAGCGTCAGCGGCGAGGCCGCTGGCTACCGGTGGGCGGCGTCACCGTCAGCGGCCGTACGGGCTTCTTTACGCGGCAAGTCTTCGCCGGGGCAGGCTCGAGGTTCCGGATCTGGTCGCTGCTGGACGACACGTTCAGCCCGGCGCTCGTGGTCAGGTAAGTGTGTACTCGGGGCCGGAGCCGCCCTCGGGCGGCGTCAGTCGACCGCCCTTCGCAGTGATCGCTCCGCACTGAACGCAGTTGGAAGCGGTGACCTCGACTCCGCCCTCCCTCGCCTCGTAGACCTGGGCGGGGCACATCCGCGCCCACAGCTCCGCGAGCTCGCGCGGCACCTCCGTCTGCACGCGGATGTGGTTCGGGGCGTCGTCGCGCGTCTTGTTGCCGCTCAGGAAGACTGACGAGAGCTTGTCGAAAGTGAGTTTTCCGTCGGCCGCCGGGTAGCTGCGAGCCCGGTCGGTGCGGAGCAGCTCCTGCTCGGCGTCGGGCTCGGTGCCCGCGTCGCCGGGCGGGAACTTGCCGCGGCTTGCCGTCATCGCGCCCGCCAGCGCGCCGCCGAGCCAGAAGCCGCGGCCGAAGGCCTGGCGCATGTTCCGTACCTCTTCGAGCTCGCGCCAGACGAAGCTCTGCCGGACCGCCTCGTCGTAGGACGCCAGCGCACCCCGGCGCCCGACGGCCTCCCCCCGCTGCAGTGCCGCGAACGCGGCCTCGGCCGCGAGTGCGCCGGTCTCGATCGCGTAGTGGATCCCTTTCAGCGCCGGCACGTTGACAAAGCCAGGCCCGTCGCCGGCCAGCAGCAGCCCCGGCGCGTGGAGCCGCTTCGGCAGCGAGAGGAAGCCGCCCTCGGGGATGGTCTTGGCGCCCCAGGCGATCCGCTCGCCGCCCTCGAGCAGCCTGCGGACGAGCCGGTGCGTCTTCAGCTCCTGCAGCAGGTCGTGGACCGAGAGCTCGACGTCGCGGTAGTCGAGGCCGACCACCATCCCCAGCGTGACCATGTCGTCGCCCATCGGGTAGATGAAGGAGCCGCCGAACTCGCGGTACTTGGCGCCCGCGCGCAGGGGCCAGCCCAGCGTGTGGATCACCCTGCGCAAGGGCCTGGCGACGCGCCAGACCTCTTTGACGCCGAGTGCCCAGACCTGCGGGTTTTCGCCCTCGAGCCCGAACTGCTCGATAGCCGCGCCGGTCAGGTGACCCTGCGTTCCCTCGGCGAGCACGGTGATGCGCGCGACGACGTCCGACCCGGGCTCGAAGTTCGGCAGTTCTTGGTTGTCTCGGCCGCGGCCCTTGTCGCCGGTGCGGATGCCGCGGACGCGGCCGTGGTCGACGAGCAGCTTCGTCGCGGCGGTCTCCGGCAAGATCATCGCGCCCGCCTCCTCCGCCTGCTCGGCGAGCCAGCGGCCGAGCTCGGCGAGCGAGGCGACCCGGTTGCCGTGATTCTTCATCGTCGGCGGCGTCGGGATCCGAACGGCGCGGCTGCTCGTCAGGAAGTAGACGGACTCCTGCTCGACCGGCCCGTAGAAGGGCATTTCGTCCAGCCGCTTGCGTCCGGCGAAGAGCCGCTGCAGCGCGCGCGGGTTGACGACCGCGCCGGAGAGCAGATGCGAGCCCGGCTGCTTGCCCTTCTCGATCACGGCGACCGGCACCTCGCCGAGGCGCTCAGCAACCGCGGGTGCGTCCTCGAGGAGCTGGCCGAGGCGGATCGCACAGGCGAGACCGGCGGGGCCGGCGCCGACGATCGCGACGCCGACCTCGATCCGCTCGTCCTCCGGATCTGTCGGCGGGGCGATCGCCTCCGAGACGCTGAACGGAGGCGGAAAGTCGCTTGGCTTGGTCACGCCGCTTTGCGCTGCCGGACGAGCTCGGTCAGCTTTGGGACGATCTCGTGCAGGTCGCCGACGACGCCGAGATCGGCGTACTCGAAGATCGGCGCGTTCGGGTCCTTGTTGATGGCGACGATCACGTTCGAGCCCTGCATGCCCACCTTGTGCTGGATCGCCCCGGAGATGCCGACGGCGATGTAGAGCCGCGGCGCGACGGTCTTGCCGGTCTGGCCGACCTGGGTCGAATATGGGTACCAGCCCGCATCGACGACCGCGCGGGTCGCCGCGACCGCTCCGCCGAGCGCCTTCGCCAGCTCCTCGACCAGTGCGAAGTTCTCCGGGCCGCCGAGGCCGCGGCCGCCGGCCACGATCACGTCGGCGTCCTCGATCGACGGCCCCTCGCTCTCCTCGTGAGCCTGCTCGATCATCTTCGCCTGGGTGGAGAAGTCCTCCAGCTCGACAGCCACCTGCTCGACCTCGGCCTCGCCCCCGCTCTCGACCGGCTCGAAGGTGCCGGTGCGGATCAGCGCCAGCCGCGGCTCGCTCTTCCAGCCGACCTCGACGTAGACGGTGTCGTCGAGGGCCGGCCGCTTGCCGACGAGCTTCCCGTTGTCCTCCGCCAGGTCGACGAGATCCCAGTTCAAGCCGGCATCGAGCCGCGCGGCGAGGCCCGCGGCGACGTCCGCGGTCAGCACCGTGGCGCCAAAGAGAACGGTGTCGAAGCCCTGTCTCCGGACCAGATCCGCGGCCACGTCCACACGAGGCTGGGGTAACGGCGCCTCGAGCGCAGGGTCGTCTGCGACGTAGACCTTCCTCGCCCCGTACTTGCCGGCCTGGGCGGCCAGGCCCTCGACGCCCGAACCCGCGATCAGCGCCGAGACGTCGCCGCCGAGCAGAGCCGCCTTGCCCAGCACGCCGAGCGAGTCCTTCTGCAGCTCGCCCTCGTGGTGCTCGAGGAAGACGAGCGTGCTCACAACGCTTTCCTTTCCAGCAGGAACTCGACGATCTTCTCGGCGCCCGAGCCGTCGTCGTCGATCCGCTGCGTCTCGCCACGCGGCGGCGGGTCGCCGATCGCGTAGACCTCGGTGCGAGAGCCGGCCTCGCCGGCCCGGTCGGCCTCGACGCCGAGATCGCCGAGAGACACCGTCTCCTGCGGTTTCTTCTTCGCGCCCATGATCCCCTTCAGCGACGGGTAACGGGGCTCGTTGATCGCGTCCGACACGGCGACCACGGCAGGCAGCGGCGCCTCGATCACGTCGTAGCCGAACTCGGTCTGCCGCTTACCGCGGAGCGTTCCGTCGGACACCGTCAGCTCGGCGACCTGCGAGATCAGCGGGCGGCGAAGCCGGTCTGCGACCGCAGCCCACATGACCGCGCCGTCGGAATCGTTCGCCTGCTGTCCGAAGAGGACGGCGCCCATCGCCAGCGCCTTCCGGAGCGCGTCGAGCGAGCGCTCAGGCCCGAGCGAGACAAGCACGACTTCGGCGTCGGCGTCGTCCCCCTTCAGAAGCAGCGCCTCCTCGACGGCGTTCGCGTCGAACGGGTTCAGGACTTGCTCCCCGGAGCGGTCGAGGCGCTTCGTTTGCGGATCGATGCGGCGCGCCTGCTCCGGGACGACCTTTGCGCAAACAGCGATCTTCATTCGGCGCCGGACTCTATCGGCGGCGTGCATGAGCCGGTCACCTTGTTAGGGTGCGGCGCTTCGGCCACGTCGTCGAGAGCGAAAAAAGCTGGTGCTGGTGCAGCAAACCGGGATTAGCGGCCGCGCAAGTAAATCGCGCGGCCTCTTATATGGCATCGCGAACGACGCCGTCGAGCGTGAACCAGAGCTCATGAGACGCCACCGGACGACAGCCCGAGGAGCCCTCTTGCTCTTCCTCGTGGCCGGCCTGCTGGCCGTGACGGCGGCCGCGCGGTCCGGGAGCACGACGAAGCCGATCGTCTTCCCGGTCCTCGGCGCGGCCCGCTACACCGATGACTTCGGCGATCCCCGCCCAGGCGGCCCGCATCAGGGGATCGACATGGTGGCCGCGAAGAAGTCGCTCGCGCTCGCTGCCGAAGCCGGCAAGGTCAAGTTCTGGACGACCTCCGCCAGCGCCGGCTGCATGCTCTACCTCTATGGCGCAACCGGGACGACCTACTACTACATCCACCTGAACAACGACCTCACGCGCGGCAACGACGACCGCGGCAAGTGCGTCGCCGGCACCGCGTACGCGACGGGGCTCAAGGACGGCGCGAAGGTCGCGGCCGGCCAGCCCGTCGGCTTCGTCGGCGACTCCGGGGACGCTGAGGGCAGCCACCGTCGGCGACTCCGGGGACGCTGAGGGCAGCCACGCCCACCTTCACTTCGAGGTGCACCCCGGAGGCGGAAAGGCGGTCGACGGCTACCCGTATCTCCAGACCGCGCAACACCTGCTCTTCGCGTCGCCGAAGGGCAGGCCGTTCACGCTCGAGCTCGACGGCACCATCATGAAGCCCGGCTCGCTGACGTTGCAGGTGAAGGTGAGCGCCGTCCACGCGTGGCCGATGGGACAACGCCAGACCAAGCTGCGCCGGCCGCTGCTGCTGAACGTCCCGGACACCGCGGTCGTCCAGTCGACGAACGGCTCCTCGACCCGCAAGACCACCATCCTCAGCGCCCGGATCGGCCAGACGGTCAAGGTCTGGACGATGCCGGCGACCGCGAGCCTGAAGACCGAGCGCGGCGACGACCTCTCCCTCGACGCCGCGCTCGTGTTACTGAGAACCAGCTAGCGGCCGACGAAGTTCGGCTCGCGTTTCTCGACGAAGGCCGTCATGCCTTCTTTCGCATCCTCCGTGGCGAAGAGCTTGCCGAAGCTCGCCACCTCGGCTTCGAGATTCTCGGCGTGGCCGCCCTGGAGAGCCCTGTTGCACGCGGCCTTCGCGGCAGCGAGCGCAACGAGGCTTTTGGAGGCGAGGAGCGTCGCCACTTCCATCGTCTTCGCCAAGAGGTCGGCCGGCTCGAAGACCGCGTTCACGAGCCCGTGGCGCTCGGCTTCGTCGGCATCGACCACGCGACCGGTGAAGATCAGCTCCTTCGCGTAGCCCAGTGTCGTCGCGCGCGCGAGGCGCTGCGTCCCGCCCCAGCCGGGGATGATGCCGAGGTTGATCTCGGGCTGGCCGAGTTTGGCGGTCCTGGCCGCGTAGCGCAGGTCGCAGGCGAGGGCGAGCTCGCAGCCACCGCCGAGCGCGAAGCCGTTGACGGCCGCGATCGTCGGCTTCGGCATCGTCTCGAGCAGCCGGCCGGCCTCGTGGCCGAGGGCTCCCCACTCCTTCGCCTCGCCGACGTCCAGGCCGCTCATGTACTTGATGTCCGCTCCGGCGGCGAAGGCCTTCTCGCCCGCGCCGGTCAGGACGACCACCCGCGCACCGGCGTCGTCGGCGAGTTCCCGCAGCCGGTCGCGCAGCTCGGTCAGCGTCGGGAGATCGAGGGCGTTCAGCGCGTCCTGACGGTCGATCGTGACGACGGCGACGCCGGCGTCGAACGCTACCGAGACGCTCAGGCTGCCACCTTCCTCGGCTTCGCCTCGGTCGCGTGGGGGAAACCATGTTTCCCCCACGAGCCCCCTTCTTCTCCTATGTTCGCCTCGGCGCCCGCGTCGCTGAGATCGCCGCGTGCGACGAGGATTTCTGAAGGGGGAACCTCCCGGTTCCCCCTAACCCCCTCCACGTCGCCGCTCACGCGGCGACCCTGTCGCGCAGGAAGTCGACGATCTCACTCGTCGGCGCCCCCGGCGTGAAGACTGCAGCCACACCTTGCCCCTTGAGCTCGTCGGCGTCCGCCGTCGGGATCGTTCCGCCGAGTACGACGAGCACGTCCTCGGCTCCGTTCTCCTTCAAGCCGTCGAGGATCCGCGGGACGAGCGTCATGTGGGCACCCGAGAGGATCGAGATCCCGACCGCGTCCGCGTCCTCCTGGATCGCGGTCTCGACGATCTGTTCGGGCGTCTGGTGCAGGCCGGTGTAGATCACCTCCATCCCCGCATCCCGGAGCGCGCGTGCGATGATCTTCGCCCCGCGATCGTGTCCGTCAAGACCGGGTTTTGCGATCACGACTCGGATCTTGCGGGCCACGGGCGGCAAAGTATATGGCGATGATGCTGGCATGAAACTCGTCGTAGCTGGGTGTTCCCCGGCCTGGCCGAACCCGG
>WNGC01000757.1_pt1 | contig 19195 bp, 15 predicted proteins | sample 5400051 | NCBI WGS metagenome assembly WNGC01 (sample SAMN13153368, study PRJNA577476) | soil metagenome | isolation source: 20 cm soil or saprolite under grassland replicate 2 | place: USA:California | collected 2016-06-15
GAACCCGAACCTTTTTCGGGAAGGCTCGCGCACCGCTTGCGCTGTGCGCGAGCCTCAAACCCGATGAATTCATCCCCGCCGATCGGGGGTCAATCAAAGCCCGCTTCGGAGACTGTGTAAAAACGTCGCGGGCTCTCAGTAAGGCAGACGCCCTGGATTCGTCCGGGGCGTTTGCTTTGGGGCGGGCGCTTACAGATGGTGTTGTGTATCGACCGCGCTCTGCACGTTGTAGCCGACGATCCCGGTGCCGCGCGTCTTCATCGAACGGGCATCCGGATCGGTCAAGGAAATCTGCTTGTCCGGCGCCTCAGTAAGCCGAACCTCAATCTGCTTGAGTTCGCGCATCTGCGTCTTCAGTGCCGCAACCTTATCCTGTAGCCGTTCGGTCTTGGCTTGCGCCACCGAGGCCTCTTGTCGGTCGGCTGTGTCCAGTGCCACGAGATAGCGATTGATGCTGGACTCGATCTCTTCCATGCGCCGCTGCAGCTTTGCGCTGGTGAAGTTCCGGTCACGGTTTGTTGACCGCTTTGAACTTGCTGCCGTCGATGGCCACTAGAGCCTCCGAGAACAGGCCAAGCTGCTGGCACAGCACCACGAATTGTCGACACACGCCGCGGATTGCCTTACCGTTGTCTTTGTGGAAGTTGGCAATCGTCTTGAAATCAGGCGTCAGGCGATTCGTCAGCCACATCAACTCAACATTGCGTTGCCACTCTCTCTCAAGACGCCGACTGGATTGAACACGATTGAGGTAGCCATAGATGTAGATCTTCAGCAGCACTGCGGGGGACCTGAGCGGAAGTGGCTCCCCGACCAGGGCTCGAACCTGGGACCTGCGGATTAACAGTCACTTTTACTTGAGAGCACGCCCGCGGCATCATTTGCGATAGTTGGGAAAGAAGAACTGCTCGCCGTTTGCTTCAATGGGGGTAGAGATTGGGGGTAGCTACATGATTGGTGGCAAGATTTGCCCTCGATCAATAGCTTAGAAAACTTTCGGGCGGACACTCGCTCCGCCAAGGGCCACTATGTAGGTGTGCGGTAGCTGCGTTGTACCCATTTACCTACCCCTAACGCGGACTAAAGATCGTGAGTTCGTGCGGCTGCTTAAGGAAATGGACACGGTCCAACAAAACGCGAGAGGGTAGCTGCTTTGTTGGCTGTCTGGAATCCTGTGCGGTCGACGTGGCGAAACGCCGTTTCATGAAGTAATTGCCTTGAGAAAGAAAACGATCGCTTCACCCAACCTACCGGCCACACATGTGGCGCTTTTCCTGCTGTTAGCCGGCGTGTGGCCCAACAGCGGATTGCTCGCAGCCGATCGCCCGCCGCAAACACCGACCGAGCTGACGAACAAGCAGGCGCCGAGCGCCTCGCGCGGCGACGTGTTCGGCGCGAGATCATGGGCGCCCGCTGCGAGCCAGGCTCGGCGAGCCGCCGAACCGATCGCGCTAGCTGCGCCGCCGAAGCTGCCTTTCACCTACGGTGGAAGCGGAATGGTGAACGGCAAGGCGGTGCTTTTTCTCGAGCAGGAGAATCGAAGCCTCTTGGTTCACGTCGGCGACGTCGTGGACGGGACCTACAGTGTGGAAAGCGTGGCACACAACGGCGCCGTACTGCGTTACCTGCCTCTCGACGCGCCTCAAGTCCTCGCTTTCGAGTCCGGCGGCGTGGCACAACCGGCGCTCAGCGCATCGCGCAAGCCCGATCAAAGCCGATTGTTCGTCGACCTGCCCGATGAAGCGCCCTTGGGGCAAGAAGTTCCAGTGGCGCTCGGCATTCCGCCCGGGAGCCCGGCCGCGAAGGCCACCATAGAGCTCACCTACGATGCGGAAGCTCTCAGTGTGCTCGGCGCGAAGCTGCTGCGGCCGGGAAGGGCGGTTATGGAGGTTACTGCACAGGATCCGACGCCGTCAAAGCAACTTCGCTTCAAGGCGATCGGGACAGAAACGGTGCTCACTGAAATCGGCATCGAAGTCACTGCAGTGGATGCGCAGGGCAAGAGCGTCGCCGTCCGGGTTCCGGCGCAACACATTATCAGCCTCGTCGCAGCGAACTAGTAAGTAAGCGCGCAGCGCGCTAACCAAAGAACTACGTCCGTCTGCTTTGTTGGCCGTTTGCGCCGTTGACAGGGCGTGACGTGGCATCCTAGAGTTTCAGAATGAAGTTCTGTCTGATAGAACTGACAGTACCTGCGTCTGCGTTCTAACTGCTGGGGGCCAAGTTAATGAGACTCAAGCTGATAGTGTCAGCGCTGCTCGCCGCCGGGATGCTGAGCGGATCTCAAATGGCCATCGCAGATGGCGATGATCGAAACGACGATGGTCGACGGGTGGACGAAAGACCGCCTGCAGCTGCGCTGGCCGACTGCTGTACCCCAGGCGATGCAGATTTCCCGAAGGTCGGCGGCAATCTTGGAAATCAGAACTATTCCCGTCTCAAGGACATTCACAAAGGCAACATTCGGAAGCTAGGCGCAGTCTGGCTGAACAACATCGAGGGCGGAATCAAGACTGGAACCAACCAAAGCACCACGGTTGTGGTCGATGGCGTCATCTATATCGAGTCTGCTTTTGGTCACGTGTACGCGGTCGATGGCAAGACCGGTGTCACCAAGTGGAAATACACGCAGACGCGCGGGGCGCTCACGCGCCGTGGCGTAGCGGTGGCGAAGGACCTCGGGCTCGTCTATACCCTGGCGAGCGACAACTGGGTAGTCGCGCTCAACAAGGACACCGGTGCGCTTGTCTGGGAGCGCCAGCACAGCGGTTGGGGCAATCTTGAGAAAGTCGCCATCGTCTACCACGACCGCATGCTGTACATCGGGTCGAATGACGCTACGCGCAACGCGGCGGTGGCGCTAGACGCCGCCAACGGCGACATGAAATGGCATTTCTGGGGCTGGCCAACCGCCGGGGAACCGTTCTACGACACTTGGGGAGGCGGTCCACAGAGTGGCGCCTCGAACTGGATTCATCCGGCGATCGACCCGGAACTGGGACTCGTGTACTGGGCGTTTGGCAACGCGCGCGGCGGTTCATCACAGAACGGCTCGGCGCGCCCCGGACAGAATCTGTTCGCGAACTCCGTCGTGGCGATGGACATGAAGACTGGCGAGTACAAGTGGCACTTCCAGTCGATCCATCACGACATCTGGGATATGGACAATGTGATGTCCCCGGTGCTGGTCGACGTAAAGTTGCACGGCAGGGAAGATGAGGGCGACCGCGGCCGAGATCGTGACGAGGACAAGGTACGCAAACTCCTTGTGTACGGCGGCAAGGGCGGTATGTATTACATCCTCGATCGCACCGACGGTTCAGCGCCGCTCGGCATTGACGAGCGGCCGGTTCCGGTCGATCCACGCCAGGCTTCGTATCCGACGCAGCCGATACCGCGCCAGGGCGGTTGGTATTGTCACGGCGAAAAGTGCGCGGAACCCCGTGAACTGAGCGGTATACCGAGTTGCATCGTCAATCAGCCGCTGGGGACGGCGATTCCGGGCGATCCGAATCGCGCGGTGCCGAATTATGCTCAGGGCTGCCTGTATGCGGCGACTTGGGACGTTCCAATCCTGACGGCGCCCGGCCACGGCGGCGGCGCGGACTGGAGCCACCAATCGTTCAGCCAGAGCACCAAGCTGATGTACACCGGCTTTGGCAACGTGCCGGCGGCGCATTCGCTCACCGAGTCGAGCAACGGATTGCGGCCGCCCGGCGAATACCAGACCGGCGGCATCGTCGCCGTGGACCCCAGCACCAATCGCGTGAAGTGGAAGAAGCACCTGCCGTACTCGCTTGCGCACGGCAACGGCATCCTTACTACGCGCAGCGACCTGCTCTTCATCGGCCAGCCCGACGGCAACCTCCTTGCGCTCGATGCAAAGGACGGCGATGAGCTGTGGCGCTTCCAGACCGGCGCGGCCATCAGCGCGAGCCCAGTGACGTACGAGATCGACGGCGAGCAATACATTGCCGTCTATGCGGGCGGCACCGGAATCCCGTACGGCGATTCCGCGCCGCGCGGCGACTTCCTCTGGGCGTTCAAGGTGGGGGGCACGCTGCCGCCGGCTGCCACGCCGACGCCGCCGGTGATTCGCAGGCCGGTCTCCGGCAACCCGGTGGCAGGCTCAACCGTGAACAACACGGTCCTCCTTGGCCGCGCAAGCGCTTCGCCTACCGCCACGAAGGACGACACGCGCGTTCAGGGAGTATTCCCGACCCATATGCAGGTGCCAGTCGGCACAGAGGTGACCTTCACCAACCCCAAAGATAATGTTCAGGCCCATTGCGCCACGCAGTTCTTCGAAGGGCTTTTCAACCCGCGCTTGGCGCCTGGTGAGTCGTTCAAGTACGTTTTCACGCAAAAGGGCGAATTCTTCTTCAACGACTGCTTCAGCCCCCGCCCGACAGGCAAGATCGAAGTAGATTGAGTCTTCTGCAGAAGAGTAGAGTGCAAGGCCCCGCCGCAATGGCGGGGCTTTTTTTCGCCCGAATAGGATGCATGGCTATGCTCGGAAGCGCGGCGATGGTGCTGTCATTCGATGTCGATCCTGCGGCGGCGGAGGAGCACGACGAATGGCACACGCGCGAGCATCTGCCAGAGAGGTTGGCAATCGAGGGATTCCACCGTGGCTCGCGCTGGCGTGCTCTGGACGGGCTGCCGCGCTATCTGGTGGTCTACGAGGTAGCTGAGCTCGGCGTGCTCGCTTCCAGTGAGTATCTCGGGCGCCTCAACAACCCGACGCCGCTAACGCGGAAGCTCATGAAGAGCTACCGCGATATGCGCCGTGCATTCTGCAGCGTCGATGCAAGCCTTGGGCGTGGCCTCGGCTGCATAACCACGCTTGTCCGCTTCGCGCCCACGCCGGGTCGCCAAGAAGTCCTGCGTGGCTGGCTGGCGGGGGAGCTCCTGCCCGACCTAGCAGAATTGCCGGGCTTTGCCGGCGCACATCTGCTGCATGCTGCTGCCGCGCCAGCGATGACCGCGGAGCAGCAGATCCGCGGCCGGGACCAGGGGCTCGACTGGGTGCTGCTCGCCATGAGTCATCGCGCGCAAGCGCTGACGTCGCTTGCGATGACGAAGCTCGATCCGCGCCGGTTCGTGGAAAACGGCGCTGAACAACTGCCGCTGACGCAAACCTACGGCTTGCAATATGTGCTATCGCGCGACGACCTTGCTACTTCGCCGGTGCGGCCGCCGTGAGGCGGTAGAAGATGCCGCTCGGTTCGGCTTTCAGCACCGATAGCTTTCCCATGAGCGTGATTGGATCGTCGCTGTAGGGGAGCGGCCGCTCGACATGCACCTCGATCACCGCTTCCGGTCCGCCGGGCATGTGGATGTCGCACTCCGGCGCAACCGCGGAAAGGATGAATACCGCGTGAGAGTCGTTGTCGTCCAGGGGAAACATGAAACCTTCCACCGTGATCGTCTTCTGGTCGAGCGCCGCTACAGCCTGCGAAAACTCCGGCACAGAGCGGCCGTTCGCACGGCGCACCGCGACCTGCGCCAACGTCCTCCATGGCACGACGCCGGCGCGCTCCGGAAGCGGCGGTTTGACTGATACGCCGTGATCATAGGCGCCTGCCATCGATCGGGTAGGACTAATGTCTACGCTGTGCAGAAACGTGCTGCCGGCCGAGTCTTCAGCAATCGCGAAGAGCTTGCCGAGCGATAGAACCAGCTCGCGTGGATTCGAGAGGAACGTTTGCGGATCTTCGAGTGGAAGCGTGCCAGGCGCGCTGCCATTGCTCTGCCAAAGGCGCGTGCCAAGCTCGCCGTTGGCGGCGAAGACCAGCCGCCCGCCGAATTTAGTCAATTGTCTCGGCAAAGAATTGCCCGCGCCGGGGAGGATGTCTTTCACCAAAGTGGTGCCGTCCGAGGTGCCGTCGCTTTTCCATAGCTCAACGCCCCGCAAACCATCGGATGCGGCGAAGAATACGGTGCCGTTGACCTCCGTGAGAAAACTCGGGACGGAGCTGCCGCGACCCGGATATATGTCCCTCACCAGCAGGGTGCCTTGCTCCGTGCCGTCGCTTTTCCATAGCTCAAAGCCAGTTTTGCCATCGGTGGCAGCGAAGAGAAGTAGGCCGCCGACATTCGTGAGGTAGCGCGGCTGCGCGCTGTCCGGGCCTACATAGATGTCCTTGACCATCTGCGTGCCGGTTTCGGTGCCGTCGCTCTTCCACAGTTCGAGGCCGTGCTTGCCGTCGCGGGCGACGAAGAATAGCGTGCCGTTGACATCCACCAGGAAGTCCGGACTCGAGTCCTCCATTCCCGGGCGGATGTCTCTAACGCGCCGAGTGCCGCTCGCCGTGCCGTCGCTTACCCATAGCTCACGGCCTGCCTGCTCGTCGTAAGCACTAAAGAACAGCTTGCCACCTACCTTGACAAGCTGCCGCGGGATGGACCCGACAGCTCCGGGCACAAGGTCCACAACCAGCATCGTGCTCTCGGGCGTGCCCTGCGTCTTCCACAGCTCGAAACCGTGCTGCCCGTCATCGGCGACAAAGTACACAGTTCCGTTGAGCTCAGTAAATGAGTTCGGCAGAGAGTCTCCCGCGCCGGCTCGGATGTCCTTCACAAGTGTCGTCCCGGCGGCCGTGCCATCGCTTCTCCATAGCTCAAAACCCGATGCGCCATCGTTCGCCGTAAACAGGAGTGCCGCTCCGAAGCGGGTCAAGCTGCTGGGATATGAGCCGCGCGGGCCGGGAAAGATGTCTTTCACCAATACGGGCTTGCTCGCAGCTCGCTCGATTTTCCAAAGCTCGTAGCCGCGTTCATCGTCTTTCGCAACGACGAACAGAGTGCCGTTGACGTCGGTCAGCGCGCTTGGCGAAAAGCCCTGCAAGGCGGGTTCGGCGATCGCTGCCGAAGCGGCAATGAATGCCACCGAGGCGACCGTGCATCTAAGGAAGTTCATGTTCTAGGTCCTGAAACGATCCGGGACCTGCCGCAGCAGGTCCCGGAATCACGGCAATGCAGATTGACTTCGCGCTTTAGTCCTCGTCTCTGTCGCGCTCATCCGTCACGCAAAACGGCTTGTTGCCCATGGCGGAGAGGATGCCGTTGACGATCAGCTGCTTGAACTGCGCCTGGCCCGGAAAGCCCGATCCGTCGGTGAACGCGTCGCGGTCGTGACCGAGCGTAGTCATCCAGGCACGGCCCCCGTCGTAGTACTGGCACCAGGCGACCGGATGGAAGTTGCCATGGCCGGGATGGACGGTGCGCTTGGTGGCGAGCGAGTTTTCGTCGACGGTGGCGAGAAACTTCACCTTGGTTGGGAACGGAACGAGGTTGTACCACTCATCCTTGAAGCCGAAGCTGCCCGGCAAGCCGTCGGTGGACGAATCCTGCCGGGCTACGATGTTCACAGTGCCGTTCTGGAACTGGCCGTGGTCGTAGTAGTTGGCGTTGCCGAGGAGGCCTTCGTAATACGGCCAGTTGTACTCGGTGCCGAAGGCATTGTGAATGGCTACGAAGCCGCCGCCCGCGCGCATGAACTGTCGCAGTGCGGTCTTGCCCGCGTCGAGGTGCGCGCCCGTGGTGGTGTCGACGGCCCTTGCAGGCACTACGGCCGTGCCGTGCTTCCAGAGCGTGTCGCGGCTGGTGCTGGCGAAGATCACCGCCTTGTACGTCGAACCCGGACCCAAGGCGCCGGCGAGCGCATTGACGTCCTCGGTATAGTCGACGCCCACGCCTTGGTCGCCCATCCACTTGATGATCGCGTTTTGGACGATGTGTGCAGCGGTCAGGGGCGGGTTCAAGCCGGGCGCGAGCGCTGGGCCGAGGTTCGCATGACGCGGCCCGGCGGTGCGCGTATAAAGCAGCACCATGTTCAGGCGATTCGTCATCCACCCGTCGTGGTAGCACTTGGGGTTGGTGCCACGGCATACGCCGTAATCGAAATTTCCGACGATCCTCGGATCGTTTTCGGGTATCTTGACCCCGCGACTATCCGCCGCAAACGAGGCGGTCGATATTCCCCAGAATGATGCCGCGGCGAAGGCCGCGAGTAGAGCTTTTCCTATGACTTCCGCCCTGCTTCTCATATGTCTCCCTGAGTATCCTTTGCGGCTTTCCAAAATGCTTCCCCGAGCGCCCTTGAATTCGCCTACGATGCCTACGTTGCATTGGAGCGAACGCCGTGTCGTTATAAGGCCGCCGCAACAAAACGTCAGCGCGTGGCTGCTTTGGTGCCCTCTGTGCGACCCTTGTCAGGTCCGTGCTGGCGGTAGAGAAATACAACGATGTTCTGTACGATGGAACACTAGCTTTGTGGGTGAAGCTCCCGTGCTACTCGCGGGCATTTCTCGTTTCGACGTAGGCTTCATCAATCGAATCGCAAGGAGCATGAAAGTGAGAATGCACAAACCGCTTTACGCCCTGCTGGGGCTGGCCGGCCTCGTGGGCGTCGCGGCGAGCGTGATGGCGCAGGAGATCCAGGAGCGCACCATTCGCTTTGGCCACCTGAACAATACGGATCACCCCATAAGTGCCGGGGTGAAGAAGTTTGCCGAGATCGTGGCCGCCAAAAGCGGCGGCAAGCACACGGTGCGAGAATTCCCCTCGAACCAGCTCGGCAATGAAATGCAGCAGCAATCGGCGCTGCAGGGCGGTGTTCAGGAAATGACGGCACCCGCGCCAACCTCCCTGGCGGGAATCGTGAAAGAGTTCGGTCTGCTCGACTTCCCGTTCATTGTGAGCAACTCACAGCAGGCCGATGCGCTGACCGACGGTCCGGTCGGCAAGATGCTGTTCGCGAAGCTTCCCGAGAAGGGTCTGGTCGGCCTCGCGTTTTGGGCCCTGGGCTTCCGCAACGTCACCAATAGCAAGCGCCCCATCACGAGGGCGGAAGACCTGGAAGGCATCAAGCTGCGCGTAATCCCGAACCCGGTATTCCTCGAGACCTTCAAGACGTTCAAGGCCAATCCTGTGCCGATGGCTTTCTCCGAGCTCTACAGCGCCCTCGATACCAGGGCGGTCGATGGCCAGGAGAACCCCTTCGCAGTGATTCTTTCGAACAAGTTCTTTGAGGTGCAGAAGTACCTGAGCGCGACGAACCACGTCTACACGGCCAACACGATCCTGATCAGCAAGAAGTTCTGGGACCGGTTGTCACCGACGGAACAGAAATTGTTGCAGGACGCAGCCTTGGAGGCGCGCGATTACCAGCGCAAAGTGAGCCGGGATGCGGCGCAGAAGGCGGTCGCTGAGCTTCGTGCGAAAGGCATGCAAGTGAACGAGCTGGCGCCCGCGGAGCTGAGCCGGATGCGTCAGATGGTGCGGCCGGTCCATGACAAGTTCATGGCCGCGTACGACCCTGCGATGGTCAAGATCTTCCGCGGCGAGCTCGAGCGGATCCAACAACAATAGGGGGACTAGGTAGCACAGCGTGCCGCTGCATGACGCGGTCAAGTCGATGCCCTTTCCGATGGTGGAGGTTCACATGACCAATATCGAAGCGCGACAGCGGTGGCGCGGCCACTCCATCATTTCGCCCGCGGTGAAAGGCGACGGTCCAGGGTCTGGGCTGGAGGTTCTACACCACTGCACTACGGGGTTTGGTCGAGACCCTGCGCGAATCTGAGCCCTGATCCTGGGCTACCGCCCGGCGCGGGAGGCCGCGGCGGGACGGTACTTCTTGACTGCGACGGCGAGGGGCTGGGGCGCGCTGCGCGAGACCTTTGGCACCTTTAGCCACGCGGAGAATTCCGCCACCTCCGCATTCCCGCCCATGATCCGCGTCAGATTGCGCGCGTGGCGGAACAGTACCGGGAGGATGGCTTGCACGCCAAGCGCCTCGATCCGGTAGCGCGGGCCGGATACGCTCAGGGCGCCGATGAACTGCTGATCCAGTCCGAAGACCGGGCAGGCGACCGCCGCGGTCTCCGGATCGCGCTCACCAAAGGACGCGGCGTACATGCTCTTGCGGATTGCGTCGTACTTGTTGCCGGTCAGCCCGCTGAAGGCGAGGATCACGTGCCCCGCGGCCCCGACCGTGAGCGCAAGGCGATCACCGATGTGGACGGAGTCGCGCACCGCTCGATGGGCTTCGACCCGATGCAGGCAAAGCCGCTGGGATTCGTCCCGCACGTAGAACGAGGCTCCTTCCTGCAGCTCGTCGACGATCTGCCGCAGCGTCTGGGGAACAATCTCGGCCGTGCCGAAGTGCTTTTGGTACATCGCGCCCAGAGACAGCAGCTTCGAGCCCAGGCGGTAGGTGCCGTCGTCGCCGCGGTGAAGATGGCGCGCCCTCTCCAGGGATTTCGCCAGGCGAATCACCGTACTCTTGTACAGACCGGTGCGCCTGGCCACTTCCGCGAGCGTCAGTTTCTGGTCCTGGTCGGTAAATGCGTCGAGAATCGCCAACGCACGATCCACCGCCGCCACCCCGCCCAAGCCCGTCATTCGGTCATCTCCGTCTAGGAAACCGATGTGCCGCGCAGTGTAACAGAGCCGGTTGCTGCGACGCGGGGGCTGTACGGCGCTCCGCCGGGGCCTGCGCGAGTTCGATCAAAATGGCGAGGCCCGGGCCGCGTGAACCACCTCCTTGCGAAAATAGAACCATGTTATGCTGCATGACACGCTCGCATCCGTACCGCTTCGCTTCGAATTGCACTACACAACTGCACGTGGGTCAGATGGGCATCAGGGAGGCAGCAGAGAGGAAGATGCCGACATCCGATCAGCTCCGGAGCTATCAGCATTACATCGACGGAGCGAGTGTCCCCCCTGCCTCGGGCGCGTACCTCCCGACCGAGGATCCCTATACCGGCGCTGCCTGGGCGCGGATCGCTCGCGGCAACCGCGAGGACGCCGCAGCCGCGGTCCAAGCGGCTGACGCCGCTTTCCAGGGCCCCTGGTCACGCCTTTCCGCCACCGAACGCGGCCACCTGCTGTGGAAGCTCGGTGAGTTGATCCAGGCGAACGCCGCGCAGCTCGCAGAAACGGAACGCCGCGACAACGGTAAGCTCGCAACCGAAGTGCTTGCCCAGGTGAAATACATGGGGGATTACTTCAAGTATTACGCCGGCCTCGCCGACAAGGTGCAGAGCCAGGTGATCCCTACCGACAAGAAGGGCGTTTTCGCCTATACGAAATACGAACCGAAGGGTGTGGTCGTCATCATCACGCCGTGGAATTCGCCGCTTACCCTGACCAGCTGGAAGCTCGCGCCGGCGCTTGCCGCCGGCTGCACTGCCGTGGTGAAGCCCTCGGAATTCACTTCGGCTTCAATGCTCGAGCTCGCCGAGCTGTTCTCCCAGGCCGGATTTCCGAAAGGGGTCGTCAACGTCGTGACGGGCCTTGGCACCGAAGTTGGCGAGGCGCTGGTCACGCACTCCAAGACCGCGCACATCGGATTTACGGGTGGCGAGCTGGCGGGCCGCAAGATCTACGAGCTTGCGGCTCATAACTTCAAGACAGTTACGCTCGAGCTTGGCGGAAAGTCGCCGAACATCGTCTTCGACGACGCCGATCTTCCCCAGGCGGTGAAGGGAGTGGTGTCCGGCATCTTTGCGGCCTCCGGACAGAGCTGCCAGGCTGGGTCGCGTCTGCTGGTGCAACGGAATATTCACGACAGGTTTGTCGAGATGCTGGTCGAGTTCGTCCGCACCGCGAAGCTGGGCGACCCCGCGCTTCCCGACACCCAGGTCGGCCCCATCTCGACGCGGCCCCAATTCGAAAAGACCCTGCGCTACATCGGAATTGCCAAGGACGAGGGCGCGCGTTGCGTGCTCGGCGGCAAAAGCCGCCCGGACCTGGGCGCCGGGATGTTCGTGGAACCCACCATCTTCACCGGCGTGCGCAATGACATGCGCATCGCGCAGGAAGAGGTATTCGGCCCGGTGCTGTGCGTCATTCCGTTCGAAGATGAAGCCGACGCGATCAGAATCGGAAACGACGTCGCCTACGGCCTGGCGGCAGCGGTTTGGACCAGGAACCTGCATCGCGCCATGCTGCTCACGGACAAGCTCAAGGCCGGAACAGTATGGGTGAACAACTACCGGGCCACCAGCTTCACCTCGCCCTTCGGCGGCTACAAGAATTCGGGCATCGGGCGCGAATCAGGAACTGAAGCCATCAAGGAGTATCTGCACACCAAGTCGGTGTGGATCTCCACCGACTTGGACGTGCCGAACCCCTTTATCCGCCGCTGAATTCCCCGGACATGGCACAGGCTCTTGCAGGGATACGCGTGCTCGACCTTACGAATGTGCTCGCCGGGCCTTTGTGCGCCTACCAACTCGCGTTGCTCGGCGCGCACGTCATCAAGGTGGAGATGCCCAAGAACGGCGACCTTGCCCGTCAGCTGGGCGCCGATCCGGTCCTCAACCGCCAGCGCATGGGGGCTTCGTTTCTGGCGCAGAACGGCGGCAAGAAGTCGATCACCGTAAATCTGAAAGTGGATGCCGGCAAGGATGTGCTGCGGCGCCTGATCGAAACCGCCGACGTGCTGGTGGAAAATTTCCGCCCTGGCGTAATGGACCGGCTGGGACTTGGCTACAGCGACGCGCGGGAAATCAACCCGTCGCTCGTTTATTGTGCAATCTCGGGATTCGGTCAGAGCGGACCCATGAAGGACGCCCCGGCCTACGATCAGATCATCCAGGGGCTCTCTGGCATGATGAGCGTCACCGGCGACCAAAAGTGCGCGCCGTTGCGCGCCGGCTATCCGGTCGCCGACACCGTCGGCGGCATCACCGCGGCATTCGCGATCGCCAGCGCGCTGGTGGGTCGCCAGAAGACCGGAGAGGGTTCGTTCATCGATGTCTCGATGCTCGACTCGGCGATGGTGAGCATGGGATGGATCGTTTCCAACTACCTGCTTGCCGACGAGAAGCCGCACCCCATCGGCAACGACAATTTCACCGCGGCACCGTCGGGAACTTTCAAGACCGGCACCGGCCTTCTCAATATCGCCGCCAACAAGCAAGAGCAGTTCGAGACGCTTGCGAAGTCGGTAGGGCGCGAGGACCTCGTCACCGACGCACGCTTTGCGGATCGCGAGAGCCGAAAGCGCTATCGGCCCGCGCTGACGATAGAGCTTGAATCGGCATTGGCCCGCAAATCCGCCGCAGAATGGGAGGGGCTCCTGAATCGCGTAGGCGTGCCGGCGGGCCAGGTGCTCACCGTACCTCAAGCGCTGCAGACAGCGCAGATCAAGCACAGAGAGCTGCTCCAGGTTTTCGAGGACGTTCCCGGCCTGGACCGGCGACTCGTCCTGGCGCGCGCAGGCTTCAAGATGTCGAGCGGCGATCCCGTGGTGTCTTCGGCGCCGCCGCGACTGGGCGCGCATACCACCGAAATCCTGAACGCCATCGGCTACTCGGCGGCGGAGATCAGCCAACTGAAGGAAGCGGGCGCCGTATGAGCGCAAAGAGCGCCGATCAGTTGCTCACGGAAGCCACGGCCTGGTGGTCGACGGCCCTCATCGATATCCGTCCCGGGGAGATCGGTGTTGGCGGCTATCCGATCCAGGATCTTATCGGCAAGCTGACCTTCCCGGAGATGATCTGGCTCATGCTGCGTGGCGAGCTGCCTTTACCGGAGCGGGCGAAATTGCTCGAAGCGGCGCTGGTCGCGGCCGTCGATCACGGCCCTCAGGCGCCATCGATTGCGATCTCGCGCATGGCCGTGACCTGCGGGTTACCAATCAATGGCGCCATGGCCTGCGCCATCAATGTCCTCGACGATGTGCATGGCGGCGCCGGGCAACAGTGCATGGAGTTGTATCAGTCCATCGCCAAAGCGCAGGACGAAGGCACAGCCGAGCCGGTGGAATCGATGCTGGACCACTTCATAGCGCAGCGCGGCAAGATCATCCCGGGCTTCGGCCACCGGTTTCATCCGGTAGATCCGCGGGCCGGCAAGCTGCTCCGGCTGGTGCAGACGGCGAGCTCGAAAGGAGCGGTGTCCGGTCGCTTCGCAAAGATCGGAGCCTCGGTCGAGCGATCGCTCGAGCGCCGCAAGGGGGGGCTGATTCCGATGAACATTGACGGCGCCACTGCAGTGATCTATTGCGAGTTGGGATTTGCACCAGAGCTGGGACGGGGCCTTTTCATCCTGTCACGCTCCGTAGGCATACTTGCGCACGCATGGGAGCAGACTTTGCAAGGAGGCCGTATCAAGGGGCCCATGCCCCCCGCAATTCCCTACAGATACACCGGACCGAAAACTCGTAGCCCCGAACTCGAAGGAGTGAGCCCCCATGAATCAAGCCCGTGACCTGAAGCAGATTCTTGTTTCGCATCAGCTGGTGAAGTACCTCGAAGATCGTGGCATCGAATACATCTTCGGTCTTTGCGGGCACACCAACATCGCGGTTCTCGCTGCCTTGGCCGGCAGCTCCATCAAGTTCGTCAACACGCGCCATGAGCAGGTCGCGGCGCATATGGCGGATGGCTACGCGCGCGCCAAGCGGCAAACCGCGGTTCTGCTCAGCCATCTCGGGCCCGGACTAACAAACGCGGCGACCGGCGTAGCCAACGCGGCGCTGGATTCAATTCCCATGGTGGTCATCGCAGGCGATGTGCCGAGCCACTACTATGGCAAGAATCCCCACCAGGAGGTCAACCTCCACGCGGACGCGTCTCAGTACGAAATTTACCGGCCGTTCGTGAAGCGGGCCTGGCGCGTCGAGCGCCCCGATCTTTTCCCGGAAATCATCGAGAAGGCTTTCCAGCTCGCCGAGAGCGGCCGGCCAGGTCCGGTGCTGGTGTCGGTGCCGATGGATATTTTTTCCAAAGAAATCGACCCGAGCCTCTTTGCCCGCCTCGGACACAACACAAAGAGCCTGCACAAGCCATCGATCGATGACGAAACGGCAGCCCGGATCATCAAGGCGATCGCCGGCGCCAAGGACCCGGTCATTTATGCCGGCGGCGGCGTAATTCTCGCCGATGCCGCGAACGAGCTGCGCGAGCTCGCCGACCATTTTTCGCTTCCGGTCGCGCACAGCCTCATGGGCAAGGGCGTGCTGCCCGACGATCATCCTCTCGTCCTCGGGATGACAGGATTCTGGGGCACGAAGTTCATCAACGAGAAATGCAGGCAAGCCGATTACGTGCTTGGACTCGGTACCCGGTTCGCCGAAGCCGACTGCAGCTCGTGGGATCCGCGCTTCACCTTTAGCATGCCACCGACCAAGCTCATCCACATCGACATAGACCCGAGCGAGATCGGGCGCAATTTCCCGGTGGAAATCGGCGCGGTGGCCGATCTGAAGCAGGCGCTCCGCGTGCTGGTCCGGGTCGCAAAGAAGCTCTATCCAGCGGGCCGCAGGAACGATTCACTGGCGGCGGAAATCGCGACCTATCGCAAAGACTTCAGCAAAGGCAACGACGAGCACGTGCGCAACTCGGCATATCCGATGCGCCCGGAGCGAATCTTGGCGGCGGTGCGCGAGGTGCTGCCTAGGGATGCAATCATTACTACAGATGTCGGCTGGAACAAGAATGGAGTCGGCCAGCAGTTTCCGGTCTACACGCCCGGCAGCATTCTCACTCCGGGCGGATATGCAACCATGGGCTTCGGTGCGCCGGCCGCGTTGGGTGCGAAGCTTGCGTGTCCGCAGCGGGTCGTGGTTGCGCTGGTGGGCGACGGCGGGTTCGGGCAGAACCCGGCGATGCTCGCGACGGCAGTCGAATCGGACATCGCAGTGGTCTGGGTGATCATGAACAACTATGCCTTCGGCACCATTGCCGGCCTGGAGATGGCCCACTTCGGAACGGCGTTCGGCTGCGTGTTTCGCAAGGACGGCCAGCCGTATTCGCCGGACTTTGCCGCAATTGCGCGCGCGTATGGCGCGGAGGGTGTCCAGATCCGGGCGGCGGAAGAATTCAAGCCCGCGCTCGAGCGCGCCGTCAAATCAGGCAAGCCGTTCGTCATCGACGTGGCGATGATGAACGAGCCCGTGCCGACCGGCGGTCACTGGAACATCAATGACATCTATTCGCCGGGTCGTACAGCGTCCCACGTGGCAATCGACTATGCCCCGCGGGCCGGCAACTAGGCTCAACGTGCGCAACAGCACAGAAGGGCCTACCCGATGTTAGGTTGAGCCTGCACACGAAGTAGCAGGGAGGAGGAGGAATGGGGAGAAGAGGGGAGACGCAAGCGTCTGCTCTGGAAGGCGAGCGCCCGATGATGAATGAATCGGCGGCGCTGCTTTTCAATGCACCGTCCGCCAGTGGTGCGGTCGATGAAGGCGCCTTGCTGCAAGAGGAATTCGAGCGCGCCCAGCGCGTGGCGTGCGGACAGATCGGCGCGCAGGACCTCGATTGGCTGAGCAAGGGATTCGCCGCGTTCCTGGCAAATGGCGGCGCGCTGCCTTTGGAGCGCTGCCTTCGGCTGCCCTGGAAAGACGGCGCTCTTCGTCGTGCATGCCGAGACTATTGGCTGCGCCGCGCGTGGAAACTCGTCGGCGGCGAGCTGTCGCCGTGGCGTCGCTCTGAATTGCTCTCGACCACGGTGAGGAGCTTTTCCTGCCGCCAGTGGGCGCGCTGGCGGGGCCTGCAGGTGCCGCCCGCAGAAGCTGCCGAACTGGACACAGCGCTGTTCCATGCCTTCAGGGCCTGCGACCGCGTGCCGGCGACCGCCATGCAGTTGCATAACATCGCACACCACCGGCGGCATTCCTGACCGCGTGCGATGTCATATAGCGTCCGAACAAAATCAGTTTGAAGTGCTGCAGGAGGGACCGTCATGCGAAAGATCGTGGAAGGCTATTTCCACCTCCTGAGAGTCATCATCGTGCTCTGTCTTGCGGCGATGGTGATACTGGTATTCGGCAACGTGGTGCTGCGTTATGGCTTTAACACCGGCATCGCGGTGTCGGAGGAGCTATCCAGATGGTTTTTCGTTTACCTCACATTTCTTGGCGCGGTGGTTGCCATGCGGGAGCATGGCCACCTCGGCGTCGATAGCCTCGTCAAGCGCCTGTCGGCGCTGGGCAAGAAGGCCTGCCTGGCGGCGAGCCACGTGCTCATGCTCCTTGCCACGTGGCTGTTCCTGCAGGGGAGCTGGACGCAGACCAAAATCCAACTGGGCAACATCGCGCCGGCTTCGGGTCTTCCGGTTGCATGGGTGTATGGCGTAGGCATCGTCTTCAGCGTTTCGGTCATGCTGATCCTCCTGTACGACCTCTACCGGATCGTCAGCGGTCGCATTTCCGAAGACGAACTGGTGATGGTCAAGGAGTCTGAAGAGCAGGCCGAGTTGGAAGCGCTGCAGCGCGATATGGACAGGAGGCCGAGATGACTGTTGCCATATTCCTCGGCTCCCTCCTGGGCGCAATGGCGCTAGGCATGCCGATCGCCTACGCGCTGCTGCTATGCGGCGTCGCTCTCATGTACCACCTGAACATGTTCGAAGCGCAGATCATCGCCCAGAACCTGATCAACGGCGCCGACAGCTTCCCACTGATGGCAGTGCCCTTCTTCATGCTCGCCGGCGAGATCATGAATGTCGGCGGCCTTTCGAAGCGCATCATCGACCTTGCAATGGCGTTGGTCGGGCACATTCGCGGCGGCTTGGGCTATGTGACCATCGTCGCAGCGTGCATCCTCTCCGCTCTCTCCGGCTCCGCCGTCGCGGATGCGGCTGCGCTGTCCGCGCTGCTCGTCCCAATGATGGTCGCTGCCGGTCACGACAAGAAGAAAGCGAGTGGGCTGGTCGCGGCCTCGGGGGTCATCGGCCCGGTGATTCCGCCGAGCATCGGATTCGTGATCTTCGGTGTTGCTGCCAATCTGTCGATCACGAAGCTTTTCCTCGCGGGCATCGTGCCCGGCCTCTATATCGCTGCAGCGCTGTGGTTCGCATGGTGGTGGGAAGTGCGCAAGGAAAGAATCGTCCCGCCGACGAGGAAATCGCTGGGCGAGGTAGCACACGCGGTAGTGCGCGCCGGGTGGGCCCTCATGCTTCCGCTCATCATCATCTTCGGCCTCCGCTTCGGAGTGTTCACCCCAACCGAGGCGGCCGTGGTTGCCGCCGTCTATTCGATGTTTGTCGCCACGGTGGTGTACCGGGAGCTGAAATTCAGGCAGCTGTATGACGTGTTTCTCACAGCGGCGAAAACCACGAGTGTGGTGATGTTCATAGTGGCGGCCGCCTTGGTGTCCGCATGGCTGATCACGGTGGCGGATCTGCCCAGCAAGGTGGTAAGCCTGCTCGCGCCCTTCGTCGGCAACAAGCTGGTGCTGATGACGGCGATGATGCTCCTTGTCCTGGTAGTGGGGACCGCTATGGACATGACGCCCACCATCGTGATCCTGACGCCGATACTCATGCCGCTCGTGAACGCCGCAGGGATCGACCCGATCTATTTCGGCGTGCTCTTCATCATCAATAATTCCATCGGCCTGATCACTCCGCCTGTCGGCGTGGTGCTCAACGTCGTGGCTGGCGTCACGAAAATCAGCATGGAGGACGTGATGCGCGGCGTATGGCCATTCATGATCGCGGAGACCGTCGCCCTGGCGCTGCTTGTAGTGTTTCCGCCGCTAGTCACGATACCCGCCAAGTGGTTCGCCGGTTAGCACTGTTAGTTAGGGCCGCGTCAGTGGGTAGAAACGTGGGTAAAGCCGATCCCCAAGTTACAAACTATGTAACTTCAATAACTTAGATGCATTCGCGGCGGACACTCTCTTCCGCCAGAACCCGTCCCAGCGAGTCCCAAGAAGTTCGTCCGAATCCAAAATATCGGTAGAAACGTGGGTAGATAGAAGGGGGATTCGAACACCGGCAATGAGTTCAAGGTAGTGAATGCTGCCTCACGTGCTCTTGACCGCCTGACCTGAGCTCGTTCGCAAATCCAGAGTCCCGGGCGCACGGGCCGCCGTCCCCAACCGGCGTGGGGAAACGCGAGTATTTACGTACAAGCGATCCCGCCATTAATTGCCGGGGCCAGAACTGGCCCGCGTCTCTGTCATCGCGACAAGGTTTCTAGCTAGTCCTGCTGGACGCGCTTCTTCACAACCGCGCCCACTGCGCGCGCCGCCGCGTGAACGCCCTGGAACTCACCAGACGGAGAGTGAGACGTAGCGGATCCCCGGTATCGGGTGCTCATCGCGCGGCACCGTGCAACTCGTCCAGGCCGCCGGGGCAGTTGCTGCTCTGGCACGCCAGAGAGGGGGTTCGCCGCAGTCTTCGACTCAATCCAGTAACCCGAGTGCCGCCAGCCGGGAGCGCGGAG
>WNGC01000759.1_pt1 | contig 19179 bp, 15 predicted proteins | sample 5400051 | NCBI WGS metagenome assembly WNGC01 (sample SAMN13153368, study PRJNA577476) | soil metagenome | isolation source: 20 cm soil or saprolite under grassland replicate 2 | place: USA:California | collected 2016-06-15
GACCACCCTCTTCAACCTGCTCACCGGCATTTATCGCGCCGACAGCGGCCGCTTCCTGCTCGACGGAAGAGATCTCACCGGGCTCAAGCCCGACAGGATCGCAGCGCAGGGCATCGGCCGCACTTTCCAGAACATCCGGCTCTTCGCCAATCTGTCCACGCTGGAAAACGTCATGATTGGCCGGCATGTTCGCACGCGTGCGGGCGTGCTCGGTGCCGTTCTGCGCGACCCGGCTACGCGCGCCGAAGAGGCGGGAATCGAGCGGCGTGCGGCGGAACTGCTCGACTATGTCGGTATACGCGCCCGCGCGAACGACCCGGCCGGGACCCTCCCTTACGGCGATCAGCGGCGCCTGGAGATTGCGCGCGCGCTCGCGACCGATCCCGTCTTGCTCGCCCTGGATGAGCCGGCCGCGGGAATGAACGCTTCGGAGATCAAGGGCCTCCGGGCGCTGCTCGAGCGCATTCGCGGAGACGGCACGACCCTCCTCCTCATCGAGCACGACATGCGCCTAGTCATGAACGTCTGCGACCGGCTGCTGGTTCTCGACTACGGCAAACGCATCGCGGAAGGGGGGCCGTCCGACGTGCAACGCGATCCGAACGTGATCGAGGCGTATCTCGGCGCCGCCGCGGCCCCGCCCGCATGAACCTGCTCGAAATTCGCGGGCTCGAGGTCCGCTACGGCGGAATCCGCGCCGTGAAGAGGATCGATCTGGATGTCGCCGAGGGCGAACTCGTCTGCTTGATCGGCGCGAACGGAGCGGGCAAGTCCTCGACGCTGCGCGCGATCTCGGGGCTGGCCCCGACTTTCCCGGGAACGCTCCGTTTCGGCGGGCGCGACCTCGCCGGCATGCCCGCGTTCCGGCGCGCGCGCGCGGGGCTTGTCATGGTGCCCGAGGGTCGCGGAGTGTTCGCGCAGTTGAGCGTCGAGGAGAACCTCGCAATGGGCGCCTACGCGCGGGGCGACGCCGAGATCCCCGCCGACCGCGCGCGGGTGTTCGAGCAGTTCCCGCGGCTCGCCGAGCGGCGCCGACAGACCGCGGGCACGCTCTCCGGCGGCGAGCAGCAGATGCTTGCCATCGGGCGCGCTCTCATGAGCAGGCCCAAGCTCCTCACTCTGGATGAACCGAGCATGGGGCTCGCCCCGATCGCAGCGCAGAAGATCCTGCAGGTGATCAGGGACATCAACCGCACCGGCGTCACCGTGCTGCTCGTCGAACAGAACGCTCGGAGCGCGCTCTCGCTCGCGCACCGCGCCTATGTCATGGACAGCGGGGAGATCACGCTCTCGGGCGAGGCGCGCGCGCTTCTCGCCGATCCCCGCGTGCGCGAGGCCTATCTCGGCGAGGCGGCGGCGTGAGCGGACAATTTCCGGCGCGCGCGTTCGGGTGGGCGGCTGCGTTGCTGCTGTATGGCGCCTTTGGCCACGCCCAGGATTTTCCTTCGCGACCGATCCGTCTGATCGTGCCGCAGGCGCCGGGCGGCGGAACCGACATCCTCGGCCGCAACGTGGCCCAGAAGCTCGGCGAGCAGCTGCGAGCGCCGGCGATCGTCGAAAACCGGACCGGTGCCGGTTCGCTCGTCGGAACCGAGTACGCCGCCAAAGCCCCCGCCGACGGCTATACGCTGCTCGTGGGCGGCATCTTCAATATCGTCATGAACAAGGCGCTCATCAAGAACATCTCTTACGATCCGCTGCGCGATTTCGTGCCGCTCGGCTTTACGTCCGCTTATCCGTTCGTGCTGCTCGCGCGGTCCGATCTTCCGGTTTCAAATCTTGCCGGGCTCGTCAATTACGCGAAGGACAAGCCCGGAAAGCTCACTTACGGATCGGCGGGAATCGGGACCTTGCAGCACGTCTGGGGAACGATCCTCTTCAAGAGCCTGGGCATGGATGCGCTGCACGTGCCGTTCAAGGGCGCGGCAGCCGCGCACCAGGAGATGATGGCAGGGCGCCTCGATCTGCTGTTCGACAACATGTCGGCGTCCAAGCAATACGTCCAGTCGGGGCGCCTCAAAGGCCTGGTTGTGTCCTCCGCCGGAAGATCCGGCCATCTTCCGGAGGTGCCTGCGATCAACGAGACGGGCCTCGTGAAATTCGAAGGCGAGAGCTGGTTCGGCCTGTTCGCACCCGCCGGGACGCCTCCTTCGGCCGTCGAGACCTTGCGCAAGGCGCTGATCGGCATCGTCGCGGATCCGGAATTCGCCGCGCGCATCGAGCGCGACGGCGGCCGCGTTCTCGCGATTCCGCCGCGCGAACAGCAGCGGTTCATGCAGGTGGAGATCGAGCGCTGGACGAAGCTCGTCGCCCAGTACGGCGTGACTGTGGACTAAGCTCCCGCGGCGCGCGCTACGGCGCCTTGTCGGCTGCGGTCGTGAAGGAATCCGCGAAAAATTCGTTTTCGGGCAGGCGGCATTTCTGGATGAAATCGCGCCTTGCGGAATCCACCATGATCGGCACGCCGCAAGCGTACACCTGGTGGCCGGAAAGGTCGGACAGGTCCTCCATCACTGCGCGGTGGACGAATCCCGTCCGGCCTTGCCAACCGTCCTCGGGCAGGGCATCGGAAATCACCGGCACGTAGCTGAAACTCTCATGTCCTGCGACCCAGCGCTCGGCCAAAGCGTTCAGGTAGAGATCCTTCGGACGGCGAGCGCCCCAGTAGAGCCTCATGGGGCGCGCGACGCCCTTCTTGAACGCGGCCTCGATGAGCGCCTTGATCGGCGCAAAACCGGTGCCCGAGGCGACGAGCACGATGGGCTTGTCGGATTCCTCGCGCAGGAAGAACGTCCCGAACGGCCCTTCCAGGCGCAGGATGTCGCGCTCCTTCATGGCCCGGAACACGTGGTCGGTGAACGCGCCGCCCGGCACATGGCGCACGTGCAGCTGCATGAACTCGTCGTCGTGCGGCGCATTGGCCATGGAAAAACTTCGCCGCGTGCCGTCCTTCAGGAGGATGTCGATGTACTGGCCGGGGAGGAACATCAGGCGCTCGTTCGCCGGGAGCTTTAGGTAGAGGATCATTGCGTCATCCGCGGCGCGCTCCAGCTTCTGCACGCGCGCGGGAAGCTTCCTGACCTGGATATCGCCCGCTTTGCGCACCTCGCGGGCCTCGATCACCACGTCCGACAGAGGCTTCCCCTGGCAAAAGAGCGCGTACCCCTGCTCGCGTTCCTGCGCGGTGAGCGCTTTTTCCGAGTAACGGCCGTAATCGATCCGGCCATCGATGAGCTTTCCCTTGCAGCTGCCGCAGGCGCCGTCGCGGCAGCCGTAAGGCAGCACGAGGCCCGCATCGAGCGCCGACTGGAGGATGCTAGCCCCGTCCTGCGCCGGAAACTGGTGACCGGTGTTGCGGATCGTGACCTGATGCGTCATCGGTGCGCGGAGTAAAATCCCTTGGTGGAAAATCTGATCATCATCGGTTGCGGTGACTTCGCGCGCCGCGCGGACGCGGCGCCATGTTACCACGGCGATTTGGTATGAAGGCTGCGGACGCCTATCTCGTCATCACCAATCTGCCCGACCGCGACAGCGCGGCGAAGCTCGCGCACGAGCTCGTGGAAAAGCGCCTCGCTGCGTGCGTCAATATCCTGTCGCCGTGCCGTTCCGTCTATCGTTGGAAGGGCAAGACCGAGGATGCCGAGGAATTCACTATGCTCATCAAGACCACGAGCGCGCGCTACGCCGAGCTCGAAGCGGCGATCCGCTCCGGCCATCCCTACGAACTTCCCGAGATCATCGCAGTCCGATTGACCGGAGGTTTGCCGGCGTACCTCAAGTGGGTCGATTCAGAAACGCAGCCCGCGTGACCTTCATGCGCACCCTGCTGCTCGCGGTCCTATGGCTCTTGCCGATGGCGGGCGCGCACGCCGCGGGCGCGGACGAACTGCTCGAGCCGGAGAAAGCGTTCCGCTTCTCGGCTCGGGCGCTCGATGCCGCCACGGTGGAAGTGCGTTACGCCATCGCCGACGGCTACTACCTCTACCGCGAGCGCTTCCGCTTCGTCGCCGAGCCCGTTACGGTGACGCTCGGCCAGCCCCAGTTTCCGCAGGGGCTGATCCACGAGGACAAGTTCTTCGGCAAGCAGCAGACCTATCGCAAGGAAGTGCGCATACGCCTGCCGGTCGAAGCGGCCGGCGCCGAGCGCTTGAAGCTCCTGGTCACCTCGCAAGGCTGTGCCGATTTGGGCGTGTGCTACGTGCCGCAGGTGCAAAGCGCTGACGTTCGCCTTGCTTCGTTGGGCGGGTCGCGTTCGTCGATCTTCAAGGAAAACGAGCCGTTTGCCTCTTCGCCGGAACGCGTGACCGCGGCGAGCGACGACGTGCGTTTCGCGGGTGTTCTGGAATCCGGCCGGCTCGGGCTGGTCGTGGCGGTGTTTTTCGGCGCCGGGCTTCTGCTCACGTTTACGCCGTGCGTCCTGCCAATGATCCCGATTCTGTCCGGAATCATCGTGGGCGAAGGCCGCAAGGTGACGCGCGGGCGCGCTGCGCTTGTCTCGCTCGCCTACGTCTTCGGCATGGCGGTGACTTACACCGCCATCGGAATCGCGGCGGCGTTTTCAGGGAGCCTGCTCTCCGCGGCGCTGCAAAACGCCTGGGTGCTGGGAGCGTTCGCCGCGGTCTTCGTGGTGCTTGCGCTGTCCATGTTCGGCCTCTACGAGCTGCGGCTGCCTTCAGCTTGGCAAGCGCGCCTCACCGAGGCGAGCAACCGGTTGGGGGGCGGGCACTGGGGCGCCGTGGTGCTGATGGGAGTGCTCTCCGCCGCGATCGTTTCTCCCTGCGTTGTCGCGCCTCTTGCCGGGGCGCTGCTCTATATCGGCCAGACGCGCGACGCAGTGCTCGGGGGAACGGCGCTGTTCTCGATGGCGATCGGAATGGGCGTGCCGCTGCTCCTGGTAGGCGTGTCCGAGGGCGTGCTCCTGCCCCGGTCCGGCCAATGGATGCACGCGGTCAGGCGGTTCTTCGGAGTGCTGCTCCTTGCCGTTGCGATCTGGATTGTGGCTCCGGTGATCCCGGTCGCGGTGCAGATGCTGCTGTGGGCGGGTTTGCTGGTCGGATCAGGCGTGTTCTTGGGCGCGCTCGAGTCTTTGCCTCAAGGGGCTACGGGATGGAGGCGGCTTTGGAAAACCGTGGGGGTTCTAGCGCTCCTCGCCGGTGCCGCGCAGGGCATAGGCGCGCTTTCGGGGGCGCGCGATCCCTTGCGGCCTCTCGCCGGCGTTCTTGCGGAATCACCCGAATCGCGGCTGGCGTTCGAAACGGTCAGGACGCTCGCCGATCTGGATGCACGCCTGAAGACAGCCGGCAAGGCCGTGATGCTCGACTTCTATGCCGACTGGTGCGTGTCGTGCAAGGAAATGGAGCGCTTCACTTTCAGCGATCCTCAGGTACAGGCCCGGCTGGGCCGGATGGCGCTCCTGCGCGCCGACGTCACTGCTAACACGGCCGATGACAAGGCGCTTCTGAAGCGCTATCGGCTGTTTGGGCCGCCAGGTATCGTCTTTTTCGGCGCGGGCGGCCGGGAGATCGAGGGCCTGCGCGTCATCGGTTACCAATCGCCGGAGAAATTCATCAAGTCGCTCGATCTGGCATTGGGCGTTTGACTAGCGCTTTTCCTTCAACCACCCCGCCGCATCGAGCGCGAAGTAGGTGAGGATGCCGTCGGCTCCGGCGCGCTTGAATGCGACGAGGGCTTCCATCACGCACTGCTTCTCCGTGAGCCAGCCGTTCTTGAACGCCGCTTTCAACATCGCGTACTCGCCGCTCACCTGATAGACGTAGGTCGGTGCCTTGAACTCATCCTTGACGCGGCGAACGATGTCGAGATAGGGCATGCCCGGCTTCACCATCACCATGTCCGCGCCCTCCTGCAGATCCAGCCCCACTTCCCAAAGCGCCTCGTCGCTGTTGGCGGGGTCCATCTGGTAGGTGAACTTGTTGCCCGTGCCGAGACCCGCCGCCGATCCGACTGCATCTCGGAAAGGTCCATAGAATCCCGAAGCGTACTTCGCCGAATAAGCCATGATGCGCGTATGAATGAATTCTTTCACCTCCAGCGCCGTCCGGATGCGGCCGATGCGGCCGTCCATCATGTCCGAAGGAGCGACGATGTCCACGCCGGCCGCCGCCTGGACGAGAGCCTGCTCCTCGAGCACCGCGAGCGTGTCGTCGTTGAGGATGGTGCCGCCTGAATCAACCAGTCCGTCCTGGCCGTGATCCGTATAGGGATCGAGCGCTACATCGGTCATGATGCCGAGCTCGGGAAAGCGTTTTTTCAGCATTCCGACGACACGCGGGATGAGTCCATCGGGATTGGTCGCTTCCCTACCGTCGGGAGTCTTGAGCGACGGTTCGATGGCCGGGAAGAGAGCCATCACCGGCACACCGAGCTTCAGACATCGCTCGGCGACCGCCGCGACTTTATCGGACGTATAGCGCGATACCCCGGGCATGGACGGGACGGCCTGGGTCCGACCCTTGCCCTCGATCACGAAGACCGGATAGATCAGGTCATCGGGGCTGAGCACGTGCTCGCGCATCAGGCGGCGCGAGAACTCGTCGCGCCGCATGCGGCGCATGCGCACCGCGGGGAAGCTGCCGTACACCTGCATGATTGCTCCTTTTTTCCAGGCGGATCAGTCGCTTATGCCTTGGAAGATACGCTTCGGGAACCTTTCCCTTCGCGACGACTCCCATACTGTAGGCGACTTCGGTCGTCTCCCGCTTCTCCTCCCTGAGCGGGATGCCTTAAACCTTAAGGCATTTTGCCCCGGGCTGATTTCCCCTTTTGGCCCGGGGGCTTTTATTTCCCCACCCCCGGTCTGGCCGGGGGTTTTCATTTGGATCTCGCCCGGGGGCCACAGCGACGACAGGCCTTGGCTCACTCGCACGCAGCCACCCCAGCAACACCGCCGCGGCCTGCTCGAGTCCGGATTTCTTAAGGCTCGAGAACAGTTGCACCGAAGTATTGGGAGCGAACGCTGCGATTTCTCCTTCGACCCTACGCAAGACCTGCTGGGCCGCTTCCCGAGAGAGTTTATCCGCTTTGGTGAGCAGCACGTGCACCGGTTTTCCCGTTGGGCAAAACCATCCGAGCATCCGCTGATCGAGCTCGGTCAACGGGTGACGCACGTCCATTACCAGGGCCAAGCCACACAGAGACTCACGCGTCTGGAGATAGCCACCCAGCAGTTTTTCCCAGGGCGCCCGCGTCGCCTCGGGAACCCGGGCGTAGCCGTATCCCGGGAGATCAACGATGAATCGCTCTGCGTCCAGGGCGTAGAAATTGATGAGTCGAGTGCGTCCCGGGGTCTTGCTCACGAACGCCAACTGGCTTCCGATCAGCGCGTTGAGGGCGCTTGATTTTCCCGCGTTCGATCGACCTGCGAAGGCGATTTCACCGACGCTCGCCGGGGCGTCCGCTAGCGAGGCTACGCTTTTGAGAAAGCAAGCACTGCGGAAAATCGACATGGTCGGGGCAACCAGTTTGCTAGAATATCAGCCTTTTGAGCGAAGATTCTCGGGGAGAAAAAAAGGCATGAAACGAGCTTTGGCGCTTCTGGCATTCGCGGTTTGCGCCGGCCCGCTCGCCGCCTTGGAGCCCGCCAAAGCAGATTCCGCTCGGGGCCAGAGCATCGCCAACAAGGTTTGCGCGGCATGCCACGGTGCCGATGGCAATAGCCCGACGTCCGCGAATCCGAAGCTCGCGAGCCAGATCCCCGAATACCTGCAGAAGCAACTCGCCAATTTCAAGCCCGCGCAGGGAAAAAGGGCCGAGCGGGAAAACCCGATCATGGGCGGGATGGTTGCCGGCCTTTCCGTGGAGGATATACGCGATGTAGCGGCGTACTACGCTACGCGACAGGCCAAGCCGGGCGCGGTAAGGAACCGGGACGCGTTCGCGTTCGGCCGAAAAATCTGGCGCGGCGGCGACCTCGCCAAGGGCCTCCCTGCGTGCGCCGCATGCCACGGCGCGAGCGGGGCGGGCGTGCCAGCACAATACCCGCGTCTAGCGGGACAGTACGCCGAATACACCGAAGCGCAGCTGAAGGCATTCCGCTCGGGCGAGCGCAGGAACGACGCGAATAAAGCGATGCAAGCGATCGCCGCAAGAATGAGCGATCCTGAAATTCGGGCGGTGGCCGACTATATCGCCGGTCTGCGCTGACATTCTCGTCCTCTAGCGGGACTGGTTCGAAGGGTGGCCGTGCCACCGGTTTCCCGCCTCCGAAAACGCGCCTTTCAAACCCTGTCCCAGCTGGAATAACGGGGGCTAGTCTCGTGTTTACGCCCGCCGCGACCGGCAGAATTCCACGGGAGCGGCCGCAACCTGCGGAATAAATGCGCCAAGTGGCGCGTTTGTATCGCAGGTTCGCTTTTTTTAGGGAGGAGCAGTGAACAAGATCCGGGGCGCTTGCAAGACCGCGTTTGCGCGTTGCCCACGGCGAGCGGAGCGTTCCCGAGAAAAGCTGCCGCGCGTTAGAATGCTCGGTAGATGGATCGTCGCCTCATCATCGAACATATTCCCCGGCTGCGGCGCTATGCCCGTGCGCTCGTCGGAGACCGCTACGTCGCGGAGGACTTGGTTCAGGACACCCTGGAGCGCGCTTGGAACAAGTTCTACCTGTGGCGTCCGGGAACCGACCTGAGAGCGTGGCTGTTTACGATCATGCATAACGTATTCGTGAATCAGGCGAGGCGCCGCCGTTACGAGATCGAGCAAGCGATGGATGAGCTCCCGGCAATTGCCGTTCGCGCGACCCAAGGCGAGCAGCTCGAACTGCAGGACGTGGACCGCGTGCTGCGTTCGCTTTCGGCCGAGCAGCGCGAAGTCGTGCTGCTCGTTGCAGTGGAGCAGCTCACCTACCAGGAGGTCAGCGGTGCTCTGGACATCCCCATAGGCACGGTCATGTCGCGGCTGTCGCGGGCGCGCGAACGCATGCGCCAGTTGCTCGGCGGTCAGACCGTGCTACCTCTGAAAGTCGTGAAGTGAAGCCGCTTACCGAGACTGAATTGCATACCTACGTCGACGGCGCCCTTTCCGAGGGCGCTCGGGCCGAGGTCGAGGCCTGGCTCGCTTCTCACCCGGAAGACGCGGAGCGGCTGCGCGCGTATGCCGAGCAAAACGCTCTGCTCCGCTCGCTCTATAACCCGGTGCTCGACGAACCCGTACCTGCGGCGCTGCTCGCAGTGCGCCCGCACGCGTGGCGGCGCTACGCCGTCGCCGCTGCGATCTTCGCGCTCGGAGTCGGACTCGGCTGGATAGTTCGCGGGATAGTCATCGCCCCGCAGATGGTGTCCGTGTCTCTCGCGCGCCAGGCGGCGACCGCACACGTGGTGTATTCGCCTGAAGTACGGCATCCGGTGGAGGTAAAGGCCGACGAGGAAGAACATCTCGTGAACTGGCTGTCCAAGCGTCTTGGCACCGCCTTGAAAGCGCCCAAGCTGGTGCCGCTCGGTTACGAACTTGTGGGCGGGCGGCTGCTCTCCGGACCTCAGGGGCCGGTCGCGCATTTCATGTATCAGGATGCGCGCGGCCAGCGCCTGACGCTGTATGTCTCCCAGCAACGAGGGGAGCCGCGCGACACCGCTTTCCGCTTCAGCCAGGAGGACCGCGTGTCGGTCTTCTACTGGGTAGACGGGAATTTCGGGTACGCCCTTTCAGGCGAAATAAGGAGGGAACAACTTCTCCAGGTCGCCGAAGTCGTCTACAAGCAGCTCAATCCGTGATCGCCGAAGGTGGTCCTCCGGCTCAGCTCGTCGAACTGACCGCCGCCTAGTCGCCGGCACCCACCCTTGCCACCTGGCGCGTCTCGCGCCGTCGCGCCAAGCTTTCCTGGAGGCGTTCGAAGTAGAGGTAGATAACGGGCGTGATATAGAGGGTCAGGAACTGCGACAGCAAGAGCCCTCCCACCACCGCGAGACCAAGCGGACGGCGCGCATCTCCGCCCGCGCCGAAAGACAGCGCAATCGGCAAGCTTCCCATGAGGGCTGCGAATGTCGTCATCATGATCGGCCGGAAGCGGATCACGCAGGCCTGGTAGATGGCGTCGGCGGCGGACTTACCCCCCTTGCGCTGCGCCTCGATCGCGAAATCGATCATCATGATGGCGTTCTTCTTGACGATGCCGACCAGCATGATGATGCCGACGAAGGCGTACATGTTGAGCTCGATGTTGAAGGCCCACAAGGTCAGCAGCGCTCCGAGTCCCGCAGTCGGCAGACCCGAGAGAATCGTGAGCGGGTGGATAAAGCTCTCGTAGAGAATGCCGAGGACCAGGTAGATCACCAGAATGGAGAGCACCAGGAGGATACCCATGCCTTGGAGCGAAGCTTGAAACGCCTGCGCCGTGCCCGTGAATCTCGGATTTAACGTGGGCGGCACCTGCAGCTCGAGCGCAGCCTTCTGGATCAGTGCGATCGCCTCGGAGAGGGCCACGTCTTGCTGCAAGTCAAACGAAATCGTGACGGAGGGCAGCTGGCCGAGATGGCTCACGCTCATGGGGCCGACGCCGTAAGTGAGCTTCGCTACCGCGTTGAGCGGAACCAGGGCCCCGCTCGATGAGCGCACGTAGAGCATCGACAGAGCCGCGGGATCGCGTTGATACCTCGGCTCGAGCTCTAGGATCACCCAGTACTGGTTGGTCGCGGTATAAATGTTCGAGACCTGGCGCGAGCCATAGGCATTGGCGAGTGCCGCCTCGATCTGCTGTGGGCTCACGCCGAGGGCCGAGGCTTTTTCGCGGTCGATCTCGACGTTGACCTGCGGCCGCGCGATCTGCAGGTCGCTCGCGACATCGAGCAGGCCCGGCAGCGTCTTGAGCTTGTCCTCGATGATCGGCACCCAATGGTAAAGCTCCTCGGTGCTCGTGCCTTGAACCACATACTGGTACTGGCTCTTGGTGAGCTGCCCGCCGATGCGGATCGCGGGGACGTTCTGAACGAACACCTTGACGCCCATGATATTGGAGACCTTCGGGCGCAGGCCCCTCAGGACCTCGTCCGCCGACTTGCGCTGGGAGCGCGGCTTCAAGGTCATAGTGGCACGGCCGACGTTGAGCGAAGGGTTGAACGAGGTTGCGCCCATGAATCCGGTTACGGCTTCGATGTTGGGATCGGCACGGAGGATCTCCAGCACGGAGCGCTGGTACGTCACCATGGCGTCGAACGAAATGTCCTGGGGTGCTTCTATGAAGCAGAAGAGCTGCCCGGAGTCCTCGCTCGGCAGAAAGCCCTTGGGCATTTTCGCGTAGAGCGCTCCGGTGGCGACGACAACGAAGAAGAACACCGCGATCGCGAACCTCTGGCGGCCGAGTACCCAGCTCAGGCTCGATCCGTAGGCGTCCCTCACCACGTCGAACGCCCGCTCGCTCGCCAGGAACAGCCTGCCGTGCTTTTGTTCGCCACGCGGCTTGAGGAGACGGCTGCACATCATCGGCGTCAGCGTCAGCGAGACGAATCCGGAGATCAGCACCGCGACGATAATGGTGACGGCGAATTCGTGCAGCAGCCGGCCGAGGATGCCGCCCATAAAGAGCACCGGGATGAACACTGCGGCGAGGGAAATCGTCATCGACAGGATCGTGAAGGACACTTCTCTCGATCCGTCGAGCGTCGCCTGCAGCGGGCTCTTCTCCATCTCGATGTGGCGCGAGATGTTCTCCAGCATGACGATCGCGTCGTCCACCACGAAGCCCACGCACAAAGTCAGGGCCATCAGCGAGATGTTGTCAAGGCTGTAACCGAACAGATACATCAGCGAGAACGTGCCGATGATCGACATCGGGAGCGCCACGGTCGGAATGATGGTGGCCGGAATGTTGCGCAGGAAAATGAAGATCACCATGACCACCAAGGCGAGCGCGAGCATCAGTGAAAACCGTACGTCGTTGACAGATTCCCGGATGGTGTTGGACCGGTCGTACATCACGTTGATGCTGACCCCTGACGGGACTTCGGCGCGGAACGTGGGGAGCAGTTTCTTGACGGCGTCGACGACCTCGATGGTATTGGTACCGGGCTGCCGATAAATTGCAAGTATGACGCCGCGCTGATCCTTGAACCACGCGGCGAGCTTGTCGTTTTCCACGCTGTCGATGACGCGGCCCAGCTCGCTCAGGCGGACAGGCGCGCCGTTGCGGTAAGCGACGATGATGGGCCGGAAAGCGGAGGCTTCGTAGAGCTGCCCTGTCGCCTGTATGGCGAACATTCGGTCCTTGCCGTAGAGCGTGCCGGTGGGCAGGTTGACGTTGGCGTTGGCGACCGCCTGCTCGACTTCGTTGATGCCGACGCCGCGCGCCGCGAGCGCGTTGGGATCGACTTGCACGCGCACCGCGTATTTCTGCTGCCCCTGCACCTGGACTTGGGCGACGCCGCTGATGGTCGAGATGCGCTGCGCGAGAAAGGTTTCCGCGTACTCGTTGACAGTGGACAACGGCAAGGTTTCCGAGGTGAGCGTCAGAAAGAAAATCGGCGAATCGGCCGGATTCACTTTCCGGAACGAGGGCGGCGTCGACATGCCCGGCGGCAGCTGCTTCGCAGCTGCCGCGATCGCCGAATTGACGTCCTGTGCCGCGGCATCGATATCGCGGTCGAGCGAAAACTGGATGGTGACGGTGGAAACGCCCTGGCCTGAGAGCGAGGTCATCTGGTCGATTCCGGGGATCGTCGAGAACTGTTTCTCCAGAGGGGTCGCCACCGCTGCGGCCATGCTCTCCGGGCTCGCGCCCGGGAGCTGGGCCGAGACCTGGATCGTGGGGAAATCGACGTTGGGCAGCGAAGAGACCGGCAGCAGGCGGTAGCTCGCCAGTCCGAAAATCAGGATCCCGGCCATGACCAGCACGGTCATGACGGGACGGCGGACGAAAAGTTCCGATAGATTCATGGCAAGGAATTCACGATTTTACTTCGACCTTCGCCCCGGCGCCGAGGCGCAACTGCCCCTGTGTGACCACGCGCTCGCCTTTTTCCAATCCCTTCGCGATGATCGCGCGGTCGCCTTCAGTGCGCTCGACGGTGACCTTGCGCACCTCGGTGGTCATATCGGGCTTGACCACGAACACGTACTGACCGGCTGGACCGGTCTGCACGGATTTGGATGGCACGACCAGGGCGTCCTTCTGGTCGTAGAGCTTGATCCTCACGTTGACGAACTGGCCCGGCCAGAGCGCGTTTTCGCCGTTTTGGAATTGCGCCCGCAACTTGATGGTCCCGGTGCTCGGATCGACGGCGTTATCGACGAAGACCAGCGTTCCGGAGGCTGCGGGTTGCTCCGATCCCGGCGCTAGCGCCTCGACCGCGAGGGGCCCCGAGGACATGTAGCCGCGAACCGCGCGGAGCTCCTGCTCGGGCACGGAGAAGTTCACGTAGATCGGGTGGACTTGGTTGATCACCACCAGGGGAAGGGTATCGTTCGCCTTGACGAGGTTTCCCATCTGAATCTGGATTTTTCCGGGATAGCCGTCGATCGGGGAGCGGATCGTGCAGTACTCCAGGTTCAGCGTTGCGTTGTCGAGAGCGGCGCGGCTCCCTTGCGCCACGGCCTCGGCGGTGTCGGCGTTGGTGCGGATTTGCGCGTACGCTTCCTTGGAGACAAAATTCTTCGCGAGCAGTTCCTGGTAGCGGCGCTCCTGCGAGCGGGCCTGGTTCTTCTGAGCCGTGTCGCGCAGGAAGTTGGCTTCGGCCTGGCGCCGTGCCGCCTCGAAGGGGCGCGGGTCGATCTTGAAGAGCACGCGGCCCCGCGGGACTTCCTCGCCTTCCTTGAAGCCGACCTCGACGATTTGCCCGTCGACGCGCGCCTTGACCGACACGGTGGCATAGGCCTCGACATTGCCGATGGCCAGGAGCCGGAAAGGCACGACCTCCTGCAGCACTGGCGCAACCGTGACAGGAATGGCCGGCGGCCCTTTGGACACCTTGCGCTCGTTTGCGCTTATCTCGGTGCCGAAATAGGCGAACAGCACAATCGCAACGACGAGCAGGCCGACGCCGCCGAAAACGAACAGGCGCTTGGACGTAGGTGCTGCAACGTGCGACAGCAATGAAGGTCCCATGGATTTCGCTAAAACGTGAAAACGCCGCGTATCCATCCGTGGACCTCGGTCCCCTCCCGACGTCCCCCGATGCCTGCTCGGCAAACGTTTAAATCTACGGCAAAAGACGCTCCGATGCAAAAAGGCTTTGGGCGCTTTCCCGATCCCGAACGAGGTGGGCCGTTTTCCCGTCGACCATCACCTCGGCGGCACGCGGACGGGAATTGTAGTTCGAGCTCATGCTCATGCCGTACGCGCCCGCGGACATGACCGCGAGCAGGTCGCCACCCGCGAGCGCGAGGTCGCGATCGCGGGCGAGAAAATCGGCCGACTCGCAAACCGGTCCGACGATGTCGTAGCGCTTCACCGGGCCGTCGCGCCGGGTGACCGGCAGCACCTCGTGCCAGGCGTCGTAGAGCGCCGGGCGCAGCAGGTCATTCATTGCGGCATCGGTGACGGCGAAATTCTTGGCGACGCCGTGCTTCAGGTACTCGACCCGCGCGAGCAGGAGCCCGGCATTCCCGACGAGGGAGCGGCCGGGCTCGAGCAGTATCTTGAGCTTGCGGTTTCCGACGCGCCGGAACAGGGCTCCGAGGTAGTCGCCGATCGCAGGCGGTGTTTCGTCGCGGTAGCGGATGCCCAGCCCGCCGCCGAGGTCCAGGTGCTCCAGGTGCATGCCCGTGGCGTCCAGCGCATCGACGAACTCCAGGACTTTTTCGAGCGCGGCGACGAACGGCCCGACTTCGGTGATCTGCGAGCCGATGTGAACGTCGATGCCCACGACGCGCAACCCCTGCAGCTTCGCCGCCTTGCGGTAGAGACGGGGCACCTCGTCGTAAGGAACGCCGAACTGGCTCTGCGAAAGCCCCGTGGCGATATAGGGATGCGTCTTCGGGTCGACGTCGGGATTGACCCGAAACGACACCGGCGCAATCTTGTCCATGCTCGAAGCGACGGCCGCAAGGCGCTCCATCTCAGCTTCGGATTCCACGTTGACGCACAGAACGCCGGCTTGGAGCGCCGCGCGCAATTCCGCTTCGCTCTTGCCGACCCCGGAAAAAACCGTCTTGGAAGCGGCACCGCCTGCCGCCAGGACACGGGAGAGCTCGCCGCCGGAGACGATGTCGAAGCCCGAGCCGAGGCGCGCAAAGAGATTCAGCACCGCGAGATTGGAATTGGCCTTGACCGAATAGCAGATCAGGGCGTCGCGCTCGGCGCAAGCGCGCTCGAACTCGCCGTAGGTGGACTCAAGCGCGCCGCGCGAATACACATAGCAAGGCGTGCCATATCGCGCCGCGATGGATGCGATCGGCACTTTCTCCGCGCACAGCGTGCCGTCCTGGTACGAAAAAAAATTCACTGGCGCGGTGGGGGTTTGCTATCCTGCTGCGGATCTCGTTCCGGCGTGGGAAGATAGAGCGCCGCTTTGTTGCCGCAGGCCGAGAGGGCGAGGAAAACGAGAATGAGGCCAACGGCGCGGCGCATGGCGATGCCGATAGTTAATTTGTGCAAACGAGTTTAGCACGGCGATGACGCAGAGCGAATTCGACAGCCTGGCCGATGCGATGCTGGAGCGGATCGCGCGGGCGGTGGAAGAAAGCGGGGCAAATTGCGACTACGAGCCCAAAGGCTCCGGTGTCCTGGAGCTCGAATTTGCCGACGGCAGCCGAATTGTCGTCAACCGCCACTCCACGGCGCGTCAGATCTGGGTCGCAGCAAAATCGGGAGGCTACCATTTCCGCTGGAATGGGTCGGACTGGATCGGCACCCGCGAGGACGGCGAGCTGCTGGCAGCGCTGTCGAAGCTGGTGAGCGAGCAATCGGGCCGAGCCGTCGTACTGCGCTAGTCACGCAGGCGGCATGCGCTCGCGGGCGCCCGATCGAGCTAGAACAACTGGTTCCTGACGTCCTCGGTAGTGCGCACTCCCGGGTCGACTGGGCCCTGCTCCGGCGGTACGTTTTCGCGAAAGAAAAATTCCGGCCTTCCGTCGGGCGACTGAAGCCCGCTTTCGTTGACCTTGGCCACGACGACGCCCTCGGGGCTGCGTTGGACCATTTCCGGCGTACCCTTTAGCGCCTTGCCCATGTAGCTCATCCAGATCGGCAGCGCCGTGACCGACCCGGTCTCCCCGGGGCCGAGTTTTTTCGGCTGATCGAAGCCTACCCAGGCGATGCTGACCAAGGTCGGTTGATAGCCGCTGAACCAGGCGTCGATGTAGTCGTTGGTGGTGCCGCTCTTGCCGGCAAGATCCTGGCGGCCGAGAACCATGGCGCGAGCCCCGGTTCCGTATCGCATGACGTCGTGCATCATGCTGTCCATGATGAAGGCATTGCGCGCGTCGATGACCCGCAGGGACTCGTCCCCGGCACGAGCCGGCTGTGCCTGCGCGAGAACGTTGCCGCGGTCGTCCACGATCTTCTGAACTACGTACGGCTCAGTGCGATATCCGCCGGTAGCGAATACAGAAAAGGCGCGAGCCATCTGAAGCGGCGTAGCCGAGCCCGCACCGAGCGCCATGGTGAGGTAGGGCGGGTGGCGATCGGCATCGAAGCCGAATCGGGTGATGTAATCCTGCGCGTACTGCGGGCTGATCGCCTGCAGGATGCGAATCGATACCATGTTCTTCGACTTGGCGAGCGCCATGCGCAGGCTCATGGGCCCCTCGTACCTCCCGTCGTAGTTCTTCGGTTCCCATACCTGCCCGCCCGTCAGCGCCGCATCGACCACCACGGGGGCATCATTGATCACGGTGGCCGGCGTAAAGCCCTTCTCAAGTGCAGATGAATAGATGAAGGGCTTGAAGCCCGAGCCGGGCTGGCGCCAGGCCTGGGTCACGTGGTTGTACTGGCTGCGGTTGAAATCGAAGCCGCCGACGAGCGAGCGCACGGCGCCGTCCTGTGGGTTGACCGAGATAAAGGCGCCCTCGGCGTCCGGGAGCTGGACGACCTGCCAATCGTCGTGGTCGTCTTTCTGGATGCGGATCACCGCGCCACGCCGGATCCGGCGGGTCGCCGGCGTCCGTGAGTCGAGCATGCGCTCGGCGAACTTGAGCCCCTCTCCGGACACGGTAACGGTTTCTCCTCCACGCCGATAGGCTGTTACCCGTTTCGGAGTCGCCTCCAGAACGAGCGCCGCGAGGAGATCGTCGCTGTCGGGATGGTCCTGCAGCGCCTCCTCGTAGTCCTCTTCCTGCGCATCCTTGAGATCGACGAATCCTTCGGGGCCGCGATAGCCGTGGCGCCGGTCGTATTCGAGCAGGCCCTGACGCAGCGCCACGTACGCCGCTTCCTGGTCGGCGCGCGTGATCGTCGTGTAGACGCGAAAGCCGCGCGAATAGACTTCCTCCGGATAGCGTTCATAGAGCAGCTGACGGACCATCTCGGCGACGAACTCGGCGTGAATCTCGTATTCGGTGACGGCTTCGCGCTTGACGCTGATCGTTAGCTTTTGCGCTTCCTCGTATTGCTCATCGTCGAGCAGGGCGAGGTCGTGCATGCGCCGCAGCACGTACAGCTGGCGTTGCTTGGCGCGTTTGGGATTGATCACCGGGTTGAAAGAGGAGGGAGCCTTGGGCAAGCCGGCAAGCATCGCGATCTCGGCCGAGTTGAGCTGCGACAGCGTCTTGCCGAAGTAGACTTGTGCTGCCGCGCCGAACCCGTAGGCCCTCTGACCGAGATAGATCTGGTTGATGTAGATCTCCAGGATCTGATCTTTGCCGAGGCTGTTTTCGATCTTGAACGCGAGCAGCGCCTCGTACAATTTGCGGGTCAGCGTCTTTTCGCGGGAAAGGAAAAAGTTTCGCGCGACCTGCATCGTGATCGTCGAAGCCCCTTGAGTCTTGCCGCCGGTCAGCAGATTGGAGTAGGCTGCCCGCAGCACCCCGTGGTAATCGACCCCGGTATGCTGGTAAAAGCGCTCGTCCTCGGCCGCGAGGATCGCCTGCTTCATCAGGGAAGGAACCTCCTCGATGCTGACGACCGAACGGCGCTCTTCACCGAATTCTCCGATCAGCAGGCCGTCGGCGGTATAGACGCGCAACGGAATCTTGGGCTGGTACTCGGTGAGCGCCTCGATGGAAGGCAGGTTAGGGTACGCCAGCAGGATCACGAAACCAGCCAGCGCCAGACTCAACACTCCCAGCCCGGCCAGCGCCAACACCGGGAAGGCGAACCATCGAAGCCACATTCAGGGGGTATCCGGGAAAAGGTCGCCCATTATAGAGAGGCGAAAGAGCGGTAGGTTCACCCTAAGCCACTAATATCTCGCGTGAATAATTTACTTTACAGGGTGGGGGGTTGTTGCTAGCATTTAACGTAAATTATACTAATCGCGCCTAACCGGCCATACCTGAAGGGGAAATCCAGGTTGCAGCTGAATTTCGATTTGGATATTTTCAAGCCCAAAGCGCCGCCGCTGTTCGGGATGGATATCTCTTCGTCCTCAGTGAAGCTCGTAGAGCTCACCGACGCGGGCAGGGGAAACCCGCGGGTCGAACGTTACGCCATAGAGGCCTTGCCGAAGGACGCGGTCCTGGACGGCAACATCACCAACCTTGACGCCGTGGTCGATGCCGTGCAGCGTGGCTGGAAGAGAATGGCGACGCGCACGAAAAACGTCGCCCTGGCCCTGCCCACGGCCGCCGTGATCACCAAGAGGATCATCGTACCGGCGGGGTTGCGCGATGAAGAGTTGGAGGTTCAAGTCGAAAGCGAGGCCAATCAGTACATCCCGTTTGCCCTGGAGGAGGTCAACCTGGATTTTCAGGTCGTGGGGCCTTCCACCTCGGGACCGGACGAGGTCGAAGTGCTGATCGCTGCCTCACGCAAGGAAAAGGTCGAAGACCGCGTCGCGGTCGCCGAAGCCTCGGGCCTCAAGGCGATAGTCATGGATGTCGAGTCCTACGCCATCCAATCTTCCTTCGAGATGATCCAGCAGCAATTTCCGGATAACGGCAAAGACCAGAATATCGCGCTGGTCGATTTGGGCGCGAACGTCATGAACATCACGGTGCTGCGAAACGACCAGACCGTGTACACGAGCGAACAGGCGTTCGGCGGCAGTCAGCTCACGCAGGACATCATGCGCGTGTACGGGATGAGCCTTGAGGAAGCCGAAGCGGCCAAGCGCTCCGGGGGGCTGCCGGAGAACT